>ERZ808054.314-NODE-314-length-53060-cov-5.398826_pt1 | contig 53060 bp, 46 predicted proteins | sample MGYA00380201_ERZ808054 | MGnify/ENA primary metagenome ERZ808054 (study PRJEB31490, sample SAMN06133419) | mouse gut metagenome | isolation source: Z5_2 | host: mice | place: China: Chengdu | collected 2015-05 ...
AATTATAGTGAATTACTCCAACTCGCAAAGGGCTGGGGGTAATTTTATATCTGACCGCATTATTATTTGGCGCTTACATTCCTCGCTTGTCAGATGCGCCGGGAGCGGCAGCCAGTGGAAGAAATGCTCAATCTTATCTGTATGGGATGAGGGGAAGACAGACCTGAATATCTGGTTTCTTTTCCGGGCAGAAAGGATTTTCTGCTTTACAATGTTTTGCGCTTCTCCGCTCTCAATCAGTTCTGTAATGATCTCACTGTTAAGGGAAACCGTTTTCAGATTGATGCCAAGCATACCGGAGACAAGCAGTTCACGGTATCGGTCTGGAAAGGCAATAAAGGCTACCCGCAGACCTGCACAAAGTGATTTTGAAATGCTGCAGATGTGGACTGTCTGCTCCGGCACCAGCGAAAAAAGAGGTTTTGCATCGGGAGCATTTTGTCCATAAGCGGACAGGAAGGAATATATGTCATCCTCTATCACAAGCAGGCGGAAACGCCGGATAATCTCTGTCAGCTCCTCCCTGCGGGATTGCGGCATAAAAATACTTGTGGGATTGCTGCAGGTCGGCATGAGGTAAATGCCTCTTATTTCCGTATTCTTACAAATGTTCAGGAGCCCATCGGGGGACATCCCATATCCGTCTGCGGGGACGGCAATCAACTGTATATGAAGGAAATTAGCAAGTCCTTTAAAATTTGTATAGGTAAAATTGTCTACGGCTATTTTATCCCCGGCCCTGAAAAGAGAAATAAGGATGACGGATAAGGCGTTTTGCGCTCCGGCAGAGAGCAGGACATTTTCTTCTCCCGCATCCACTCCAATGCGGCGCAGCCATTTCCGGGCGGCGTTTATCTGCCGTTTTGTTCCAAGAGGATTGCTGTATTCAAAAAGCCGGATGGACTCCTCCCGGTCAAGGACAAGCCGTGCGGCGTTTCGGACGGCTTGGTTGCTTTCATAAAACGGCTTGATCATTCCCATTTCTATGACCCCTTCATCTTTTTCAAGAAAGGTATTCTGCGTGGAAGTGCCGGGGGAGACAAAGGTTCCCCTGCCGGTGACAGCATATAGGAGCCCTTTCAGTTCGCACAGTTTATACGCCCTTGTGACCGTGCTTAAATTCAGGTCGAGGAAGTCGGCGAGTTCCCGCTGGGGCGGCAACTTCGTATTTTCCGGCAGTTTGCCGGAAAGGATATCCGCTTCAAGACTGGCTGCTATGGAAAGATAGTAAGGCTTTTCCAGCTTGGATTTCTGCGGCTTCCATGACATGGGATAATCTTCAAAGGAATTGACAGGCATATGGTTACCCTCCTCAAAATTGTATGCAACACAATTCTAACATTGTATGCATACAATTTCAAGTTTATAATGGGTTGCAGAAAGCCATTGTTACCTGTCTGGTGGCAGTTTCCCTTGGTTTGGCACTGCGCCCTGTGACAGTGAAGAGGATATAAGAACTATGGAAATAGATATGACAACAGGAAAGCCCGTTAAGGCCATACTGAGATTTTTCCTCCCGCTGTTTGCGGGAAATATCATGCAGAATCTTTACAATGTTTTTGATACGGCGGTTGTAGGGCATATATTAGGCAAAAATGCTTTAGCCGCTGTGGGGAACTCTTATGTACCCGCGCTGATCATAAACAGCATTATTTTAGGGATTTCCTCTGGCATTTTGATCTTGCTGGCACAGGTTTATGGCGCAGGAGAGATAGAAAAGGCACAGAATTGTATGGGTTCCATCCAGATGTTGGTATTCCTGATTGGCGGCGGGCTGGCCTGTATTTTCTTTTTGGCAGCCAGAGGAATATTTACGGCAATGGATGTGCCGGCAGAATCTATCGGCTATGCTACAGAATATTTGAGGATTACAGCATTGGGAATTCCGTTCCTGTCGGCATACAATTTTTATTCTGCGGTGATAAAAGCCGGAGGAGATTCCAAGATGCCGGTAAAGTATATGTCCGTTTCCTGCTTTATGAATATCGTGCTTGACTATGTGTTTGTTGCAGCCTTAAGGCTGGGGATAAGAGGGGCGGCATTTGCAACGGTGCTATCACAGATTGTGGCCGCAGGGCTGGTTGTTTTGTATTTAGATCGGAAGGACAAAGGGGCGCTGCTGTTTCGGCCGAATTTTAAATATGTGCGGCCAATCTTCCGGCTTGGCATAACGGGAGTAGTCCAGAATGGCGCCTCCGCTGTCAGTATGTTTTTTATTCAGGGGGCGATCAACCAGTTTGGTGTCAATGAGATTTCTGCTTACACATCAGCCTACAAGATTGAATCGGTATTGACGATCCCGGCTGTTAATCTGGGTACAGCACTAAGTGTTTTCATAGCCCAAAATACAGGGGCTGAAAATTATGAGAGGGTCCGCAGGGGATTAAGGGACAGCTTCAAAGTTTCAGCAGCCATTACAGCCGTGGCGGTGATTATTTTATGGACTGTCTCACCATGGCTCATGTACCTGTTGGTGGGGAGTGAAAAGGAGATTATCCGCATCGGGGTGCAATACCTGCACATCATTTCCCTGACATTCCCTTTATGTGTCAGCCTTTATTTATTGACGAACTTCCTACGCGGGGCCGGGGAGATTGGCTATCCGCTTTTTAATACGCTGCTTGAACTGAGCTTCCGAACAGCCTTTGCTTTTGTTTCAGTGCAGTATATCGGGTTTTGCGGGATCATGTTTTGCAGGCCTTTAAGTTTTGTCATAAGTACAATCAGCTTATCCTGCCGATATTTTACAAAGAAGTGGCAGAAGTAGATGCAGAATAGCATATCACCGAAACAACACTGCATATATGGAGGATGGAAAGGAAATACCTGTGTCGCGCCTTAGAAGTACGGAATTCTCAAAAGTGATTTTACAGTATATAAGGTACAGCATATGAGGGATTGGAGATTGTAAAATGATGAATAAATAGTGCTTATTTTTGGAATAATAAGCATTATTTTTACTATGAGCCGGATTCCGGAGCACGACAGCGTTTGGTGGAGATAAGCATATGTATAATAATTTCTTTTATGGCTGGTATTTTAAATGCCAGTCTGATACCCAGACTTTAGCGGTAATACCTGCCGTTCATAATGCAAGAAACAAACGCACCTGTTCTATTCAGGTTATTACGGATCAGGATGCATGGACAGTTACGTTCCCTGCAGATTTATTTAAGCGCACAAAAGGGAATATTTTTATCGGGGAGAACCGATTTGGTAAAAAAGGTATTCGCCTGGCAATACACACTCCTCAGCTGACCATCAGGGGGAATTTGGATTTCGGGCGGTTATTTCCATTAAAATATGATATTATGGGACCTTTTGTGCTGGTGCCATTTATGGAATGCCGTCACAGCGTGTGGAGTATGCGGCATTTGGTCACGGGGAATGTGTGTATCAATGGGCAGGAATATTCTTTTCAGAATGCAAGGGGATATTGGGAAGGAGACAGGGGGCGATCATTTCCCAAAGAGTATATCTGGACGCAATGCTGCTTTGAGGGCGGGGCTTTAATGCTGTCAGTGGCGGATATTCCTATGGCAGGCATTCACTTTACCGGTATTATAGGCGCTGTTTTATGGCGTGGAAAAGAGTATAGAATTGCCACTTATCTGGGAGCCAGAGTCGTTCGGATTCAAAACAAAAAGGTTCGGGTCATACAGGGAAATCTGGAATTGGAGGTACGGCTGCTGGAAGCAGCAAAACAGCCGCTTAAGGCGCCGACGAAGGGGAATATGGTAAGGACAATTCACGAAAGCGCCTCCTGCCGGGCTTTTTACCGATTTCGTAAAAAGGGCTGCATCCTCTTTGCTTTTGAAACAGATAAGGCTTCATTTGAATTTGAATATTTTTCAAGATACTAAATCTATATGTCGTATGCAATGAGGTTACGGCAGAAGGAAGCCGAATGTGGAGAATATCGCAGAGAGGATTTTATCTGCCTGCGGGGAGCCGATCTGCTTTGAGCGTATTTTGCAGGAAATGTTCAAAGGTTAGGGGCTTTCCATGAATTTTGAGCAGTATACATTAGTGGGAAGTACGATGCGCTCTTATCTTTCATGGCTGAAAGATACTGGGAAGGTGGCGGCTGAATTTTAAGATAATAATATTGTTTCATGGAATATGTTTGGCAGTAGACTGAAATTTACTTGACAAATGAGTATAAATCAGATATGCTGATATAAGTGACCATGTGGTCACTTATATTAAATGCAAAGAGTGACCATATGGTCATTTAGAGGGAGATTATAATGCCGACACCCTTATTTTTTGGACTGTGTACTGAAAAACAGCAAAATATTTTTGCGGCAGGAATATCCGAATTTGCCGATTATGGTTATGAAAACAGTTCTACAAATCGAATTGTCAAAAAGGCTGGTATCAGTAAAGGAAGCCTGTTCAAATATTTTCCGACAAAAGAGGAATTTTATTTTTTTGTTCTTGATACTATTACAGCGGAACTTATTTCCGGCTTAGAAGAAAAAATAAATACCCTTTCCCCGGATTTATTTCAACGGATAATAGAATACTCTGTTTTGGAGTTTTCATGGTATATTTTGTATCCCCAAAAGTCCAAAATGATTGTCAGGGCGTTCACTAAAAGCGATACCGATATTTACAGAAAAACCGTATTAAAATATGGCAATAGAGAACAGGATATATTTTGTTGGTTTTTACAGGATATTGATACAACTCAGTTTCGGTGGGAAAGGCAAAAAACGATTGATCTAATAAAGTGGTTACTCAAAGGTTTTAATGATGATTTCTTGACAAGAATACAAAAACAGGCTCATTTAGATTTTGAAATGTTAGAAAAAGAATATTTAAAAAATTTGTCAGAGTATATAGAAATCCTAAAGGCCGGAATCATAAAATAAGGGAGGCTAATATGTTTTATCATGCCCATAATGGAAGCGTCCGTGTTGGAAATTCTGAAATGGATTACATATCTTTTGGAAATGGAAATAGAAATCTCATTATGCTGCCCGGATTGGGAGACGGACTGTCTACGGTAAGAGGAATGGCTCTTCTTTTTTCGATGATGTATAGGATATATGCCAAAGAATTTACCGTATATGTGTTCAGTCGGAAAAATCATTTGCAAGAGGGATATTCTACAAGGGAAATGGCAAAAGATCATGCAGAAGCCATGGCCGTTCTTGGTATTGCAAAAGCAGATGTTTTAGGCATATCTCAAGGTGGTATGATAGCACAATATCTTGCAATTGATTATCCCGATTTGGTCAGCAGACTCATCTTGGCGGTAACAAGTGCAAAACCCAATGAAATAATAAAAAGCGTAGTTGGCGTTTGGACTGAGATGGCAATGCAAGGAAACTATAAGGATTTAATAATAGATACAGCAGAAAAATCATATTCAGAGAGATACTTAAAAAAGTATCGGCCAATTTATCCGTTCATTGGAAGAATAGGAAAGCCCAAAAGTTTTAAGCGTTTTCTCATACAGGCAGCTTCTTGTATCAGCCACAATGCTTATACGGAATTGAACAAAATAGTATGTCCTACATTAGTGATTGGCGGGGACTGCGATAAAATTGTTGGAACAACTGCGGCTTCTGCAATAGCCGAAAAAATTAGTCATAGCGAGTTGTTTATTTATAATGGTCTTGGTCATGCAGCGTATGAAGAAGCAAAAGATTTTAATGAAAGGGTTTTAGAATTTCTGATGAGATAAGAGCAATTCCAGTCAGAGCAGTCAACAATGTGAAAATGGATTAAGCGCGAAAAAATATATTTCATTTTGGGGAATAAAGGACTATAATAAGGATATCGAAAGATCAGAGCGTTTGTATTCTATTGTTTGCTGTATTGTGTGGATTTCACGGGGGAAAGAGGTATGCAATTTCTGGATAAAAGGATTCCGGTAAATACATATATTATTCGGAGACTGAACGATATCCTTCTGGTCACCAGCCGTAATAGGGGCGGTTCCGAGTGACAGAGGAGCTGCCGTATAAATAAAATTGGAGGAACGGAAAGATGAGAGGTCATGTCTATCCGATGGCAGGAGACACAGCGGAAAAGGCAGAGAGAAGTGCGGAATGCAAGCCTGGGGGATTTATGGAGGATACTGAAAAAAATTATGGAAGAGAAATCAGAGCAACATGGGAAAAGCAGCCGGATAGTTTTCCGGATTTCCTGATGAAAAACGCCCATCTTTTTCCTGTCATTGAACCCTGGCAAAAAAAAGAAAATGAGGCATTTGTACAGGAATTTTCCCAGAGAGTCCGAAAGAAATTGCGTCAGAAACCCAAAGACAGAGAACTTCAGAATGAGTGGGAGCAGGAAATTGAACAAGAGTTCACGGAGTTTTTGGAAAGAGAAAAGATTCTTAATCTTTCCGAATGGATGAGCCCTGTATTACTTAACGCATTTAAATGTGAGACAAAGCATTTTGTACACAGGGTCAGATCTTTTGATGATACACTGACTCCGGCGCAGATTTGGCAGACTTTGCGAAATTATTTTATCTATGCCATGATCGTAGATCTGCAGGGAGAGGAACAGTATGCGGGGGACCCGATTCTGGCATACAGTCTTCTCTATCCTTATACCGACAATTATATTGACGATCACCAGATATCAATACAGGACAAAGAACAATATAATCGGATGATAGCCTTGAAGTTAAAAGGAGAATCCGCAGCACCCCAAAATGCATTGGAAGAGAAAACCTGTCGTCTTCTGGATATGATTCTGGAGTCATATGAAGGCTCCGCAAAAAAGAAAATCGCGGGAACGCTGCTGGAATTGCTGGAAGCACAGAATAACAGTATCAGACAACAGAAAACAGATATAACAGAAGAACAAATCCTGGAGATTTCAATGTGGAAAGGAAGCACTTCCGTATTGGCGGATTATCTTTTTGCAACCACAAAATGGACAGAATATGAGGAAAATTTCTATTTGAAATTCGGGTTTATACTACAGTTAGTAGACGATCTTCAGGATATAGATGAGGATCGAAAGTCTGGAAGCCGCACGCTGATGACAGAAGCAGAAAAACAGCAGAAGTTAGAACAATGCACCAACCGTCTGCTTTGGTTTACATGGAATGTGATTCGGGAATTTAATCCAATCAATTCGTTGCTAAAAGGATTTGTATTGAAATACTGCGTGGAAATCTCCCTCATGACAGCAGCTGTGAATCAACAATTGTTTTCCGAAAAATACTTAAAAACGCTGGAGCCATATCTGCCGTTTTCGAATGATTTTCTAAAAAAGAAAATGAATCTACCATCAAGGAGTGCGCTTTGAAGAGAGAAAGAATCGGGGAAGGCAGATACAATAGAAAATCGGTGTGTGATGTAGGGAGGAGCAGTGTTATTGACAAGGGTTTCGAGCCTTGCTATAATGTCAAAATCAAAAATAGAGTAGAAAAGCAAACGATCTGAATGATATTTTTGCATAGGTCTCTGGGGAGGTTGTGGAAGAGACGGCGGGACGGCGCGTCGGAAGAGGCAGGGCCTGGGACGGAGACCGAGAGGAGAGAGTGCATGCTGCGTTTTGGGATTTGCGACGACGAACCGGCACAGTTGTCGCTGCTGGAGGCTTATGTGAGGGAATGGGCCGGGAAAAAGAAGGAAGAGGCATCGACGGCCTGTTACCGAAGCGCGGATCAATTCCTGTTCTGCCGGGAGGAAAAACAGGAAGAAGATGTGCTGCTTCTGGATATTGATATGCCGGGCATGGACGGTCTGTCCCTGGCGCGAAGGCTGCGGGAGGCAGGGGCAGGGACACAGATTGTGTTTGTCACAGGGCTGACGGAATATGCGCTGGAGGGATATGAAGTGGAGGCTGTGTCCTATCTGATCAAGCCGGTGGGGAAGGAGCGCCTTTTCGCCTGTCTGGACAGGGCCTGGGAGCGCCGCGCAAAGGAGGAGCCTGCACTGATGGCAGAGACGCCCTGGGGAGCGGCCAGGGTGCGGCTGAAAGATATCTGCTATCTGGAAAGTCAGGGACATGATACCATGATTCACAGCGCCCGGAGTGAAGAACCCCTTCGCTGCAGGACGGGCATCCGGCAGATGGAGGAGCGTCTTGGCCGGGAGAGCAGGGCTTTTGTCCAAATCCATCGCTCCTACCTGATCCACCTGGGGTATGTGAGCAGGATCACCAGGAAAGAAGCGGTGATGGATAATGGGGAGGCGCTGCCTGTGGCCCGGGGCAGATGGGAGGCACTGAACAGGGCCTATCTGGAATATTACAGGATGCGGCAGGGGAAGGAGCTTGGGCTTTGATGGAAGCGGACTGTTTTTGGCAAATCTCCCGGGGGATTTTTCATGTCCTGTGGCTCAGTTTGTATTGGTACTGTGTGTGTCAGACGGGAAGTATGGAGAAGGGGGCAGGAAAGCGGGCCGTGGGCTTTTTGCTGACGGCGGTTTTGCTGGGAATCTCTCTGCGGTATCCCCTTTTCCCCGGATGGCTTCTGATTACCGGGATTATACTGCTATTTGATCTGTTTTTTGATGCAGAACCCTTCGGAAAGCAATGGAGGACGGCGGCTTTGCCGGGTATATGCCTGTGGGCGGCGCAGATTTTTGACAGTCCTTTTCTGGTTCACGGAGGGATTCTTTATCTTTTTCTGATTCTGTTATGGAAAAAGAGGGAGAGCCTTCGGTTGTGGAACGGACTGCTGACAGGGACGGCTTTTCTCATAGTGTCCGCATTCCTTTGGATTCTGGGCTGTACGGAACTGGCGGAGATGGACGGCGGATTGCGCGGAGCTTTGCTCTGGGGCGGTATCCTTTTGGAGATGACGGTGTTTCTGGCCATAGAGGGTACGCTGTATTCCTATAAGAAGGGATTTGATTTTCAGGCGGAGCAGTTTCGGACGGAACTGCTGGAACATAATTACGGGGAGATCCGGGAAATCTACATGGATATGCGTGGGTGGCGGCATGATTACCATAATCATATGCAGGTGATGAAGGCGCAGCTGACCATGGGCAGCCTTGAAGGAATCGAAGCCTACCTGGATAAACTCGAGCGGGAACTGGATCGGGTGGACACTCTGGTAAAGTCCGGGAATCTGATGACGGATGCCATCCTCAACAGCAAGCTGACGCTGGCCAGACGCAAGGACATTTCGGTAAACTGTACGGCAAAGCTGCCGGAGCAGCTGCCGGTGGAAGACGTGGATTTGTGCGTGATCCTGGGCAACCTTCTGGATAATGCCATAGAGGGCTGCGGGCGTATGGAGAAAGGAGATCGCTTCCTCAGGGTGTATCTGGCAGTGAATGGGAATCAGCTCTACTTTTCCGTACAGAATTCCGCCAAGGAGGAGCCGGATTTTGAGGAGCGGAATTATATTACAAAAAAGAGAGGGAACCACGGCCTGGGCATGAAACGCGTAAAGGCTGCCGTGGACAAGTATCAGGGATATCTGAATCTGGCCAATGAGCCTGGGATATTTGCGGCGGAAGTGACCATGCCGGTATAGCTTTAAATGATTCGTGAAAAAATTATGACATCTCATGCAGGAATCCCCGCAAACAGGGATTCCTGTTTTATAATACGGATATGAAATACCGATTCGGCGTGAAACAGAAAAGGGAAAAGGAAATGCGTAAAATGACAAACGGCAGTGAAACATATGACAAAAGATACCCTATCTGGGACAATTACCGCTATGTTTTCCGGGCGCTTGGGCGGGAGGAAGGGGCGGGAGCCTTCGCCATATGCGCAGGGGACACTTTGTGCAGTGTGTTGCTGCCCTTTTTGGAGGCGGCCCTGGCAGGCGCTCTGTCAGCCTGTTTGATCAGCGGAAGAGCTCCATGGGCGGTTATGCTGATGGCAGCAGGATATGTGGCGCTTCTTCAGACGATGCGGTTCTGTCAGGGGAATCTGAGGATGCTGCGGAATAAAATAATGTTTATATTCCGAATCGACATGGGAAAGGAATTTGATCGGAAAACCCTGGAGATGGACGGTCAGAGCCTGGAGAGTGCGCAGGGACGTAAGAAGTGGGAGGCGGCCCGCCGGAATCTGTACTCAGGAAACGGAAGCGGGATAGAAGCGTATGCCAAAAATTTCTGGGATATGCTGACCAATCTGGGTGGTCTGGTGGTCTATTCCCTGATTGTGGGGGCGGAAAGTCCGGTCCTGCTGGCGGTGCTGGTTGGGCAGACCCTGCTGGTGACGGCATTTCATTTTCTGGCGGCAAGGCGGGCTTTTGGGATGGAGGATGAGATAGAAGAAAAATGGAAGGGATTTCGGTATCTCAGAAGAGAATCCATTCTTTCGGGAAACGGTAAGGATATCCGGATGTACGGCATGGCTAAGTGGTTTGTGGGGGGGATGCGCAGTGTGATCGGCAGGATCTGCTCCCTCATCGACCGTCAGGAAAACGGATATATGGCGGCAGGGATGCTGAATCATCTTCTCACCTTTGTCAGGAGCGCTGTGGTGTATGGATGGCTGATCCGGGAGATGTCGCTGGGCAAACTGACTCTTCCCGTGTTTCTGTTGTATGTGGGCATTGTGGCAGGCTTTGAGGCATGGGTGAGAGGATTACTGGATGCAGTTATAGAGATCTCGAAAAACGAAAAATTAATGATATCATATCGGGATTTTATGGATTTTGGGCAGGTGGAGGAGGGAAAGCCTTCTCCGCAAAAAAGGGGAAGTGCCCACGAGATCCGTCTGGAACATGTGACCTTCCGTTATGACGGGAGCGAGGAGGACATCCTACAGGATCTGAACCTGACCATCCGGGCCGGGGAGAGGCTGGCGCTGGTAGGGCGAAACGGCGCAGGGAAAACCACGCTGATCAAGCTGCTGTGCGGGCTGTACCGCCCCACTTCCGGGAAGATTTTTCTGGACGGCCAGGATATGCAGTCCTTGTCCCAGAGGGAGGTTTTTCGGGAGTTTGCCGTGGTATTCCAGGAGGTATTCGCTTTTTCCTTTCCGCTGTCGGAGAATGTCTCCTGTGTCAGGGAGGGGGAAGAGGACAGGAAGAGACTGCAGAAATGCCTGGAGGAGGCGGGACTGTGGCAGCGGGTACAGGCGCTTCCCAGGAAGGCTTCGACCAGTATGAACAGGGATATGGATGAGGAGGGAGTGACGCTTTCAGGCGGGGAGATGCAGAAGCTGATGCTGGCCAGGGCGCTGTACAAGGATGCCCCGGTGGTGATTCTGGATGAGCCTACGGCGGCCCTGGATCCGATAGCGGAGGGAGAGATGTACGAAAAATATGACAGGATGATCCGGGATAAGACGGCCATCTTTATTTCCCACAGGTTAAGTTCTACACGGTTTTGCGACCGTATCCTCTTTATGGAACAGGGGCGCATCGTTCAGGAGGGAAGCCACGAAAGCCTGATGAGACAGGGCGGGGCCTACGCGGAACTTTTTACCCTGCAGGCGAGATATTACCGAAAGGATAAGGAGGAGTAGGGAAATGCAGAAATTAAGATCCATACATGGGACGGGATTTCGTTTATTAAAAATGATCCATCGGGAGGATTCGCTCATTATTCCGCTGCATCTGTTAAAACTGACCCTGTCCTTAACGCAGATTTATGTTGAGCTGTTCCTGACGGCGGGGCTGATCGACGCCCTGATTGCCGGGACTTATCGGAAGGCAGCCTGGCAGGCTGTCCTGCTGCTTTCAACCGGTCTGGCTCTGGGACTGGCGGAAAAGCTGCTGCGGAGACAGTATGCCAGCAAACGGACGAAAATCTGGCTGCTGTTTTATGTCTGGCTCAGGGAGAAGGCTTTTTCCATGGATTTCGAGACCATGGAAGATCCGGATGTGGCAGAAAAGCTGCTTTTTTCGGAGAGAACATCGGATATGCAGGGAGGTCTGGGGGTGATCTTGTATCATTACACCGATATATTGCAGGCAATCCTGAACATAGCGCTGTCGGTTTCCATGGTGGTCTGTCTGTGCATTGCACGGCCTGAGGAGAATCCGGGGCTGCTGGGAAGCCTGGCAGAACCGATACCTTCTCTCCTGCTGTATGCCGGACTGCTGACAGGGATGGCTTGGGGCGCATGGAGAGTATTAAGGAAATTTGCCGGTAAGCAGATGGCCATCTTCCAGTCCCACACCGGGATAGAGAATAGATTGACCTATCTGTTGGAGCATGTGTTTGGAGCGGCCAGGGCAGGGAAAATGATCCGCATCTACGGCATGGAGGAGATGATACTGAAAAATGCCGAACATTATTTAAAACAGTTCAGGGGATATTTTGAAGCCATGTATGATATGAACAGGAAAGAGCGCAGCGCCAATCATCTGGTGAGCGCGGTATTCACTGTGGGCGCATATCTGCTTGCGGCATTGAAAACCGTGACGGGAGCAGTCACCGTAGGCGCTTTCGCCAGATATGCGGGTGCTTTGAACCAGTTTGGCGGAGCCTGCTATACCGTGATCTCCAGACATGGGGAACTGCAGAAAATCTGTACGTATATGGAAGAGTTTCTGGCCTTCCTTGACACAGAGAACCAGCATGAGAGGGGCAGCATCCCGGTGGAGAAACGGGATGACGGGGAGTATGAACTGGTCTTTGAAGATGTGAGTTTTTGCTATCCGGGCAGTGAGACTCTGGTGCTGAAAAACATTAACTGCAGGATCAATATCAAGGGAAAAATGGCGGTGGTGGGGCGCAATGGCGCGGGAAAGACTACCTTTATCAAGCTCCTGTGCCGCCTTTATGAGCCTACCCAAGGGCGTATTACCTTAAACGGCGTGGATATACGCAAATATGACGAGGAGGAATACCGCAGCCTGTTCGGGGTGGTGTTTCAGGATTTCAAGCTGTTTTCGTTCCCGGTGTGGGAAAATGTCACCGCCGGGGGTGAACGGCAGGAGGACAGGATCTGGAGATGCCTGCGCCAGGCGCACGCGGAGGATTTTGTCAGGCAGCTGGATCGGCAGTTGGATACCTGGCTGTACAAGGACATAGAGGACGGTGTGGAGATCAGCGGTGGAGAGGCGCAGAAGCTGGCTCTGGCAAGGGCGATATACAAGGATGCGCCGGTGGTTATCCTGGATGAGCCTACGGCGGCTCTGGACCCCAAGGCGGAGGCCCAGGTTTATGCCAGATTCCATGAAATGATGGAGGGCAGAACCAGCATCTGTATCTCACACAGGATGAGCAGCTGCCGATTCTGCGATGATATCCTGGTCCTTGAGGAAGGAAGGATCGTGGAGCGGGGCAGCCACGAGGATTTGTTTGCCGCAGATGGGCATTACGCGGAGTTGTGGAACGCGCAGGCCAGATATTATAATGATCAGGAGTGCATCCCTGTCTGAGTAGGCGAAAAGTTTACTTTTGCACTCCCGCAGGGGGATCCTTTCGTCAAATTGACATAAGAGCCCTACCATGCTATACTATTTTGCGTGAAAGACAAATCGGGGAGGTGAAAAATGCTTTGCCATTTAATTATTGATTTAAGCAAAGAACTCTGTACAAAGTCTGGTGCATGGACGAAATTTGTGCAGAGGTAAGACCATCGTCCACATTGGATTTTGTACTTTTTATTCGAAGAAATTATGAATAGAATGGAGAAAATTCAATGGAAGAAAAAACATTAAAAAAATATATTATTTTATGGCTGAGCCAAAGCGTTTCCGGGCTTGGCAGTTCCATGACCGGGTTTGCGCTGGTTTTATGGGCATATGGGCAGAGTCATTCGGCAATGTCTGTTTCAATGATGTCCTTCTGCAATTATGTGCCCTATGTCATTTTAAGCCTGTTTGTGGGCAGCTTCGTAGACCGGCATAGTAAGAAAACAATCATGCTGGTTTCGGACAGCATTGCGGCGCTTGGCTCACTGGCTGTATTGGCTTTTTGGCTTGGGGGGCATCTGGCGGTCTGGAATATTTATATTATAAATACGGTAATCGGCATAACGAACGCTTTTCAGCAGCCTGCGTCCGCAGTGGCCACGGGGTGTCTCGTGCCGAAGGAGAAGATTTCAAATGTGAGCGGGATGAACTCTTTTTCCAATAATCTGATCGTGGTATTCAGTCCCATGCTGGCGGCGTTTCTGTATGCGGCGGGCGGACTTCCGCTTATCTTGTTGATTGATCTGGCGAGTTTTATATTTGCTTTCTGCGTGTTGCTGCTCTTTATCTCCATTTCGGAACAGGCGCGGGAAAAAACATATCCTTCTCCTTTTGCGGGGATAGCGGAGGGCTTTGCCTTTTTGAAAAGCGAAAAAGGTATTTTATATATGATGCTGACAATGGCGTTGATTAACTTTTTTTCAAGGCTGACCTATGAAAATATTCTCTCTCCCATGATCCTGTCGAGAAGCGACGGGGACAGTATTGCGCTGGGAATCGTAAATGCCTGTATGGGGGCCGGAGGGATTGTGGGAGGTATCATTGTTTCCGTGAAAAAGGAGAGCCGCCATAAGGCAGCGGCAATTTATGTTTCGGCAGCACTGTCATTTCTGTTTGGCGATCTGATGATGGCCGCCGGCCGGAATGTATTCTGGTGGTCAGCTGCTGCGGTTGCGGCCAGTCTGCCTATTCCCTTTATACAGGCGAATCAGAATACCATACTGTACCGTAAGGTTCCTGCAGCCATGCAGGGGAGGGTATTCTCAGTCAGGAATGCCATTCAGTACAGCACAATTCCATTTGGCATTATTCTGGGGGGCTATATGGCAGATTACTTTTTTGAACCGTTTATGGTTTCCGGGAACAGAATTGCCGGGATATTGGGAACAATAGTGGGAAATGGCGCGGGAAGCGGCATGGCGGCTATGTTTTTGTGTACCGGGTTATGTGGTTTTACAGTTAGTATGGCATCCTGTTTTAAACGGGAAATAAAGAAATTGAATTGATTTGCGTCAATGTGGAGGGGCGGGTATCCTGCCCCTCCGATCTTTTCTCTGTAAATTAAGAGTCTGCGTTAAGTTCTGTTACTTTTCATATGGATTCCGATAATCCGGGCAAAGGTATGCTTCACTCCATGCTACCATGGTCTGCAGGACGGGGATGAAACTTTTCCCGAACTGGGTGAGAGAATATTCCACCCTAGGCGGGATTTCCCTGTAAATTTCCCGGTGGAGGAAACCGTCACTTTCCAATTCCCGGAGCTGTTTTGTCAGCGAGGACTGCGTGATTCCGTCAAGGCGGCGCATCAGTTCCCCAAAACGCTGGACTTTGTAAAAGGACACATACCATAAGATCAGGATTTTCCATTTACCCCCGATCACGGACTGGAGCCTGCCCATGGGGACGCAGCGTGCAAGGGTTTCCTCGTTGTTGAATTTATTCTCAGCCATTTTATCCACCTCTTTCTCCATGAGTATATCCTCGCAGTGGGAAAAAATCAAGACAGGGTTCTTTTTCGTGAATCGTATGAAAAAGTGAACTACCAACAAAAAAAGACAGTACTTGAAATCAAGACTTATTAGAGGTAATTTAGTGCAAAAGCAGATATCCGCTAAGTTAAAGAAACCAGGAGGAATGACTATGCATTATACAGGAACAATATGGAGACCGCCCTATGAGGCATCTTCTCTGTTATTGGAAGTTACCGCAGGCTGTACGCACCACAGATGTAAATTCTGTACGCTTTATGCAGATTTGCCCTTCCAATTCAGGATGTCACCGATGGAAGATGTAGAAGCGGATTTGAAAGAGGCGCAGAAGATGTACCGCCGTTTTACGGGCAGAAAGATGTCCAGGACCTTTCTGACCGGGGCCAATCCGTTTGTGCTGACATATGAAAAACTGATGGAGATAGCCGGAATGGTACACAAATATTTTCCGGAGACGGAAACCATCGGCAGTTTTGCCAGAGTGACGGATGTCGCTCTGAAATCGGATCAGGAACTGGCGTCCCTGCACGGGGCAGGCTATGATGGGCTGACAATCGGCATCGAGACAGCGGATGACGCGGCGCTGCAGTTTATGGATAAAGGGTATCTGGCGGCAGACATTCTGGAGCAGTGCGGGCGGCTGGATAAAGCGGGCATCCGTTACAGCTTTTTCTATCTGACAGGCATATCCGGCGCAGGGCATGGGGAGGATGGGGCGAGGGCCACCGCCGCTGTATGCAATGAACTTCATCCGATTTTGGTCGGCGCCAATATGCTGACCGTCTATCCGGATGCAATACTTTATGAGGAAATCCGGCAGGGGAACTGGAAAGAGGAAGGTGAGTTGGAAAAATACAGAGAAGTCCGGGCATTGGTAGAAGGACTGGAAATCCCCACGGAATTTGCCGCGCTGGGCGCTTCCAATGCCTTTCAGCTTCATGGCGTTTTACCGAAAGATAAGGAAACCCTTATTGCATCGTTTGACAGAATCATTGAAACCGTGAAAGAAGATGACCTGAGGGAATACCGCAGGAATCTTCCCCATCTATAGGAGTACGGGAGGTGATAGGGGATGCATTTTACTGGAAGGACATGGAGACCGCCTTATGAGGCGCATTCCGTCATCATACAGGCAACTTCCGGCTGCACCTATAAAAAATGCCGTTTCTGCAGCTTATACAAAGAAGAGTGTTTCCGCATGTCTCCAATGAAGGAGTTTGAGGAAGATCTGGAGGAAATCAAAAGCTGCCAGCCCTATGCGCGGCGCATTTTCTGGACGGGGGCCAATCCGTTTGCCATGAGTTATGAGAATCTGAAACTTCGTGCGCTCACGGTGCGGGACTATCTGATCAAATGCCAGACCATGGCAATGTTTGCAAGTATCCGGGATATAAGGGACAAAGAAGTGTGGCAGCTTAAGAAACTTCGGGCTATGGGAATCAACGGACTGACCATCGGGACGGAGAGCGGAGATGACGATACCCTGGCCCTGGCAGGCAAAGGATATACGGCGGCTGAGATATTGGAGCAATGTCGGAAGTTGGATGAGGCGGGGATTGAATACTATTTTGTCTATATGACCGGCCTTGCGGGGAAGGGTAAAGGATACCAAAATGCGGTGAACAGCGCAAAGCTGTTCAGCCGCTTAAATCCGTATTTTATTTCCGTAGATTCCCTCACGTTGTTCCCGGATACGGAATTGTACCGTTTGGAGCAGGAAGGGAAGTTTATCTCTGCCGGGGAGAAGGAGCGCTTGCGGGAACTGCAGGTGTTTATCAGGAATCTGCAGATACGGACGCATCTTTTTGCCAATTCCGTTTCAAACTTTTATCCGACCGCCGCGGATCTGCCGAAGGAGAAGGATTTTGTGGTCAGTGAACTGCAGCGCGTCATGGATACTGTCAGCGAGGAAGAAATGGGGGAATACCGCAGGAATCTCAAATCCTTGGGATAATGGGACGCCTTCGGAACATGTACGGAAAAGAAGCAAGCAACCGAAAACAAGAGATAGACCGCCAGCACCACACGATTCCGAACCAAAGAAACATCTATCCCATTTTTTTATCAAGTGCAGAGAAATTTATGTCATTTTGGGGAATGAAGTGTTATAATAAAGCCATCGGCAAATCGGAATATGGAGAATGAAAATATGCAGACAATCATTGCAGTATTAATCCGGGAGAACTTCAAAATGCGGAAAACAAAGTAACTTTTATGACTTTATAGACACAGAGGATGGAGAGCCTGGCCGAAGGGAAAAATTTATAGGAAATGTTTTATCAAGAATAATCTAAACAGAGCGGAAAAGCGGGAGTTGGAGGTGTATTGAAATTATCTTAATAAGCATTTATCCGAATGGAAATCGACCGGTTTTATGCCCGTTGCTGATGCAGTATCTGTATTTAACTTAATTGACGAGTTGTCTGGTGGAAGTCAATTTTGGAGCGAAGAAGTAGAACTGCGGGTGGAAGATGCTGTATTGGAAATACAGGAAATAATCAGTTCATTAGAAGAATAAACCATATTTTATTCAGGAGGGACAATGGCGAAACGACCTGCATTCTTTGTTAATCAAAGAAAAGTTATCAGTGAAATGTATTCGTTTGAATGGTATTCTGGTTTTGCAGTTTCTCAAAAACAAAAATCCATAAAAAGTCTGCACGATGCCATTATAAAAACAGACGCAAGTGCCAGGCCATTGGAAATCAGCAGCAGGAGCACGGATGCCATTGGAATTAGATTAAGTGCGTTCAATCTCAAGATAAATAGCTATACTCTTGAGAATATTTTTCAGAGCGCTAAAGTTTTTGAGAATGGAGGACCTTATCTTGATTTGCTTGATGTGTCACCGAAAGAAGCTAAGCGTGATGAGAGATTGCATAAATCAGGAAACCTAAAAGCATTTCGTTACCAGAATGAAGATTTTCCTTTAATTCCTCAAACGGTATTCTATGATTTTATCTACATTGCCGCTATAAAACAATCGTTTACAACAGATGATATCAACACTGTTTTGTGTTACAATTATTTTACAGATATTGAATTTAATCCCACAAAAAGTATCAATACCCAGGCAAGAGCTGCTGCGATCCTTAAGTTAATTGTAGACGAATACGGGTATCTACCATCTTTTAATAAAGAGGATTTTATTCAATTCCACAAAGAACATATTTTTTGTTGACGAATTCCGGTTTATCGGAAAATTAAACAGTACAAAAATGAGAGGTTGTGGAACTTATGGATTCCACCACCTATCGAAATCAGAAAGCCCTCTTTTATCAGCGTGTTGCCAATCCCTGTGTTGATGGCATATTGTATTTGTAACTCCAATGGCGGGTCTTGATAAGGGATGCCTGCCTTAATTACGCAATAATATATACCTGTGAACAAAATAATAATTCCAGCTAATATAACTGCACTAGATGCCAAGCGAAGAGATAATTCGCTTTTTGTTTCCCTCGTAGAATCGCCCGATGGCTTTTAAAATTGATATTGAAGAAAAGGCGAAAGAAGTAAACTTCCAGTTTGTAGAATTGTAGCCGACAAAAATTGAATAGCAGCCGTACATACAGAGCGCCCTCGGATGTAAGTACATCAGCTTTGAGGAAAAGTCTGCGGGTAATGAAGGTTAATTCGTCATATCAAAGGGAAAAATGAAACAGTAACTACTAATTCAGGATTGTGCCGAAGAGCAGACAGGGATAGGATATGCATGACAAAATAAAAGCAGCGGAAGTTTTTGAAAAGTATCTCTCCAGGATTGAAAACGAGACTCATCGCGTTCGAATGCGGGAAGTTTTGGAATGGACAAAAACCAGCTTTCCCGGTTTGGAGCCTAAAATTGCGTGGAACCAGCCCGTTTTTACGGATCATGGCACGTTTATAATCGGTTTCAGCGCCGCGAAGCAGCATTTCTCCGTGGCGCCGGAGCCTGCGGCAATTCGGAAATTTTTCCGGGAAATCGAGGCTTCCGGATACAGCCAGGGCACCAATCTGTTCCGCATCCGCTGGGAGGAGCCGGTGGATTATGCCCTGCTGGAACGGATCATTGAATATAACCGACAGGACAAGGCGGACTGCGCTGCTTTTTGGAGAAAATAGCCTCATGCAGGTTCATCGAATGGGCTTATCCGAAAAAAGAAGGCCGAAAAAGGAAAGATAGAAAAGGGCTTGACAAACATACCAAAGGTATGATAATGTGAACATACCGGCGGTATGTAAGGGGGGGACACACAATGGCAAGGAACAAACACCCGGAGGAGACGGTCAGTCTGATCTTGGACGTGGCCGGTCGTCTGTTTCTGGAAAAGGGCTATGAATATACTTCGATCCAGGATATTATAGACAATCTGGGAGGACTCAGCAAGGGGGCCATCTATCATCACTTCAGGTCCAAGGAGGATATTTTGATCGCTGTTACGGACAGAATGACGGAGGAGTCCAATCGGATGCTGGCGGTGATACGCGATACCCCGGACTTAAACGGAAAGGAAAAGCTAAGGGCCATATTTCGGGAATCCATTTTCAGGCCGGTTCAGGAGGATATGTTTTCCACCGCCCCCAATCTGGGCAACAATCCCAGGCTGCTCTACAGTATTTTCAGTGAGACCATGATGGTGGCGGCCCCCGACTATATTCAGCCCATTATCGAACAGGGGATCGCGGACGGCTCCATTCAGACAGAGTATCCGAAAGAGTTGGCGGAACTGATCATTATGGCGGCCAACATCTGGATGAATCCCATGATTTTTGGGGATTCCGCCGAGGGGGCTTTTCGGAAATTCATGTTGTTCCGCCAGATGATGAAAGGCTTTGGTCTTGACATTGTGGACGATGAGATGGCACAGAGACTACAGGAACTGGCGTCCATTTATCTGAAAAAACGGTGAATCGAATTTCAAGGAATCCCGGACGAAGCCGGCGACGGGGAAAACAACACAGAGGTTACAAAATCTGCCCTGAAAACGGGCAGATTCTTTTAAAACATTATACATACCGCCATGCGGTATGAAGGAGGTCTGAGAAATGGAAAGGAAATTGTTTTCAAAGGATTTTTTGCTGGTGGTCACAGGGCAGATTATCTCCCTGTTTGGCAATGCTACAGTGCGGTTTGCGCTGCCTCTTTACCTGCTGAATCAGACGGGTTCCTCTGCACTGTACGGGGCGGTGACGGCCTGTGCGTTCATTCCCGCCATTCTGTTGTCTCCAGTGGGCGGTATTGTGGCGGACAGGGTAAATAAGCGGAATATCATGGTGGCGCTGGATTTTTTTACGGCGGCGGTGATCACGGTCTTTTCTCTTCTGATGGGCGGGGTGAACCTGATTCTTTTAATGACGGTTACCATGATGCTTCTGTACGGCATTGCAGGTGCATATCAGCCTTCTGTACAGGCCAGCATTCCTGCGCTGGTAAGCCAGGACCGTTTTATGGAAGCCAATTCCATTATAGGTTCCATCAGTTCCATTGCTTCCCTGCTGGGTCCTGCTTTGGGGGGCGTTTTGTACAGTGCCTGGGGACTTAAGCCCGTGCTGTGGATCTGTGTGGCCTGCTTCTTTTCCTCAGCGGTGATGGAACTTTTTATCAGGATTCCCTCTCCGAAACAGGACTTTGGCGGAGGCATATGGAGGATGGTGAAGGAGGATTTCACCGGAAGCATTCACTTTATCCGAAGAGAGAAACCCATGGTTTGGAAGTTGGTACTGGTACTCTGCGGAATCAACCTGTTTCTGTCCTCCATGATTATTGTAGGCCTGCCCTATATGATTACGGAGGTACTGGGGCTGGATGAGGCCCTGTATGGATTTGCCCAGGGGGCGCTGGCAGCGGGAGGGCTGGCGGGAGGCGTGTTCGCAGGTATTTTTGCCAGGAAGCTGGCTATCGGAAAAGCCGGAAAACTTCTGATAGCCGGGGCCGGGTGCATGTTCCCTGTGGGGATCGGGGGATACTTTTTTTCATCCGCTATGGCGGTCTATGCGGTCATAACGGTATGCTGCTTTCTGGCCATGGTATTTGCCACGGTGTTTTCGGTGCAGGTCATGTCCTTTATCCAGGCACAGACGCCCCTGCAGCTGGTAGGAAAGGTGATTGCCCTGGTGCTCACCGTGTCCATGTGCGCCCAGCCCCTGGGCAATGCCCTGTATGGAGTTCTGTTTGAAATCTGTCAGGGGCAGGAGTTCATGGTGATTCTGCTTGGGGGGGCGGTGTCTCTGGGGATCGCCCTGGGGGCGGGGAATCTGTTTCGGGAACTTTTGGAGTAAAGGGACGCCATATTTATGAAAAAAGGTGCAGACTATATTGAAAGATGATACAATATGCCTGCACCGGGCCGTTGAAACCAGGACGAACACAGGCACAAAAAGGGCATTACAAGGGCATTTGGCACATGGCCCGGTGGGGGAAAGAAGGCGGAGCGGAAAGAAAGCAAAAAGAAGGAGGCAGAAGATGATTCTGAGCGCAAGCAGGAGGACGGACATACCAAACTATTACGCGGACTGGTTTATGGGCAGGATCCGGGAGGGCTACTGCTGTGTGCGCAATCCCATGAATCCCCGCCAGGTCAGCAGGATTGACCTGACGCCCCAGGCGGTGGACTGTATCGTGTTCTGGACCAAGAATCCGGCGGGCTTTCTGCCGCATCTGGAGGAACTGAAGGACTATATTTATTATTTTCAGTTTACTCTCACGGGATATGGCCGGGACATCGAGCCGAATCTCCCGGACAAAAGGGAAAAGCTGATTCCTGCCTTTCGGGAACTGTCAGAAAAGATCGGTAAAGAGCGGGTTATATGGCGGTATGATCCCATTTTTGTAAATGAAAAGTATACGGTTTCATATCATTTGAAAGCCTTTGAAGAGATTGCGGACAGGCTGGCAGGCTATACGGAGCAGGTGGTAATCAGCTTTGTGGATCTGTATGCTAAAATCCGGAAAAATGCGGCGGCACATTCCATCCGGGATACTGGGGAGAACGATATGCTGCGACTGGCGGGAGAGATGGCCCGGATTGCGGCGGGCCGCCGCCTGCGGATCGAGAGCTGCGCGGAGCAGGCGGACCTTGAGACGCTGGGAATCCGGCATGGAAGCTGCATTGACAGGGAACGGATCGAAAGGCTCACAGGATGTCGTCTGGCGGGCGAGAAGGATAAAAACCAGCGGAAGGAGTGCGGCTGCCTGGAGAGTGTGGATGTGGGAGCCTACGATACCTGTCTGAATGGCTGCAAGTACTGCTATGCCAATTCCAGCGATAAAAAGGCGGCGGAGAACGCCAGGCGCTGCCGATGGGACGCTCCGCTTCTGTGCGGGGAAATCTGCCCGGAGGACAGGGTTACGGACAGGGCGGTCAAGTCCCTGAAGGATCATCAAATCTGTTTTGACGAATTATAATGGGAGTTTGGTGCATTCTCATGGGAGGTTGGTGCAGCCAGTGTCAACCGCAGCCTGTTTTTCCCGATATAATATGTGATTGCGGGGCAATTCCCACACGGCATCGGGGAATCCGCAAGAACCCATGAGCTGCCGGGAAAATCGTATAAGTCCAGGCGCCGCACGGCGCAATATCCCGGCATGGCACAAGTCCGGCGACGCCTGACTTTTGTAGTGCGGAAAGGAGAAACCATGAGGATTACCACACAGATGTTAAATGAAAAAGCGAGACAGACAGGTCTGCCCATCAACAGCGGCTCGCTTCTGAATCATCTCAACAGCACGGCTTCCAACAACAGTCTGGAAAAAGTATTGAACAAAGGCAAGGGCAGCGCCGTGGACAGCGGGCAGAAGAGCGCATATGAGAAACTGGAGAGAAATGCGGGGCAGCTGCAAAAGAGGGCTGACAATCTGGCCGCCAAAGGGGAGGACTCCCTTTTCGCCAAGGCCAGGGAGAGCAAGAGCACCGAGGAACTCTGCAAGGAGGCCCAGGCTCTGGCCCAGGAATACAACAACGCCTTGAAAATCCTGCAGTCCGCTCCCGGCCCTCTCAACGGCTATTATTGCCAGATGCTGAAAGAGGCAGCGGGAGGAAACAGCGAGTCCCTGGCAAGCATTGGCTTCAACGTATCCAAGGACGGGAAAATAACCGTGGATTCCGAAAAGCTGAAGGCGGCTGATATAGACACTCTGGAGAAAGTGCTGGGCTCTTCCAGTGATTTTACATCCAAATTGTCCTTTGTGGCAGGGCGGGTTTCCGACAATGCCAGAGCAGGTGCGGAGAGCATTTCCAGCCAGTACGGACCGGAGGGCAATCTGCTTGCGGCAACGACCGCCAAGTACAGCTTCTGGGGCTGATGAAAACAGAATAATCAGGCATTGGGCCAAGAGAAGCACCCTGGGGGATAATCTGTCCGCCGGGGTGTTTTTTGCTTATGGCAGCGGAAAAGAAGATGGCAAAGCCAGGTTACTTATGCTATAATGAGCCAGATCCTTTTTGTGCGGCACTTTTTTACGAAGGGTGTAACTGCGATATTTTACAAGATTAACAGGGGAGGCGTGACGGACCATGATCTATACTGTGACTTTGAACCCCGCCATAGACTATGTGGCGCACGTGGAGGAGATGCGGCCGGGCAGCGTGAACCGGCTGCAATCCGAGGAAATCCACTGCGGCGGGAAGGGAATCAATGTGTCCCTGGTACTGAGAGAATTTGGGATCCCCTCCAGGGCTTTGGGCTTTGTGGCCGGTTTTACGGGAAAGGCACTGGAGGAGGGGATGGCCGGAAGCGGAATCGAGACAGACTTTGTACATCTGAAGCAGGGATGCACCCGGATTAATGTGAAGATCAAGTCCGGCCTGGAGACGGACTTAAACGGCCGGGGGCCGGAGGTGGACGAGAGGGATCTGGCCAGGCTCCATGAGAAGCTGGAGGCATTGAAGGACGGTGATATACTGGTACTGGCCGGCAGCATTCCCGGCGGCCTGCAAAAAGATGTTTACGGCAGGATACTGGAGCGTCTTTCCGGGAAAAAGATCCGGGCGGTGGTGGACGCCACCGGGGAACTGCTTTTAAACACACTGGCATACAAGCCGTTTCTGATTAAACCCAATCATCAGGAACTGGAAGATTTGTTTGGCCTGTCCCTGTCAGGCGTTGACCAGATTCTGGCCTATGCCGGGAAGCTGAAGGAGATGGGAGCAGTGAACGTGCTGGTGTCCATGGCCGGAGACGGTGCGGTGCTCCTGGACGAAGCAGGACGAGTCCACCGCTGCGGGGCCTGCCGGGGTCGGGTGAGGAATTCCGTGGGAGCCGGGGATTCCATGGTAGCGGGTTTTCTGGCGGGTATTCTCACAGGTTCTGCACCGGAGAATTACAGCTATGCCCTGAAACTGGGGACGGCGGCGGGAGGAGCCACTGCCTTCTCCGACGGTCTGGCCAGGAGGAAAGAGATCGAGGCGCTGCTTACGCAGTTGTCCTAGCAAATCATTTGCCGTATTATCCGAAAGGGATCCGATGCGCCGCATCGGCCGGGAAGAGGTAAGGATGAAAAAGTATGTCGGCATAGGCGTATATGACGCTGTCGCGGAAGGAAATATAGCCGTATATGGAAAAGAAGAGTATGTTCCGGAGAAGGTTTACCGCGGGGACGTTCCGGGGGAGAAAGCCCGGCTGGAGGCGGCCCGGGAGGCGGTACGGGAGCAGTTGGAGAAGAGCCGGGTCAGGACGCTGGCGGAAGCCGGTGCCGAGGTCGCCCGGATTTTTGAAGTTCACAAGATGCTTCTGGACGACGGGGAATTCAACGGCGCAATCAGGCTTGTTATCGAACGGGAGGGCGTAAACGCGGAATATGCCGTGGCTGTGACGGCGGAGGGGCTGGCGGATCGTTTCGCTGCCCTGGCGGACGAATGTCTGAAGGCCCGTGCTGCAGATATACGGGACATTTCCCGGCAGCTGCTGGCCTGCCTGCAGGGTAGCAGCTGCGAAAAAAGGGAGATGGAGGTTCCCGGGGTGATCTGCGCCCGGGACCTTACTCCCGGCGAGACGGCGTCCCTGGACCGGGAAAAAGTTCTGGGGATTGTGACGGCCCGGGGTTCCCTTTATTCCCACATGGCCATCCTGGCCCGGGCCCGGGGCATCCCCGCCGTGGTGGGGGTGGGAGAGGCTTTTCTGGAGGAGGCCGGGGAGGGAACCCCGGTGATGGTGGACGGCTACACGGGGGAAGTCTATCTGTACCCTGATGCGGAGACCCGGACTTTTCTTCTGAGAAAAATGGGGGAGCAGCAGGAGGAGAAGCGGCTTCTGGAGGCGTTAAAGGGGAAGGAGGACAGAACTCTTGATGGCAGAAGCATCCATATCTGCGCCAATATTGGAGGGGCGGAGGAATTGGAGGCTGTCCTTTTGAACGATGCGGCAGGCATCGGGCTTTTCCGCAGCGAATTTCTGTATCTGGGCCGGGATACGTATCCCACCGAGGAAGAGCAGTTTGCGGCTTACAGGAAGGTACTGGAGGGCATGGTGGGGAAGCGGGTAATCATCCGTACACTGGATATAGGCGGGGACAAGCAGGCGGATTATTTCGGTCTTGGAAAAGAGGAGAATCCTGCCATGGGATACCGGGCCATTCGCATCTGTCTCACCAGGCCGGCGATTTTCAAGACACAGCTGCGGGCGCTTTACCGGGCTTCCGTGTATGGCCGGCTGGGCATCCTGTTTCCCATGATTACCGGCAGGGCGGAGTTGGAGAAAGCGCTGGAAATCTGCCGGGAAGTGAAGGAAGAATTGAGCGCAAGGGGCATTCCTTTTTCGGAAAATGTGGAGACGGGTATTATGATTGAGACTCCCGCCGCTGCCATTATCAGTGACAGGCTTGCTCCCCTGGTGGACTTTTTCAGCGTGGGGACCAATGACCTGACCCAGTTTACCCTTGCCTGCGACAGGCAGAACCCGGAGGTGCAGCCTTTTGCGGACCCCCGGCACGAGGCCGTCCTGCGTCTGATCCGCATGAGCGCGGAGAATGCCCGCCGACATGGGATCCGGATCGGTATCTGCGGCGAACTGGCGGCGGACCCGGAACTGACGGAAACTTTTCTGCGCATGGGTATCGACGAACTCTCGGTGTCTCCGCCGCTGGTGCTGAAGCTGCGGGCCGCGGTGCGCAGCCTGGACCTGTCCCGGGGAGAGGGAGAACGCTGAAAGGCACTTCCCCGAAAAAGGCGTTGATGCATGGGGGGAAGCCCTGGCGGGCCGGATAAGCATTGTAGGAACTGCCGAAAGGCATCGGCGATCTGCGTGATCGACCGGAATGGGTGTATAAGGGGGAAAAGTCTGCAGTGGAATTTAACTATTGTGAAATAGTTTAAAGAGCGTAAAATATTTTCCATAGACCCTATAATAGCCCGTATACGGGCTACATACCTGAATAGTATTTTGTACAATTCTGATTGGGACAAATTGTAGGGTTACAGGTGGAGAACAGGATGACAGCTCAGGAAGCGTTAGTCAAGAGGATCAATGGGCTTTGCAAAAAACATCGGATCTCTGTGAATCATCTTGCAACGCTGGCTGGTATGAATCCTTCCACCATGAAAAATATAGTATATGGTCTTACCCGTAATACCGGGGTGGAGACGGTGGCAAAAATATGCTGCGGCCTGAATATGTCGTTGACGGATTTCTTTGATGATGATGTGTTCCGCGAGGTGGACCAGGAAGTGGATTAGGCAGGTACAGAAGGAATGGGGAATGCATAGAAGATTATGGATCACGGCAGAGGACAGGAGGAGGACCGTTAAAGAGGGACGACCGCCGCCGGGGCACATGTGACCGCTCAGGGTCAGGCGATTGCATGTGGAGACGATTATGAGGAGGAGAGCGTATGAATAGAGCGGCGGCCGTTCATATAGCCTATATGGGATATCGCGCCCAGGACATGCTGCTGGAGGTGCGGTTCCATCGGGACGGCAGGCGGTATTGTTATCTTGAGGTGCCGGAAGAACTTTGGTACCGAATGAAGCAGGCGAGTTCCGTGGACAGGTTTTTTAACACATTTATTCTCAACCGATTTGAGGAGCAGATTGGGGGCTTGTAAAACAAGTCCCTTTTTCCCTTGAAAAATGCTTCCCGTCATGTTAATATAATTTTGAAGTTTTTCTTTAAACGGAAGGGTTGGTATGTTATAATGGAAAATGAGCAGGGACCCCAGGAGGATGTCCGGCGCAGGCGGGTACAGCGGCTGAAGAAGATGATCCTGCTGTCGCCTGTCGTCTGGCTGATTTTTCCTATGGGGTTGTGTATCTTGCTTTTTGCAAGAATAGGGGCGCTGGAAGGACAGGCCAGGGAGACGCAGGGAATTCTGGAGCAGATGGCGGAGGCGGTCTCCCGGCTGGAGGCGGCCAGAGAGGAAGAGATACAGACTTCGCAGTCCGGCAGGAAAGAGGCGGTTGTGACGGCTCCTGAGACCGGAGGGGACAACAGGGGAACGGAAGAGTCGGAGGCGGCGCATAAGGTGTATCTAACCTTTGACGACGGTCCCAGTAAATATACCCAGGAGATTTTGGACATTCTGGATACCTATGATGTGAAGGCCACTTTTTTTGTACTGGGCAAGGAGAATGACTATTCCATAGAGATGCTCCGGGAAATTGCCAGACGGGGCCACACCATCGGAATGCATTCATACTCCCACAAATACGCGGAAGTGTACCGTTCAGTGGAGGACTTCTCCGCTGATTTTTATCGGATATACTCTTATATTCTGGAGAATACTGGAATACAGAGCGTCTGTTACCGCTTTCCGGGAGGCAGTTCCAACACGATCAGTGATATTGATATGCATGTTTTTGCGGACTTCCTTGCGGAGCAGGAGGTGGAATTTTATGACTGGAATATTTCTTCCGGGGACGGCGGCAGTGTGCTGCTGGATGCGGATACTCTGATTCAGAATACCACTTCAGGAATCCTGAGGCATGAGACGTCCATCATACTGATGCATGACGCGGCGTCCAGGTCCACTACGGTGGAGGCGCTGCCCGGAATTATAGAGACGATTTTGGCCATGGAGGACACGGCGATTTTACCCATTACCGGGGATACTACGCCGATTCATCATATTAAGTAAGGAAGAGAAGCGGGCGCTTTCCGGGTGCCGGCGGAAAAATTAGGAGGAAGAGAGTTATGGGATTTTTCTCAGATTTAAAAGAGGATTTGTCCCAGGCAGTCAATGAACTGATGCCGGAGGACATGCAGGCCCAGGACGAGCAGCCCCAGGAACGAAGATTCGGGGACCTCAACGAAATGCTGGACAGAGTGGATTCCATCGTAGTTCCTGATGTGGAACAGGAAACACTGGAACAGCCCGGGTACAGGGCAGAGGATAACCTTGGGGAGGTTCCGGCGGAGACATTGCGGGAGGAGCCTGGTGTAACCGTGGAGGAGGCTCTCAGCCAGCCTCTGACAGCGCCGGAGGAAAGCCTGGAGACAGAACTGGCGGCGGCTCTGGAGGAGCCTGGCGGGGCAAGGGAACCCGAGACGGATATGGATCTGGAAAGAATGTTGGAAAGCGCGTTGGCAGCCAATGATATAAACGCGGCATCGGTGTATGAAGAGGAAAAAGAGACGATGAAGGAAATCCAAAAGGAGACAAAGGGGGAATCTAAAGTGGCAGAGATCATTAACGCGCGGATGGCATCGGATGAGACATCCTCAATCACGGCAGGCATGACAATCAACGGTGATGTGGTGAGTGAGGGCTCGCTGGATCTGATCGGCTGCGTCAACGGCAATATTGACATCTTGGGCAAGCTGAATGTGACCGGCTTTGTCAACGGCAATTCCAAGGCAGCGGAGATCTATGCGGATAATGCGAAAGTCAATGGTGAAATCGTCAGCGAAGGAGCGGTGAAGATTGGTTCCAGTTCCGTGGTGATCGGTAATATCTGCGCCACCAGCGCCGTGATAGCGGGGGCAGTGAAGGGAGATATTGATATAAAAGGCCCTGTAATCCTGGATACTTCGGCCATTGTCATGGGCAATATCAAGTCCAAGTCCGTACAGATCAACAATGGTGCTGTGATCGAGGGTATGTGTTCCCAGTGCTACGCAGAAGTGAACCCCATCTCCTTCTTTGACGATTACAAGCCGGAAGTAAGGAAGATCAAAACCAAATAGAATAGCGAAGTCCATTGAAAGGCGGAATCACGATAATGCGGCGTATTTTATTGAAATTGAGCGGCGAGGCCCTGGCGGGAGAGAAAAAGACGGGATTTGACGAGGAGACAGTGCGGGGCGTGGCGCTGCAGGTAAAGCAGCTTGTGGAAGAGGGGATCCAGGTGGGGATCGTCATCGGCGGAGGTAATTTCTGGCGGGGGCGCTCCAGCGAGAACATTGATCGGACCAAGGCGGATCAGATCGGTATGCTGGCAACGGTGATGAACTGCATCTACGTGTCGGAGATATTTCGCTCCGTAGGCATGATGACCGGGATTCTGACGCCTTTTGAGTGCGGCTCATTCACCAAACTTTTTTCCAAGGACAGGGCCAATAAATATTTCTCGAAAGGGATTGTGGTATTCTTTGCAGGCGGCACTGGCCATCCCTACTTTTCCACGGATACGGGCGTGGTGCTGCGGGCAATCGAGGTGGATGCGGATGTGATTCTGCTGGCCAAGTCCATAGACGGGGTATATGACGATGATCCCAACAAGAACCCGGCGGCCAGGAAGTATGACCAGGTGACCCTTGATGAGGTGATCGCCCAAAATCTGCAGGTGGTGGATATGACCGCCTCCATATTGGCCAGGGATAACCATATGCCTATGTGGGTATTTGGTTTGAACGAAGAAAACAGCATCGTGAATGCGGTGAAGGGGCAATTCAACGGCACCAAGGTCACTGTCTAAAGAGTTTTGATAAGGAGGAATCTATAATGGATGAGAGGTTGCAGCAGTATGACGATAAAATGAAGAAGGCGTATGAATTTCTGGAGTCGGACTACGGCACCATCAGGGCAGGGCGGGCCAATCCCCATGTGCTGGATAAGATCCGGGTGAACTATTATGGCACTCCCACCCCGATTCAGCAGGTGGGCAATGTGACGGTGCCCGAGGCCAGGATCATTCAGATCGCGCCCTGGGAGAAGAGTCTGCTCAAGGAGATCGAGAAGGCTATCCAGACTTCCGATCTGGGTATTAATCCTACCAACGACGGCAATGTGATCCGGCTGGTATTCCCGGAGTTGACCGAAGAGCGCAGAAAAGATCTGGCAAAGGAAGTGAAGAAGAAGGCGGAGGACGCGAAGGTGGCAGTCCGCAATATCCGCAGGGACGGCAACGATTACTTCAAGAAGCTGGGCAAAGCCGAGGTCTCCGAGGACGAGATCAAACAGCTTGAGGACAGCCTGCAGAAGTTGACAGACAGGTATATCAAGGACATTGAGGCTCTGATGGATGTAAAATCCAAGGAGATCATGACCGTATAATCAATCAGCAAGCGCACAATGGATAGCGGGGAGGGACAGTTGACATCCGTCAGGATGGGGACTGCTCCCTTTCCATGCATTTACAGGAAATACTTGTAAAGAGGGCAGATTGGAGAGAGTATGGCTGGAAATAGGGAACAGGAACAGAAAGTGCCGCGGCATGTGGCTATCATTCTGGACGGCAACGGACGTTGGGCCAAGGCCAAGGGGCTGCCGCGGAATATGGGACATGTGGAGGGAGCCAGGACTGTAGAGAAGATCTGCGAGGAGGCTTACCGCATGGGCATACAATACCTGACGGTATATGCTTTTTCCACAGAGAACTGGAACCGTCCCGGGGACGAGGTGGATGCCCTGATGCGGCTGCTTCGGAATTATATGAAAACCTGTCTGAAAACGGCGGAGAAGAATCGCATGTGCGTCCGGGTGCTGGGGGAAAAATCCCGGCTGGACCAGGATATCCGGGAGCGCATTCAGGAACTGGAGGAGGCCACTGTCAACAACGACGGACTGCATTTCCAGATTGCAATCAACTATGGCGGCAGGGATGAGATCACAAGGGCCATGCGGCAGATGGGACAGGATATCCAAAGAGGGGCTTTGAATTCCCGGGACATCACGGAGGAGACGGTGAGCAGATATCTGGACACGCATGGAATCCCGGAGCCCGATCTGTTGATCCGAACCTGCGGCGAGCAGCGTATTTCTAATTTCCTGCTGTGGCAGTTGGCCTACACGGAGTTTTATTTCACGTCGGTGGCTTGGCCGGACTTTGACAGGGAAGAATTGGTCAAGGCCGTGGAGGCATATAATCAAAGAGACAGGAGATATGGCAAAATCTCCGGAGAGGACATATGAAGGCTATGCTTTCAAAACAATAATTTTGCAGTATCGCAGGCCGGCCTGTGATATGCGGGAAAGAGGAATCCGAATGTTTTGGACCAGATTAATCAGTGGGGCCGTCATGGTGGTGATCGCCCTGGCCACCATGTGGCTGGGAGGCCCGTATCTGGCGGGGATATTGTTTCTCATATCTTTGGCGGGATACAGGGAACTGACAAAGGCACAGAAGGTAAACTTGGCCGAGAGGGGCTTTAACGGGCTGGAAGTGGTGGGCTTTGGGGGCATTGCGCTCTACTATGTTGTCATGTATGTCTGGCAGGACGCTACTTTGCTGCTGATGTGTGTTGTGCTCCTGTTTATGGCGGAAATGTTTTTGTATGTGATTCTGTTTCCCAGATACCGGGCGGAACAGGTGGTGACGGCTATCTTTTCCTTCCTGTACGCGCCGGTGATGCTGTCCTTTATGTATATGACCCGGATGGGCCGGATGGGGATTTATCTGGTATGGCTGATCCTGATCAGTTCCTGGGGCTGTGATACCTGTGCCTACTGCGTGGGAAAGCTGATCGGTCGGAAGAAGATTTTCCCGGTGCTGAGTCCTCACAAATCTCTGGAGGGATGTATAGGAGGCGTGGTCGGGGCGGCGTTGATCGGGGGGCTGTATGCGTATTTTGTGGTGGAGCCGGTGATTCCTGACCAGCAGGTGCTGTGGGTCATTATGTTTATCAGCGCGGTGGGAGCCATGATGTCCATGGTGGGGGACTTGGCCGCCTCCGCCATTAAGAGGAATCACGAGATCAAGGACTATGGCAAGATCCTGCCGGGGCACGGGGGAATTATGGATCGATTCGACAGCATGATAGTGACGGCGCCCATGATTTATTTTCTGTCGGTGCTGATGATCCATGCGGCGGGATAAGAGACGGCAGGAAAGCAGAGGAGAGGCATCCATATGAAGAGAATCGCAGTTTTGGGTTCCACAGGGTCCATCGGGACCCAGACCCTGGAAATTGTCAGGAACAACGGGGATGCGCTGGAGGTGACGGCCCTGGCGGCAAGCAGCAATGTGGCTCTGATGGAGGCTCAGATACGGGAATTCCGCCCCCGGCTGGCGGTGATGTGGTCGGCGCAAGCGGCTGAAGAGCTGCGTCTTCGGGTGGCGGATTGTCCGGTGCGGGTGGCCCAGGGAATGGACGGACTGCTGGAGATTGCGTCCATGCCGGAAGCCGAGGTATTAGTTACGGCGATTGTGGGCATGATTGGTATCAAACCCACCATAGAGGCCATCAGGGCAGGAAAGGATATAGCCCTTGCCAACAAGGAGACTTTGGTATGCGCAGGGCATATCATTATGCCGCTGGCCAGGGAGCGGGGGGTGTCCATCCTGCCGGTGGACAGCGAACACAGCGCCATCTTCCAGTCTTTAAACGGGGAACCGAAGGGGAAAATCAGCAGGATTCTGCTGACTGCTTCCGGCGGCCCGTTCCGGGGCTGGAACCGGGAGCGGCTGGCGGGAGTGCAGGTGGAAGACGCCCTGAAGCATCCCAACTGGGCCATGGGGCGGAAGATTACCATTGATTCCTCTACTTTGGTCAATAAGGGACTGGAGGTCATGGAGGCGAAATGGCTTTTCGGGGTGGAGCCTTCTCAGATCCAAGTGGTGGTGCATCCGCAAAGTATTATTCACTCCATGGTGGAGTATATTGACGGCGCGGTGATTGCCCAACTGGGTGTGCCTGACATGAAACTGCCGATTCAGTATGCCCTGTTCTATTCGGACAGAAAGGCCATGCGGGATAATCGGGTGGATTTCTTCAGGTTGGGCAGCCTGACTTTTGAGGAGCCGGACATGAAGACCTTTTACGGCTTGAAGTTGGCCTACCGTGCCCTGGAGCAGGGCGGCAGCATGCCCACGGTGTACAATGCCGCCAACGAGAGGGCGGTGGCGCTGTTTTTGGAGCGCAGGATCGGATATCTGCAGATTCCCGAACTGATACAGCGGTGTATGGAACATCATGAGGTGATGCGGCAGCCGGGGGTGGAGGAAATCCTGGCGGCGGAACAGAGTGTGTACGACTATATTAGTGAAATTGGTTGAGAACGAGAATATGACGACTTTGATGACATTTATTCTGTTTATTTTAATTTTCGGCGTGGTGGTGATTTCCCATGAATTTGGCCATTATCTGATAGCCAAGATCAACGGTATCCATGTGGTGGAGTTTGCCATCGGCATGGGGCCTACCGTTTTTTCCTGGAAAAAAAAGGAGACCAAATACTCGGTCAAACTTCTGCCCCTGGGCGGGGCCTGTCTGTTTGAGGGGGAGGACGGGCTGAACACCCAGGAGGGGGAGATCACGGAAGGCTCTTTTCTCCACGCGAAGGTGTGGGCCAGGATCTCCACGGTGCTGGCGGGCCCCATATTCAATTTTATTCTGGGAGGAATTATTGCCGTGATTCTGGCCGGTTTAATGGTATTTTATGAGCCGGTGCTCTCCGATGTGGTGGAGGGCGGGGCGGCCCAGCGGGCGGGGCTCCAGGCAGGAGACCGGATCGTGGCGCTGAACGGGGACCGGGTATATCTCCGGGACGAGGTAATCCTGTTTAACCGGGTCAACAACGGCAAGGAATTCACTCTGGAATATGAGCGGGACGGCCAGCGGTACACGGTGACCATGACCCCGGAACTTAACTCCACCGGCGGTTATGGTATGGGGATCTATGTGGGAAAGGCGCTGAAGGCGGAAGGGCTGGATGTGCTGAAGTATGCCTGGTATGAAATCCGCTATTGTGTCCGCTCCACCTGGCAGAGCCTGGGGCTGATGCTGCGGGGACAGGTGAAAAGTGAGGAAGTGGCCGGCCCGGTGGGTATAGCCGTGAATGTGGTGGGTAAGACCTATACTCAGGCAATGCAGTACGGATGGGAGACGGTGGCGCTGAATATGGGCTATATCACTTTGCTGCTCACCATCAACCTGGGGATATTGAACCTGCTGCCCATTCCTGCGCTGGACGGAGGCAGGCTGGTGTTCCTGCTGGTGGAAGTGGTCCGGGGCAAGCCCATTCCCCCGGAAAAAGAGGGGATGGTGCATTTCATCGGCCTGGTATTTTTCATGTTATTGATGGTTATTGTGTTTTTTAACGATCTGCGCAATATCTTCTCGTAATTCATTTGATATGTTTGCTGTCGGGGCAGGGCCTTTTCCTGCTCCGGCGGTAAAGTCGGTACAAATCTTTATTTCAAATTTTTCAGGGAATTCTCCCGGTATTTTCATTCAAGACAAATTCGGTACATCAGGTACCAAATGACAGAATTTTATCGAGATGACCGCCCATATGCGCAGGCGGGAATCAACGAAGTATACAGACAGGAGGGAAAATGCATATTATATCCAATTACATATGGGAAAAGGCGGCGGAGGGAGGCGTGAATCCTCTGTCCCTGGTGCTGCAGCAAGTGAGGGTTCGAGGCAGAGAAGTCTGTCTGTTCTGCGTCTGCAGCAGTCTCGGGAAGGAGCAGGGAGGACGGATGACGGAACAGCTGGTGGAATGGTTTCACAGATGCTGTCTGCCGGCCTGTGAGGGCCGGACGCTGCCGGGGCTCCGGGAGCTGCTGGAGCCGGAACTGCATGGCATCCGAAGGGAGCTGTTGGAGCCGGAACTGCATGGCATCCGAAGGGAACTGCTGGAGCCGGAACTGCACGGCATTCAAAGGGAAGAATTGAGTTACGGAGGCCTGTTGCTGGCGGGAAGCAGCTTTTATCTGTTTGGAGAGGGGGATATAAGAGCGCGGCTGATCAATTACCGCTATAACCGCCCTCAACTGAAAGAACTGGGGTACCCTCTTTCCGGCAGGATACAGAAGGGGGTAGGAATCCTGCTTCACACCCCGGAACTTATAAAAAATCTGGAACCGAAAGAATTATGTCAGATTCTTCACGGGGAGGGGCGCTGGCAGGAGGCGCGCATGGGCAGACGTCTGAAAGAACTGTACCGGGAGGGCCGCAGCCGGGGCAATACAGGGCCTGTGGGGGGCATTTATCTGGGAGTGGTATGAGATAAGGGTTACCGCTCCTGTGTGCCGGAAGGGAATATTCAGAAGTAGAATATTCAGAAGGAGAATATTGAGAAGGCGAATAATAAGAAGGTCAATAATTAAGAAGGAGAACAATGTATGAAACAGGAAAGCAGCGGGCTTGAAAAGGGGAACATCGGCGGATACCGGCTGTTGGCGGAACTGGGCAAAGGGGCCACCGCCCGGGTCTTTCGGGTGGAGCAGCCCGGCGGGAAGGATGTATATGCCTTGAAATATGGCTCCTGTAAGGCCAGGCTGCGGGCGGAATCCGCTATTTTGAAGCAGCTAAGGCATCCCTGTTTTCCCAGGTGGATTGACGAGGGGGAGGATGCAGGGGGAATCTATCTGGTGATGGAGTTTATACCCGGACTGTCTCTGCAGAAACTGATGGAACTGTATCCGGCGGGAATGCCGGAACGGATGGGCGGGGGGATCGCCCTGGATGTGGCGGAGGGGCTGGCCTATCTGCATGCCGGCGGGCCTTCCTGCATATATCGGGATTTGAAAGCATCCAATGTGGTGATCACTCCCCAGGGCAGGGCCCGGCTGGTAGACCTGGGGGCGGCGGTCCGATCGGAAGGCTTCGTTCAGGGCGGCCGGGCGGGAACCTATGGATATAGTGCGCCGGAACAGTTCTGGGAAGGCGCAGGGATTACGCCCTCCTGCGATATCTATGGGTTTGGAAAACTGCTGGCCTTCTTGCTGACCGGGCAGGACCCGGGGAAACCGCCCTATGACACCATGGAATATTGCGGCAGACATTGGGGGATAGGGAGGGAATTCCGCCGCTTGCTGGATCAGTGCTTACAGCCGGATCCCCAGCTGCGCTATCCTGATGCCACTTTTCTGCCGCCGATTCTGAAGCGCATTTCGGAGAGAAAAGGGCACTTCAGGGATAAAATCCTGGCAAAAACAGGAAACAGGACTTCATACCGATACATAAAATGTATTTGGAAGAGCGAATATGAAAGAATATTTTGACTTTCCCCACAAATAATACTATAATAGGAACAAATTGTTAATAACCACGTTTTTTTGTCGGTGGGGGACCGGGGAAAATGTGATAAATGAGGAGGACAAGATGAAGGCATTGGAAGAATATGTGAGAAGCATTCCGGATTTTCCGGAGGAGGGTATTATTTTCAGGGATGTGACCAGCGTGCTGCAGGATGCGGACGGGCTGCGTCTGGCCGTTGATACCATGCAGGAGAAAGTGAAGGATCTGGAATTTGACGTGGTAGCAGGCCCGGAATCCAGAGGATTTATCTTTGGAACACCCATTGCGTATAACACGCATAAGCCATTCGTGCTGATTCGTAAGAAGGGAAAGCTGCCCTGCGAAACGGTGGAGAGAAGTTATGACCTGGAATATGGCCAAGCCACTATTGAGATGCACAAGGACAGCATCAAACCCGGTCAGAAGGTTCTGGTGGTGGATGACCTGATCGCCACCGGCGGCACCACGGAAGCCATGATCAAACTGATTGAGAGTCTGGGCGGCGTAGTGGTAGGCGTGGTGGTACTGATGGAGCTGGCCGGTCTCAAGGGCCGGGAGAAGATCAAGGATTACAGGCTGGAGGCGGCTATTGTATATCCCGGCAAATAGGCTGGACGACAGTGCGGATCCATCCGTCACCTGTGCAGAAGGAGCCGGGCAATATACCGAAGTCATACCGGGGATGTCCGGTGGTGCGGAGAAATGAGCAAGGTCTGAAAGCGGTATGGGGTCAGACTGTACAGATACATATTCCCGCAGGTATGGGGCCCTGGGGGGACAGGGGGTTACAGAAAGGTTAGCAGGCGTTATGAAAGAAGAAAGAGATGTGATATTTGATCAGGCCAGAGTGGGCGAAATAACAGAATTTACATCTCCTGAACAGTTGTATCAGGATCTGATTTCCTGCGTCAAAAAATACCATCCCAGCGATGATATATCCATGATTGAGAAGGCATACAGGATTGCCAGCCAGGCCCATAAGGACCAACAGCGCAAGTCCGGCGAGCCTTATATCATCCATCCCCTGAATGTGGCCATCATTCTGGCAGACCTGGAACTGGATAAGGAGACTATTATTGCGGGCATCCTTCACGATGTGGTGGAGGACACCATTATGACGGAGGAAGATCTGATAAAGGAATTCGGTGAGGATGTGGCGCTGCTGGTGGACGGCGTTACCAAGCTGGAAAAAATTCCCCTGTCAGGCACCGGCGACCCCACGGATACCAAGCTGGAGATGCAGGCGGAGAATCTGCGGAAGATGTTTCTGGCCATGGCTAAGGATATCCGGGTGATCATGATCAAGCTGGCGGACCGTCTGCACAATATGCGCACGCTGAAATACCAGAAGCCGGAGAGCCAGGTCCGTATCGCCAGGGAGACCAGGGAAATCTATTCTCCCATTGCCCAGAGGCTGGGCATCTCCAAGATCAAGATCGAACTGGACGACTTGTCCATGAAATATCTGGAGCCGGAGGTATATTACGACCTGGTGGATAAAATCGCCGTGCGCAAGAGCGTCCGGGAGAAATATATCCAGAGCATTGTGGACGAGGTCAAGGAGTTTATTGAGGCTGAGGGAATCCGCGCCCAGGTGGACGGCCGGATCAAGCATTTTTTCAGCATCTATAAAAAGATGAAAAACCAGAACAAAACCCTGGACCAGATCTACGATTTGTTCGCGGTGCGGATTATTGTGGAATCGGTGAAGGACTGCTATGCGGCGCTGGGAGTGATCCATGAAAGGTATACGCCCATTCCCGGGCGGTTCAAGGACTATATCGCCATGCCCAAGGCCAATATGTACCAGTCTCTGCATACCACGCTGATCGGCAGCAACGGGCAGCCCTTTGAAATCCAGATCCGCACCTTTGAAATGCACAAGGCGGCGGAGTACGGCATTGCGGCCCACTGGAAGTACAAAGAGGCTTCCGATGGCAGGAAAGTGGAAGGGCAGGAGGAAGAAAAGCTGGTATGGCTGCGGCAGATTCTGGAGTGGCAGCGGGATATGTCGGACAACCGGGAATTCATGAATCTGCTCAAGAATGACCTGGACCTGTTCTCGGACAATGTGTACTGCTTTACCCCTACGGGGGAGGTCAAGAATCTGCCGGCGGGTTCCACCCCCATAGATTTTGCCTACAATATTCATTCGGCGGTGGGCAACAAGATGGTGGGAGCCAGGGTCAACGGCAAGCTGGTGACCATAGACTATGAGATCAAAAACGGCGACAGAATTGAGATTATCACCTCTCAGAATTCCAAAGGGCCCAGCCGGGACTGGCTGAACGTGGTCAAGAGTACACAGGCCAAGAACAAGATCAACCAGTGGTTTAAGAACGAACTGAAAGAGGATAATATCATCAAAGGCAAGGAACTGCTGGCGGGCTATTGCAAGACCAAGGGCATCAATATGCCGGACCTGGTCAAGACTGTCTATATGGAGGCCATCATGCGTAAATACGGCTTCCGTGACTGGGATTCCGTGCTGGCCGCCATAGGCCATGGCGCTCTGAAAGAGGGCCAGATCATTAACAAGATGCAGGAACTCTATGACCGGGACCATAAGAGAACCATGTCCAACGAGGAGGTATTGCAGACCATCGTTGAAAGCAGCGCCATGATGATGCGTCCCGGCAGCGGGCGCTCCAAAAGCGGTATTGTGGTGAAGGGCATCGCCGACTTGTCAGTGCGTTTTTCCAAATGCTGTTCCCCTGTGCCGGGAGATGAGATCGTGGGCTTTGTAACCAGGGGCAGGGGTATTTCCATCCACCGTACGGACTGCGTGAATATGTTGAGTCTGCCGGAGATGGAGCGGGCCCGGCTGATAGACGCGGAGTGGCAGACAGGCGGCGGGGAAGACGCCCGGGAGGGCAAGTATATGGCTGAGATTCGGATCTTTGCCAACAATCGCAACGGCCTTCTGGCGGATATCTCCAAGGCGCTGACAGAGAAAAACATTGACATCCTGTCCATGAACACCAAGACCAACAAACAGGGGCAGGCTACTCTGCAGACCTCCTTTGAGATTTCCGGCAGGGAGGAACTGAACCGGGTCATTGACAAGATCCGCAACATTGAGAGTGTCATAGATATAGAAAGGACGACGGGCTGATGGCTGAGATCAAAATCGGGAGAATGGTGCTGGGTTCCTGCCAGACCAACTGCTATTTCATTTATCAGGAAGAAGAGATGCCTGGCCAGGGCGATGCCCAAGGGGCCCAGGCGCATAAGCGGGCAATCGTGGTGGACCCTGCGGACCAGGGAGGCCGAATCCATGAAACCCTGGAACGCAATGGAATAGAGGTGGAGGCTATTTTGCTGACCCACGGTCATTTCGACCATATCTGGGGGACCAAGGAACTGCGGGAGGCGGCGGGAGTGAAGCTGTATGCCCTGGATGCGGAAAAAGCCCTGTGCGAAGATTCTCATAACAATGTGTCTGACATGGCGGGCAGAGCCTATACCGTTACGCCTGACGAATATCTGCGGGACGGCCAGGAACTGACTCTGGCGGGGATGCGTTTTCAGGTCATTGCCACGCCGGGCCATACCATAGGAAGCTGCTGCTATTATTTTCCGGAGGCGGGATTTTTGGTGAGCGGTGACACTCTGTTTGCCGAGTCTGTGGGGCGGACGGATTTTCCCACCGGCAGCATGAGCAGCATTGTGCGATCCATTAAGGAAAAGCTCTATGTGCTGCCCGGGGAGACCAAGGTATACCCGGGGCATGGGGACAGCACCACCATCGAACATGAGATGCAGTACAATCCTTTTACGGTGTAATCCTCTGCCTTCGAAATCTCCCGGGAAAGGATTTGCTGTCCGACCGGAGGAAGAAGCGCGGACCCAAGGGGGATTAATTTGAAACCGGGTATGGGAAAACACCGCCCATCCTGTAAGGAGAGACATATGCTGGCAGTACGGCTGAATCGGGAAAATTATGAATATGACATCCAGGCGCTGCTGAAGTCCTTCTACCCGGAGGAAACTTTGCGGATGATTCTGCCTGTGAGCCGGGATCAGGAGGTCCATGAAGGAGAGAGGGAATGGAGCATCCGGGTAGAGGAACCCATTGTCCGGATGGAACTGGCGGGAAGAGAAATAGAATGGCGGCATGATGAAAAAGAGGGGGCTTTTAAGGATTGCTTCAAGCGTTTTTTCTACCGCAGCCTGACAGAGATCACGGGCAGGGAACTGCCCTGGGGAAATCTGACGGGTATACGGCCCACCAAGCTGGCCTATGCCATGCTGGAGGAGGGAAAGCAGGACCGGGAGATCATAGAGCAGCTGCAACGCAGCCATTATGTGAGCCGGGAAAAATGTGAACTGAGCATTGACATTGCCCGCCGGGAGCGGCAGCTTTTGTCGGGGATTCATTATCAGGGGGGATACAGCCTGTATGTGGGCATTCCCTTCTGCCCCAGTACCTGCCTGTATTGTTCCTTCACTTCCTACCCCATAGCGGCCCACCGGCAGCGTGTAGACCGGTACATAGACTGCCTGATTCAGGAGATGGAATATGTGTCCGGGGCGTATGGAGACAAAATCCTGGATACCGTCTATATCGGCGGGGGAACCCCCACCACGCTGGAGCCGGAACAGCTGGACCGGCTGCTCGGCTGTTTAAAATCCCGGTTTGATTTTTCCACGGTGCAGGAATTTACGGTGGAAGCGGGCCGGGCGGACAGCATCACCCCGGACAAACTGGAGGTGCTGCGCCGCCATGGTGTGAGCCGGATCTCCGTGAATCCCCAGACCATGAAGCAGGAGACATTGGATAGCATCGGTCGGCAGGCTTCCGTGGAACAGGTATTGGAGGCGTATCGGCAGGCCAGACAGGCGGGCTTTGACAATATCAACATGGACTTGATTCTGGGACTGCCGGGAGAGACGGAGGAGGATGTGAGGCGTACAGTGGAGAAGGTAGTGAGTCTGTCCCCGGACAGTCTGACGGTGCATTCTCTGGCCATCAAGCGGGCCTCCCGGCTAAGTCAGTGGATCCAGGAGCACGGCATTGAGACGCTGCGCAACACGGACGAGACCATGGAGATCGCGGCGGCGGGAGCGAAAGCCCTGGGTATGCATCCCTATTATCTCTACCGGCAGAAAAATATGTCCGGTAATTTTGAGAATGTGGGGTATGCCAGAGAGGGAAAATATGGTTTGTATAATATTCTGATTATGGAAGAGATGCAGACCATTGTGGCCCTGGGAGCCGGCTCCATCACCAAACGGGTATACCCGGACGGGCGGATCGAGCGCTGTGAAAATGTGAAGGAAGTGGCGCAGTACATCGAAAGAATTGATGAGATGATCCAACGCAAAAAGCGGCTCTTATAAGGAGAGGAGATATAAATGGCAATGAATAAAAAGCCGGTACACGGCATGAAGGATATTTTACCCGAGGAGATGCAGATCCGGGATTATGTACAGGGGGTGATTAAGGACACATACCGCCGGTTTGGATTCACGGCGATTGAGACGCCCTGTATGGAGAGCCTTTCCAATCTGACCAGCAAGCAGGGCGGGGACAATGAGAAGTTGATTTTCAAAGTGTTAAAGCGGGGTGAAAAGCTCAATGTGGCCCAGGCGGTTACGGAGGAGGAAGTGGTGGACTTCGGCATGCGTTATGATCTGACGGTGCCGCTGGTGCGGTACTATTCCAACAATGCGGCCAATCTGCCCTCTCCCTTTAAGGCTTTGCAGATAGGAAATGTGTGGCGGGCAGACAGGCCCCAGAAGGGACGTTACCGTCAGTTCATGCAGTGCGATATTGATATTTTCGGGGAACCCAGCAATCTGGCTGAGATCGAGTTGATCCTGGCCACCACCACCACCCTGGGGAACATCGGGTTCAGGGATTTTGAAATCCGCATTAACGACAGGCAGATTCTGAAGGCCATGGCTGCTTACAGCGGCTTTGACCAGGAGGCTTATGACAGCGTGTTTATCACGTTGGACAAGATGGATAAGATCGGCCTTGAGGGCGTGGAGGCAGAGCTGCTGGAGAAAGGGTTTGATAAATCCTGTGTGGATAAATACCTGGCGCTGTACCGGGAACTGGGGCAGCAGGAGGACGGGGTAGCCTATCTGGCGGAGACTTTGCGGGATGTATTGGAGCCCGGGGTGGCCCAGGGATTGCAGGAGATTATTTCCAGCGTCAGCGCCACCAAAGCGGCGGACTTCCGTATGGTATTTGACGCCACGCTGGTGCGGGGCATGTCCTACTACACGGGGACGATTTTTGAGATCTCCATGCCTCAGTTTGGGGCAGCCTGCGGCGGCGGCGGCAGATATGACAGGATGGTGGGCAAGTTCACCGGGCAGGATGTTCCGGCCTGCGGTTTTTCCATCGGGTTCGAGCGGATCATCATGCTGTTGATGGACAGCGGCTTTAAGGTGCCTCAGGCCCGGAAAAAGGTGGCGTACCTGATCGAGAAGGGCGTGGGCGGCCAGGCGCTGTGTGAAGTGATTGCCAAGGCACAGGCGGCCCGGCAGGACGGCAGCCAGGTGCTGGTGGCCCGCATGAATAAAAATAAGAAGTTCCAGAAAGAGCAGCTTGCGGCGGAGGGGTATGAAGAATTCGTGGAGTTCTACAGGGAGACGCTGAAAAATTGAGGTACCTGACGCAGGGTTCGGTAAGCAGATCATAGAACCGGCAAGCGGAGAAGGGGAAGCATTTTTGGACGGAAAAGTATGAATAGCCCCATGGGGCGGAAGCGAGGTTTCTAGTATGGCAGAGTCAATGAAAGGCTTAAAGAGGACTTACAGATGCGGTGAACTGGGTCTTAACAATGTGGGTGAGGAAGTCACCGTTATGGGCTGGGTGCAGAAGCAGAGGAACAAGGGCGGCATTATCTTTGTGGATCTGCGGGACCGGGCGGGCATTTTGCAGATTATATTTGAAGAGAGCGACTGCGGCCCGGAACATTTTGCCAAGGCGGAAAAGCTGCGCAGCGAGTTTGTGGTGGCTGTGGTGGGCAGAGTGGAGAAGCGCAGCGGCGCGGTGAACGAAAATCTGCCCACCGGGGAGATTGAGGTGCGGGCTGCTCAGGTGCGTATCCTGGCGGAGGCGGAGACGCCGCCTTTCCCCATTGAGGCGGAATCCAAAACCAAGGAGGAGCTGCGGCTGAAATACCGTTATCTGGATCTGCGCAGGCCGGATCTGCAGCGCAATCTGATGCTGCGCAGTAAGATCGCCACCACCATCCGGGCATTTCTCAGCAGAGAGGGCTTCCTGGAGATCGAGACGCCGATTCTGAACAAGTCCACGCCGGAGGGAGCCAGAGACTATCTGGTGCCCAGCCGGGTGCACCCGGGGAATTTCTATGCTTTGCCCCAGTCCCCTCAGATATTCAAGCAGCTCCTGATGTGCTCCGGGTATGATCGGTATTTCCAGATTGCCAAGTGTTTCAGGGATGAGGATCTGCGGGCTGATCGGCAGCCGGAGTTTACCCAGGTGGATCTGGAAATGTCCTTTGTGGATGTGGAGGATGTGATTGACGCCACCGAGCGCATGGTGGCGGAGGTGTGCCGGGAGGCCATCGGTCTGGAGGTGCAGCTTCCGATTCAACGTATGACCTGGGAGGAAGCTATGAACCGCTACGGTTCCGACAAGCCGGATACCCGCTTCGGAATGGAGCTGCAGGATGTGTCGGAGGCGGTGAAGGGCTGCGGCTTCGGGGTGTTTACCGGGGCGCTGGAGTCCGGCGGCAGCGTCCGGGGCATCAATGTGAAAGGGCAGGCGGAGATGCCCCGGAAGAAGATTGATGCGCTGGTGGAGTTTGCCAAGGGGTATGGGGCCAAGGGTTTGGCCTATCTGTCTGTGATGCCGGATGGCAGTTACAAATCATCTTTTGCCAAATTTATGACCGAGGAACAACTGGCTGATCTGGTGGCGGTGATGCAGGGACAGCCGGGGGATCTGCTGCTCTTTGCGGCGGATCGCCTGAAGACCGTGTGGGCCGTGCTGGGAGCCCTGCGCTGTGAGGTGGCCAGACAGCTTGATCTGGTGGACAATGACAAATTCAACTTCCTGTGGGTGACGGAATTCCCCCAGTTTGAGTGGAGTGAGGAGGAGGAGCGTTTTGTGGCCATGCATCATCCCTTTACCATGCCCATGGAGGAGGATCTGGAAAGGTTGGAATCCGATCCGGGCAGTGTGCGGGCCAAAGCCTATGATATTGTATTAAACGGCGTGGAACTGGGAGGCGGCAGCGTCCGTATTTTCCAGAGTGATGTGCAGGAGCGGATGTTCCGGGCGCTGGGTTTTACCCTTGAGAAAGCCCATGAGCAGTTCGGCTTTTTGCTGGATGCGTTCAAGTATGGAGTGCCCCCTCATGCCGGACTGGCCATCGGGCTGGATCGTTTTGTGATGCTGCTGGTGAAGGCGGAGAGCATCAGGGAAGTGATAGCGTTCCCCAAGGTGAAGGACGCCTCCTGTCTGATGTCCGACGCGCCCAATACGGTGGATGAGAAGCAGTTGGAGGAATTGTGCCTGGTGATTAAAGAGCCTGGGCAGGATTCCCCTGAGAATTAAAATACGTAATGGAAAGGCGGGGAGTTGTGGAGTAATGTCTGCAGCTCCTTTCATGCCCCGACTAAAGTGGTTCCAAACGGGGAATAACTGCTGTATGGACAGATATCATTGTATATGGAATACAGGCGCGTGCAGAGGCTGGGCCCGGCGCGGGGAGGGATCAATATGTCTACAGGAATCCAGAGACGGAGGTGCATTTCCATGTGGTTGCTATTTGCGTTATTATCGGCAGTGTTTGCGGCACTGACCAGCATATTGGCCAAGATCGGGATTGAGGGTGTCAATTCCCATCTGGCCACAGCCATCCGAACGGTGGTGGTATTGCTGTTATCCTGGGGGATGGTTTTTCTGACCAGCGCCCAGGGGGGAATCGGGGCCATCAGCGGCAGGAGCTGGCTGTTTCTGATTCTGTCAGGCCTGGCCACAGGTGCGTCCTGGCTGTGTTACTACAGGGCCCTGCAGCTGGGGGAGGCGTCCAAGGTGGTGCCCATCGACAAACTCAGTGTGGTGATCACGCTGGTGCTGGCCTTTATTTTTCTGCATGAGCAGTTCACGGTAAAATCTTTTTTCGGCTGTGTGCTGATCGGGGCGGGCACTTTGCTGATGGTGCTGTAAATATGGTCCGGTCCATCAGTGGTCAACGGGATATAAGGGGACGGGTGATAATCTAATGAAATATGACGCATTTATCAGTTACCGCCATACCGAACCGGATATGTACATTGCAAAAAAGGTTCACAAGGGACTGGAGACTTTAAGGGTGCCCCGGGAGGCGGCTCAAAAATCCGGGAAAAAGAAAATAGAGCGTGTGTTTCGGGACCAGGAGGAACTTCCCATAGGGAGCGATCTGGGGGACAATATCACCACGGCTCTGGCGGAGTCGGAGTATCTCATTGTCATCTGTTCTCCCAGAACCCCCCAGTCCGCCTGGGTAATGAAGGAGATCGATACTTTTATCGGTTTCCATGGCAGAGAGCGCATACTTGCCGTCCTGGTGGAAGGGGAACCCCAGGATGCCTTTCCGAAACAGCTTCAGACGGATGCGGATGGGAATCCCGTGGAGCCTCTGGCGGCAGATGTGAGAGGTGCGTCCAGACGGGAAAGGAGCCGCAGGATGCGCACGGAACTGATTCGCCTGGCTGCGCCGCTGCTGCACTGCAGCTATGATGATCTGCGGCAGCGGGGGTGATCTTTGGAGTATACAGCGCATACAACGCGGCCATGATCCAGGAGAACTACAGGCAAAAGCAGATTAACCAGTCAAAATATCTGGCATCCACCGCTTTAAGTCTTCTGGCGGAGGGAGACAGGCAGGCAGCCGTTCTGGTGGCGTTGGAGGCACTCCCGGGGCCGAAGGAGAACAGGCCCTATGTGGCCGGCGCACAGTATGCGCTGAGTGCCGCTCTGGGCTGTTATGACATGGGAAATACCATAAGCATGGACAGAAGCCTGAAGCATGATCTGCCGGTGCAGGAGTTTTCCTTTGATGATACGGGGAACAGAATCCTGTCCATGGACAAAGGCTCCACAATCTATGTGTGGAATGTGGAGGATGGTTCGCTTCTGGCAAAGATTGCATCGGAACTGGACGAGAACGGCTATGTCATCTCGCCCATTGGCGGTACGGTATATGGAGATCATATATTGATCTGTGACCGGAACGGGATTCGATGCATTTCCTTTGCAGGGAGCGTACAGTGGCGGGTGGATACGGAGGATAAATCTCTTTACTGCGAAATGAATGCTCAGGCAGGTCTCATCGCCTGTATCTCCAACGAAACCGTTTCTTTTTACGATATTGCCACGGGAGAGAAGCTGGCAGGAACAGATAATGGACAGGAGAGTTCCTACGGCAGTGCATGTGTGTTCAGCGATGACAAGTCCAGATTTGCCGTGTCTCACATCGGACGGGATGCGGAGACGGGATGGGTTACGGTATACGACCTGGCCCGTGGAGTTCGGACGGACTATCCGGTGGAGGCTCCCTATGTGTCCGAACTCCGCTTTTGCGCCGATGGGGGGCTGGCCGTGGCCAGCATGCGTTTTCCGGGCAGTCAGCCTTTTTCGGTCTGGGATGTGGATACCGGCTTTGTGGAGAAAATAGATTGTGAGAGCGGCAGGAGGCTCTGGATACAGGAATTTGAGTATCAGCTTCTGGGAATGGATTCCGCAGGCGCAGAATTGTGGTGCAGAAAGTACCAGGATGAGGACACAGGGGAACTTTATGATCAGGTGCTTTTATCCATAGACCAGACTGCGTATACATGGGATGCCGAAACAGGAGAAGCGGTGGCTCAAGTCAGGCTTACAGGAGGCATCAGGGCCTTTCAGGCCGCAAAAAATTCCTGTTATGGGTACTTGGCGGAGAGCAATGGAACGGTGGATATCGTGGATATGAACAGGGGAATTAATTATGTTTCCCAGGCCATTGAAACCGGTAAAAATGTGACGGATATGCGCATCAGAAACGGTGTGCTGGTGTTGAAAGCCTATGCATCTCCTACCCTTACTTTGATGAAATACCATGAAGGGTATGGCAGAAAAGAAGTTTTGGCCTGTGACGGTACTGTGGAGGATGTGACCTGTTCCACAGAAGAGACCTATTATGGGGTGAGGGTTTCAGACGAAACCAGACAGGAGACGGTGTATTTTTATCGGACAAAGGAGGATAGCCCTGCGGGTCAATGGAGTCCCGAAGGAACGGAAGGATATCATGCGGCATCCGGTTTTCTGGATGACTTTCGGTTTGTCTATATGGATACAAAGGGGGGAATTACTTCCTATCATGTGGAGACCGGAGAAACGGAGCACATGAAGGTGGATGCGGAGGGTATGTCCCTTACCTGCCGCCGGAACGGGCTGTTGGCACTCCTGTATGCCGGGAGGAAATACTATGTGGCAGATCTGGGGCAGGGAGAAATAGTATATTCCGGCAATGCAGGGGAATATATACATAGCGCTGTCCTTTCGAAAGACGGGGACAGGCTGTTCTGCCATTTGGCAGACAGCGGTGTCTGTGTGGTGGATTTGTCTTCCGGTAGTGTGGAACCTCTTAAAATGGAGGATTATAGGCCGGTGCAGGGGGGAAATGGGCAGAGCGCGCTGACGCTAAGCCGTGATGGAAGGCTGCTGGCTGTTGCCTGTGTGGACGGCAGGCTGCGGGTCCTGGATGTGGAAAAGCGGGAGACGGCAGCGGTGATTCCCTTTGCCAGTGCATATCATAGATTTATTTGGTTTTCCGAGGACGGACGCAGTATTCTGATGCAGGGGGACGACTTTTACCTCCGGGTTTATAACTTGCAAAAACAGAGTTTTTCCCATATTTCCACAGCCCAGTATAAAGAGATCAGGCGGGCTGCTGCCCATGAAGAAACAGGAACCATAAGCCTGGTGACCACATCGAATATGCTTATTCTGGATGGGGAGAGTTATGAGAGAGTGGCACAGGTGGACAGAGGACTTGCCTACATTCCCGGGCAGGGAGCGGTGTTCTGCAGGGACTACCAGGCATTGTATCGGTTTCCGTATATGACGCTGGAGATGCTTCTGGAGGAGGCAAAGTCGCAGTTTGGCGATGCGGAACTCACCCAGCTTGAGCGGACGCAGTATCATGTGGAGTAGGGGAAATGTACAGGTATTTTTGATTAGAGACAATATGATTTGGCGTTCGGGAGGTTGGTATGAAATTAAGTGACTTTTTAAAATATGATTCCATAGTGGTGCAGTGTCATGACAATCCGGACGCAGATGCCCTGGCCAGCGGCTATGGTGTGTATTTCTATCTGAAGGCCCAGGGAAAGAAGGTACGTTTTATCTATGGAGGGCGCAGCCCTATCCAAAAGAGCAATCTGGTTCTGATGATATCCGAGTTGAATCTTCCAATAGAGCATGCGGATATGTTAGAAGCGCCGGAACTTCTGGTTACAGTGGACTGCCAGTATGGACAGGGAAATGTGACAAAGTTTGACGCGGGCCAGGTGGCCGTCATCGACCATCACCAGATCAGCGGCCCTCTGCCTACGCTCAGTGAAGTGAGAAGCAATCTGGGGGCGTGCGCCACCGTGGTGAGGGAACTTCTGAGGCAGGAGGGGATGGATGTCAACGCTGACAGGGGCCTGGCCACGGCTCTTTACTACGGGCTTTTGACGGATACCAATAATTTCACGGAGATATCCCATCCCCTGGACAAGGATCTGCGGGATGACGCAGTGTTTGACAGGAGTCTGATCCTGCGCTTTCGCAATGCGAACCTGTCCTTGCGGGAGTTGGAAATAGCCGGCGCGGCGCTGATGAATTATCACTACCACGAGGAATACCGCTATGCGGTAGCCATGGCGGAGCCCTGCGATCCCAATATTCTGGGTATGATCAGTGATTTGATGCTGGAGGTGGACGCTGTGGACACCTGCCTGGTATACAGTGTGCTGCCATTTGGCGTTAAGATTTCTGTGAGAAGCTGCGTGAAAGAGGTAAAGGCCAGCGAGTTGGCGGCGTTTATTACGGAGGGTGTGGGATCCGGGGGCGGGCATCTGGAAAAGGCCGGCGGCTTTCTCCAGATGGAATTGCTGGAAAAGGAGGTCCCGGGAAATCCCCCGGAAGAGGACATTCAGAAATTTCTGGTCCGGCGCATGGACGATTATTTCGACGATATCCAGATTATTCACGCAAAGGAGTATAACATGGATATCACCGGCATGACGGCATACAAAAAGAGGAAGGTTCCCCTGGGTTATGTGGAGGCGGACCAGGTCTTTCCCACAGGCGCTCAAATCTGCATCCGCACATTGGAGGGGGACCTGGATGTGCGGATTCATAAAGACTTGTTGGTTATGATTGGGATTCAGGGAGAAGTATATCCCAACGACAGGGCTAAATTTGAGCGCAGCTATAACCGTCTCGATACGCCTTACGTCTTTTCGGGAGAGTATGCGCCTGTGGTCAGGGATGTATTGGAGGGGAAAAATGTATCCTTGATTCCCTACGCCAAAACCTGTGTTTCCAGCGGTGAAGTACATATTTACGCGAAAGAGTTGAATCATAGAGTGAAAGTTTTCACCGCATGGGACGAGGAAAAATATATGCTGGGAAAAGAGGGGGACTATCTGGCGGTGCGCGTGGACGATCCCCATGATATCTATGTGATCGAAAGGCGCATTTTTCATGAGACTTATGAACGGATGTGAGCCGGAAGGGGAAAACGTGATTCAGGTATATTTGCTGGAAGTGGGCGGACTTCGCCTTCAAATGGAAGAGACAGGCAGCGGAGAATTCATCCAAAACGCCGCGGCTCTGCCCGGCTGGGATAAGCTGACCGCCTGGCAGCAGGAGAAGGTGGCCGGTTGTGCCAGGCCGGGCACAAGGGCGCAGAGTATGGGAGGACAGCTGCTGCTGCAATATGGGGCACACAGACAAGCCCTTACGGAATTTTCCCAGGACGCGCCTGTCCGTTGGCGGCAGTTGTCCTATCCGCAGCTGCTGGAAGAGATCCCCTTCCCCTTGCCGCTGCAGGTGGCTTACGCCCCCGGCGGGAAGCCTTATATCCGGCAAGTGCCCTGGCATTACAATCTTTCCCACTCCGGGGACTATGTAGCGCTGGCAGTCAGCGATGTCCCGGTAGGGATTGACATTCAGCAGATGCTTCCCTATAAGGAGTCTCTGGTAAAACGTTTCTTTGCGCAGGAGGAAGCGGCCGTCTTTGAGAGCGGCGTTTCTGTAAACAATATGGAACAGGGATTGACAGCGGATCGCAGCCCGGGAACGGCTTTGTTTTACAGGTTATGGTGCCGTAAGGAGGCATATGGGAAGCTGAAAGGAACGGGCTTGACAGAGGATGTGTTAAAGCGTAATATGTTAAAGGATACGGGTATGCGTCTATATGAGTATGGAGAGCTCCCCGGATATTATGTCTGCGTGTGCTGCGAGGAGGAAGGACGCAGATGTGAAATGCCCAATGAGGCGGGCGGACAGGAGTTGCGATGAAAAAGCTATTTGTTTATCTGAAAGACTACAGGAAGGAGTCTGTACTGGCCCCGCTTTTTAAGCTGCTGGAGGCTTTTTTTGAGTTGTTTGTGCCTCTGGTGATGGCCAGTATCATTGACCGGGGAATCGGCAGTCCCGGCAACTCGGATATGGGGCATATTGTCAGGATGGGTCTGTGCCTGCTGCTTTTAGCGGCGGTGGGATTGGCCAGTTCGGTGACAGCCCAGTTCTTTGCGGCCAGGGCGGCGGTAGGATTTTCCGCCAAGCTGCGGCAGGCGGTGTTTGAACATATCCAGAGGCTTGATTTTACCAATATCGACAGGGCGGGAACCTCCACCTTGATCACGCGGATGACCAGCGATATCAACCAGGTGCAGTCCGGGGTGAACATGGTGCTGCGGCTGTTCCTTCGTTCTCCCATCATTGTTTTCGGAGCCATGATTATGGCTTTTACCATTGACGTAAAGAGTGCGCTGATCTTTGTGGTGGCTATTCCGCTGCTGGCAGTGGTGGTTTTCGGCGTAATGATGATCACCATGCCCATGTACAAGAAGGTACAGAGCGCCTTGGACCGGGTGCTTGGCATTACCAGGGAAAACCTCACCGGAGTGCGTGTGATCCGTGCGTTCCACCAGGAGGAGGTGGAGGAAAAGCGGTTCCGGGAGCAGAATAATGCGCTTTCCCATCTGCAGACGGCGGTGGCGAGGATCAGCGCGGTTATGAATCCCCTCACTTATGTGATTGTCAACGGAGCCATCATTGCGCTGATTTACACCGGGGCCCTTCAGGTCAACATGGGCAATCTTACCCAGGGCGAGGTGGTGGCCATTATCAATTACATGTCCCAGATTCTGGTGGAACTGGTAAAGTTGGCCAATCTGATTGTCACCATTACCAAGGCGCTGGCCTGCGCGGACCGGGTGGCAGGGGTGTTGGAGATCCCGGCAGGAGAGGCGGCAGAGAGGTGCAATACATCGGCACAGCCTGCGGCAGAAGAGGCCGGAAAGCCTGTAGGAGATACGATGCAGTATTCGATCCCCTATTTGGAGTTTGACCATGTATCCCTGACCTATCAGGGGGCGGGAGATAAGACTTTGCAGGATGTGCATTTTCGGGTGGAGAGGGGACAGACCATCGGCATTATCGGCGGTACGGGCTCCGGCAAATCCTCTCTGGTAAATCTGATTCCCGGTTTTTATCCGGTGACGGAGGGAGCTATCCGGCTGGAGGGGCAGAATATTCAAAGCATTCCCATGGAGCAGCTTCGCAGACGTATCGGCGTGGTGCCGCAGAAAGCGGTGCTTTTTAAGGGGACCATCCGCAGCAATCTGCAATGGGGGAAGCCCGATGCCACGGATGAGGAACTGTGGCAGGCCATCGACACGGCCCAGGCCAGGGAAGTGGTGGAGGGCAGGGACGGAGGGCTGGATGCCAGAGTTGCCCAGAACGGTAAAAACCTTTCCGGCGGCCAGAAGCAGCGACTGACCATTGCCAGGGCATTGGTCAGAAAGCCTGAAATTCTGATTCTGGATGACAGCGCGTCCGCTCTGGACTATGCCACGGACGCCAAACTCAGACAGGCGCTGAAGGAGGTGGAGAAAGATACCACCACCTTTATCGTTTCCCAGCGGGCGTCCACTATCCGTCATGCGGATCAGATCCTTGTATTGGACGATGGCATGATCGTCGGTATCGGCACCCACGAAAAGCTGCTGGAGGACTGTCAGGTCTACCAGGAGATCTATTATTCCCAGTATGAAAAAGAGGTCGTGGAGTAAAGCGGAGGAACTTTAGGAGAAAAATGGTTGATTATCTCAAAAAAGCCTTGATTTACGGGAATACAAGCAGGATTTCAAGCTGAATTTACTACCAATTTACTACTTTTGAGGGAAAGAGCCTTGATATGCCGCCCGGA
>ERZ808054.315-NODE-315-length-52835-cov-29.289454_pt1 | contig 52835 bp, 48 predicted proteins | sample MGYA00380201_ERZ808054 | MGnify/ENA primary metagenome ERZ808054 (study PRJEB31490, sample SAMN06133419) | mouse gut metagenome | isolation source: Z5_2 | host: mice | place: China: Chengdu | collected 2015-05 ...
ACAGCCCTTTCCTCCCCCGCCGAGGTGGCCGCCCAAGGGCGGCCCCGAGAAAGGGATTCTTAAACCGTAGGTTTAAGCGCGTTTTTGCCTACTTTTGGCGCGGGCCAAAAGTAGGCGCAGGGTCCGGGGCTGCGTAAGCCCCGGGGTATCGAATAGAAACAATGAAATCCAACTGCCCCAAGGACCGTCATTTAGCCGCCTCCGGCGTCTAAACGACCGGTCCGGCGGCCTACCGGCCGCCTGCGCGGCGGCGAAGATAAGAAAAGGAGCAGAAACTATGCGCGTGATCACCGGCACCGCCCGCGGGCGGCGCTTAAAAGAGCTGGAGGGCTACGAGACCCGCCCCACCACCGACCGGGTAAAGGAAGGCATCTTCAATATCATCCAATTCGACATAGAAGGAAGAAAAGTCCTGGACCTCTACGCCGGGACCGGCCAGCTGGGCATCGAGGCCCTCAGCCGGGGCGCGGCCAGCGCCGTCTTCGTGGACCAGCGGCGGGACGCCGCGGCCCTCATCCGGGACAACCTGAAGCTCACCGGCCTGGAGGACCGGGCCAAGGTCGTCTGCGGCGACGCCGCCGCCTTCCTCCCCTCCGCCGGGGAAAAATTCGGCCTCATCTTCATCGACCCCCCCTACGCCGCCAATCTTTGGGAAAAAACCATAAAAGCCATTTCTCAGTTTGACATTTTGTCGAACCATGGTATAATAGTCTGTGAATCCCCCGCGGACCAGGAGATGCCCCCCGTGGACCCCCCCTACTTCCCGCGCCGGACCTACCGGTACGGCAGGGTCAAGATCACCACCTACTTTCGGGAGGCGGAGCAATGAGGACCGCCGTCTGCCCCGGCAGCTTCGACCCCATCACCGTGGGCCACCTGGACCTGGCGGAACGGGCCGCCGCCATCTTCGACCGGGTCATATTGTGCGTCATGGTCAACGGGGAAAAGCATCCCATGTTCTCCCTGGAGGAGCGCCTGGAGCTGGCCCGGGCCGCCTCGGCCCATCTCCCCGGCGTGGAGGCCGCCGCCTGCACCGGCCTCCTGGCGGACTTCGCCCGGGAGCAGGGGGCCCTCGCCCTGGTGAAGGGCGCGCGCGGCATCGCGGACTTCGACTGGGAGCTCCAGCTGGCCCAGATCAACCGGGACCTCTGCCCCGGCCTGGACACCGTCCTCCTGCCCGCCCGGCCCGAGCACCGGCACGTCAGCTCCACCATGGTTCGGGAAATGCTCCGCTACGGGCAGGACCTGCGCCCCTATATCCCCCCGGGCGCTTTGAGCGCCCTCCAGCGGATCAGAGAAGGAAAGGTATGATGGTACTATGGCAAACGACGTTTTTTATTTGATCGACCTCCTCTACGAGATGATCGACGGCGCCAAGGGCGTGGTCCTCTCCCCCGACAAGTGCATCGTCATCCGGGACGACGCCCTGGAGCTCATCGAACAGCTGCGGGGCGAGCTCCCCGCCGAGCTGAAGAAGGCCCAGGACCTGATCCGCCGCCGGGACGAGTACGTGGAGGAGGCCAAAAAGGAGGCCGAGCGCATCCGCCGCCAGGCGGAGGTGGACGCCAAGACCATCGTGGGCGAGAGCGAGATCGCCCGGGTGGCCCGGGACAAGGCCCGGGAGATGGTCACCCAGGCCAACGACCGCTCCAAGGCCATCATCAACGTGGCCAACGAGTACACCGACGACGCCCTGCGCCGCACCGAGGAGGCCATCCAGCAGGCCCTGGAGGAGGTCCGGGAATCCCGGTCCCGGTTCCGGGCCGTCTCCAGGGAAAAGCTCCAGTCCCAGCAGGCCCGGGTGGAGGAACAGACCGGCGGCAAATGACCCCTCCCTTTTTGTGCATATCGCTGAAATTTTTCCCGTTTTTTGGCCCGTTCGCTCAGGCAAACCCATATTTCGTGTTTTTGTCCGTCTGACGCACAACATCTTGTGCATCAGGCGGTTTTTTTCGTCCAAATCGCTAGAACATGCGTTTTAAATCTCAAATTCTTCCATTTTTCCCGGAAAACCGACCACTTTCGCGGCTAAAAAATAAAAATTTTGTCCTTGCAATTCGCCACCGCATAGCGTATACTAAAACATGAAGTGGTGGAAAGTGGGGCAAAGTAGAGCCTTTTCCCTAACACAGCCGCATCAGGGCCCGTCCCTCCAGCCCGGGCGCGGGACGGACAGGCCCCTCCAGACAGGCCGCGGACAAGGCCGGAAAGGCGGGCGGGGAGCCGTGATCGGGCAGTATCAGCACAATATCGACGCCAAGGGACGGCTGTTCATCCCCGCCAAGTACCGTGAGGAGCTGGGGGAGACCTTTTATGTCACCATCGGCCTGGACGGGTGCCTGTCCGTGTACTCCGACGCCAAGTGGGCGGACCTCACCGCCAAGTTCGACGCCCTGCCCATCTCCCAGGCCCGGAAGATGCGCGCCCTCTTCGCCAACGCCGCCAAGTGCGAGCCGGACGCCCAGGGGCGCATCCTCATCCCCGTGAAGCTCCGGCAGTACGCCGCCCTGGAGCGGGAAGTGGTCATCAACGGCGCGTCCAAGTGCCTGGAGCTCTGGAACCCGGAGCGCTGGGCCCCCATCGAGGACGCCGGGCTGGACCCCGAGAACCTGGCCGCCGCCATGGAGGAGTTGGGATTCTGATTGGGAGCGCCCCCCGCGAGGACGGGGCGTCCTGTAAACGAGGAACACTATGGAAAAAGATTATGGGCACAAGCCCGTACTGCTGGAGGAGTGTCTGGAGGCCCTGGCCGTCAGGCCGGAGGGCGTCTACGTGGACGGCACCCTGGGCCGGGCGGGACACTCCCAGGCCATCCTCCGCCGCCTGACCACGGGGCGGCTCATCGGCATCGACCGGGACCTGGCCGCCATCGGCGCCGCCCGGGAGCGGCTGGCGGATTTTGGGGACCGGGTGACCCTGGTACACGGAAATTTTTCCGATCTGGGAGACATCCTCCAAAATCTGGGCATAGTAGGAGTGGACGGGATGCTCTTCGACCTGGGCGTCTCCTCCCCCCAGCTGGACGAGCCCCAGCGGGGATTCAGCTACATGCACGACGCCCCGCTGGATATGCGCATGGACCAGACGGCGTCCCTGGACGCGGGGGCGGTGGTGAACACCTGGAGCGATGAGGCGCTGCGCCGCGTCCTCTTCGAGTACGGCGAGGAGCGCTATGCCCCCCAGATCGCCCGGGCCATCGTCCGCCGCAGGGAGGACGGGCCCATCCGGACCACCGGAGAGCTGGCGGAGATCATCCGCTCCGCCATGCCCGCCAAGGCCCTGCGGGAGAAGCAGCACCCCGCCAAGCGTTCCTTCCAGGCCATCCGCATCGCCGTCAACGGCGAGCTGGACGCCCTGCCCCCCATGCTGGAGGCGGCGGCGGACCGTCTGGCCCCGGGAGGACGGCTGGCGGTCATCACCTTTCACAGCCTGGAGGACCGCATCGTCAAGCGGAAGCTGCGGGAGCTGTCCACCGGATGCACCTGCCCGCCGGAATTTCCGGTGTGCGTGTGCGGCAAGAAGCCGAAACTGAAACTTGTGACCCGCAAGCCCGTCACGTCCGGGCCCGCGGAGCTGGAAGAGAACCCCCGCGCACGCAGCGCCAAGCTGCGCGCGGCGGAGCGCACGGAGTGGTGACTCCCTCGTCTTCCGGCATCAGCCCCAGGGGAAGGAGGACCATTCCATGGCGTCCTATCAGAGGAACACAGACCGCAGATACCGCGCCCCCGTGGAGGGCAGTCTGGCCCGGAAGCTGGACAACCTGGACCGCAGCGGGCGGATGGACTTCGACGAGCTCTACGAGCGCCGTCCGGAGACCGCCGCGGAGCGCAACGCCCGCCGTCGGGCCCAGGCCAAGGCGGCGGTCCGCCCTGCCCAGAAGGTGTCCCCCATGGCCCTCCTGGGGTTCGTGTGCACGGCGTTTTTGATGGTGGTGCTGCTGCTGTGCTACGTCCGGCTGAACACCATCTCCCGGAGCATCGTGTCCATGAAGTCGGAGATCAAGACCCTGGAGGTGGAGCAGGTGGCCCTGCTGACCCAGTACGAGCAGACCTTCGACCTCTCCGCCGTGAAGGAGGCCGCCATGGCCGCCGGGATGCACCAGCCCAGCGAGAGCCAGATCATCTATATCAGCCTCCCCGGCGAGGACCAGGTGACGGCCTACCAGGCCAAGCCCTCCCTCTTCGAGGGGTTCTCCCTGGATCTGGATATCCCGTCCCTGCTGGAATAATCTCCCGGCGGGAGCGTATATTTGAGAAAACGGAGATCGTCCCGCCCCTCCGCCGGGCAGACGTCCGTTACGGGAGCGGAGGACATCCTCCCGCTCCCTTTTTGAATCCGAGACCGGGCGCGGCCGTATGACCGGCGCGTCCCGGGGACCACCATCAGCAAGGAGGCAATCCATGGCCCAGAACATCCGGCCGCTGCCCAAGAGCGGCGAACCGTCCCAAAAAGCCGCGCGCAAGCCCAACTCCGCCCGTCTGGCCAAGCTGGTCATCCAGCGGCGGACCCTGGCGCTGCTGCTGGTATTCGGCGTGGCGGCCTTCCTGGCCCTGTTCGCCAAGGTCTACGACCTGACCATCACCCAGCACAACCAGCTCCAGGACGGCGCTTCCAGCCAGCAGATGCGCTCTACCGTCATCTCCGCCTCCCGGGGCTCCATCCTGGACCGGAACGGGGTCACCCTGGCGGTCTCCGCCTCGGCGGACAACGTGTTTTTGGACCCCCGGGCCATCGAAAAATACGCCGGTGAGCTGGACAAAAAGCGGGCCCAGATGATGGTGGACGGCCTGAAGGAGGGCGAGAAGCTCCCCATGAGCGGCCAGGAATACAAGGATCTGCTGGCTGTGCGCCTGGCGGAGATCCTGGACATCACCGAGGAGAAGGTCCGCAGCGAGATGGCCAAGACCAACTACGCCTACGCCGTCCTGAAAAAGCGGGTGGAGAAGGACGTCAGCGACCAGATCCGCGCGTTCATCTCCGAAAACGAGACCGGCGCGGCCCTCCAGGGGGTCCATCTGGAGGCGGACTCCAAGCGGTACTACCCCCGCTCCTCCCTGGCCTCCCACGTGCTGGGCTTCGTGGACCCCGACAACCACGGAGCCTACGGCCTGGAGGCCCTCTACGAGGACGCCCTGGACGGCACCTCCGGCCTGTCGGTGACGGCCACCGACGGCAGGGGCTCGGAGCTGATGTTCCAGTACGAGCAGTACTACGACGCCCAGGAGGGCCACAGCATCCAGACCACCATCGACAGCAACATCCAGTACTATCTGGAGCGGGGCGTCGCGGACATGGCGTCGGAGTTCGGGGCCAAGAACGGCGCCTTCGGCATCGTCATGGACCCCAATACCGGGGCCATCCTGGCCATCCACTCCACCCCGGACTACGACCCCAACGCCCCCCGGGAGATCTACACCGAAAAGCTCCAGGCCCAGCTGGCCCAGGCGGACGAGGAAAACCCGCCCGAGGAGGGCAAGGAGCACTCCCAGGCCTACTACGACCTGCTGAGCCAGTCCCAGCTGCTCCAGTGGCGCAGCAAGGCGGTGAACGACGGCTATGAGCCCGGCTCCACCTTCAAGATCCTGACCCTGGCCATGGCTCTGGAGGACGGCGTCGCCAACCGCAACAGCACCTTCTACTGCAACGGCGTGGTGACCGTCGAGGGGTGGGACATCCACTGCTCCAACACAAACGGCCACGGCCAGCAGACCCTGGCGGAGGCGGTGGGACACTCCTGCAACCCGGCCTTCATGAAGATGGCCCTGGGCGTCCGCTCCGCCCCCTTCTACGACTACCTGGAGGCCTTCGGCCTCTTCGACAAGACCGGCGTGGACCTCCCCGGCGAGGGCCGCAGCGTCTTCACCGACCGGGAGACCTTCTGCAGCCGCGACATCGACCTGGCGACCTACTGCTTCGGTCAGAACTTCAACGTCACCCCCATCCAGCTCATCGCCGCCCAGGCAGCCTGCATCAACGGCGGGTATCTCTACCAGCCCTACGTGGTGGAGAAGGAGCTGGACGGGGACGGCAACGTGGTCAAACAGCACGACGCCACCCCCGTCCGGCAGGTCATCAGCGAGGAGACCTCCGCCGTGGTGCGGGAATGCCTGGAGTACGTGGTCTCCGACGGCGGCGGCAAGAACGGCCAGGTCACCGGCTACCGCATCGGCGGCAAGACCGGCACCGCCGACAAGCGGGGCACCAAGGACCCGGTAAAGAACCCCCGGGGCGACGTGGTGGTGTCCTTCCTGGCGGTGGCTCCCGCCGACGACCCCCAGGTCATCATGCTCCTGGGCATGGACACCCCCGCCCGGCAGGAGGTCACCGGCGTCTACACCTCCGGCGGCAACTATGTTGCCCCCACCGCCTCCAAGATCATGGCGGACATCCTGCCCTACCTGGGCATCTCCCCCGAGTATACCGAGGAGACCCAGGACGCCGCCGAGGCCACCGTCCCCTACGTGGTGGGCATGAGCAAGGACGAGGCGGCGGCCAAGCTGACGGACTACGGCTTCGGCTCCTACCGGGTGGTGGGCGACGGCGATTCCGTCACCGACCAGACCCCCGCAGGCGGGGCCATCATCCCCGCGGGCGCGGAGGTCATCCTCTACATGGGCGCGGAGAAATCTGATCAGATGTGTACGGTGCCCAATGTGGAGGGCTTCTCCGCCGACGAGGCCAACCGGGCCCTGGTGAACGCGGGGCTCATCATGAAGGCCACCGGCGCGGCGGGCAGCGGCGTCAAGGTCATCAGCCAGTCCATCGCCTCCGGCACCGAGGTCGCCGCGGGCTCCGTGGTGACCGTGCAGATGGGACAAATGACAAACATAGACGAAAGAGCAGGTAGCATAGGATGAAATTGAAGGAACTGCTGGCGGGCATCGACGTGCTGGAGGCCGGCGCGGACCTGTCTATGGAGATCGCCGGGGTCAGCTACGACTCCCGGCTGACGAAGCCCGGGGACCTGTTCGTGGCCATCGCCGGTTATGAGACAGACGGCCACCGGTTCATCCCCATGGCCCTGGAGAAGGGCGCGGCCTGCGTCCTCTGCCAGCGGAAGCCGGAGGGCGAAGGCCCCTGGGTAGTGGTGCCTGACAGCCGCGCCGCCCTGGCCCGGCTGGGCCGGAACTGGTTCGGGGACCCCGCCGCCTCCATGATCATGGCGGGCGTCACCGGCACCAACGGGAAGACCACCACCACCTACCTGCTCAAGGATATCCTGGAGAAGTGCCTGGGGGCCAAGGTGGGCCTCATCGGCACCAATCAGAACATGATCGGGGACCGGGTCCTCCACACCGAGCGGACCACGCCGGAGTCCTTCGAGCTCCAGGGCCTCTTCCGGGCCATGGCGGACGAGGGGTGTACCCACGTGGTGATGGAGGTCTCCTCCCACGCCCTGTGCCTCCAGCGGGTGGCGGGCGTCCGCTTCGCGGCGGGGCTGTTCACCAACCTCAGCCAGGACCACCTGGATTTCCACGAGACCATGGAGAACTACTGCGACGCCAAGGCCCTGCTGTTCCGGCAGTGCGATCGGGGCGTCTACAACGCCGACGACCCCTGGGCGGAGCGGGTCACCAGGGACGCCCCCTGTCCCCTGCTCTCCTTCGGGGAGCGGTCCGGAGACCTGACGGCCCGGAACATCCGCCTGTCGGTGGACGGCGTGTCCTTCGACGCGGCCTGCGGGGAGGAGACCGTCCCCGTCCGGGTGGGCATCCCCGGGGGCTTCACGGTCTATAACGCCCTGGGAGTGCTGGCGGCGGCCAAGGCCCTGGGGGTCCCCCTCCGGGACGGCGCCCGGGTCCTGGCGGAGAGCGCCGGGGTCAAGGGCCGGGTGGAGGTGGTCCCCGTCCCCTGGGACTACACGGTGCTCATCGACTACGCCGTCACCCCGGACGCCATCGAGAACGTGCTGGCCGCCGTCCGGGGCTTCGCCAAGGGCCGGGTGGTGATCCTCTTCGGCTGCGGCGGCGACCGGGACCGGACCAAGCGCCCCAAGATGGGCCGCATCGCCGCCCAAATGGCGGACTTCGTGGTGGTCACCTCCGACAACCCCCGCACCGAGGACCCGGACTTCATCATCTCGGAGATCCTGCCGGGGCTGGAGGGGACCTCCACCCCCTACGTGGTGGAGCCGGACCGGGTGAAGGCCATCCGGTACGCCCTGGACCACGCCCGGACGGACGACGTCATCATCCTGGCCGGAAAGGGCCACGAGACCTACCAGATCATAGGCCATGAAAAGCGCCATCTTGACGAGCGGGAAGTAGTGACGGAGTATATCGCTGAACGAATGAAGAACGCCTGACGGGGATCGGGCGCGAGGGAGAGTATTTATGGAGATCATTATCGCGTGTGTGCTGAGCTTCGCCGTGACGGCGGTACTGGGCCGGTGGGTCATCCTGCCCGCCCTGCGGCGGCTGAAGGCCGGTCAGGAGATCCGGGAGGTGGGCCCCAAGTGGCACGCCTCCAAGGCGGGGACCCCCACCATGGGGGGCCTCATGTTCATCACCGGCATGGCGGCGGCCATTTTTATCGCCGGGTGGCGGGGCATGCCGGCGGGGGACCTGACCCACTTCTACCTGTTCCTCTTCGCCTCCGTCTTCGGGGTCATCGGCTTCCTGGACGACTATGAGAAGGTGAAGCGCCACCAGAACCTGGGCCTCACGGCCATCCAGAAGTTCCTGCTCCAGCTGGCGGCGGCCATCCTGTTCCTGATGCTGATGCGCCTGGAGGGGCGCGTCACCCCCCACCTGTACGTGCCCTTCCTCAATGTGGACCTCTCCCTGAGCTGGCCGGTCTACATGGTCTTCTCCGCCTTCGTCATCGTGGGGGCGGTGAACGCGGTGAACATCACCGACGGCCTGGACGGCCTGGCGGCCTCCGTCTCCGTGCCCGTGGCCCTGTTCTACGTCACGGCGGCGGCCTGGTGGGGCGTCACCCAGGTAGGCGTGTTCGCCGGGGCGGTGCTGGGGGGCCTGCTGGCCTTCCTGCTGTTCAACGCCCACCCCGCCAAGGTCTTCATGGGGGACACCGGCTCCCTGTTCCTAGGGGGCGCGGTGGCCGGCATGGCCTTCGCCATCGACCTGCCCCTGATCCTGGTCCCCGTGGGGATCGTCTACATTATCGAGACCCTTTCCGACATCCTCCAGGTCTCCTACTTCAAGGTGACTCACGGGAAGCGGATCTTCAAGATGGCCCCCATCCACCACCACTTCGAGATGTGCGGCTGGAGCGAGGTGAAGATCGTCACGGTCTTCACGGCGGTATCCGCCGTCTTCTGCGCCCTGGCGCTGATGGGGATCATGACCCTGTGACCCATTTTATCCAATAACGGGAGGGATCGCCCATGGCCCCCAAGAAAAATACACGTCCCATACGCACCCGGAACGGCATCCCCCTCACCCGGGACGAGTACCGCCAGCTCAAGCGCCAGAAGGAGCGGGAGGACCGGCGCAAGCGCCAGGAGGCCTGGGAGGCCGCCCGGGGCCCGCTGGATATGCCCTTCCTGCTGCTGGCCATGATGCTGCTGGGCATCGGGCTCATCATGCTCCTCTCCGCCAGCTTCCCCAACGCCCAGGCCAGCGCCAACCTGGGCAACGACCCCCTGTACTTCATCAAGCGGCAGGCGGTCTTCGCGGCCCTGGGCGTGGGGCTGATGCTGTGGGTGTCCAAGATCAACTACGAGCGCTTCCGGGGCCTGGCGCGGCTGGGCCTGTGGGTGTCCCTGATCCTGCTGTTCCTGGTCATCATCCCCGGCCCCAAGGCCAACGGGCGCCTGCTGGCCATCAGCGCCAACGGCGCGGCCCGGTGGCTGGGCATCCCCAACACCTCCCTGACCTTCCAGCCCTCGGACCTGGCGAAGCTGGGCCTCATCGTCTTTTTCGCGGAGTCCATCTCCAAAAAGCGGGAGAAGATGAAGGATCTCAAGGAGGGCTTCCTCTACCACATCGGCATCCTGCTGGTGATGGTGGCGATGACGGCGCTGGAGCCCCACTTCTCCGGGGCCATCCTCATCGCGGGCATCGGCGCGGCCATGCTGGTGGTGGGGGGCATCCACTGGGGCTGGATCGCGGCGGGCGTGAGCGCCGTGGGCCTGGGGACCTACCTGCTGGCCTTTACGGACGTGGTCGAGAACTTCTTCAAGGCCATCGACTACAACGCCTCCCGGATCGCCGTGTGGAAGGACCCCTTCGGCGGCGACCTGGCCTTCCGGCGGGACGCGGCCTGGCAGACCATCCAGGGGCTGTACGCCATCGGCTCCGGCGGACTGCTGGGGGTGGGGCTGGGCAAGAGCCGCCAAAAGTTCGGCTACCTCCCCGAGGCCCAGAACGACTACATCTTCGCCGTGGTCCTGGAGGAGCTGGGGCTGGTGGGCGGCACCCTCATCATGGTGCTGTTCTCCCTGCTGATCATCCGGGGCTTCTGGCTGGCCATCCACGCCCGGGACCGGTTCGGGAGCCTGCTGATCGTGGGCGTCACCACCCAGATCGCGTTGCAGACCTTTCTGAACATCGCGGTGGTCACCAACCTCATCCCCGCCACCGGCATCTCCCTCCCCTTCTTCAGCTCCGGGGGCACGGCGCTGGTCATCCAGCTGGTGGAGGTGGGCGTCGTCCTCTCGGTCTCGCGGCAGATCCCCGCGCCAAAGGCGTGGTAGCGGGATGGGACGCGAGATGAACCTTGCGGAAACGGCGGCCCATTACGACTGGCTGATCGATCATGATAACGACCCCTTTCGCGACCCGCCATCATTAAAAGAATACATGGACAAATGGGACGGGAACTTGTTCATAGATTCCATGCAGTTGACCCCCGCCAAAAAAGTTCTTGAAATAGGCGTCGGCACAGGAAGGCTGGCCGCGAGGGCCGCGCCCTTTTGCTTCAAATTATCAGGGATCGATATTTCTCCCAAAACGATCCGCAGGGCCAGGGAAAATCTTTCCGGCTTTCAAAATGTTGAATTGATCTGCGCCGGCTTTTTGGAGCATCCTTTTGCAGAAACATTTGACGTCATTTATTCCTCCCTTACATTGATGCACTTTGCAGACAAAGGGCGCTTCATATGCAAGGCCGGTGAACTGCTCAATGAAAACGGTGTTTTTTGCCTGTCGATCGATAAAAGCTTGAATGACACGATCGATACGGGGGATCATCAGCTTAGGATCTATCCTGACAAGGCCGATGAGATAAGAGAATATATCCAGTTGTCGAGCATGTATCTCTCCTCCCAATTTGAAACAGACTTCGCGCATATTTTCGTTTGTTCAAAATAGCGCCCTTTCGGTTTATCCGGAGCCTGTGTTTCCCATATCTCCCCCTGCAATTTTCAGAATTTCCGCACAGTAACGAAACTGCATTTTTGATCGAGGAATGATATGAAGATCGTATTCACCTGCGGCGGCACGGCGGGGCACGTGAACCCCGCTCTGGCCCTGGCGGGACTTATCAAGGAACGAAAGCCTGACAGCGAGATCCTCTTCGTGGGCGCTCACCGGGGCATCGAAAAGCAGCTCATTGAGAGCGCCGGATGGCCCTTCCGGGCGGTGGAGATCTCCAGCTTCCACCGCTCCCTGGCCCCCAAGGAGATCAAACACAACCTGATCTCCCTGCGCAACCTCCTCCGCTCCCCCGGCGAGGCCAAGGCCCTCCTGAAGGAGTTCCCCGCGGACCTGGTGGTGGGCACCGGGGGCTACGCCAGCTATCCCATGATCCGGGCGGCCTCCTCCCTGGGCATCCCCGCCGCCGTCCACGAGTCCAACGCCATCCCGGGGCTCACCACCCGCCTGCTGGAAAACCACGCGGACCTCATCATGGTGGGCTTCGAGGAATGCCGGAAAAACTACCGGCACCCTGACAAGGTGCTGGTCACCGGCACCCCGGTCCGGGGGGACTTCTTTCGGCTCACCAGGAAGCAGGCGAAGCAGAAGCTGGGCATGGACGACGGCAGGCCCCTGATCGTCTCCTTCTTCGGCAGTCTGGGCGCCGCCGAGATGAACCGGGAGACGGCCCGGTTCCTGGCCCTGGAGGCCCGGAACGGCCTCCCCTTCCACCACGTCCACGGCGCCGGGGCCATCGGCTGCCAGCGCATGGGCGGATACCTCCGGGACGAAAAGGTGGACCTGAGCCGGACCCCGGAGCTGGAGGTCCGGGAGTATATCCAGAACATGTCGGAGCTCATGCGGGCCGCGGACCTGGTCATCTGCCGGGCGGGGGCCAGCACCATCAGCGAGCTCACCGCCCTGGGGGTCCCGGCCGTCATCATCCCCTCCCCCAACGTGACCCACAATCACCAGGAGTCCAACGCCCGTGTCCTGGCGGACGCCGGAGGCGCGGTGATGATCCTGGAGAAGGACAGCAGCGGCCAGCGCCTCTACGATACCGCCTGCGATATCCTCCACGACGAGGCCCGGCGGAAGGCGATGAGCGCCGCCATGTCCTCTCTGGGGACCATCGACGCGGCGGAAAAGATACTGGACGCCGTCATGGCCCTGGTCCGTTCCGGCAAAAAGTAGCAGTTCCCGCCCTCCCGCATACCATGGAGTAGTCTGATCACCGTATGGGACAAATTCATGGGCGGAGGGATCCATTTATGAGCCATATCATCCTACAGGGCGGCGCCCGTCTGGAGGGAACGCTGCCGGTCCAGGGCGCGAAAAACAGCGTCCTGCCCATCCTGGCCGCGTCCATCCTGCACCCGGGGCGCACCGTGCTCCAGGGCTGCCCCCACCTCAGCGACGTAGAAGCCAGCATCCGCATCCTCCGCCACCTGGGCTGCCGGGCGGACTGGGAGGGCGGCGATCTGGTCGTTGACGCCAGCGGCATCGACCGGTGGGACATCCCCGACCATCTGATGCGGGAGATGCGCTCCTCGGTGGTGTTCCTGGGGTCCATCCTGGCCCGGATGGGCTGGGCGGAGATGAGCCACCCCGGCGGGTGCGAGCTGGGCCCCCGGCCCATCGACCTGCACCTGGCGGTCCTGCGGCAGCTGGGGGCCAGCATCCGGGAGGAGGGCGGCTGCCTGCGCTGCACCGCCCAGCGCCTGGAGGGCCGGGAGATCACCCTGAGTATGCCCAGCGTGGGCGCTACGGAGAACGCCATCCTGGCCGCCTGCGGCGCCTACGGGGAGACGGTGCTCCTCAACGCCGCCCGGGAGCCGGAGATCGGGGACCTCCAGGACTTCCTGTGCGCCATGGGGTGCCAGGTGAAGGGGGCGGGCAGCTCCACCATCTGCATCCAGGGCCGCAGTCCCACCCGGGACGTGCGCCACACCGTCATGCCGGACCGGATCGTGGCGGCTACATATCTGGCGGCGGCCGCCGCCGCGGGCGGCGAGGTCGAGCTGACCCAGGTCCACCCCGGGCACCTCTCCACCGTCACCGCCGCCCTCCACGCGGCGGGGTGCCAGATATACAGCGGCGAGGGACGGATCGTCCTGCGCTCCGAGGGACGCCTGCGCTCCATCGGAACGGTGCGCACCGCCCCCTACCCCGGCTTCCCCACCGACGCCCAGGCCGTCCTCATGGCGGCGCTGCTGCGCGGCCAGGGGTCCACCGTATTCGTGGAGAACATCTTTGAAAACCGCTACCGCCACGTGGATGAGCTGTGCCGCATGGGCGCGGACATCCGGGTGGCCGACCGGGTGGCGGTGGTCACCGGCGTCCCCTGCCTGTGCGGCGCCAGCGTGCGCTGCACGGACCTGCGGGGCGGCGCGGCCCTGCTGGTGGCCGGAGCCGCCGCCCAGGGCGAGACCCGGATCGGAGACATCTTTCATATCCAGCGGGGCTATCAGGACCCCGTGGGCGACCTGCGCCAGCTGGGAGCGAGGATCGAGACCGGCTGATCTCCGGCGCGTTGCAAAAGAAAGGAGCGCCCGCCATGCCCAACAAGAGAAAAAAAAGACGCCGCCGGGGAGGACTGGGCCGGATGCTGCGTCCCCTGTCCCTCCTCCTGGCGGCGGCGGCCATCGTGGCGGCGCTCACCATGTTCTTCAAGGTGGAGACCATCCAGGTCACCGGCGCCAGCCGCTACCAGGCCGCCGATATCATCGCCGCCTCCGGGGTGGAGGCCGGCGACAACCTGGTGCTGCTGGACCGCTACCGGGTCTCCCAGCGGATCTACACCGCCCTGCCCTATATCACCGACGTACAGCCCCGGCCCAAGTTCCCCAGCACCCTGGAGATCGAGGTGACGGAGACCCGCGCCGCCGCCGCCATCCAGGGCGCCGGAGGCTGGTGGCTCCTCAGCGCCGGAGGCAAGATCCTGGAGGCCGCCGATGGCTCCATGGCCGCCGGGTACCCCCAGATCACCGGCGTCTACGCCAAGGACCCCGCCGTCAGCGACCCCCTGGTCCTGCCGGAGGACGGCGTCATCACCGCCCAGCGCCTCCAGGAGCTGCTGTCCGTGCTGGCCCTCCAGGAGGCCCTCCCCCAGGTGGACCGCATCGACTGCTCCAGCCCCCGGGAGCTGGTGATCCACTACGACGGGCGCTTCCGGGCGGAGCTTTTCTACGACGCGGACTTCGACTTCAAAATCACCTGCCTGCTCAGCGCCGTGGACAAGCTGGAGCCGAACCAGAAGGGCATCCTGCGCATGACCATGTCCGACGACTACGAAGTCCGCTTCATTCCTGACGTTGAGTGACTTCGCGGGGCCCTGGAAATATTTCCCATTTGCCCCCTTCGCCGGAAATTTTCAAAAAAGCGCGCGCTTCGCTATTGACCTGTCTTGGAAAAGGCGTTATAATGAACGAAATAGGCATACTATCTTGGGGCAGACGCCCCGGCTAATATACAAAAGACGCAACGTCTTGCAGGAGGAACCATTATGGCAATTGAACTGGTAACCGCTCCCGATAACATTGTCAAGATCAAAGTCATCGGCGTAGGCGGATGCGGCAACAACGTGGTCAACCGCATGGTCAGCACCGGCGTGACCGGCGTGGATTTCGTGGCGATCAATACGGACAAGCAGGTGCTCAACGAGTCCGTGGCGGCCTACAAGATCCAGATCGGCGAGAAGCTGACCCATGGCCAGGGGGCCGGGGCCGACCCCGAGGTGGGGCGCAAGTCCGCCGAGGAGAGCCGCAGCCAGATCTCCAAGGCGCTGGAAGATACCGACATGGTCTTCATCACCGCCGGTATGGGCGGCGGCACCGGCACGGGAGCCGCCCCGGTGGTGGCCGAGGCCGCCCGGGAGATGGGCATCCTCACCGTGGGCGTGGTCACCAAGCCCTTCTGGTTCGAGGGGCGCCGCCGGATGCAGCAGGCCGAGGCCGGCATCGAGGAGCTGCAAAACCGGGTGGACTCCCTGGTGGTCATCCCCAACGACCGCATCAAGCACGTTACCGACCAGAAGATCACCTTTGCCAACGGCTTCCAGATCTCCGACGACGTCCTGCGGCAGGCCCTGCTGTCCATCACCGAGCTCATCGGCAAGCCGGGGTTCATCAACCTGGACTTCGCCGACGTGACCACCGTCATGAAGGGCGCGGGCCTGGCCCACATGGGCGTGGGCTCCGCCGCCGGCAAGGGCAAGGCCGAGGAGGCCGCCCGTCAGGCCATTTCCAGCCCCCTGCTGGAGACCTCCATCAACGGGGCCAAGGGCGTGCTGGTGAGCATCACCGGTTCCAGCGATATCGGCCTGGACGACGTGGAGGCCGCCGCCGCCATGGTCCAGCAGGCCGTCCATCCCGACGCCAACACCATCTTCGGCGCGGCCTTCGACGAGTCCATGGACGACGAGATCCGGGTCACCATCATTGCCACCGGCTTCGATGAGAAGAAGGGGGCCAACGCGGTGACCGTCTCCGGGATGCAGGGCGCGATGAACGGCGGCTCCTCCAAGGAGAAGTTCGACGACCTCCTCCTCCGCCCCCAGACCGAGGAGGAAAAGAAGGCCGACGACAAGGACCCCTTCGAGGATATTCTGCGTATTTTTGACAGATGATCGTTACATAGCGTCCCGTCTCAGCATGAAATTTTTGCCAGGATCCGTGGGCTTTTGCCTGCGGATCTTGTTTTTTTGCCTGTCCGCGGGGACTGCCAGTTCTTTCCTTGACAAAGCCGCCGCTTTTTACAAACCGCCGCTCTGCGTATTCCGGCCAAAGAAGCGCAAATTAGCATGGCTGTGGATTTCACGGCGAAATTTTTGAAAGGGGTGGTGAAATGGATGACTGGACTGGATCGCAGAAGGCGGAGGGCCGCGGCTTTTTTTCTTAGCGGACTGCTGTGCGCCGCCTCCCTGGCCGGACCTGCCGCACAGGCCTCCGCGCTAGAGGCGGACCGGCTGGTCCCCGTGGGGCACACCATCGGCATCAAGCTGTTTGCCGAGGGCGTGGTGGTCATCGGCCTGGCGGAGGTGGAGACCGGCTCCGGCGTGCTCTCCCCCGGCGCGGAGTGCGGACTGCAGGTGGGAGACGTGATCGAGGCGGCCAACGGCCAGGAGGTGGAGAGCTCCGAGCAGTTCGCCGCCCTGCTCCAATGCGGAAGCAGGGTGGACCTGGACGTGACCAGGGACGGCCGGGAATTGAAACTGGCCGCCCAGCCGGTGCTGGGCACCGACGGCACCTGGCGGCTGGGGGCCTGGATCAGGGACAGCATGGCGGGCATCGGCACGGTAACTTTTTATGACCCCGCCACCGGCTCCTTCGGCGCGCTGGGGCACGGCGTCACGGATACGGACACGGGGCTTTTGATGCCCCTGGGGGACGGATCGGTGATGCGGGCCTCGGTGAAGGCGGTGAAGCGGGGCAGCGCCGGGGAACCCGGCGAATTGAAGGGCAGCTTCGACCTGGCCCACGATCTGGGCGAGCTGTACGCCAATACGGAGCAGGGGGTCTTCGGGTCCATGGAGTCCTGCTCCTATACGGAGGGCGACGCGCTGCCGGTGGCCGGAGCCGGGGAGGTCCACGCCGGGCCCGCGGCCATCCTCTCCAACGTCAGCGGCGACCGGGTGGAGTCCTACGCCATCGAGATCGTCCGGGTCCTGGGCAGTACCGGAATGCAGAACCTGCTGATCCAGGTGACGGACCCCGCGCTGATCCAGCAGACCGGCGGCATCGTCCAGGGGATGAGCGGCAGCCCTATTCTTCAGGACGGGAAGCTGGTGGGCGCAGTGACCCATGTGATGGTCAACGAGCCCTCCAGGGGGTACGGCATCCTCATTGAGAACATGCTGGAACAGGCGGGAAATAACGCAAATTAGTCCCGGATCGAGAAAGTGCTCGCTTATATCAGGCGGGCACTTTCTCCTTGAAAAAATAGATGACGGCATATAGATTGACAATTCTGTTAATGCTTGATATAAAAACGGCATTAAGAAAGCATGTGTTTCCAGGGTCGAAATACGTTCCGGAAGGAATCGATTGACAAAAACGAGGGTTGAATAAAAGGATTTTTGCCGGACACGGTAAGAGCAGGACGTCAAGGTGGAGCCAGTTGGCTTTGGAGGAAATCGATATGGAAATGACAGCGGTAGTGCTCAACGCGGGGTTGGGAGATATTTCTTTTGGCCTCCAGATGGCCGGCTTTTCTATAATCGCGGCTTATGAAACAGATTTAAAGGCGGCAGCGGTCCACGAAGCCAATATAGAAGCTCCCGTCTTCCGCCATCCGCCCAAGAAAAGCGGCCTGGAGATGATCTCCTCCGCCGATCTTCTGGCAGCCCGGCTGACGGATATTCCGCTTTCCAATTCTCCCGGCAAACAAGCCTTGCATGAAGAAGCCCGCGATAACACTGAAGATAGCTTGCTGCAGCTTCTGGACTTCTGCCAGCCGAAAGCTTTGCTTGCAGTACTCAGCCCAGCAGCCGCAAAAAGCAAGGCGCTGGATCGCCTTTTGTATAGTATATCCCAGAAGGATTTTCTGTGCAGCTGGGCGGTCATAGATACGGCCAGGACTGTTGGCATGCCTGTGGCAGAGCGCAAGGTGTTTCTTATGGGAATTCGGGGGGCTCTACACTGGAACGTTGAATTCCCAGAGCAGTTATTTACAAATACGTTTCCGCTGGAAGAATTTCTTCAGCCGGAAAGGGAAATTCTTCCCTGGTATTTTGCAAGTGTCAAAACGGATCGTATTCCGATCATGCGAAGCAGTGATCATCGCGTCTACTGCTGGAACCTTGACCATTACGAGGGAGCCAGCCGTATACGGTGGAATTCCCGGAGAATTCCGCTGGTGGAAACCACGGAAGCCCTTCGAAAAATGACACACCGCGAAATCGCAGGATTGAAGGGATTTCCGAACAGTTATACCTTCCCCGAGCCCCAGAACAAGTCGTGGCTCTACCAGAAGCTTATGTCCGCAGTCAATGTGTTGGTGCTTGAAAAGCTGGCAAAGGAGCTGCGCCAAGGTTTGACAGGCGGCCCTCAGGAAAGTGCCGCGTATTTCGAGTCTCTGCTTGGCAAATGTCTGTCTGGCCTGATACATAAATCCGGTATAACGAACTTAGAATCAATGCGGGACCCCGGTTTTGATTATGTTTTTCGGTTTTCAAACCATATACTGTGCATTGAAACGAAGTATTATAGCAGCAGGCAGATTTCCCCATCTAAAATCCGGAAGATCTGCTCACAGCTTCCTCCGGCCCCGGAGGCCGGTGACCGGGTTCTGGCGCTTACCAGCCAAGTGTCCGCATCCGTTAAGCGGGATTGCTGGGAGAATTTCCACATTGCCCTCTGGGATATCGGGAACCTGTTGTGGCTGTTCAATGAATTTGAGGATATCAAAAACAATTTTATTGCGCTGCTGGATTACTCGATCAGAGACATTGAACCGGCGCCGCCGGAATGGAATATGCTGTACGCTCCGCCGGAAGCGGTTCCCGAAGAGACGCCGGCCGTCTCAGAACCAGTCCCCGAAACCTCTGAGGAGGCCGTTCCGGAACCGGCGGAGCAGAGCAAAGCTCCGGATTGGATGAAACGGCTGGACAGCATCGCGCCTGGTCGAGATCACTGCAGAGAGTACGAGTCCTTTTGCTATGATATTTTGAAGCATACTCTGGGCCAGTATTTGACCCTTTGGGCAATGCAGCCGCAGACCAATGACGGCCTGCACCGTTTTGATCTGTGCTGCAAAATTAAAATTGATGAGGATCACGACTTCTTCAACACGATTGCGCGTTATTTCAACACGAAGTATATTGTTTTTGAATTCAAAAATTATACGACGCCGCTTACGCAAAAAGAAATTTACACAACAGAAAAATACCTGTATGGAACAGCGCTGCGGAAAGTGGCGATCCTTGTCTCCTGAAGCGGTTATGATGTCCACGCGCTTCAGGCCGCAAAGGGCAGTCTTCGTGAAAACGGGAAATTGATCCTGTGCTTGACTTCAGACAATTTGTTGGAAATGGCCGGCATCATGACGCAGGGCATTGATGAACCCGCCAACGTCTTGAGTAAAATACTGGACGATCTACTGATCCATCTGGAAAAATAAGTCGCGGCGCGTCCCCTGCGAGGAATACTGCGAAACGCCGTGCGGAAGAGTGCATTGAAAAAAATAAATATGCTCTTTGATCAGAAAAAACTCATGGATCTTTTCAATCAGAAGGACTATGCCCGCAGGCAGGAATACTACCGGCGGGGCCGCGTTCTAAACCTCAAAATCATTCCCATGGCTGACGGTATCCAGGCCGCTTGTACCGTACAGGGGAGCGAGCCATATGACGTTTCCATCGTTATAAGCAATGAGGCCACCCGCATATACTGCGACTGTCCACGCTTTGCCGATAAACGGATCTGTAAACATGTCGCGGCAGCCATGATCGCCTGCGCAAACGCGGTCAAGGACAGTTTCCCCGCCGAAAGCGACCCGCGCGTAAAGAGTATGCTGCAAGCCTATGTGGACAGGGCTTCTCAGCAAGGGCGGCAGCGGCCGGAGAATCCGGCCAAGCTCATCCCCTCTATCCATCCCGGCTGCAATCGGAACAGCTATCCGGCCTTCTCCTTCCAGGTCGGGTACGACAAAATGTACGTCGTCCGGGATTTGAAAAAATTTGTGGACAGCGTATTGCGCCGGGAGACGGTCTCCTATGGGAAGGGCCTCACGCTCTGCCACGCTCCGGAGCAGTTTGACGAGCAGTCGCAAGCGATCCTGTCCATTCTGCTGGATCAGTTCATGAGCGGGCGCACAATAGGATACACTGCCTGCTCCGTCTCCTATGAAGCCGCGCTTTTTCCTGGTTATCAGAAAAATCAGATCACACTGAGCGGGAGCGCGTTCGACAGGCTGTTCGATTTGTTCCAGAACGAAACGATAGTGGCCGGGAACCGGGGAGTCTTTCTTTTGCAGGACAGAGACCCCAGCGTGACTCTGTCCCTGGAGCGAAAGGATAAGCTGGCCGAGCTTTCTCTGCGTTCCAAGGATGGCAGTCTGCGTTTTTTTGGCAGCGCGCAAAGTCTCTATGCGATGGCCCCAGGGCAAATTCTTCGGTGCAGTCCCAAATTCCGGCAGAACGTCTATCCCCTGCTCCGCGGCGATACACAAAAAATGCAGATGTCCCTGTCCGACATGCCTACCTTTTGTAGCTGCGTGCTGCCCGAGATCCAGGACGCTGTGTCGATCAAGGACCCGGAGCAGCTCCTTCAGGAATATCTGCCGGACGAATGCGTCCCCATCTTCCGCTTTGATATAGACGGCGGCATACTGATGCTTCAGCTGGACTTCCGTTACGGTGACGTAACATTTCACTGCTTTGAACAGCCGAAAAAAGCGGTCAAGCGGGACATGCGGGCGGAGCAATCAGCGCGCAGCATTGCGGCGCGGTATTTCCCCATCGCCGGTCCGCAGGGAACCTTCCTGCTGACCGGCCTTGACGCGATCTATGATTTTCTGACAGAAGATCTGGAAAAGTTTCATGATGCCGGAGAGGTCTTTGTAACGGACCGCCTGCGCGAAAAGCGGGTCCAGCCAGCCTCCTCCGCTCTGGGCCTCTCTGTCTCCGGCGGACTCCTGACGCTGGACTTCGATACCGGCGGATTTCCTGCGGAGGAGCTGGAGGCGCTCTATCAAAGCTTGCTGAAGCGGAAGCGCTACCACCGGCTGGCGGACGGACGGTATCTGACGCTGGACAGCTCCGCCTTCGAGACAATGGCGGAGATGGCTCATATGCTCCAGCTATCCTCCAAAGACCTGGCAAAGGGACAAGTCAAGCTGCCGGCCTTCCGCGCCCTGTACCTGGACGGTCTGTTCTCCGGCAGTGAAGGCGTACAGGTCAGCCGGAGCAAATCGTTCCGCGAGATGATCCGAAATTTCAAGTCCGTCTCAGAGGGAGACTACGAGCTGCCAGCAGGGCTGGACGGCATCCTGCGCCCTTATCAGAAGGCAGGGTTCCAGTGGCTGAAAACCCTGGCGGCCTATGGCTTCGGCGACATTCTGGCCGACGAGATGGGTCTGGGAAAGACGCTTCAGATGATCGCCTTCCTCGCCAGTCTTGACCCGGCGGAACGGGCCGGTCCCAGCCTGGTGGTCTGTCCGGCGTCGCTGATCCTCAACTGGGCGGATGAACTGGACAAATTCGCCCCCGCCCTTACCTATACGCTGGTCATGGGCTCCGCCGGGGAACGGGAAAAGCAGATCGCCTGCGGCGGCGGAAAAGATGTATGGGTCACTTCTTATGAACTGCTGCGCCAGGATATTGAGCGGTATGCTCCCCTGCGCTTTGCGTGCTGTATTCTGGATGAAGCCCAGCATATCAAGAATCAGTCCACGTTGGTCTCCAAGGCTGTGAAGCGGATCGACTGCCCCCAGCGCTTCATTCTGACGGGAACGCCTATTGAGAACCGCCTCAGCGAGCTGTGGAACCTCTTTGATTTTCTTATGTCAGGCTACTTGTTTTCGCACAGCGCGTTTGTGCAGAAGCTTGAAAAACCCGCTATCAAAAGCGGAAGCGAAGAGGCAATGACCAAATTGCAGCGCATGGTGCAGCCTTTCCTCCTGCGCCGCGTGAAAAAGGAAGTCCTGAAGGAATTGCCTCCGAAAATCGAATACGTCCGCCGGATCAGCCTGTCGGAGGATGAGCGGAAAGTCTATTTTGCCGCCAGTGCCGCCGCGAAGAATTCCCTGACTGCCGGGGATAACGGAAAAATGGCGGTCTTCGCCGCTTTGACTGAGCTGCGGCAGATCTGCTGCGCGCCTGGGCTGCGTTTTGAGAACTACGCAGGCCCGTCCAGCAAGCTGGACGCCTGCATAGAACTGTGCGCGGGTATGGCGGAAAACGGGCATCAGATCCTGCTGTTTTCTCAATTTACCTCCATGCTGGATCTGATTCGGGCGCGGCTGGATGAACTGGGCATCACCCATTTCACACTCCAGGGCTCCACCCCCAAGGAGAAGAGAGCGCAGCTGGTAAAGGCTTTTAATGCCGGCGAAGCGTCGGTTTTCCTGATCTCCTTGAAGGCCGGGGGTACGGGGCTGAATCTGACCGCCGCGGACACCGTGATCCTCTATGATCCATGGTGGAATCCGGCCGCTCAGGACCAGGCGGTGGACCGCGCGCACCGGATCGGGCAGCGCTCCAGCGTCCAGGTCTATAAGTTAATTGCCAAGGACACGATCGAAGAGAAGATTCTAAAGCTGCAGTCCCAAAAGGCAGCGCTTCTGGATGCCGTGACCGCCAGCGGCGAGAGCAGTATCCTGGATATGTCCAAGGAGGAGCTGCTGGCGCTGTTTGAGTGATCAAATTCTTATCCCGCCAGATCAGGACCAAAATTGATCGGCCCATGTTGACATTACTCCTGAGCGGCAGCCCTATTCTCCAGAACGGGAAGCTGGCGGGCGCGGTAACCCACGTGATGATCAACGAGCCCGGCAAGGGGTACGGCATCCTTTTTGAGAACATGCTGGAGCAGGCGGGGCGGTAAACGCAGAGAGGGAGCGGCCCGCGCCGCTCCCTCCTCCCTTTTACACTAATTCTTTTATGAAGTAAAGACCTCATTTTTAAAGCCCAATTTCCTGATTTCTTTCCCAATCTGTTCAATGGGATTCATTTCGAGGGTATAGGGAGGAATGTAAAAAAGGACAATATTTTCCGGGACATCCAGCATTTTCGATTTATGCCAGGCAACGCCATCACAGCAAAGCAGAACGATATCATCAGGAAATTGGTTGGACAACTCCCTCAAAAACAGATTCATACATACTGTATTACAATAGGCCATGATCAGGAAGTAGGATTCACTGGTCAGAGGTTCCACCGCTCCATAGGCGTATCGGTACTCCCGGATATGGTGGCAGGGTACATTAGGACGGATCCCTTTTTCACACCAGCAGTATTTGAGCTTGTTGATCCTTCCGAAACCGGCTTCATCCTGGAACATCAGGCGCACCTTTCACCCGTTTCCACTGCGATCGTGGATTTCCGCCTGCAATTCCCTCACTTCGTTTATCTTTATTCTTTTTGCGCGTCAGTGCTATGATCTCCCTGTCTTCTTTGCTATATCGGTACATTTTTTCACTCTGCTTCAGTATACCTCTTCTTGCCCCGCTTTTAAAGTGCTTTATAAGTGAATAGTATCACACACAAGAGCGCCGGCCCCTTCCAGGCCCGGCGCTCAAAAATATCTTACACGCCCAGCCGCGCCTTGCGCAGCTGCTCGGCTTCAGTCCAGCTCTGACCGGGCACATAGCCGGGCAGAGGCAGGATCTGCTGATGGATGGCATCCAGGATCCAGGAGGCCTGGGGGAAGAAATAGTGGTCGAACTCGTAGGGCGGGGTGATCCAGTTCTTGGCCCCGACCACCACGGGAGGCGCGTCCAGATCGTCGAAGCACAGCTGGGTGATGTTCTGGGCCACGTCCTCCAGGAAGGAGCCCCGGGCGCAGGCATCGCTGGTGAGGACCACCCGGCCGGTCTTGCGGACGCTCTCGACGACCTTGGTGTAATCCAGGGGCACCAGGGAGTGGAGATTGACGATCTCCGCCTCCAGACCGTACTTCTCGCTGAGCTCCTTGGCGGCGTCCACCGCGCGGTACAGGGCCGCGCCGATGGTGATGATGGTCAGGTCCTTGCCCTGGCGGATCAGGTTGGTGTCCCCGATGGGGATCTCATACCGGCCCGCGGGCACGCCGCCCTCGTGGAACTGCTCGCCCACGTCGTAAATGCGCTGGCTCTCGAAGAACACCACCGGGTCCGTGCCGTTGAGGGCGGACTCCATGAGGCCCTTGGCCTCCCAGGGGGTGGCGGGGAAGCAGACCTTCAGGCCGGGGATGTGGGCGCACAGGGCGGTCCAGTCCTGGCTGTGTTGGGCGCCGTACTTGGAGCCCACGGACACCCGCAGCACCACGGGCATCTTCAGGATGCCGGCGGACATGGACTGCCACTTGCTCAGCTGGTTGAAGATCTCGTCTCCCGCGCAGCCGATGAAGTCGGCGTACATCAGCTCCACGATGACGCGGCCGCCGCACATGCCGTAGCCCACGGCGGTACCCACGATGGCGGCCTCGGAGATGGGGGAGTTGAACAGGCGGTAGCGGGGGATGGAATCCGCCATGCCCCGGTAGATGGCGAAGGCGCCGCCCCAGTCGCGGACGTCCTCTCCGTAGGACACCAAGGTAGGATCCTCGTAGAATTTGTCCAGGATGACCTCGCTGATGCCGTCCCGGAGGTTGAAGAGCTTCATCTTGCTCACGGGCTTGCCGTCCTTGGTGAAGGGGGCGCGCTCCTTGCTCTGGATCTTCTGCCACAGGGGGCACTCCTCCTTGGGGGTGATCGCCTCCGGCTGGCGGGCGGTATCGAAGGAGGGGACCTTCTCGTTGGAGAACATGAGCCGCTCCACGTAGGCGGGATCGTTGTCAAAGTCGGCGTAGGGGGACACGCCGGGATCGCTGGCGTGCTTGCAGATCCGGGTCATACGGTCCACGGTCTCCGCCATGATCTCCTCGAAGCGGCTGTCGGGAGCCACCCCCGCCTCCACCAGGGACTGGCGGTAGGTGACGATGGGGTCGATGGCCCGCCAGGCCTCGATCTCCTCCTTGGTGCGGTAGGCGTTCTGGTCGGAGGTGGAGTGGCCGGAGAGGCGGTAGGTGATAGTGTCCAGCAGCACGGGGCCCTTGCCCTCCCGGAGAAGGGCCAGCTTGCGCTCCATGGCGTCGATGACCGCCAGGGGGTTGTAGCCGTCGATGCGCTCGGCGTGGAGCTGGGTGGGAGACACGCCGGAGCCCATCCGGGCCAGCATGTCGTAGGCCATGGTCTCCCCCCGGGTCTGGCCGCCCATGCCGTAGGAGTTGTTGAAGATGTTGTAGAGGATGGGCATCCCCTGGGTCTGGCCCTTCTCCCACAGGGTGTGGAACTGGTCCATGCAGGCGAAGTTCATGGCCTCCCACACGGGGCCCCGGCCCAGGGAGCCGTCGCCGATGTTGCACACCACGATGCCCTGCTTCTCGTTGCACTTCTTGAACAGGGCCGCGCCGGTAGCGATGGTGGCGGAGCCGCCCACGATGGCGTTGTTGGGGTAGATGCCGAAGGGCAGGAAGAAGGCGTGCATGGACCCGCCCATGCCGTGGTGGAACCCATTTTCACGGGCGAAGACCTCCGCCAGCGCGCCGTAGACCAGGAAGCGGACGGCCAGCTCCTTGACATCCTTGGCGGGGCCCAGCTTCTCCACGGCCCGGAGGGTGCGGCCGCCCAGGAAGTTCTCCATGACCTCCATCAGCTCCTGATCGCTCAGCTTCTCAATGCTGCTCAGGCCCTTGGCCAAAATTTCGCTGTGGCTGCGGTGGCTGCCGAAGGTGTAGTCGCTCCGGTCCAGCAGGTAGGCCTGTCCCACGGCGGCGGCCTCCTGTCCCAGGGACAGGTGGGCGGGGCCGGGATAGGTGGTCTCGATGCCGTTGTAGACGCCCTGGGTCTTGATCTGGTTCAGCATGGACTCAAATTCCCGCAGGATGGTGATGTCCCGCCAGATGCGCACCAGGTTCTCGTCCCCCAGCGTCTCCCGTTCTCCGGCCACGGTCTTGTTGTAGGCGTTGACGGGGATGTCCTCAAAGTGGATGGTATTGGGAGCCCTCAGCTCGTTGGGATCAACAAATAAACATTTCGGCATGACGATCGTCCTCCCTTAAATTTGGAAAATAGCTTCGCGGATCACTTCCGCCACCGTGGGGTGGGGGAAGACCAGTTTTTTCAGACGCTCCGGGGGCAGGCCGGTGTCGATCATCATCACGGCGGTCATGACGATCTCGGAGGCGTAGGACCCCACCATGTGGCAGCCCACCAGGCAGTTCCGGTCCGTGTCCACCACCAGCTTGATGAAGCCCCGTCCGCCCCGGTTCTCGGCTACGTACCGCCCCGCGAACAGCATGGGCAGCTTGACCTCCTTCACGGTGAGGCCCTTGGCCTGGGCGCTCTCCACGCTCTCGCCCACGCAGGCCACCTCCGGGTCGGTGTAGATGACGGCGGGGATCACGTCGTAGCGCATCTCGTCCCGGACGCCCAGCATGTGGTTGACGGCCACCTCGGCCTCCCGGTAGGCGGTATGGGCCAGCAGGGACTTGCCGTTGCAATCGCCGATGGCGTACACCCCGGCCACGTTGGTACACAGGTGCCGGTCCGTGACCACGGCGGGGCCGTCGGTCTCGATGCCCAGTTTCTCCAGGCCCAGCCCGGCGGTATTGGGACGGCGCCCGGTGCTGACCAGGACCGCGCCGCACTTGAACTCCTGACGCTCGCCCTTCTCCTGATAAATCACGGAATCGCCGGTGACCTCCAGGACCTTGCAGTCCACCTTGAAGGTCATGTTCCGCTTCTTATAGTCGTCCATCAGCACCTTGCAGATCTCCGGGTCCGTATTCCCGGCCAGCTTGGGCAGCATCTCGATGACGGTGACCTTCACCCCCGCCATGGCGAAGTAGTAGGCCAGCTCCAGCCCCACCACGCCGCCGCCGATGACGGCCATCTCCTTGGGCAGCTCCTTCAGGTCCAGGGCCTCGCGGCTGGTGAAGGCGAAGCCCTTCTCCATGGCCTCCTTCAGCCCGGCGACGGGGGGCACCGCCGCCTCCGCGCCGCTGGCGACGACCAGCCGCGTCCCGGCGTAGCTCTCGCCCCCTGCGTCCACCTGGAAGCCGCCCTCGACACGGCCCGCGATGACGGCCTTCTCCCGGATCACGGTGATCTTGTGGGACTTCATGGCGGACTCTACGCCGGTGACCAGCTGCTTGACCACCTGTCCCTTCCGCTTGAGGACGGCGGCGTGGTCCAGGACCACGTTTTCGGCGGTAACGCCGAAGGCAGCGCTCTCCGCGGCGTGGCGGTAGAGCTTGACGGAGTTGAGCAGGGTCTTGGTGGGGATGCACCCCTCGTTGAGGCAGGTGCCGCCCATGTGCCGGGCCTCGAAGAGGCACACGGTCATGCCGCCCTGGGCGGCCCGCTCGGCACACAGATAGCCGCCGGGGCCTCCGCCGATGACTAACAGGTCAAAATGTTCCATATATGTATGTTCCTCCCATTCTATGTAAGCGCCTGATACGAATTATAACGCCAGCAGGGCGGTGAACTGCTCCAGGTTCCTGCACAGGGCCTTCATGAAGTTGGCGGCGGGGGCGCCGTCCACGACGCGGTGGTCCACGGTGAGGCTCAGGCCCATGGCGGGATAGAGCTCGATCTGTCCGTCCTTCCCGGCCCGGACCCGCTGGGTGATGCCGCACACCCCCAGGATGCCCGTCTGAGGCGGGTTGATGACCGGCGTGAACATCTCCACACCGGCGCTGCCCAGATTGGTGACGGTGAAGGTGCCTCCAACCAGCAGGTCGGGGCTGATCTTGCCGGAACGGGCATCGGCGGCCAGGGCCTTGACTTCCTGGGAAATTTCCAGGAGGCTCTTCTGATCGGCATTGAAGATGGTGGGGACCATGAGTCCCCTGGGGGTATCCACCGCCACGCCCAGGTTCACGTGCCGGAAGCGCCGCACGACGTCCTCGCCCACGGTGTTGGCGTTGAGGTCCGGGTGATCCAGGATGGTCCGGGACACGGCGTACAGGAGCATGTCCCCCAGGGTGATCCCGGCGCAGCCGCCCTCCATGCCCTTCAGAAGCTTGCGGTAGCTCTGGATGGCGGAGGCGTCGAAGGTGAAATGCTCGGTGAGCTGGGCCATAGTCTGTAGGGACGTCACCATGCCCTTGGCGATGACCTTGCGGATGTTGGAGAACTTCACGTCCTCGAATGCCGCCTCTCCGGCGGCAGGCGCGGGAGCCTGGACGGCGGGAGCGGCCTCCTGGACGGGCTGGGCGGCCTGGACGGGAGCGCCCTCGGCCATGAGGCGGCGCACGTCACGCTCGATGATCCGCCCGTTGGGACCGGAACCGGCGGCCAGGGCGGCGTCCACACCGGCGGTCTCCGCCAGCTTCCTGGCCCGGGGGGACACCGGCGCGCCGGAAACCACGGCTGCGGCGGGGGCGGCGGCAGGAGCGGGAGCCGCCTGGGCCGCGGGCGCTTCCTGGGCGGCGGGGGCCGCGGGCGCCGCGCCGTCGGGACGCAGGGCGGAGCAGTCCTCCCCCTTGGCACCGATGGCGCACACGTTCACCAGGCAGGGCACCTCGTCCCCGTCCTGGAAGAATATCTCCAGCAACTCGCCCTCGGCGGTGGACTCGCACTCGAAGGACGCCTTGTCCGTCTCGTAGTCAAACAGGATCTCGCCCATGGCGACGTGGTCGCCCACCGCCTTTTTCCATTTGCCGATGATGCAGGATTCTACCGTGATGCCCGCCTTGGGCATCAGTACTCCGTTTGCCATGATCGTTCCTCCTCAAATTTTCGTGTCAGATTTATAGGTGAGGGCGATCCCTCGCTCCTCAAAACGCGCTTTCCATTCCTGAGACGGCTCCCGGTCGGTGATCACCCGGTCCGCCAGGGTCAGGGGGCCCAGGGCCGTGAAGCCCGGGCGGTCGAACTTCCGATGATCGGCCAGCAGCACCGTCTCACCGGCGGAGCGGGCCATGGCCCGCTTGACCTGGACGATGTCGTCGGAGGAGTCGGCGATCTCCAGCTGGGTGTTGATGCCCCGGCAGGAGAGGAACGCCCACTTCACATGATAGGAGGAGATGGACTCCAGCGCGTGGCGTCCCACCTGGGCCATTACGTCCCAGCGCAGCTTGCCGCCGGTGGAAATGACGTGCCACCCCTCCTTCTCCCCCGCCAGCCGGAGGATCTCCAGGGAGTTGGAGATGACCGTCAGGTCCTTCACCGTCCGCAGGGCCTGGACGGTGTAGTAGGCGGTGGAGCTCTCGTCCACCATCACCGCGTCCCCCTCCTCCACCAGGGCGGCGGCCAGCTGGGCGATGACCAGCTTTCCCTCCACGTTGGTGTTCTTCCGGACGGCGTAGGGCGGCGGAGCCTTCCCCCCGCCGCAGGGGACCGCGCCGCCGTAGGTCCGCTTGGCGACGCCCTCGCTCTCCAGCCACTCCAGGTCCCGGCGGATGGTCTCCTCGGACACGCTGAACTCTCCGCTCAGCTCACCCACCATGACCCTTCCCGCTGCCTGGAGCCGCTCCGCAATGATCTGCCGTCTCTCCGCAGCCAGCATCAGACTCCCCTCCTTTCCCTTTCCTACTGACAGCATATACCAAACCGAACCGTTTGTCAATGCGATTCCAAAGAAAAACAACAAACTCTGTGGGTTTTTGTTGGATGTCCAGACTGTCATTGTTAGATTCTCCACGACCCACCACATTTCAGAACAGACGCTCCATATAAAACATGCAAAAAACCCGCCCCGCAGACCGAAGAGCCTGCGGGGCGGGCCTATGAGCAGCGCGGCATCGTGACCGGGCCAAAGAGCCGGGTACAGCAGCCGCTATAGTCTCGAATATAAAAGTTCTTTTTGGTACTTTTTCTTTCAAAAAAAAGTACTCACCAAATCGCGGTGGCGAAGTAGTCCTCCGGCGTCTCCGCCCGGCGGATCAGCCGCACGGAGCCGTCCTCCTGGAGGAGCAGCTCGGCGGAGCGGAGCTTGCCGTTGTAGTTGTATCCCATGGAGTGCCCGTGGGCCCCGGTGTCGTGGATCACCAGCAGGTCCCCCCGCTCCAGGGCGGGCATGGGACGGTCCACGGCGAACTTGTCGCAGTTTTCGCACAGGGACCCAGTCACATCCACCATCTGAGTGCAGGGCGCGTCCTCCTTCCCCGAGGCGGTGATGTGGTGGTAGGCCCCGTAGACGGCAGGGCGCATCAGATCGGCGGCGCAGGCGTCCACGCCCACGTACTCCTTATAGATGTGCTTGAAGTGGAGCACCCTGGTCACTAGGCACCCGTAGGGCCCGGTCATAAAACGGCCCAGCTCGCCGCAAAGCTTTACATTTCCCATCCCGGCGGGGACCAGGACCTCCTCGTACTGCCGCCGCACGCCCGCGCCGATAAGGGCGATGTCGTTGGCCTCCTCCTCCGGACGGTAGGGGATGCCGATGCCGCCGGAGAGATTGATATAACGGATGTCGCACCCGGTCTCCTCCTTCAGCTCCACCGCCAGCCGGAACAGGATGCCCGCCAGCGCGGGGTAGTAATCGTTGGAGATGGTGTTGGAGGCCAGGAAGCAGTGGAGGCCAAAGTACTTCGCCCCCTTGGCCTTCAGGGCCTGGAAGGCCTGGGCGATCTGGGGGCGGGTCATGCCGTACTTGGCGTCGCCGGGGGTGTCCATGACCTGATGGCCGTCCTTGCTGGCTCCCAGGGTGAACACGCCGCCGGGATTGTACCGGCAGAAGATGGTCTCCGGGATATGGCCGATGGCCTCCTCCAGAAAATCCACGTGAGTCAGGTCGTCCAGGTTGATGATAGCTCCCAAGCGGTCCGCCATCCGGTACTCCTCCGCCAGGGTGTTGTTGGAGGAGAACATGATCTCCTGCCCCCGGAAGCCGCACCGCTCCGCCAGCATCAGCTCGGTAAGGCTGGAGCAGTCCGCGCCGCAGCCCTCCTCGCGGAAGAGCTTCAAAAGGGCGGGATTGGGGGTGGCCTTGACGGCGAAGTACTCCCGGAACCCGGAGTTCCAGGCGAAGGCGGCGTTGACCCGCCGGGCGTTCTCCCGGAGGCCTTTTTCATCGTAGAGATGGAAGGGTGTGGGGTATTCTTTTACGATCTCGTCCAGCTGAGATCGAGTGACAAAGGGTCTCTTCATCGTCGTTACCTCGTTTCCTAGGGTTGCAGGATCTGTCGAAAAGTGGTATATTGAATGTGCTGCCCTTACATTCTGGCAACAGATAGGGGGTGAGCAAGTGGAAATGTTACTCGGATTCTTGGTGTCGGTCGCAGCCGGTGTAGCCGCCAGCTACATCTGCAAGTGGCTTGACCGCCACGGCAAAGGACAGTAAGCCTGATTCTGGCGATGCCCCCCGGAGAGTGCCAGCTCTCCGGGGGGCATTTTTGCGGGGGAAGCATAATGGAAACATTACTCGGTACTTGTAGTATACCACATTCCCGCATGGTTGACAAGAGAATTTTCCGATTCTCCTGCCCGGAGTTTTATTGACTGCTTACAGCGGCGGCGAATAAGTCCTACAGGGATATCCCCAGCTCCGCGCACCTTTTCAGTGCCAGATCGTGGCCCTGGAGGGCCGCCTGCCGGTACCAGTGCCGCGCCTTTTCCAGATCTGCCGGAACGGCGATCCCCTCCTCGTAAAAGCAGGCCAGATTGAACTGCCCGTCCCAGTCGCCGTGGAGGGCCGCGCGCTCCGTCCAATAGAACGCTTTCCCCAGGTCCTTCTCCACGCCCCGGCCCTCCAGATAGAAATATCCTATCTGGCATTCCGCCAAGGGATAGCCCTGCTCCGCGATAGGGAGGTAACCGGAGAAGCACTTTTCGTACTGCTCCGTTTTCCAGTACTTCTCAATGAGCTCGTTGCAGCGGTCCAGCTCCGGACACGGCTTGTAATACGCGCTGGCCATGGCTTAGAAATCCGCCGTGCCCACGGTGCGGGGGTGGGGCAGGACGTCGCGGATGTTGCTGATGCCCGTGAGGTACATCACCATCCGCTCGAAGCCCAGACCGAAGCCTGCGTGGCGGCAGGAGCCGTAGCGGCGCAGGTCGCAGTACCACCAGTAGTCCTTGGGGTCCATGCCCAGTTCCTTGATGCGCCCCTCCAGGACATCGATGCGCTCCTCGCGCTGGCTGCCGCCGATGATCTCTCCGATGCCGGGGACCAGGCAGTCCGCGGCGGCAACGGTCTTCCCGTCGTCGTTGAGCCGCATGTAGAACGCCTTGATCTCTTTGGGGTAGTCGGTGACGAAAACAGGGCGCTTGAAAATCTGCTCGGTGAGGTAGCGCTCATGCTCCGTCTGGAGGTCACAGCCCCATTCCACTTTGTAGTCAAATTTGTCGTTGTTCTTTTTCAGCAGCTCCACCGCCTCGGTGTAGCTCACCCTGCCGAAATCGGAGGAAGCCACATGTTCCAGGCGCTCAATAAGGCCCTTGTCCACAAAGCTGTTGAAGAAGGCCATCTCTTGAGGACATTTCTCCATGACCGTGCGGATGATATGCTTAATCATGGCCTCGGCCACGTCCATGTCGCCGGCCAGGTCGCAGAAAGCCATCTCCGGCTCGATCATCCAGAACTCGGCGGCGTGGCGCTGGGTGTTGGAATTCTCCGCCCGGAAGGTGGGGCCGAAGGTATAGATGTCGCCAAAGGCCATGGCGAAGTTCTCGCCGTTGAGCTGGCCGGACACCGTCAGGTTGGCTCGCTTGCCGAAGAAGTCCTGGCTGTAGTCGATCCCCCCGTCCTGGGTCCTGGGCGGTTCGGCCACGTCCAAGGTAGTCACCTGGAACATCTCCCCCGCGCCCTCGCAGTCGCTGGCGGTGATGATGGGGGTGTGAACGTAGACAAAGCCCCGGTCCTGGAAGAAGCAGTGGATGGCGTGGGCCGCCACGCTCCGCACCCGGAAGGCGGCGGAGAACAGGTTCGTCCGGGGCCGCAGGTGGGCGATGGTGCGCAGGTACTCCACGCTGTGGCGCTTCTTCTGAAGGGGATAGTCCGGGGAGGACACGCCCTCCACCTCGATCTTCTCCGCCTTGACCTCCATGGGCTGCTTGGCCTCGGGAGTGAGGACCAGCCTGCCGGTGACGATGAGGGCCGCGCCCACGTTCTGAGCGGCGACGTCCTTATAGTTGTCCAGAGTATTGGCGTCCATGACCACCTGCAGGTTCCGGAAGCAGGAGCCGTCGTTGAGCTCGATGAACCCAAAGGTCTTCATGTCCCGGATGGTGCGGGCCCAGCCGCATACGGTGATGGTCTGGCCGTCCAGCTGCGCGCCGCCGGCGTAGACCGCCGCGATCTTGATTCGTTCCATATCCTTTCACCTTCGTTTCTACAAATTGGTGTAATGATCCAAATTAGATGTATTATACCGCGTTGAACGGCGTTTTACAAGGGGTTCTCAGCGGTTTTTCCGCCGTCTGTCCGGGCAAATTCCCCAAATTTTTGCCTCTGCCGGGCGGCTTTCACAGGCAAAGCGCCCGGGCGGTCTCCCTCCCGCCCGGGGCCGGAGGAGGAAGCTGAACGGAGGAGCCCTCCTCCTCCCCGGTCCCGTTTCCCCTTTCGCCGCCCTTTTCGCCCCTTTCGTGGAATTTCCCATTGCAAAATACCAAAACTGTGTTATACTAGTAAATTGTATCGTTGTGTGCATTTCACTCTCACGAAAGAGGAGCTTATCATAATGAGTCTGATCACAAAAATCTTTGGTACCTACAGCGAGCGGGAGCTGAGGCAGATCTACCCCATCGCGGATAAGATCGAGGCCCTGGAGCCGGAATACAAGGCCCTGACCGACGCCCAGCTCACCGCCAAGACCGCCGAGTTCAAGGGGCGCCTCGCCAACGGCGAGAACCTGGACGACATCCTGCCCGAGGCCTTTGCCACTGTGCGGGAGGCCTCCGTCCGCGTCCTGGGGATGCGGCCCTTCCGCGTCCAGCTGGTGGGCGGCATCGTCCTCCACCAGGGGCGCATCGCGGAAATGAAGACCGGCGAGGGCAAGACCCTGGTGGCCACCCTCCCCGCCTACCTCAACGCCCTGACGGGCAAGGGGGTCCACATCGTCACCGTCAACGACTACCTGGCCAAGTACCAGAGCGAGTGGATGGGCAAGGTCTACCGCTTCCTGGGCCTCACCGTGGGCCTCATCATCCACGACATGGACAAGCCCGCCCGCCAGCGGGCCTACGCCGCCGACATCACCTACGGCACCAACAACGAGATGGGCTTCGACTACCTCCGGGACAACATGGCGCTGTACGCCGGGGAGCTGGTCCAGCGGGGCCACAACTTCGCCATTGTGGACGAGGTGGACTCCATCCTCATCGACGAGGCCCGGACCCCCCTGATCATCTCCGGCATGGGTGAGAAGTCCACCCAGCTCTACGACATGGCGGAGATGTTCGTCCGGCCCCTGAAGAAGCTGGTCATCGCCGAGACCGACGACAAGGCCGAGGAGGACGTGAACATCGACGCGGACTACGTGGTAGACGAGAAGGCCAAGACCGCCACCCTCACCGCCCGGGGCATCGCCAGAGCGGAGGAGTTCTTCCACCTGGAGAACCTCTCCGACCCGGAGAACTCCACCATCAACCACCACATCAACCAGGCCATCAAGGCCCACGGCGTGATGAAGCGGGACACCGACTACGTCATCAAGGACGGACAGGTGATCATCGTTGACGAGTTCACCGGCCGCCTCATGTTCGGCCGCCGGTACAGCGAGGGCCTCCACCAGGCCATTGAGGCCAAGGAGCGTGTGAAGGTGGAGCGGGAGAGCAAGACCCTGGCCACCATCACCTTCCAGAACTACTTCCGCCTGTATACCAAGCTCTCCGGCATGACCGGTACCGCCCTCACCGAGGAGGAGGAGTTCGGCGCCATCTACAAGCTGGACATCATTGAGATCCCCACCAACAAGCCCATGATCCGCCAGGACGACCACGACGTGGTCTACAAGACCGAGGCGGCCAAGTACAAGGCGGTCATCGAGCAGGTGAAGGAGTGCCACGCCAAGGGCCAGCCGGTGCTGGTGGGCACCGTGTCCATCGAGAAGAACGAGGCCCTGTCCAAGCTCCTGCACAAGGCGGGCATCCCCCACAACCTCCTCAACGCCAAGAACCACGAGAAGGAAGCGGAGATCGTGGCCCAGGCGGGCCAGCTGGGGGCGGTCACCGTGGCCACCAACATGGCGGGCCGCGGCACCGACATCATGCTGGGGGGCAACGCGGACTATCTGGCCCAGGGCGACCTGCGCCGGGCGGGCCTCACCGACGAGCTCATCGCCGAGGCCACCGGCTACGCCGAGACCAGCAACCAGGAGATCCTGGACGCCCGGAAGCTCTACCAGGACTGCCTGGCCAAGCGCAAGGCGGAGATCGCCGGCGAGGCCGACAAGGTCCGGGAGGCCGGGGGCCTGTTCATCATCGGCACCGAGCGCCACGACTCCCGGCGCATCGACAACCAGCTCCGGGGCCGTGCCGGCCGTCAGGGTGACCCCGGCGAGAGCCGGTTCTACCTGAGCCTGGACGACGACCTTATGCGCCTGTTCGGCGGGGACCGGATCACGGGGCTCATGGAGCGCCTGGATCTGGGGGAGGACATCCCCATTGAGAACCGGATGCTCACCAAGGGCATCGAGAACGCCCAGACCAGCGTGGAGTCCCGGAACTTCCAGTCCCGCAAGAGCACCCTGGAGTACGACGACGTCATGAACAAGCAGCGGGAGCTCATCTACGGCCAGCGCAAGAACGTCCTGGACGGCGCGGACCTGCAGAAGGAGATCTCCAGCTTCATCACCAACATCATCTCCGAGACCGTCCACGGCGCCTTCGGCGAGAACAAGCACATCGGCCAGGAGGCCTACCGGACCATGCTGGCCTCCCTGGAGGGCTCCTTCTTCCCCAAGGACGCGGTGCGCTTCACCCCGGAGGAGGTCGAGAAGGCCGACGCGGACACGCTGGCCGGAGCCTTCACCGCCAAGGCCCTGGAGACCTACGCCGCCAAGGCGGCGGAGATCGACGCCGCCCGGGAGTCCAACCCCGGCATCCCCGACATGCGGGAGCTGGAGCGGGTGGTGATGCTCCGGGTGGTGGACGAGTACTGGATGGAGCACATCGACGCCATGCAGGACCTCCGCCAGGGCATCCGGCTCCAGGCCTACGCCCAGTCCAACCCCGTGGACGCCTATAAGCGGGAGAGCCTGCATATGTTTGAGGAGATGGTGGCCGCCATCCAGGAGGAGACCGTCCGGCGGCTGTACTCCATGCGCCTGCGGACCAACCAGGAGGTCAAGCGGGAGCGGGTGGCCAGCGGCATCACCGAGGGCCGGGGGGACGGCACCGTGAAGAAGCAGCCCCGCCGGGTCCAGAAGGTGGGCCGGAACGACCCCTGTCCCTGCGGAAGCGGAAAGAAATATAAGAAGTGCTGCGGGAGAGAAGAGTAAGCTATGGATACGTGGGAATTTCTCAACGGCGTGTATGAGCCCCTGTTCCACCGGGTGCAGTCCATCGGAAGAAAACTGGCGATAGAGGGCTACACCGCCAAGTGGAGCTGGTACAATCTCCACGCCTCCCGGCGGGGGGACGAGTACAAGGTGGAATATTTCCCCATCCCCGTCATCGACGTGGGGGAGTGGTGCGACGTGATCATCGAGCTGGAGTCCATCTGCGTGGATACCCACCTCTCCAATGAACAGGCCCGCGCGTTCCGCTGGAACCGGCTGATCTGGCCCTTTGAGCTGTACGGTGTGGAGAACTACGCGGAGGACCTGTATGTCCCGGGAATGTCCCGAAGTGAACTGCCGGAGCGCATCGCGAAATACGGCGGAGAGATCGGCGTAGCCTTTTCCATGCCCTGGGAGAGCAAGGACGAGGAGATCGTGGAGATCGTCAACGCCTGCCGGGAGTGGGATGCCCACGTGCGAAAATGATTTGCCCGGGAGACCGCCCTCAAAGGCGGCCTCCCGGTTTGCTTGAAAGGAGAACAGAATGGAGATCATCAATATCGAGACGCCCCGCCTGACGATCCGGCCCTTTACTATGGAAGACTTCGATGCCCTCTGGGAGATCTTCGGGGACCCGGTGGTGATGGAGCATGTGGCTCCCTATACGGAGGAGGAGACCCGGGAGTTTCTCCGGACCTTCTGCGTGGAGCGGGACCCGCCCGGGGCCTGCGCCGCCGTTCGGAAGGAGGACGGGAGGCTCATCGGCTATCTCCTCTGCAAACAGATCGACGAGCCCGGCATCTATGAGCTGGGCTGGATCTTCCGCCGGGACGTCTGGCGGCGGGGGTACGCCTATGAGGCGGTCTCCGCACTGATGGAACACCTCTTCCGGGTCCGGGGCGTCCACAAGGTCATGGCGGAGACGGAGGACGCCGTCCGCTCTCTGGGGCTCATGAAAAAGCTGGGCCTCCGGCAGGAGGGGCTGTTCCGGAAGCACTGCCTGGTCCATGACGGCAGATGGCTGGACCTCTACTGGTGCGGCCTGCTGCGGGAAGACTACCTGAAATAGGAGGATGCTATGTCGTTTCAAACACGCGACCACAACGGCGTGGTCTATCATACCTCGTCCATCCTGGACGCCCCCGGCCTGATCCACGGCTTTTCCACTCGCCTGGGAGGCGTCAGCGAGGGACCCTTCGCCTCCCTGAACTTCCGGGGCGGCGGGCCGGAGCCGGACGTCCGGGAAAACGTCCGGGAGAACTACCGGCGGTTCTGTGAGGCCCTGGGGACGGACATTCATGATGTGGTTCAGTCCCAGCAGGTCCATGAGGACACGGTGCGCCATGTCACCGGCGCGGACCGGGGCAAGGGACTCTTCGCCGCCACGGACTACACCGCCGACGCCCTGGTCACCGATGAACCGGGCCTGAGCCTGATGGTCTTCTCGGCGGACTGCATCATATTGCTGCTCCACGACCCGGTGACGGCGTCCATCGGCGCGGTCCATGCCGGATGGCGGGGGACTGCCCTGGACCTCCCCGCCAAGGCGGTGAGGGAGATGGGCCGCCTCTTCGGCGCGAAGCGGTCGGACATCCGGGTGGCCGTCGGCGCGGGCATCGGCCCCTGCTGCTTCGAGACCCACGACGACGTGCCCGACGCCATGCGTTCCGCCTTCGGCGGCGGCGCGGAGGCCCATATCCGCCCCAAGGGGGAGAAATGGACCGTGGACCTGAAGGGGATCAACGCCTGGCGGCTCCGCGAGGCTGGGGTCAGAGGGGAGAACATCGACGTCTGCCCCACCTGCACCGCCTGCCGGACAGACCTCTACTGGAGCCACCGGATTACCGGGGACCGCCGGGGGGTCCAGGGGGCTCTGATCGCCCTGCCGGCGGAGGGGGGACGGAAATGAAGCGCCGTCTGGCCCTTCTGCTGGCGGCGGCGCTGCTGATGATGAGCGGCTGCGCCGCTCTGCCGGAGCCGGACGACCTCCACGAGCTGGAGGATGAGCGGGAGAACTACCAGCCCATCCCCCAACCGGAGAGCGAAGCGCCGGAGGAGGCTCCGGTGTACCCGGAGGCCTTCGCCCTGCCCTACCACCCCAACCAGACCCTGGATCCCGTTTCCTGCGGCGAGGGTGTCCAGGAGACGGTGGCGTCCCTGCTCTATGAGCCCCTGTTCACTCTGGACGGAACCTTCCAGCCCCAGGCCGTGCTGTGCGAGAGCCTGGAGTGGGACGAAGCCGGTCTGATCTGCACCCTGACCCTCCGGGAGGGTGTGACCTTCTCCGACGGCTCCTCCCTGACGGCCCGGGATGTGGCGGAGACCCTCCAGCAGGCCCGGGAGTCGGAGCGGTATGCCTACCGCCTGCGCGGGGTCGCCGCCGTGGCGGCCAACCGGGCGGGACAGGTGGTCATTACCCTGACCGCCCCCAACCGAGGCCTGGCCTCCCTGCTGGATGTTCCGGTGGTGAAGTGGTCCACCGCCGGAGACCCAGTCCCGGCGGGCACCGGGCCCTACCGTCTGGTGAGCGAAAACGGCGGCGCGTTCCTTCAGGCCCGGGAGGACTGGTGGCGGCAGAAGCGTGTCCCCGTGGAGACCGTCAAGCTGGTCCCGGCCAAGGACCAGGAGACCGCCGCGTACCTCTTCTCTGCCCGTCGGGTGGAGCTGCTGCCAGTAGATCCCGCCGGGGACGCCTCCCTGACCCAGGGCAAGGCCCAGAGCGCCTCCCGGCCAACCGCCGTGATGCAGTTCATCGGATTCAATGCGGCGGAGGGGCGGCTCTTCGCCGACGCTGGACTCCGCTCCATTTTCAGCCGGGGCATCGACCGGAAGACCCTGGTCCACGCCAAGCTGGTGGATCTGGCGCTGGAGGCCCAGTTCCCGGTGTCCCCGCTGTCGCCCCTCTATCCCAAGGACCTGGAGCGGCCCTATGACAAGGACGCCGTAACGGAGGCCCTGCGCCAGGCCGGACAGGATACCGGGACGCTCCGCGAGCTGACGCTGCTGGTCTGCGAGGGGAACGCCTTCCGCAGCGCCAGCGCCCGGTTCATCGCCGGGGAGCTGTCCCTGCTGGACTGGGATATCCACGTGGCGGAGCTGCCCTGGGAGGAGTACCTGGCGGCGCTGGAGGCGGGGGAGTTCGACCTGTACTTCGGCGAGGTGCGCCTCACCGCCGACTGGGACCTGACCAATCTGGCGGGCACGGAGGGCGCGCTGAACTACGGCGGCTGCGCCAGCGAGGCCATGGACCAGCTCCTTCTGGACTTCGCCGGAGCGCCGGACCGCGCCGCCTCCGCCCGCCGCCTGCTGACCGCCCTGCAGGCCAGCGCCCCCATCGCGCCGGTCTGCTTCAAGAACTACGCCGTCCTGACCCACCCCGGCGTGGTAGAGGGCCTGGACCCGGCCCCCGGGAACATCTTCCACGGGATGGAGAACTGGACCATCCATCTGAAGGAGCCCGGCCCGGAACCGGAAAGCCCCCCGGAAGATGAAACGAGCGAGGCCGCCTCCTGAAGAGGCGGCCTCGCTCATATCCGTTTTTGCAGGCGCTGGCCGGTGATCACGACGCCAAGGGCGCGCCCAGGTCGATGGAGACGAACTCGCCCTTCTCGAAATTCACCTGGAAGGGCCGGGTCTCCGTCCCGCCGCCGGAGGTCTTGACGGAAACGGTGGACCGGACGGTCACCCGCTCGTCCTCCATGGTGTAATCCCAGCCGCTCTTGGCATGGAAGGAGGCCAGCTCAGGGAACTCCAGCTCGGCCTTGACGGCGGTGAGGGCCAGGGCCAGGTACTCGTCCCGCTCGGTGGAATCCAGGTAGAAGTCCGTGGCCTGGGCTACCACCTGGCCGCCCCGGTAGACCGGGTGGTTGCGATAGTCGATGGAGTCCACGGTCTTAGTCTTGTCGTTGATCTGGACGATGATGGCGTCCTGGGTATCCTCGTACAGGGAGGTCTCCGCGTCATTGAGCACATAGACGGAGCTGATGCCGTTGGAGGAGCGCTCCTTGGCCTCCACGATCTCCGCCACGCCGCACTGTTCGAAGACGGCGATCACCGCCTCCTCTTCCTTCTTGCTCAGATCCATGGCGGCGGCCAGGGGGGATTTTTCGGGCTCCTTGGTGAAGGGGAGCTCAAAGGGCGGGTCCACTGGGAAGTGGAACACGAAGACGCTGACCGCCCCCGCAAGGATGAGCAGCAGCGGCACGATGATGGGCAGGGGGTTGAACCCCTTCTGCTTGGCCGCGCACTGGGGACAGAGCTTGGCCTTTTTAGGGATCTCCGCCTTGCAGGCGGGGCAGATCTTTGTCTTGGCGGGCTTTTCCTGCTTTGGAGCCTTCTCCTTCTTGGGCTTCTTTTCTTTTTTCGGCTTTGGTTCCTTTTTTTCCTTCTTTTCTTCCATGGGCTGCTTTTCTTCGCTCATGATATGTCCTCTTTTCTTCACGGGATTTCTGCCGCCGGAGGCGGCGGCACGGATGGTCAGCATTATCTTACCATAAACCGCGCCGGGATGCAAGGAGCCTGCATATTTTTCTCACTTCCGGGAAACAATGGAAATATCCTGGTCAAAAAGAGAGGAGTGGCTCCCTTTGGTAAAAGGTATTTCCCGCCGGGTCATCGTGGTGGACTCCCCCGACCCGAAGCTGTTCGAGCAAGCGATCTTCATTGTCAGGAACGACGCCTTCTCCCAGGAGGGCGTCACCTCCCAGCAGGTCCTTGGCGAGGCGTGCCGGATCGCCCGCAGCTGCGCGGCCGCCCCGGCCGCGCCCCGGCCCCTGTGGCGGCGGGTGCCCCTCTGGGGCTGGGCCGCCGGACTGGCGGCGGTGGCCGGCGGCCTGATGGCCTGGCTTTTGTAGCGCGCGGCGCGTCCCCCGAGGTGCGGACCTCGGGGGATTTTTTGCATAGGTCCCGTTGGCTGTTGCATTTGCGGGCGGGATGTGATATGCTGGAGGGCATCAAAAGGAAAGAGGACCGCCGCGATGCACCTTCGAGAATGGCTCATGGACGTTTCCCTGGGCAATGACCTGCGCCTCTACTGGCGCTTCTTCCGGCTGCGGGAGCGGGCGGGGAGCCGCCTTCTGGGCGACGTCCTGACCTTCCTCCTCAACCGCATGGCCCATAAGCGGGGCGGCTACATCGGGCGGGGCGCGCGGATCGCCGGCGTGCCCTCCCTGCCCCACGGGCTCCATGGGATATACATTTCCCGGTACGCCTCCATCGGCGCCGGCTGCCGGATCTATCAGAACGTCACCATCGGCGAGGTGAATGGCCGGGCGCCCCAAATAGGGGACGGCTGCCTCATCGGCGCGGGGGCAGTCCTGATAGGCGGCATCCGCGTGGGGGACGGCGCCCGCGTGGGCGCGGGGGCTGTAGTCTGTACGGATGTGCCGGAGGGCTGCACCGTGGTCGCACAGCCCTCCAGGATGATCGTCCGGACGTCCCCGGTCCCCTGACGGGGGCGTCCGGCGGAGAAATTTGCGTTTTATTGCAAAATCAGGCCGGAAAACATTGACTTCATCCATTGAAAGTGGTAAAGTAAAAGCGATCGTACCGGAGAGGGTACATTGTATACAGAAACCACCAAGGAGACCATTTATGGAGCGTTACTATCAACCAGAGATCGAGACTGCCTCCCGGGAGCAGCTCCTGGACTGGCAGAATGAGCGCCTGGTGAGCCAGGTGCGGCACGTGTGGGACAACGTGCCCTACTACCGCAAAAAAATGGAGGAGAAGGGCCTCACGCCCGACGATGTCCAAAGCGTGGAGGACCTCCACAAGCTGCCATTCCTCACCAAGGACGACCTGCGGGACGCCTATCCCTACGGCCTGCTGGGCGCGCCGCTGAAGGACTGCATCCGCATCCAGTCTACCTCCGGCACCACCGGGCGGCGGGTGGTGGCCTTTTATACCCAGCACGACGTGGACCTGTGGGAGGACTGCTGCGCCCGTGCCATCACGGCGGCGGGTGGCACCAGCGAGGACGTGTGCCACGTCTGCTACGGCTACGGCCTCTTCACCGGCGGACCGGGCCTCAACGGCGGCAGCCACAAGGTGGGGTGCCTGACCCTGCCCATGTCCTCCGGCAATACTGACCGGCAGCTTCAGTTCATGGTGGACCTGGGTTCCACCATCCTGTGCTGCACCCCCTCCTACGCCGCCTACCTGGCGGAGAGCATCCACGAGCGGGGCCTGCGGGACCAGATCAAGCTGAAGGCGGGCATCTTCGGCGCGGAGGCCTGGAGCGAGGAGATGCGCCGTGATATCCAGGATAAGCTGGGCATCAAGGCCTACGACATCTACGGCCTCACGGAGACCAGCGGCCCCGGCGTGGCCTTCGAGTGCTCCGAGCAGACAGGGATGCACATCAACGAGGACCACTTCATCGCTGAGATCATCGACCCGGATACCGGGGAGGTCCTGCCCGAGGGCAGCAAGGGCGAGCTGGTGTTCACCTCCATCACCAAGGAGGCGTTCCCCCTCCTGCGCTACCGGACCCGCGACATCTGTATCCTCACCCGGAAGCCCTGCTCCTGCGGGCGCACCCACGTAAAGATGTCCAAACCCATGGGCCGCAGCGACGATATGCTGATCGTCAAGGGCGTGAACGTGTTCCCGTCCCAGATCGAGACGGTGCTGCTGGAGCAGGGGTATCCCGCCAACTACCAGATCATCGTGGACCGGGTGAACAACTCCGACACCCTGGAGGTCATGGTGGAGATGACCCCGGAGAACTTCTCCGACTCCTTGGGCAAGATCACCGATATGGAGAAGAGCCTGGTGGCCGCCCTAAAGGCCATGCTGGGCATCTACGCCCGCGTGCGCCTGGTGGCCCCCAAGACCATCACCCGCAGCGAGGGCAAGGCGGTCCGCATCATCGACAAGAGAAAGATCTGACCCTTTTGCTAGAAAGGGTCAGCGAATAACAGCGCCTGAGCGAGAATAATAATGGAAAAGTGAGGAACCAGCGCTATGATGATCCAACAACTATCGGTCTTTCTGGAGAACCGGGCGGGACAGCTGTCCGCGGTAACGGAGCTGCTGGCCCAGAATCATGTAGATATGCAGGCCCTGAACATTGCGGAGACGGCGGACTACGGCGTGCTGCGCCTCATCGTGGACATGCCCCAGCGCGCGGCCAGGCTGCTGCGTGATAACGGCTTCATCGTCCGGGAGACGCCGGTGGTCCAGGCCCCCGTGTCCGACAAGCCCGGCGGACTCAACGCGGTGCTGAGCAGCATCGCGGCGGCGGACATCGACATTGAGTATATGTACTCCGGCATGAGCCAGAAAAACGGCCTGGCCTATATGATCTTCCGCGTGTCCGAGCCGGAGAAGCTGGACCGCGTCCTGACCGGACTGGTCTGATATCACCCCGGCCGCCGTAGCGTGACGGGCGGCCAACAAGGAAAGAAGGAAGAATTTGCCATGCAGGAAATGAGCAGAAAGAACAAGCTTTTCACCGATTCCGTCATCCGCCGGATGACCCGGATCGCCATTGACGCGGGGGCCATCAACCTGGCCCAGGGGTTCCCGGACTTCGATCCCCCCAAGGCCATGATGGACCGTCTGGCGGAGGTCAGCCATCTTGGTCCCCACCAGTACCCCATCACCATGGGCGCGCCCAACTTCCGCCAGGCCCTGGCCCGGAAGTGCGGCCGGTTCATGGGCCGCACCCTGGACCCGGATACGGAGATCGTGGTGACCATCGGCTCCACCGAGGCCATGGTGGACACCATCTTCGCCCTGACCAACCCGGGGGATAAGATCATCCTGTTCTCCCCCTACTTCGAGAACTACCACGCCCAGGCCATTCTGGCGGACTGCGAGCCCATCTACGTGCCCCTGGTGCCCCCGGCCTTCGGGTTCGACGCCAACGTCCTGGAGGACGCCTTCAAGCAGGGTGCCAAGGCCATCCTGATCTGCAACCCCTCCAATCCCAGCGGCAAGGTGTTCACTTACGACGAGCTGAAGCTCATCGCGGACCTGTGCATCAAGTACGACGTGTACGCCATCATGGACGAGGTGTACGAGCATATCATCTACGACGGCCACAAGCACACCTATATGAACTCCCTTCCCGGTATGTGGGAGCGCACCGTCAGCTGCTCCAGCCTCTCCAAGACCTACTCCGTCACCGGCTGGCGTCTTGGCTACGCCATCGCCCCCAAGGAGATCATGGACCGCATCAAGCAGTACCACGATTTCAATACCGTAGGCGCGCCCTCTCCCCTGATGGAGGCCGCCGTAGTGGGCCTGGATATGCCGGACAGCTACTACGAGGAGTTCGGGGCCCACTACGCTCACATGAAGAAGCTGTTCACCGATGGCCTCAAGAACATCGGCATCCCCTTCACCGATCCTCAGGGCGCGTATTTCGTCCTGGCAAACATCGGCCCCTACCTGAAGAAGGGCCAGACCGACGTGGAGTTCTGCGAGGAAATGGCCCGGAAGGTAGGCGTAGCCTGCGTCCCCGGCACATCCTTCTTCAAGGAGAACGTCCAGGACATCGTCCGCGTCCATTTCGCCAAGAAGGACGAGACCCTTAACGAGGCTCTGGACCGCCTGAGCCACATCAAGGAGAAGATGGCGTAAAATTCAAAGAAAATTTTTGCGCCTTCCTCTTGCATAGCGGGTCATATCTGTGCTATAATAGTGACAGAAATTCAAGGACGCCATCCAAGGAAATCACAGCATAAGGAACCCCCGGAGAGATCCTACCTCTCCGGGGGTTCGTGCTGTGGTCACCGGTCCTTGCGGTATCTGTCAAGAAATGCACAGACATAGTAACTGACTATGCCGGCCATGACAGATACAAAAAATTCGAGGACGCCATCCATTGGAAATCACCTCCTTTCCCTTATCAGGAACGGAGAAGGACCGGTGCCCCCATTATACCAGAATACGACAGATTTTGCAACATTTCCGTCCGGCATACTCCGCCGGACGGAAAACCTTATTGCTAAACTGTAAAATATACTTGACAAACTATCCTGTTTGTTTTACAATAGCGGCAGAAAGGGGCGATAGAAATGAGCGAGGAGACTAAGACCGTCATTACCGCAGCTTTGCTGATATTCGCGGCGGCGGCATGGATCTGGCCGCTGGCCTTGGGCATCCACCTGGAACAGGAAGCGCGGAAGAAGCGGAAGGAACCGCCGGAGTACGACGAGCGCCAGCGCATCGCCCGGCTGCGGGCGGGGAATCATGCGCTGTATGCGTTGCTGAGCTTTCTGCTGGTCTGGACGATCGCGGATCAGTTCGGGCGGTTCGACTGGACCGGCTCCATGCTGGATATGACCTTGTGCGCGCTGCTGCTTTCCTGGAGCGTCTGGGCGGGAGACTGTATTCTGCATGACGGGTTTGTCAGCTGGAAAGACAAGCGTAAGGATGCAAACGCATCGGTGCTGGTGTATTGCATCTCCATGCTTTCCTTCGTTCGAGCGTTCTGTGCCTCCGAGGTCTGTGCGTCATGGGTGCCGTTTCTGTTTGCCTGCGGGAACGCGGCAGCAATGACGGCCGTAGTCATTTGGAAGGTACGAAAGGAAAAGCGGGCCACAGCAGAGGAAGCGCCATGAAGAACCTCCGACTCCGCTCTGCCCGCGCGGCCAAGGGACTGAGCCAGCAGGCGCTTGCCGACCTGGTAGGCGCGTCCCGCCAGACTATCAACGCCATCGAGCAGGGGGACTATAACCCCACTATCAATCTGTGCATCGCCATCTGCCTGGCCCTGGATAAGACCCTGGACGATCTGTTCTGGGAAGAGCCCCAGTGAACCGTCAATAATGGCAGTGTCTCGGTGGGGCCCCCCAGCACGGCTTACGCCGTGCGGCCGAATTTAGACTCCTAAAATGAAGGGCGAAGCGGATGCTTCGCCCTTTGCCGCATTCATAAAAACAGCGGGCCGCAGGAAGGAGCAGGCACTCCATCCCACGGCCCGTAGGGCAATTAAAAAGTTTTTCTTTTGATCCTTTTCTTTGTTCACAAAGAAAAGGATGTCTGCCGTATTACTTCCCGAAGTTTTCGATGATCTCAACGATCTCCGCGCCGATCCGCTGCTGGGCCTCCTTGGTGGCGGCGCCGATGTGAGGCGTGCAGGAGACGTTGGGGTGGGAGTACAGTGCCGCGTTGGTGGCGGGTTCATCAGCGTAAACGTCCAGTCCAGCGGCCCGGACCTTGCCGGAGTTCAGGGCCTCCAGCAGGTCGTCCTCGTTGACGTTGTCGCCCCGGGAGGTGTTGACGAACACCACGCCGTCCTTCATCTTGTCGATATTCTCCTTGCAGATGAGCTTCACGCCGTTCAGAGAAGGCGTGTGCAGGGAGATGAAGTCCGACCGCTCCAGCAGCTCGTCCAGCTCCACGTACTTCATGCCGAGCTGCTCCTCGATGCCGGGAACATGGAAGATGTCCTGGGCGATGACCTCCATGCCGATGCCCTTGGCCATGCGGCCCAGGGCCTGTCCAATGCGGCCGAAGCCGATGATGCCCAGGGTCTTGCCGCCCAGCTCGATGCCCTTGCCGTAGGCCTTCTTCTCCCATTTGCCCTCCCGCATGGTGTGGCCCGCCACGGAGAGGAAGCGGGCGCAGGAGAACATGTGCCCCATAGCCAGCTCCGCCACGGAGTTGGAGGAAGCTCTGGGCGTATTCTTCACCGTGATCCCCGCTTCCTCGGCGTATTTCACGTCGATGTTGTCCACACCCACGCCGCCGCGGATGATGAGCTTCAATCGCCCGGTCTTGGCCTCGTCGATGTGAGGGGCTCTCACCTTCGTTGCGCTGCGGACGATCACCGCGTCAAAATCCTTCAAAGCCGCGCCCAGCTCCTCGGGAGGAAAGAATTGTTCCGTTACTTCATGGCCGTTCTGTTTCAATTGCGCGAGGGCGGTCTTGTCCATGCCGTCAGTTACAAGTATCTTCATGGTTTTTCTTCTCCATTCAAAAATTTTCAGGCATTTGCCGGTCAGCCGTTTTCTGCCTCGAATTTCTTTAAGAACTCCACCAGCGCCTCCACGCCTTCCTTGGGCATGGCGTTATACACGGAAGCCCGGAGCCCTCCGACGCTCTTGTGGCCCTTCAGGTTGTCGTACCCTGCCGCCTTGGTGGCGGCGACCACCTTGGCGTCCAGCTCCTTGTCGCCGGTGACGAAAGGAATGTTCATCAAAGAGCGGAACTCTTTGTCTACCGTGCCGGTAAACATCTTCGAGGAATCCAAAAAGTCATACATGACCTGGGCCTTGGCAATGTTCCGCTTCTCCATTTCCTCCAGCCCGCCGATGTTCTTGAGATACTTGAACACCTTGCCGCAGCAGTAGATGGCCCAGCAGTTGGGCGTATTGTACATAGACCCGTTGTCCGCGTGGGTCTTGTAGCTCATGTAGACCGGCGTCCTGGGGTCCAGATCCTCCCGGATCAGGTCCTCCCGGATGATGACTACCACCATCCCGGCGGGTCCCACGTTCTTCTGGACGCCAGCGTAAATGAGCCCGTAATCGCTGACGTTGCAGGGCTTGGACAGGAACATGCTGCTCTGGTCACTGACCAGCACGTGCCCCTTGGTATTGGGCAGCCTGGGCCAGGTCACGCCGTGGATGGTTTCGTTTTCGCAGATGTACACATAGTCCGCATTCTCCGGGATATCCAGATCGTCACAGTCCGGGATATAACAGAAATTGCGGTCCTTGCTGGAGGCGGCCACGTGGACTTCGCCATACTTTTTGGCCTCGGAGATGGCCTTCTTGGACCAGGCTCCGGTCTCCACGTAGCAGGCCACACCGTTCTTCATCAGGTTCATGGGGATCATGGCGAACTGGAGGGTCGCGCCGCCCTGGATGAACAGGACCTTGTAGTTGTCGGGGATGTGCATCAGGTCACGCAGGTCCTGCTCGGCTTCGTCGATGATCTGCTGGTACACCGGGGAGCGGTGGCTCATCTCCATGACGGACATGCCGGAGCCCCGGTAGTTCATCACCTCGTCCCGGATCTCTTCCAGGACCGGCTCGGGCATAGTGGCGGGTCCGGCGGAAAAGTTATAGCTGCGATCGTAATTCATTGATCTCATCCTCCTTATTTACTTTCGAGAGGCGTCCTCTCCAACTACCCTCAGTATAATACAGTAAGGGGAAATAATCAACAAAAAAACTTGAAAAGCACGGAAATCAATTTCGTGTCCGCAGTGTGTGTCGAGCCGCCGAAGTGATCAATTTAAGTAACGGGCGTTCAGCCTTAGAGCCGCAAGGGATTTGCGGTTTTTTCAGTGGGCAGAAAAAAGTGCGGACAAGGCCCTATTTCTGGTTATTTGCCCAGCACCACGCCGCGATCTCTCCAATCAACTCCAACGGGAGCGGCTTGCTGTAGGGAAGCTGAATAGCGCCTTTGCTGGTTTTGTAATCCGTTAATTTATCGGCAAACACCTCCACAGCCTCCGGGCCAGGGTAAAGGCCGATGTGCCGTTTGAAGGCCGCGAACTGGATCAGGTTACGGCCCTTCCAATAGGTGGGCATACTCCAGGAGATCTTTTCCTTGGCCTCCGGGATGCTGCCTTTAATAGCGTCATTGACCTGGTGCAGATAAGGCTGCGCCTCTTCCGGCTGGCTGAGGATGTATTCTTCGATCGTCTCCGGCGCTTTCCCACAGTAATGATCCTGCTCTTTTCTGCGAAATGACCGGCCGCATTTGGGACATACCCACATGGTTGGTTCCTCCTGCTTCCGCAAGATTTTATCCATGGCCCTACCTTTGGCAAGTTCGTCGATCAGTTTGTCCAGATAGCGGATCTCCCGCATGAGGGGGTCCTCAATTTCCTCTACCCGTATCCCGCAGACAACGCCTTTGATGAGCGTTCGGTTGGGGTTGAGCGCAGGCGCATTGCGGAAGAAGTCTCCATAGCAGACAGGGGAGGAGCGGGCCTGCTCCAGCTCGTCTGTGCTGTATCCTGTCAGCCAGCAGACGACCTCATCCACTTCGGATTTTGTACGGCCCTTTCTAGTGGCTTTGTTCAGCAGAAGTTCATAGACCTTTCCAAAATTCATTTGGAATACTTTTTCATTGTCCATGCTTTGATACCTCCTCCATCAACCAGTCCTCGATCCTCATCGCAGGGATGCCCTCATAGTTCCCCCGGAAGGAGCCTTCCTGATACAAAACGATTTTGGGATAGTTGTCCCTTACTTCCAGCAGCGGACCAAATTCCCGCTGGATGGCGGCTTCATCACTGAGCAGGCAGCAGACCTGGATATACAGCTTGTCCCCTTGCTTTTCGCCCACAAAGTCGATTTCCTTCGTCCCGACACGGCCAACGCAGACCTTGTACCCCCGGCGAAGCAGTTCCAGGCCCACGATGTTCTCCAAGATGATCTCCACGTTTTGAAGATTAGCGCCGATAACCGCTTCCCGCAGTCCGTGATCGGCCGCATAGTATTTTTCATTAACCTTCAATACCTTCTTGCCGTTGATGTCCTGGCTCTTGAAGCGATACAGAAGATAGGCTTCCTCACAGGTTTTCAGATAGTTCAGGATCGTTTCGGGGGCTACGGTGCGGTTTTCCGCCTTGAAGTTGATGCTGGACAGAAAGGGCATACCGCCATATTGGATGTATTGATGGAAAGTAAGTCCGGGGTCAGCCCTTTGAAACTCTGTAAAAGAAAAAGGGTATACAACTCTTGGACAGGATAGCATATAATATAGCTGTTAGTCAATCGAATTTTGCATCTGCATCAGATATAACTTATAAAGACGCAGAGGGAGTGCCGGTTGGCACTCCCTCTTTCGTCATCGGGAACATACTCCGCAACGTATTCTATCCATGTATCAGAACATTTGCTCTCGATAGTTTTGTGCAAAATAGCCAAAGAAATCTATAGTATATATAATTGAGCCAATTTTTGTGCATGTTTCATACAAACTTGCTTTTCAGGCCTTTACAATCCACACTTCATTCACTACAATACGGGTTCATATGGAGGTTGCAGATCCGATATATCTACGGCCTCTGCAAGCTGTGCTTAGGTCAGATGCAGCCGCAGGCGTTCTTCTCTGATTCGATTTCCTAATCCCTTATAGTCCACTTGATCACCCCTTGATTATTGTACTCAGGTGAAGCAATACAAAGAAACATCTAAATAGGGGTATTTATATTGATTATTAGCGGTGTTTATGGTATGATTGATCTTACAACGTTATGGGGAGGCAGGTCATACACCATGCTTGAGATAATCAAAGCTGGCAAAATCATTTTAGATAAGTTGGCAGAACCCCAAGTTCCGCCAAAACATAAGCTCATTGTTGTGTGGGATGGCAATTCAGCTAGATTGGCCGCAGAGCGTACTCTCGAGTATGCAGTTTCTAACGGGCACAAAGCAGAGTGTGTACCTGCGGACATCTATCGAAAATATAGGTTGAAAGCAATCAGCAACCAAAACAAGGTGATCATCATCGGTCATCACAGTATTGCGGAAGAGGAAAAGCTGAAAGCCGTATGTAAATATGGGAAATGCCATGGCATGACATATGGTCGGAGTGTAATTATAGGACTTCAAGAAAGTCAGTCATATCAACGGTTTGCAGACCGCCGACAAGAGGTTTATCCGAAACCAAACTTTATCAAGTGTTTAAATCCCAAATTTCTGTTGCAATTTTTTTATTTCGCAATAGAAGTCATCTGTATTAGGCTCACTTAAAGATAGTGTGATATTAAATTTCATTGTCAAATTTTCGTCAGATATATTATCTGGGATTTTTCTCGTCATTTCAGAAAATTCGCTTGAAAATCTTTCTATATCGCTTAGTGTTACATCACACATTTTAGAAAATGATTTGGCGAGGCCTCTAAAATCTTCTTCTGTCATAATAGTGTTAAAATCTAGTGACCAATCAATTATTGAACCGTATATTTCTACGAGTTTGTTAGCGGCGTAAATTATATAATCTGGATCACCGTCAACACCTGGAGCCCCAAATGCATCAGGTATTGTTTCATAAATTAAAGTCGATATATAACTAATGCTTCGTAGAAGCTGCTCTGATTTTGAAGTAATGTAATCGAATAATTCATTAAATGTTTGCAAACGTTTTACACTTGTAAGTGTAAAGCTATAATTGAAATCACGCCTTTTATCAGATAATTCATTCAATCCGGAAGCGAGCACTTGTCCAAAAAGTTTATATTCCCACGCCACAGGTCGTAATAAGACCGTTTGAAAGCAAATTCCATCCAGACCAAGGATTTTTTTGCTGAATTTTCTTGTTATAGTTTTTTGCCTAAATTCAAGGCTATCATAAAACAAATAACCAAGTTGGTTTCGGAGCGTATCGATAATGTCCTGTGCCATTTCAAATCCAAATGACCAAATTCCATCATTATTGCGAAACGAATCGACAAATTCAAAAAGTTTTGGAGTATCAACCGTAGATTGGAAATTTGATTCCGAATTGTCTCTCCATAATGGTAGTACATTTAGTATTTTCTTATCAACAAAAGTATATATAGGGATACCTTTTGCTTTTGCTCTTAAATATTCCATGTTAGTTATGGAGTGTCCAGATTCAGTTACGCTACCATAGCGACACCCTACAACCAAAACAAATATATCAGCCCGCTCATCAACCACTCGTAGACAGTTGTTCAATGTGCCAATATTGGGGTCCAAAGGAAATGTAGAATATTCGGAAAGCAAAATGTCGTAACCTAATTGATCCTCGAAGAAGCCCTTAATATCTGTCCTAATTTGCTTGAGATCATAGCAGGTTGAACTAATGAATACAGTAGGTTTCCTTCCAATAGACATATTTTTCTCCTTTATATAAAATTGGACTGATGAAATTTTAATTGTATTATATCATATTAAATTAGACATGAAAAGCACATTGTTGTAAACGCCGCCCAAGTGTGAACTGCACCCCATTTGTTAGACAGTATGGTATACTACTAACAAGTGGGGTGATTTATTATGCCAAAAGGAGTAGCAAACAAACGGTATACGCCAGAGTTCAAGAAAAAGGTCATAGAAACTATGCTGCAGGAAAAATTAAGCTACAAAGAAACAGCCCGTAGATTTGGGACAGATGATAAACGAATTGCGGCATGGGAGAGAATCTATCTGGAGGAAGGGGCGGAAGGCTTTGCGTTAGAGCGGCGAGGACGTAGGAGCACCGGGCAGCCCCGGAAACTGGCAAAGGCAGTGGAAGAGGACTTATTAGCGGAGGTGCAGCGGCTTCGGGCGGAGAATGACTACCTAAAAAACTTGCAAGCCTTGGTTTTGGAAGACGAGCGACGCCAGCGCAAAAAACGCAGGTAGTTCAAGAACTGAGGCAAAAACACAAACTGGAAATACTACTTTCAATCGCTCAACTGCCCCGCGCAACATTCTACTATCATTTGAAACAAATGAATGGTCCAGATAAGTATGAAATGGAACAGGCAGAAATTACAGCCATATACCACGAAAACAAGGGACGATAC
>ERZ808054.317-NODE-317-length-52305-cov-9.676438_pt1 | contig 52305 bp, 36 predicted proteins | sample MGYA00380201_ERZ808054 | MGnify/ENA primary metagenome ERZ808054 (study PRJEB31490, sample SAMN06133419) | mouse gut metagenome | isolation source: Z5_2 | host: mice | place: China: Chengdu | collected 2015-05 ...
TAGGGGTGCACATCGCTGAGACTTTACCCTCATTACTTGAACCGGATAATACCGGCGTAAGGAAGCAGTATGGGAATAACGAAAGTTAGAATTGTTCAGATTCAGGATAAATCTTAAGGTCAGACAGAAGCTGCGCGTTTCTGTGGTGTCATTGGTTTTGACACCGCAAGAGGACGGACTGAGAGCTCTAGTATAGACTGTGAACAGGAATCGATCAAACTGAATGGATAGAACAATTACGATGCTGACCTCCTCGCGAAAACGAAGGAGGATTTTTTTATGTTGTACAATGTGGTAGTAAACGACTGGGACGAGACGACTTACGTCCCGACGGCACTTGGGAATGGACTGCTTGCGGCAGTGATCGCGATACTGCTCGTGTCAGCAGTCGCATTTGCAAGGCTTCACATGCGAATGGAGAAGGAGAAAAATACAGATGCGGGCAGCACAAGGCTGACCATTCGCCAGCTTGTGTTCTGTGCGATGTCCGTTGCCCTTGGCACAGTGCTCTCTAATATAAAGCTGTTTCATTTTCCGACTGGCGGCTCCATCACGCTGCTGTCCATGCTTGTCGCCTGCCTGCCTGGGTATTTTTTCGGGCTTGGCGCAGGGTTGATGACAGGACTTGCGCATGGTGTCTTGCAGCTTGTGATCGACCCGTATGTTTTGTATCCAATGCAGCTTGTGATGGACTATCTGCTCGCATTTGGCGCGCTTGGGCTGTCGGGGCTCTTCTCTAATGCAAAGAATGGGCTGATCAAAGGCTACATTGTGGGGGTGCTGGGGCGCTATGTGTTCACTGTGCTGTCGGGCTGTATATTCTTTGCCTCGTATGCGTGGGATGGCTGGGGCGTGCTCCCGTACTCGATGGTGTACAATGGCATCTATATCTTTGCGGAGGCTGGTTTGAGCGTTGTTGTCCTTCTGCTCGCACCGGTGAGGTCGGCGGTTGGCAGGATTCGGCGGCTGGCTTTGGAATAAACTGAATATGGCTGCACGTTGGATGGGGCACATCATAGGGGTGTGTGGATACTATCCACGGGTCAGGAATGCGCTGAACTGCGCATTCCGTGAGAACATGATTCAGGAATGAGGGGCGATTTTTGCGAAGCAAAATTCTGAATATCGCCCCGAATCGTTACGAAGAGCGGCTCCTAGGCCGTGAATCGTAACGTTGTGTGTATTCTGGCAGCCCTATTTTGCTGTAGATAATTGATTTTTTTGCAGTAGTTGCGTATAATGGAGAAAGCAGGTCTGATTCGAAGGAGTCAGCAAAACGGAAAATGTAGTCGCAGAGTGTCATACAAGAGTATCGTATAGAATAGGAGGAGATACGATGTATAGAAGGCTGATATCTGGAATGCTGGCATGTACAATGGCATTTCAGTTATGCGCAGGGACCGTGTATGCAGCAGAGAAGTCAGGACATGTTGAGCAGCAGACTGAATACAGTACAGGGGAGGCGTCAGAGGACGCAGCGCAGACCCAGGAAACGTCAGAGGATGCACACAAGGAGCCAGAACGCTCGTCGGAGAATTTGTCAAGGATCGAGCAGGAATCGGCATCGGAGGATACGACAAAAAAAGAGAGCGAGCCAGAGAGTGCGGTGATAACTGAAAGCACATCTGAGCCGGAATCTGAGAGCACATTTCACTCAGAGCTTCAGAGTGAAACACAGACCACAATAACGACAGAGATCTCAAGTGAAACAGAAAGCGCAGGGGTATCAGAGGCGCCGAGTGAGACTGAGCGTACAGAACAGACGCAGGCTGAAACCGAGACCGAGAACGTGACCAACACCATGACTGAAACTGAGACAGAAACCGAACATATGACGCAGACTGAGACGTCGGAGGAGACTGCCTTAACGATGGAGTCTGAAACGGAATCAGAAACCGCAAGTCTTCTGACATTTGAGAAGGACAGTGAGGAGGAGATTGAGGAGTACGAGGAAGGAAATCCCGACTTTTTGTATCAGGCAGGCGGCTTTCAGGTGATGGATTTAGATGTGGAGGTGCGCAGCAGCCAGACCAGCGATGATAGCATTGCGCTGTTGTCAGAGGGGGATATGGACCAGTTGGCGGCAACGATTTACACCGCATTGAAGAATCGGGAAACGTCAATAGATGTGCGGGAATACAAATTTAATAATGAAGTAGAAGCAGATAATCAGCAGCTTTTGATGGTGTACTATGCAGTTGTAAATGATCACCCAGAGCTGTACTATGTGCGGACAGGGTACGTAAAGTCTATCTTGTCAGAATCAAGGATCATATCAAAAATCTCGCCCAGCTATTACAATAATATAGATGATGCTGCCTTTGCGCGGGGAGTGCAGCAGGCGAAGGCGGCGGTGTCGGCGGGCATGGATGACTTGCAGACAGCGATCGCACTGCACGACTATATCGTGTTGAACTGTGAGTATGACAAGAAGCGTCTCGAGAACGGTACGATGCCCAATGTGTCCTATGGCGCCTATGGTGTGTTGGCAGATGGTATCGCAGTGTGTCAGGGATATGCGCTTGCGTACAAGTATCTGCTGAATGAATTTGGTATCGACAGCTATATCGTGACGAGTGATCGGATGAACCATGCATGGAATATCGTGGAGATTGACGGAGCTTTGTACCAGGTTGATACCACCTGGGATGACCCGACCTGGGATAAACCGGGACAGGTTCGCCATTCCTACATGTTCCAGTCGGATGAAGAGTTTCAGAAGAGCTACAGCGGGCACAGCAGTCATCATGATTGGTATGTGACCAAGGGCAGTGGGATTGTGGACATTCAGGCAGATGGAACGGCGTATGACAATGCGTTTTGGAAGACAGTGCGGTCCCCTCTGGTGTATGGAAAAGACGATAGACAGTACTATTATGTCACAAGTGACAGGCAGTTGGAGGGCAGAGCCTACGACAGATACGAGCTTGGCGAGGCCGTCACGCTTCTGGAACTGGAGACGCCGTATTCCGGGCTGGCACTGACAGGCTCAAAGCTGTATTATAACAACAACAAAGAGATCGCTTACCTTGACCTTGACAGCGCGGATGCGGAAAGTGTTGTCCGCTACACGCTTGCGGCGGATGATAAGGAAAATATCTATGGTTTCACGAGAGAGGGAAATACCATCGAGTATGCCAAAAGAGCCTCCTATGAAATCCAGGGGATTAGTGCACGCTATTCATTTGACGATTCAAAGACCTACACCGTGACATTTCAAGACAAATTTAACACAGTCTTTGGCATTCACAAAGTTGCCCAGGGAAGCTATGCTGCACCGCCTGCCGAAACAGAAGTGCCAGCGGGATATTTGTTTTTGGAGTGGGAAGGCAATTATACCAACGTGCGGCGCAATGAGACAGTCAATGCAGTTTATGAGATGATTCCGTACTCGATCACTTATGAGTTGGACGGAGGCACAAACGTCAGCGGCAACGTGGCAGAATACGATGTCGAGACAAGCCGTGCCTTGGCGCCGGCAGTCAGAGACGGTTATGATTTTGAAGGCTGGTATACAGACGCGGATTATCAGGAACAGCTCACTGCTATCGAGACGGGAAGGACGGGAGATCTCACGCTGTATGCCAAATGGGCGCTCACAAACTATGCGATCACCTATGAGCTGGGCAGCAATGCAGACAACGCTGGCAATCCAGCGACATATACGATCGAGACAGACACCATCCGGCTGGAGGACCCATCAAGGAAGGGATATATTTTTGCGGGATGGTACACAGAGCCTGCCTATATCAATGATGTGACAGAAATTGAAAAAGGCAGCATGGGCGACCGGACACTGTACGCGAAGTGGGACCCAATTCTGTATCAGATTACATATGAGCTGAACGAAGGTATCAATAGTCAGAAAAATCCGGCACAGTATCATATTGGAATGGAAGATATCGTGTTGCAGGCGCCGTCAAGAGCACATTACAACTTCGAGGGCTGGTATGCGGACGCGGATTTTGAGAAGAAGATAGAGCGTATCGCGGCAGGCAGTGACGGGGATCTTAGCTTGTATGCCAAGTGGGTGCGCAAGCCTGTCTATCGTGTCCGCTTCCTGGACAATGCGGGAAAAGTGCTTGCGGAATCGGAGATTGAGGAGGGCGCTAGTGCCAGTGCGCCCGAACAGCCTGACGCACCGATCGGATATCGATTTGAGAGATGGGACAAAGCGTACACCAATGTACAGGAAGCGCTGGATGTCCAGGCAGTGTACAGCCCCATACAATACAAGATCTATTATGAGCTAAACGGTGCAGTCAACGCGTCTGGAAACCCTGCCACGTACACTGTTGAGAGCGCGGACTTTTCCCTGGCAGCACCGCGGCATCTGAATGCGAATCTCTCCTTTTCCGGCTGGTATCTTGACAATGGATTCCAGGAACAGATTACGACTGTCAGAAAAGGAACCACAGGTGATATGACAGTCTATGCCAAGTGGGAGAGCGCCTGGCCGATTGATATCGGGACAGCCAGCGGCGTGACGATCGAGCAGATGGCAGTTGTATATAAGAATGGAAAGGTTCAGAAACCGATACCGACGATTCTGTGGAATGGGAAGAAGCTTGCGAACAGAAAAGATTTTACGGTAAACTATGCAGGCACACCTGCCGAGATTGGCGAGTATGAAGTGATCATCACGGGCAAGGGAGATTTTACGGGAACGGCAAAGACCAGCCTCAACATTGTGGATGCCTCGGCGATGACATCCATGAATGCCGTCAAAGTCGCGCAGAAGATTCCTGCACAGATTTATGTACCCAGTGGGAATAAGATCGACGAAAATATGGCAGTGTTAAAGAACGGTTCAAGTCAGCTTGTGGCTGGAAAGGACTACAAGTTTGTGCAGTCCGCATATAAGGGGGCAGGTACATATCATGTGCCGATCCGCGGCGTGGGCAATCAATACATCGGTGAGCTTACCACAACATTTCAGATCAAACCCCGCCCGATCACGGACAACGGCGTGAAAGTCGGATTCGAACAGGGGGGAAGTACACAGCCCTATGAAAAGAACGGCGCACAGCCGAAGGTTGTTATCACCTATGGCGGACACACACTCACGGAGGGCATCGACTATACCCTGAGCTATAAAAATAACAAGAAGGTTGGTCAGACTGCCACAGTGACCATTACAGGAAGAAATAATTTTACAGATAAGCGCAGCCTCACGTATCGCGTCGGTGCAGGAACGTTGGAGCACGTGGCAGTCAGCGTGCCGGATAAGGTCGCAAACAGCAGGAAAGGCGGATTTGTGAGTGTTCCTGTCCTGACAGAAGCAAACGGAAATAAACTCAAAGCTGGAAAGGATTATGACAGCAGTATCGTCTATAAGTGTGACGGTCGAGTGCTCGACAGAAGGGCAGACAGCGTGCCGGCTGGCAAAGAAGTGACCGTTGAGTTTAGAATTACAGGAAAAGGAAGCTATAATGGGACACGAAACGTAACTTGCACCTACAAGATTATCGCTGCGAATCGAAACCTGGCAAAAGCTAAAGCGACAGTCAACCATAAACATTACTTTACAGGAAGCAAAGTCACCTTAAATGAGGCGGATTTGACAGTCACAGTCGGCGGTGTCGTGTTGTCAAAGAATGACTATGAGATTCTTCCAGATACGTATGTCAACAATCACAAGAAGGGCACTGCAAAGGTTACGATTCAGGGCAGAGGCGAGTATGGCGGCACAAAAGTCATCAGCTTCAAAATCTATGAACGAAAATAAGAGAGGTTAACAGGCAGACATGACACAGATCCAATTACCTGAAAAGGTCAACTACATCATATCAAAGCTTGAGGAGGCTGGCTTTGAGGCGTACGCAGTCGGCGGCTGTGTCAGGGATTGTCTGCTTGGCAGGCAGCCGAGTGACTGGGATGTGACCACTTCAGCCAAGCCGCTTCAGATTAAAGAAGCGTTCCGCCATACGATCGATACGGGGATTCAACACGGCACCGTGACGGTTATGTTAGACCGCGAGGGATTCGAGGTGACGACCTATCGAATCGACGGCGAGTATGAGGACAGCCGCCATCCCAGGGAAGTCATTTTCACGGCAAATCTAGTCGAAGATCTAAAGCGCCGGGATTTCACGATCAATGCCTTTGCCTACAATGACAAGAGCGGCATTGTCGATGCTTTCAGCGGGATAAAGGATTTGCAGGAGGGGGTGATTCGCTGTGTCGGTGAGGCGAAGGAGCGCTTTGGCGAGGACGCTCTGCGGATACTTCGGGCAGTCCGCTTCTCGGCACAGCTAGGCTTTACGATTGCGGACGAGACAAAGGCCGCGATCGTAAGCCTTGCGCCCAACCTGCGCCAGATCAGCGCGGAGCGCATACAGGCAGAGCTGGTGAAGCTGCTGATGTCTGACCATCCTGACTCGATGCGCGATGCCTGTGCGCTTGGCATTACGAAGGCTGTACTGCCTGAATTGGACGCCGCCTTTGCGACAGCGCAGCACAATCCGCACCATCAATATACGGTGGGAGAGCATCTCATGCAAAGTCTTCTGCATATTCGGGCGGAGAAGAGTCTGCGGATTGCCGCGCTGCTGCACGATATCGGAAAGCCGAAGGTCAGGACAACGGATGCCGCGGGCATTGACCATTTTCACGGGCATGTGGAGGTGAGCGAACAGATGGCAGGAACCATCCTGAGACGGCTTAAGTTCGACAATGACACTACCATGAAGGTACAGAGATACATCCGCTATCATGATTATAAGCCAGAGCCGAATCCGCGGGCTGTGCGGCGTGCCGCCAACAAAATTGGTGCGGAATATTTCCCGCAGGTGATGGCACTGTGGCGCGCGGACACACTGGCGCAGAGTGCCTATGAACAGCAGCAGAAATTAGCACAGATTGATGCAGTAGAAAAGCTCTATACAGAAATTAGGGAAAAGAACCAGTGCATTTCGCTCAAGACACTCGAAATCTCAGGAAATGACCTGATTGCGCTGGGCGTGCCAAAAGGAAAACAGATCGGCGTGCTGCTAAACCAGCTTCTTGAAGATGTATTGCAGGAGCCTGAACACAACACCCGTGAATATTTAATGCAGAAAGCAAGTGAAATAGTGTAATAAACAACCCCTCTGCCACATAAGATAGATTAAATCATTATCTGTGTGGAGGGGGATTTTTTGTGAACGACAAGGCAGTGAATGTGCTGGAACAGTATGAAATGACAGTCAACCGCACTTTTAAGGGGCGCGGTACGATTATCTGTGATACAGATCAGGGAATGCGTGTACTTAAGGAATATCGAGGGAGGACGGAAAAGCTCGAACTTTTGTATCAGTTGCAGAGCAAACTCAACGACAATCTCAGGACAGACACCTTGGTCAGAAATAAGGAGGGCGCGCTGTTTGTGAAGGATATTGACAACAGCGTGTACATAGTAGAAGAGTTGGTAGAGGGAAAAGAGTGCAGCTACAAGAATGAGGATGATATTGTCAAGGCGTGCGGCGCAATGGCAAAACTTCATTTAAAATTCATGACGCCCCAGTCGGAAAAGATCTGCCCGATGCCGGTCTTTTTCTATGCCGATGAGATGGAGCGGCATACAATTGAGTGTAAGCGTGTGCGCAATTATATTAGGAAGCTGCACAATAAGACAGATTTTGAGCGGGCGCTGCTGAGGGAATACGACTATTTTCTGGATAAGGCAGTGGATGTGACACGGCGCGCCAGAGAGGAGTCCCAGGCAGAGTATGAAGCGTATGTCAACAGCAATGGACTCTACTGTCACGGGGATTATCAGTATCACAATGTCATTTTTGGCAAGGGCAGCGGAGGCGCCTACACAGGAATTGTCAACTTAGAGCATTTTGCACATGATGCGGGCGCAAGGGACTTCTATCTGCTTTTTCGGAAAATTTCGGAAAAGTGCGACTGGTCAGTGGACATGGCGCAGAGCATGATCGATGCTTACCAGAACCGCCGCGTATTTCCACCGATTGAGTGGCGGAGTCTGTGTCTGCGCCTTGCATACCCTGAGAAATTCTGGAAGATTATAAATTTTTATTATAACTCCAGAAAGTCGTGGATGCCAAACCGCAACTATGATAAGCTGGAAAGCCTGATTAGCCAGGAGAAGAACAGGGAAAAGCTGTTAAATAAGTTCTTTTCATGAAAGGGTTGTATCGGAGGAGAAAACTCGTTATAATAGGTTTACGTAAAGAGGAGAAACCATGGAAAAACAAACAAATAGAAAAAATGAGAGACAATTAAAAATCGCTCTTGCCCAGACAGCAATCTGCTGGGAGGCAAAAGAGCAAAATTATCAAATTGCGCAGAAGTGGGTTCAGGATGCAGTGATGCAGGGCGCAGAGGCAGTGTTCTTTCCTGAGATGAGTTTCACCGGATTTTCTATGAATACCGATGCCACGAAGGAGGGAGACGAGAGCACGATCTCATGCATGAGAGCGCTTGCGCGGCAGTATCATGTCCGCATTGGCTTTGGCTGGGTAAAGGACTGCATGGCAGAGTGCGGCAAATGCGAAAATCACTATACCGTGGTGGACAGTGAGGGCACTGTATGCTCGGATTATGCGAAGATTCATCCGTTTTCGTATGCGGGGGAGGATGCAAAGTTCCAGGGCGGCAGCGCGCTCGCACAGTTTGCGCTTAACGGTATCCCATGCAGCAGCGTGATCTGCTATGATCTGCGGTTTCCTGAGCTGTTCCAGGTGATTTCCGACAAGGCGCATCTCATCGTTGTGGCGGCGAACTGGCCGGCAAAGCGCAGCGCGCACTGGAAGGCGCTTTTGCAGGCGCGCGCGATTGAGAACCAGGTCTATCTCCTTGCTGTCAACTGTGTCGGCAGTATTGGCGGTGTCCAGTACACCGGTGATAGCTGTGTCATAGACCCTGACGGCGTCGTGCGGGCAAGCCTGTCTGCCAGTGAGGGAATGATATACTATGAACTTACAGATGATGCAGAGCGCTATCGCAAGGCATTTCCAGTGAAACAGGACAGGCAAAGAGCACTGTATGCCAGCCTTGAAGCGCAAGCAATGGAAAAGGTGGAAAAATGAAGAGAAAGTTCGATAAAAAATGCGGTCTTGCTGTTGTGCTGCTCTCGGCAGTGCTCACACTCACAGGATGCGGGCAGTATGCCAGCTCGTTTACGACATTGCTGACAGGACAGTCGGGCGACAGTCCTGTTGTGCAGGAGGAGACGCAGAGCGCTGTGGATGAGCTGAACAGGAGCGGCATTTACGATTCAGAAGATGCGGCAGTTGTGGTCAAAAAGGATTTGGAGGCAAAGACAGTACAATTTCAAAATATTGCTTCATCGCGTCGCTATACGTTGAGCTATGATGGGACGACGACGGTGTATGACAAAAATGAGCAGGCGCTTTCCATGGAACAGTTAAAGGAGGGAAGCGTCGTTACTGTGCGCTTTTATAAGCCGCGAAAATCGCTGGCGTATATCAGGGAAAATCCCAATTGCATGAGCTACAACAATGTGAGCGGTTACAGCATGGACCTGAGTAAAGGTACGATCACACTCGGCAAGGAAATTTATAATATCAGCAGTCACGTCGTTGTCGTGTCGGGCGGCAGGGAGACCGATATGATGGAGGTCAGCCAGATGGACGTGCTCAGTGTGTGGGGGTACAAGAACATGATCTATGGCATCCATGTCGAGAAGGGACATGGGTATCTGCGCTTGCAGAATGAAGATTATTTTGTGAACGGCTGGATTGATGTCGGGGATCGTGTGATTCGAAAAATATCGGAGGATATGCTGCTGGTCGTTCCAGAGGGTACGCACACAGTGACTGTCAGCAATAAGGGGAGCAGCGCCACACAGGAGATCACTTTTGCCAGAAATGAGGAGATGGCATGGGATTTGGGGGAGGTTGAGATTACCGTGGTCCAGAAGGGGACTGTGATCTTTACGCTCAATCCGCTCACGGCCAAGGTGTCGATCGATGGCAAGCAAGTCAACGCGTCGAAGCCTGTTGAGATTGAGTACGGACTGCACCAGATGCGCATCACGGCGGATGGGTATGACACCGTCGCGCAGTATATCCGAGTGGCGGAACCGTCCGCGAACATAGCGGTGGAGCTCGAAAAGAGTGAGGAGGAATCAGAGGAAAAATCTTCTGACAAAGACAAGGATAAAGATAAAGATCAAGACACCAGCAAGAAAGACAAAGAGGACGATGACGAGGAGGAGCAGACAACGGCCAAGAAGTATCCATCCAAATCCTCAGAGCCAGACGAGGAGGACGACGAGGAGGATGAGGAGGAAGAGAGCGAGGAGGAGAAAAAATCTTCTGCGCCGATTGTGTCTTCCTCAGAGAAATACAAAGTCTATATCGATGCGCCAGACGGCGTGGAGGCGTATCTGGATGGCAGTTATATAGGTGTCACGCCTGTCAGTTTTAACAAAGATCCAGGCTCTCATGTGGTGACGCTCAGAAAGTCGGGATATCAGACAAGGAGCTATACACTACAGATTGACGAGGAGGAGAAGGACGTGAACTATTCATTTACAGACCTCATCAAATTAGAGGAATAAAGAAAATTTTGACAAAATAGCCAAAACGTTTAAAAATCAGCAAATTTTAGGCATTTTTTCTTGACAAAGCTAGGCTTTTCGCCTATAAATAATATAGGCGTCAAAAGGACGCAGAGGATATTTATCTACAGAAATTTATAGGAGGAGTTCACAATGAACAAAACAGAGTTAGTTGCCGCTATGGCTGAACATGCAGACATGACAAAGAAGGATGCTGAGAAGGCACTTACAGCATTCACAGAGGTTGTTGCAAAAGAGTTAAAGAAGGGCGAGAAGATTCAGTTAGTAGGCTTTGGTACATTTGAAGTATCTGAGAGAGCAGCCAGAGAAGGCAGAAATCCTCAGACAGGCGAAACGATGAAGATTGAGGCTTCCAAAGCGCCTAAGTTTAAACCAGGTAAAGCGTTGAAGGACGAGGTAAACAGATAATGATTTTCGACAACCGATGAGATTTATTTCATCGGTTGTTATTCTTTCAGAGCGTTTGTATCAAAAATGGAGGTGATATTATGAGACTGGACAAGTTTTTGAAAGTGTCGCGCATCATCAAGCGCCGAACAGTGGCAAATGAGGCATGCGATGCGGGGCGTGTACTCATCAACGACAAGCCTGCGAAGGCTTCCACAAATGTTAAGGTGGGGGATATTCTGACCATTCAGTTTGGCAACAAGGAGACAAAGGTGGAGATCCTCGACGTGCAGGAAACAGTCAAAAAGGATGATGCGAAGGAGCTGTTCCGATACATATAAGCGCCATCTTGCCCATATAATATAGGGAGTATTCGTATGGGAAGAAGGGCGTATTGACTATGGAAAGCAAGCACAGGTTCAGTATGGAGCAGCGGCGCGACTGCAAGGTCACAGGCGTGGTCGAGGTTCATTCCTTTGATGAAAATAATATCCTGATGGAGACCGTGGACGGCATGCTCACCATCAAGGGCAGCGGTCTGCATGTGGGGCGGCTGGATTTGGAAAAGGGCGAAGCGGATGTGGACGGGAAAGTGGATTCACTCTCTTACGCTGACAAGAACACATTGGCGAAAAAAGGAGAAGGGCTGCTTACACGCCTGTTTGGCTGATGAGTAGGGAGATAGTTAGGGAGTGGCAGTTCTGGCTTGCATCGATCATGACGGGGTTGTTTATGGCCTTTACATATGATTTTATCCGGTTGTTTCGGCGTCTTGTCAGACATGCGCGCATCATCGTGGACCTTGAGGATATTCTGTACTGGACAGCCTGCTTTGGGCTGAGCTTTACACTGCTTTATTATGGAAATAATGGTGTGATCCGCTTTGCGGCAGTATTTGGAGCGGCGATTGGAATGCTTCTCTATGCGCTGACGATCGGCCGCTTTTTCGTGAAACTGTGTTATCGAGTGATTGATAAGACCATTGGGCGGTTTTTTCGTTTCGTCAAGCACTTTTTTGTCAGCAAAATACACAAAATTAATTACAAAATTCGGTTGACGTGTGCAGAAAAACGTCATAAAATAAAATTATATTATCAAAAAGTAGCAAAAGGCGGAAAGGAGGAAACAAAAGATGGCAGATCGAAAAAAAAGTTCAAAAAAAAGAAAAACAAAAAGATCAAAAAGAAGAACGCCGCAATTCCTCCGGGACAAGAATGAAAACCGCCTCGGAATGATATCTGCAATGCTCGCAATTATGATTATGACAGGGGTTGTCGGCGTCAATTCCATCTCGCTGGTCCAAAAGGAAAAGGCATATGCTGCCAGAGAGCGGGAGCTTTTGCAGCAAATCTCTGTTGAGGAGGCACGCACAAAGGAGCTTGAGGAATTTGCCACGTATACCAAGACAAAGAAATATGCAGAAGAGGTAGCGAAGGATAAACTGGGGCTTGTGTATGAGAATGAGATCATATTCCAGGAAGTTGACTGAGAGGATGCACCGTTATTTGGCAGAACCTGATAGCGGTGTATTTTTGCACTGCGCGATTATTGTCAACAAATAATTAAAAAACCGTGCACAGGTTTGACAAAAAATGATCGCCCCTCTATTTATACTATGAGTAAACCCGTTGAGGTTTGTCATAGCGAATTAGAGGGGGGAATCAGATTATGTTGAAAGTATGGACATCCAAAGCTTCGAAGGAGGCAGAAAATAAAGCGGGCGTAGTGGAGGGCTATCTGTTTAATGGCTACAGCAAAAGGAAACTTTACTGCCTGTCGGAGACCTATGAGGAGCTTGCACGGCTCTATCGTGATATACCGCAGGCGGAAAAACTTTGCGCCGACAGGAGGGACATACTCCACAGACAGCAGATTCGGGAGACAAAGGAGGTCTTTGCAAACCATCTCGACGAGATATCGAGTGCCTTTGCGGACGTGGCGGACACCGTAGTACATGTGAGTATGCCGGTGGAGCACAAGCGAAAGGCGCTGATACACTTTTTGAAAAGACAGGGAATTGTGGTCAGGGAGTTGATTTTTATAGAGGGCGGCGCACCGGGGAGCTGTGAGACTGCAAGGGATGGACGCTGCGGGAACCGGATCAGTATCGAGGCGCGCGCCATCGGCAGGCATACCGTGTCAGCGAGCGTGCTGGGAGAACTGCTGTCCGCGTTCTTTGACAGAAGGCTGGTTCCCTCGGGCGAGAGTGCGCTGGCGGTTGGCCGGGGATACAATACGTTTATCTTTGAGGACGAGCCGCGCTATACCGTTTTGAGTGCCATATCGCGGGCAGTTCGCGAGGATGAGAAAATTTCAGGTGACAATTTTTCCATGGAGGATTATAATCAGAATCAGATCATTGTCATGCTGGCGGACGGTATGGGCAGCGGAGAACAGGCGTGCAGGGACAGTCAGGCGGTCATCGAGTTTATGGAGCGCTTTCTGGAGGCAGGCTTTCGCAAGGAGAAGGCGTTTACTATGGTCAACGGGGCGATTGCTGCACAGAATGGGTGCTGCAATCTCACGACGCTCGATGTCTGCGCGATCAACCTCCTGACTGGGGAGGCAGAGTTTGTCAAAGCAGGCGCCGCGGCGAGCTATGTCAAGCGCGGCAACTGGGTAGATGAGGTGTCCGCCGACACGCTGCCGCTTGGCAGCATGGATGAGCTCAGCCCGATTACGCAGAGTGTCAAACTCTCGGATGCGGATATGCTGATCATGGTGTCGGATGGGATTTCAGATGCGATTGAGCACGAGGCGGATGGCAGGCTGCGGGATCTCATCGCAAGAAGTCAGATCTTGAATCCCAAGGAGATGGCGGACTACATTCTGCGCTGTGCGATCAACAGCCAGGGCGGTCGGATTCGAGATGATATGACGGTTCTGACCTGCTGTGTGAAGCGCCGCGGGAATGACTGACAGGACCAAACAGCTTAGCAGAGGTGTACAAATGATTGACAAAGTATTGCAGTATGTGAGACAGCATCAGATGATCGAGGAGGGGGACTGCATCGTGGCGGGGGTTTCCGGCGGCGCGGACTCGATCTGTATGCTGTTGATGCTCCTTGAGATCAGCAAAGTAATCCCGATCGACATCCATGTAGTCCATATCAATCATCTTATCCGGCAAGACGCGGCCAAGGACGCAGCGTATGTCAGAGAGTTGTGCATGGAGAAGGGGCTGGCATTTACGCTGGTGGAGGAGGATGTGGCGGCGCTGGCGAAGCGGTGTCATATATCCACAGAGGAGGCAGGCAGGCAGGTGCGCTATGAGGCTTTTGACAGCGTGCTGGGCACGCGGAGAGGCAAAATTGCCGTTGCACACAACAAGAATGACAACGGTGAGACGTTTTTATTTCATCTGTTCAGAGGAACGTCACTTCGGGGTCTTACGGGGATTCGTCCTGTGCGCGGGCGGGTTATCCGGCCGCTGCTATGTCTCTGCCGCAGCGAGATAGAGCTGTTTTTGCAGGAAAGAAATGTGTATTATTGTATAGACAGCACGAATTTGGAGGATACTTATTCAAGGAATGTCATACGCCATCATATATTAGATACGGCTGTGCGCGAGATCAACCCCGCCGCAGTGGCGCATATCAGCAGTGCATGTGAGCGTGTGAGCGAAGCGTATGAGCTGATCGCTGACCTCACAGAGCAAGGATTTCAAACCTGTGTCAGAGAGAGACAGGGTGTTTTTTCGGTTGACAGGGAAAAATTTCTACAGCTTCACAGAACCATACAGGGATATGTGGTGATGGAGGTACTTGTGCAGGCTGCCGGGTGCAGAAAGGATGTGGAGGCAGTCCACATCAGGCAGGTCGAGCGGCTGATGGACAGTCAGTGCGGAAGGGAAATCCAGCTTCCGCATTTGCTGCGTGCAAGGCGCGATTATACTGGCATCTCTATATATAAGGAAGGGAGAGGACCAGAACAGCAAACGATTCAGCCGGAAATCGCTGTCTCGGCGGCGGAGCGCACACGGCTGGAGGCGGGGGAAGAGCTTATATTTTGTCTGGAAACAGGACAGCGTCTTCGGGCGAAAGTGTTTTCTTTGGAAAATAATGGCCCTGATTTTGAAAATATTCCAGAAAATAAGTATACGAAATGGATTGATTATGATAGAATAAGAAATAGTATTGTCATACGAACCCGCAGATCGGGTGACTATCTGACAATAAATACCATGAACCAGAAAAAATCCTTGAAGGCGTATCTCATCGATCACAAGATACCGCAGCCGGAACGGGACCGTCTTGTTCTCGTGGCGGATGCAGATCATGTCATCTGGCTGATCGGAGAGCGACTGAGCAATCACTACAAGCTCAGTGCGCATACAAGGAGGATACTGTGTTTGGTTTTTGAGGAAATGCGCTCGTGAACAGGCGCTTATAGAACGAAGGAGGACCCAGATATGGCTGAGAGGATCAAAGTCTTGTTGTCGGAGGAAGAAGTGGATGCCAGAATCAAGGCAATCGGCGAGCAGATAAGCCGCGACTACGCAGGAAGACAGGTGCATTTGGTATGTGTGCTCAAGGGGGGCAGCTTTTTTATGTGTGAGCTTGCCAAGCGGATCACAGTGCCGGTATCGTTGGATTTTATGTCTGTGTCAAGTTATGGCAGCAATACGAAATCGAGCGGGGTTGTCAGGATTGTAAAGGATCTTGACGAGCCGTTAAAGGACAAGGACGTGATTGTCGTGGAAGATATCGTGGATTCCGGCAGAACACTGAGTTATCTGCTGGAGCTTCTCGGACAGCGCGGACCGAAGAGCATGAGGCTCTGCACACTGCTCGACAAACCGGAGCGGCGCGTTGTTGACGTAAAGGTGGACTACACAGGCTTCGAGATACCTGACGAATTTGTGGTAGGATATGGTCTTGACTATGATCAGCGTTACAGGAACCTTCCGTATATAGGAGTGGTTGAGCTTGACGAAGAATAGGCAGTGGCAGGACCGGGAGGAGACAGAAATTGGGAAAAGGTGCAAAAGGAATTAATTTAACGTTTATATTTATATTGATACTGGTGTTGGTATTGATCTGGGCGAGCACCAACAGCGGCAGCAGCGGCTCCTACACCATGGGGCAGTTTATCTCCGAGATGGAGGAGGGGCTTGTCGTGGATGTGGAGATTCACCCGAATGTCCAGGTGCCCACGGGTATGCTGCGCATCACTTTGAGGGACAATCAGCAGCGCAACCTCTATGTATCGGATGTGGTAGAGGTGCAGGAGCTTGTAAAGGGCTATAATATAGAGCCGATTGTGAAGGATGTGCCGCAGGAGAATTGGTTTATCACAGAGCTGCTTCCGCTCTTGATGCTGCTGGTAGTCGTCGTGTTTATGTTCAGTATGATGAATGCGCAGAATGCGGGAAACAGCGGCGGTAAGATGATGAATTTTGGCAAGAGCAGGGCGCGCCTCATGACAGGCGGGGAGGTCACACTAAAGGATGTGGCGGGCCTCAAGGAGGAGAAGGAAGACTTAGAGGAGATCGTGGATTTCCTAAAGGACCCTGCCAAATACACGAAGGTCGGTGCGCGCATTCCAAAGGGTGTGCTCTTAGAAGGCGCACCCGGTACAGGTAAAACGCTGCTGGCAAAGGCGATTGCCGGGGAGGCAAATGTGCCGTTTTTCTCCATATCAGGTTCTGATTTCGTGGAGATGTTTGTCGGTGTCGGTGCGTCGAGAGTGCGCGATTTGTTTGCGGAGGCGAAGAAGAATGCGCCGTGTATCGTGTTTATCGATGAGATAGACGCGGTGGCGAGACGACGCGGAACAGGTATGGGCGGCGGTCATGACGAGCGTGAACAGACCTTGAATCAGATGCTGGTCGAGATGGATGGCTTTGGCACGAACGAGGGAATCATTGTGATGGCAGCGACAAACCGCGTGGATATCCTGGACCCAGCAATTCTTCGTCCAGGGCGTTTTGACAGAAAGATCACAGTGTCACCGCCGGATGTGGGCGGCAGAGAGGAAATCCTGAATGTACACGCCAAGAACAAGCCGCTCTCGGAGGATGTGGATTTAAAGCAGGTGGCGCAGACGACAGCGGGCTTTACGGGGGCAGATCTTGAAAACCTGTTGAATGAATCAGCGATTCTGGCGGCAAAGGAGAACCGCGCCTTTATCATACAGGGCGATATCAAAAAGGCATTTATCAAAGTTGGCATCGGGGCGGAAAAGAAGAGCCGCATTATCTCTGAGAAGGAGAAGAAGATCACTGCGTACCATGAGGCGGGACATGCGATTTTGTTCCATGTGCTCCCGGATGTGGGACCAGTTTATACGGTGTCCATCATACCGACGGGACTTGGCGCAGCAGGCTACACAATGCCGCTGCCTGAGCGGGATGAGATGTTCAATACCAAGGGCAGGATGCTACAGGATATCATGGTTTCCCTCGGCGGGCGTATCGCGGAGGAGATTATCTTCGATGATGTGACGACGGGCGCATCGAGCGATATCAAGAAGGCGACCAAGGTAGCGCGGGCGATGGTCACAAAATTTGGATTTTCAGAAAATATCGGTGTCATCAACTATGACGAGGATGACAACGAGGTGTTCATCGGACGAGATCTGGCGCACACAAGAAGCCATTCTGAGGCGGTGGCGAGCGAGATCGACGTGGAGGTCAAGGCAATTGTGGATGACTGCTACAAGAAAGCAAAGGATATCATTATGAAGCATGAACAGGTGCTGCACGCCTGCGCAGATCTTCTGTTGGAGAAGGAGAAGATTGGCAGGGAGGAATTTGAGGCACTGTTTTGCTAAGGATTTTGCCGATAAGAGAATAGAACAGACTTGGCGTTTGCTGCCAAGTCTGTTCTATTTTGTAGACAGTTCCTATAATGTCAATATCTTTAAACAAATGCTTATAAATTTTTCTGGAAAATATTTGAAAAATGATTGCACTTTTGTGGTGAACGTGTTATGATCAGAGACATAAAAGGGCAAACATTTAGTGATGAATGGACGCAAAGCATGAAGTCATAGGGATATAAACATATTTATTATTTCAGTTATGATGGTTCGGCTGCATAAATTATGGATTCTGGTTCTCTGCTGTGAGATGGTGGAGGACAGTTCGTAATTTGTGCAGTTTTTTAATGCTTATGGGGATGTGCTGGTCCGTCAATTCATTGAGAAGTTTGTGTTTGGCGTTTGTATTGGCGAAGAAAGGAAAGAAGAAGATGGGTAGAGGAATGAGAAGAACATGGTGTATGTTCCTGGCAGTGACGACATTGTTGTCAGGCATAGAGCTTCCTGTGAGGGCTGCGGAGCCTGACGGGGATCTGTACGAAGCGGCAGAAGAAATAGCATTGGAAACTGCCGAGGATGAAACGGATGACAAGTCATCTTCCGATGAAGCGTCAAGCCAAACGAAAGAGCAAGCCACGGAAAGCGAGACGGATATCATAACACAAGATGAGTCAAGTTCCGAGAAGGAGGCAGCCACCGAAGAAGTTTCTGCTGAAACAGAGGGTGCTGAAAGCGAAGGAGCTAGTACCATGCAGGAGCAGCCCTCGATCGAAGAAACGGCTGACACACAGGAGACAATCTCGAGTGAACAGCCTGACACAACGATAGAGGAGCCCTCAAATGAAAATACTGAAATGACAGAGGATTCCTCTACAAGTGAAGAGTCCGTCTCTGAGGAGGAGACTGTAGAGACTGAGACACTTCCATCCACAGAGGCGATCACGCAGGAAGAGACCGAGGAGCTTGAAACCGAGGAAGAAGAGACTGCGCTTCATGTATTTGCGAATACCGAATCCGATACAATCGCAAGAGGCATTTACAATAATATCTATTGGGAGGTTGGCAGAGATGGAAAGCTGTATGTGCATGGAAGCGGCGAGTACTGTGAGTATCCGCAGCATGCTTCTTCGCCGTGGTATGACTATCGTGAGTTCATCAAGACAGCGGAGATTGATGTCAAATTTATCGAAAATCTTTCCTATATGTTTGAGGATTGTGTCAATCTGACAAGTGTGGATTTTAGCAAACTCTATACAGGGATGTGTACAGATTTGACGGCGATGTTTGCCGGCTGCAAAAGTCTGAAAAGCGTGGATTTGAGCAACATAGAGACATCAGGTGTCACAAAGCTCAACAGTATGTTTCAAGATTGCAGCAGCTTGGAGGAGCTGGACCTTTCAAATTTTAATACAGGCAAAGTTACAGAGATGGAATATATGTTTGCATCTGCTGAAAGTCTGAAACATATTCGGTTCGGTAAGAATTTTACGACGCTGAACGTGCTGTACTCATCTTATATGTTTCAGGGCTGTCGGTCACTAGAGGAGCTGGATTTGAGTGGGTTTTACATGCCAAATACTACACATATGACAGCAATGTTTGACTCCTGTACGAATCTGAGACAGCTGACATTGGGTGTAAGATTTAGTGCGGGAAAGGCCGCCTATGTGGAAGATCTGTTTCGAGGGTGCGAAAGTCTGACGACATTGGATTTAAGTATGCTCGATCTGGCCAGGGCAAAGTATACAGATCGGATGTTTGATTGCATGATGTCGCTTGAAGAGCTTCACACTCCTCGCGGTGTGAGAGTTGACATCAAACTGCCAGAAGGATCATGGCAGACATCGACAGGACAAGTTATCACCGACGGATATCTTCCCAAGAATCAGAACGAGAGCATGAAGCTCACGCAGCAGATGCACCTCGAGGTCAAGAAAACAATCACGAATTACCACTGTGGTGACGTGCTCGACCTTAGTGATCTGACTGTGGAATGGTGCAATGCCACAGGAAGCATCAAAAAAAGACAAACGGACTATACAACGAATGCCAGCAGTATTGATATGAATACAGAGGGCACCAAGGAGCTTGTCGTGACCTGCAAGGGAATGACTGCGTCCATCAAGATTACTGTGAAAGATCTTATCGTGATGGACAGGATTGTGCTGAGAGATGCAAAAACCGTCTATCTGCCGGGAGAGAAGCCAAGCCTAGAGGGTGTATGGCTGTACTGTTATCAGGGCGATGATCTGAAATTAATGACAAAGAATTATGTATCCAATATTGATCAAATAGACACATCAACGCCGGGAATCAAAAAGGTAAAGATTCAGTCTGAGGATATGCAAGGCGAGGCAGATTTGTTTGTCATGGAACCTTTTGAAAGTGATGATATTGCGCACAAGCAATACGACACATTAGCTTACAAGGTGGACAAAGATGGAAATCTGACCATGATGGGGAGCACGCCAAGCGTGAAGAAGGAAGATTGGAATGCGTCAGAGAGTATGCGGGATTCCATAAAAACAGCAAAGATCATCATAAGGGGCGCGGATGATTTTACGGAGCTTCTGAGCGAATGCCGCAATCTTGAACGTGTGGATTTCAGTGAGACAGAAACCAGTTATGTAAAGTACTTTGGGTATATGCTCAAAGGTTGTGAAAAGTTAAAAAGCATTGATTTGAGTGGATTTGATACAAGTCACGCGATTGGCTTTCAGAGTATGTTTCATGGCTGTAAGAGTCTGAAAAGTCTGGATTTGAGCAGCTTTGACACAAGGAAGTGCTTAAATATGGATGGGATGTTTCAAGACTGTGCAGCTTTGGAAAATTTAAACCTGAGCAGTTTTGATACGAGCAGCGTGCGTTATATGTCAGATATGTTTAACGGCTGCGCCAGCATGACCAGCGTGCCTTGTGGCGGCTTTCATACCAGCAATGTCAAATATATGACAAGAATGTTTGCCAATTGCAGCAAGCTCAGTACACTGAATCTGAATCATTTTGACACTCAGAAAGTTATCAATACGTCAGAAATGTTTAAGGCCTGCAATGAGTTGACCAGCCTGAACCTGAGCAAGTTTGACACCCAGAATGTTACCAATATGTCAGAAATGTTCTACAAGTGCAGTCGCCTTGCCAGTTTGGATCTTTCAGATTTTGATACCCGCAATGTGAAGAATATGTCATTGATGTTTGGTTATTGTGCATGTTTGGAGTCTCTGGATTTATCCGGGTTCGACACCCAGAATGTTACCAATATGAGCTCAATGTTTTACAATTGCAAGCTTTTGGCCAGTTTAGATATATCCAAGTTTGACACGCGCAATGTCACCGATATGAGTTATATGTTCTTCTACTGTAGGAATTTGGGTAGTCTGGATGTGTCTCATTTTGATACGCACAATGTCGAATACATGTCTTGTATGTTTAAATACTGTGATAAGTTAACCAGTCTGGATGTAACTGGATTTGACACTGGCAATGTTCTCAAAATGAATGAAATGTTTAATGCATGCAAAAATTTGAAAACACTCGATGTCAGCAATTTTAACACAGAAAAAGTGACAGCTATGTACCATATGTTTGCATACTGCGTGAGTTTAACCAGCCTGAATGTAGATGCGTTTGATCTTCGCAGTGCTACGGACGTGTCAAATATGTTTTATTTTTGTAACAACCTGACAAAGCTGGACTTATCAGTGTTTGATCTGGGAAATATCACAGAGCTATGCGATATGGAAGAGCTGGTGAAGGATTGTTGGAAGCTTGAGGAGTTGTGGACACCACGAAACATTAAAATAGTAATGCCGATCGAGGGCACTTGGTATGATGATAGCAATAATGCCTTCACAACATATCCGCTGAATAGAAGTGACAGTGTTCATCTGATTAGATTCAAGAAAACAGAAGATCAGAAACCGGAGGAGAGCAGCGAAGCAGAAGAAAGCTCATCCGATGAAGAGAGCAGTGAAGTGGAAGAAAGCTCGTCTGATGAAGAGAGCAGTGAAGTAGAGGAAAGCTCGTCCAGTGAGGAGAGCAGTGATGAAGAGAGTTCGTCGGACAAAGAGAGCAGCGAAGTAGAGGAGAGCTCGTCCGGTGAGGAGAGCAGCGAAGTGGAAGAAAGTTCATCCGGTGAGGAGAGCAGCGATGAAGAGAGCTCATCGGACAAAGAGAGCAGCGAAGTGGAGAGCTCATCGGACAAAGAGAGCAGTGAAGTGGAGAGCTCATCGGACAAAGAGAGCAGTGAAGTGGAGAGTTCGTCAGACAAAGAGAGCAGTGATGCGGAAGAAAGTTCATCCGGCGAGGAGAGCAGCGAAGTGGAGAGTTCATCGGACAAAGAGAGCAGCGAAGTGGAGAGTTCGTCAGACAAAGAGAGCAGCGAGGTGGAAGAAAGCTCATCCGGCGAGGAGAGCAGCGGTGATGTGGAGCATTCTCCTTACACAGACAAGGAACGGGCGGATTTACAGAGTATAGGCGGGAAAATCTCTGCTATTCAGACAAAAACGTATGATGGCTCTGCATATAAACCTACGATTCGAGTAACTGTGACAGAAGACGGCAGGAAGCGCACGCTGACAGAGGGAACAGATTATAGTGTGTCTTATCAGCAGAATACAGATGCGGGGCAGGGAACTGTTATTGTCCGCGGAAATGGTCTCTATAAAGGGACACTCAAAACAACCTTTGAGATCAAACCCAAATCTGTCAGGACACTCAAAATCATCGCAGGAAGTGTGACAACAGGGAGTCAGTCAGAACTGCCTATTTATGTGTATGATGGCTCGAAGCGTCTTGAGATTAGGAAAGATTACAATCTTATGTATGCAAGCGACTTGACAGCAAATGCTTCAAGGGCAGCTAAGGTTACAGTCACCGCGACGGGCAACTATGTGGGCAGCAGCGTTGTAAAGCTGACCGTCTATGAAAAGGATGCTGCCCATATCCTCAATTCAGAGTGCGTCACTTTAGATGCGCAGTCCGTGCCTTATACAGGAAAGGCATATAAGCCTGTACCGACAGTCAGGATTGACGGTGTACAGCTCAGGGCAAATAAGGATTATAAAGTCCAGTACCAGAATAACACCAACGCTGGTACGGCATATGTGATTGTCACGGGAAAAGGCGCATTCAAGGGAAAAATAATAAAAACTTTTGAGATCACAGCATTGGGCAAGGCAGGAACTAGCCTGACAATATCTAAAATTGCAGATAGAACATACAATGCCAAACTGCAAAAGCCATCGGTGACAGTCCGGTGCGGAAATAAAAAGTTAATAAAAAATAAGGATTATACGATCTCTTACGAACGAAATCTCCATGTGTCCCCAAATAATAAAAAGGCGCGTGTGATCATTACAGGAAAAGGAAATTATGAGGGCATAAAGGAGACTGCGGAGTTTGTCATCAAGCCGCAGAAGATATCAAAGGCAGCGATTAAGGGGACGAAGGAAAATCTCAAACTCACCTATGGCGGTATAAAGCTGAAAGAAGGCGTACATTACACCATCGTATCAGATCAATCCAGCGTCAAGGCAGGCAGCAAAAAAATTAAGATAAGTTTTAAAGGTCTTGGTGATTTTGCAGGCTCAGAAGTGACAAAAAGTGTCAAAATACAATAAGTAAGATCTGGTTGAATAAAATCATGCTTTCATCCAAATAATAGTCATTGTTGAATAAAATTCATCTTAAATCTTTGATTTGGAACGGAGGAAAGTATGATCTTAACAGAGAAAGAAATGACGACCGTGAAGGATTTGCAGACGCAGGAGAAGGCCTGCATTGAAAAGTATCAGCGCTATTCTTGTGAGGCAAAGGACACTGTCCTAAAGGATTTGTTCAAGACACTGCAAAATAAGGAGCAGGAGCACTATGATTCCTTGCAGCAGGTGATCGGCGGCACAGTGCCATCCTGCAATTGCAATGACTCAGACGGCAAAAACTACAATCCCAAGGCAACCTATGATAAGCTGGGAAACTCTGAGGACAAAAAGACAGACAATTTCCTTGCAACGGACTGCATTTCCTCAGAGAAGCTTGTCTCCTCAGAGTATAATACGAATGTGTTCTGCTTCAAGGATTCTGCAATGCGCAAGCTTCTTGCAGACATTCAGATCGAGGAGCAGAATCATGCGGAGATGCTTTATAAGTACAAGACTGTAAATGGCATGGTATAAGGAATGCATAGTGTAAGATCAAGAAGCGCATATAATTGATATATGACTTTTCGACCTAGCAGATCAACGCTGACAAAATGAATAGTTTTGTCAGCGTTTTGCGTTCATTTTTACTAAATTTCTAATTCCTTCCAAATATAGGTTCCAAATTTGCGGTGATTGTATTATAATAAATACAGTGCGATAAGCGGAATCAAACCCAAAATGGAGTGTTTCATAGTTTGATTCGAACAACAATATTGAACGAACAAATGATTTTTGGGGAACGAAAATATTAGATCAATGCGTGAAGGAAGGGATCATTATGGTGTACAGATTTTTATCAGTTTTGCTTTGCAGTTGTCTTCTGGCAGGAAGTATACCTCAGGTTGCGTATGGTGCGGAGGAGACGAGTGTGTCACAGGAACAGGAGACGAGTGCGCAGAGCGAAGAGGAAAACCAAGATGAGCCAGAGCATGAACAAGAACCGGAACCTGAGCCAGAGCCGGAACCTGAGCCAGAGCCTCCAAGCAGCGAAGAGGCACCGCCATCGGAGAGTTCGAGCAGTGAGGAACCGTCAAGCCCAGAGAGCACCAGTACGGAGGAATCTTCGAGTTCAGAGGATACGAGCAGTGAGGAATCGTCAAGTCCAGAAAGTTCGAGCAGTGAGGAATCGTCAAGTCCAGAGAGTTCGAGCAGTGAGGAATCGTCAAGCCCGGAGAGTTCAAGCAGCGAGGAATCGTCAAGCCCGGAGAGTTCAAGCAGTGAGGAATCGTCAAGTCCAGAGAGTTCGAGCATAGAGGAATCGTCAAGTCCAGAGAGTTCGAGCACAGAGGAATCTTCAAGTTCAGAGAGTTCAAGTATTGAGGAATCGTCAAGTATAGAAAGCTCTAGCACGGAGGAGACGACCACGGAGATTCCTACGGAGGAAGAGACCACAGAGGAGGAGACGACACAGCTTCCTGACGAGTCGGAGAGCACGGAGGAAGAAACGACGGAGGAGGAGACCGAGGAAGAGGAGACCACCACGGAGGAGGAAACGACACAAGAGGAGACCACAGAGGAGGAGACTCTTCCAGAAAATACAACAGAATTAAAGTATGGCATCGTTGAGGCACTTACGCTGCAATATGATCAGGAGCAGTTGTTCCAGTTCACAGCGCCGGAGTCTGGCTATTATAATTTTTATATCGATGGCGGGGACACGAACGACATCGCTTTGGCGGTATATGATCTGCGTGAGAATGGTAATTGTTTGAAGCGTCAGACCTATCAGAATACGGTGCGCTATGCATTGGTGTATCTGGAGAAGGCGCAAGTGGTTTATCCGGCATTGGCGCTCAAAGAAAGCGGTCCAATCGTAGGGAAAACAGTTCATTTTGGCGCAAAGCGTGCCCAGGTGGCATCCGTAGAGCAGACAGAGGGCGGCTACAGGGCATCGACAGGCAGCTTCACCGTGCAGCTTGGATGGAGTGCCGCAAGCAGAACAGTGTCAGCGGATATGCTGCTCACAGCAAAGGGCGGCAAGATACTAAAAGAACGCTATTTCTGGCAAATTCGGTACGGGAGCAGTGAGACGGGATATCAGTACATTGATGAACAGATTGTGCCGGAGGTCAGGAAAGAGAAGAAGATCGATGCGCTTGATCCAGGCGTGGAATACAGTTTTACAATGTATCTGGTCAATGCGGATACGCTTGCGCTAGAAGCAGTGCTTGTGCCGGAATCCGCAGCGATTAAAATGCAGACAGGAAGCGCGAAAGAGAACCTGATTTTTAGAGGAAAACGCGCTGGATACGACAGTATCACACTCGACATTGAGGCGGTCGAAGCGGTGGCAAAGTATAGTTATGGGCCGCTTGCGGAGTACGAGAAGGAAGTGACTGTACAGCGTCAGATCAGTGGATTGGCCAGCATTACGGTGTCGGAACTCGAACCGGCGACTACTTATTATTTTGAGTTTTACAACAGCAAGGGCGTCACCTTTGCATACACGACGGTTGACACCAAGGAATATCCGGCAAAGGTTCTATACAGTGCCAAGCCAGCAGGACCGGATACCATTGCACTCCGGGCGGATATTTCTTCATATGATGGTAAAATTCCTGAATATTTTAATCTGTGTTATGAGGTGGCAGACGCCGACGGCAAGATGATTGTCTCAGGTCTGGAGAAGCATGCTGCAAAGGGCAGTGACCGATGGACGATCGAGGTCTCGGTGCCAGATCTTGAGCACAGCACACAGTATAATGTTACCATGTGGATTAATGAGCCAGGATACTCGGCACATTTCAAGCAAAAGACATTGAAGGCAAAGACGAACAGAGCGCCGTTTTCGGACAATGCACTGACCGTTGAGATCGCACAGAACGAAGATCATCCGACGCGTGCGGATTATGTCGTACGGATTGAGAATTATCGGGAATCTGTGACGGGAAAGTTGAAATATCGGATGAAGAACGCGCTTGGAGAGTACAAGATCAACAACATCAATGTCCGAAATGGTGAGGCAAAGGGTTCGCTCAGCGGTCTTCAGGAGGGGACAGAGTACGAGTACGAGGTTCGCATAGCGGGCGTAGTATGCCGCGGTTCCTTTAAGATGGGGGAAGCACGCATCAATCCAGTGCTGACAGACGATACGGGCGCTTATGATTCGATCATTTCATATACAGTAAATCCGTCTGAGTTGACACCAGGTGCTGCGTACAGTGCAAAACTGTATTACTTTAATGAAGAGACAAAGCTCTATGCGGAGCTTCGAAGCAAACTTCCGCTTACGATCGCAGAAGGCTATACGCTGTCTGTGCAGGCGGCAGAGTACTTTGCCCTCTCGCCAGATACACAATATGGTTTTCAGTGGGAACTGTATGAGGGCACAACGCTGGTCAACACACAGTATCAGTTGATAACGACGCAAAAGTCCGAGGCGGCAGTTGAGATTACGGCAAATATGGCGGATTCCATAACATGCAGTATCGGGCTCCAGGGCAGGACGGACAATATCACAAGGGATATCACACTCTTCGCATATGTCAGCGAGGAGGAGGGGGATTTCCGCAAATATGGATCGAGCTTTAACCTGTATGCCTCAAAGGGATACAAGACGACGGGATACACGATAGCCGGTTTGATCGATGAGCGCAGCTATACGGTGTCTTTCAGAGATATCAAAGGGAAAGAATACGGCACGTACAGTTTTGTGTTCGACGCGAAGATTGACGGTGTGCGCGTGAGTATTGGCAACCAGGTTGCCGGGGCGCATCATATTACATTGCAGACCCAGATTGAGGGAGAACCTGCACCGGGATCGTATCTGATACTGTTTTTCAAGGAGAAGGACGAGGAGGACTGGGATATCCGAAGCGTCCTGTTAGAGGAGAACCAGACAGAGTGCAATTTTGAGCTCACAAGCTATCTGGGAGACGATGTGAATGCCGACAGGATTTATGAGTTTGTGTCTGGCATCAGTGATGTGCAGTATCCACCTGTGACGGCAGCGCTTGGCGGTGTCTGTTCCGGTGAGATTCTGACGCAGACGGATGGCAGAAGCCTCACGAATGTCACGGCAGGAAGCGGATATTCCTATATTTCAATTAAGGCGATGATCACGAACAATCCGATCAACACCAGCTCTTACATCTATGTATTCTACAGAGAGAAGGGGGCGTCAGAGTGGATTAAGAGCAAAAAGAGTTTTATCGTCAGCAATACAACGGGCGGAATGTTAACCTTTATCAATGATCTCAAGCCGGGAACGGAGTATGAGTATAAGGTAGCAGTCAGCGACAGCGGTTATGATGTCATGCTCAATGAGATTGAGAAGGACAGACAGGTATCTGGCAGTATCAGAACGAAAAAACACGAGTTTGATCTGGATATTACCGCAGCTCCGCTGCGGCGGGATACTGAGGGGGTGGCACTGAATGTTACCGCTGATACTGATTCGCCGGAAAAGAGTCTCAAGGCAGTACTGACGCTAAACAACGGTGAGACAAAGGAAGTGCTGCTGCAACAGAGCAGGGAGTATCACAGCACGCTTTATCTGGAAGATTTATCGCCGGATGAGCGCTATACAGTCACGAATGCAGAGCTGCAAGTGATGGAGACGATCACTGGAAGGTGCAGCTATGTGACAGTGGCCACTTTTGAACCCGCATATGAGTTTACTGCGGCGCCACGCAGAAGTCAGGTCAATCTGGTGCGCAGTATTGAGAAAAAATCAGAGCAGTTTCCGGTTTTAACTGGATTTGCGCTGCATAAAAATTCAGGAATGACAGATACTATGATCAGCCGTCAGGACAGTTTTTGACGGCTGATCAATAAAGAGAATAGCCAGAATATCCAAGATAGTCACTTACATAATGCTTAAAAAGGCAGGGATTTGTATGAACTTTTTGTTGCGTGGAGACTATCAGCGGGTGATCTTATATATATTGACATCCGTTTCTGTTTTGGTAGCTTTAAAGTATTTTCTTCCATATTTTTTGCCGCTGTTGGTGGCACTGCTGATCGTAGTGCCGCTACAGCGGTTTTGCAAGTCACGAAATCGATCTGGTCAAAAAGGATTTATGGCAGGTGGGATTTTGTTTGGTATCATGTTGATCGTTGCACTGATCATCGTGGGCCTTGGCACTTTTCTGATCAGCAAGGCGAGAAACTTTGTGCAGAATGCAGATTTTTGGACAAATAGTATCTCGCAGTTGATTTCAAATCTGAGTGCAGAAATCGAGACATTTTTTCAATTACAACAGGGAACAGTGGAGGAGTGGATCTCAGATCGGGTCACGGAGCTGGGAGAATGCTTTGCGCGGTCGGGCGACGGACTGCTCACAGGGAGTTTGCGGTATCTCTCAGTGGCAGGGCGTGCAGGAACCTTTGTGGTGGTGAGTTTTATCTGTGTTGTTCTGTTTGCAAGGGAGATAGAGGGCTGGCAGCAGGGACTTCTGAATCTGGCGGCGATCGAGCCTGCCATCGATCATATTCTGTCTATCATCCTGCGCATTGGCAAGAAGCTTGGCAGTATGATCAAGACTTATCTAAAGACACAGACAATCATCCTCATCTGTATCAGCATTACAGCGACGGTCGGTCTTTATCTGGGCGGCAGTAAGGAAGGATGGTTTTATGGGCTGTTGGCGGGATTTATGGATTTTCTGCCGTTTATTGGAACTGGAATTGTGCTGATTCCGATCAGTGTAATGGCGTTTTTGCGCGGAAGGGTTGGCAGTGGTGTGATCATTTTGCTGACTTATTTTATCTGCGTGATCATTCGGGAATTTCTGGAGCCGCGTCTGTTGGGAAACGGATTAAAGTTCTCTCCAGTGGCAATTTTAATCTCCGTATATGCGGGCGTCATTTATTATGGACTGGGCGGTGTGATATTAGGACCGATCACACTGTTAATTCTGGTGGAGCTGGGACGTGAGATTTTTGTGACCGGCACAAGTGGAAGTGGGGAGTGAGGGCAGTTTGATATACACAAAGCCATCTTCGCCAAGATCGCTTTGTGTATAGTTACATTGTCATGTTAAGAGGATAGGCAGGTGACAGTCTCCGTGCGTATCATGTCCCCGCGCACGGTCACGGTCAGCGGGGTGTCAGCGCTGGTGGTCTCGTTCTCGGCGGCATAGATCATGAGCTGTCCGCGATATGCTCTGCGACTGTTTGCGGTGTACTCTGTCACGTCAGCAAGATCGCCGTTTTCGAGTCCAAGGAGCATTCCGTTTTCGACGCTGACACAGAGCAGGGTGGCATCCTGATAGACGCGCTTGCCATCGCCATCGCGCAGGGTGACTTCAAGCTGGTGGATGGCGTTGTGGCTGCCGATAATATGAGTAATCAGATCGGTTATTTCCGGTTGCAGGCTGTATTCTTGCACAGACATCTGACAGGCAGCCAGCGTTGTGTACAGGCTGTGACTGACATGAATGTCATTTTCGCTGCCTTTTGCAGTGAGTGTCCCCGGCTCAAACTTTACGGTGGTGATGATACAGTCCTGCTGCGGGTCCCGATCGTAAGTGCCAAGACTTTTATCGTTCAGAAATAATTCAATATTGTTGAGGTTGGTATAACACTTGATGGTGACAGATTCTCCAGCGCAGTAGTTCCAACTTTCAATTGAAGCGGCAAACTCGCAGGCGTAGGCATCTTCTGTCATCTCACCATACGGTGTGATGCGGTCGTCGCTCTGGCGCACGGTGGTCAGATGTATTACAGGATCGTCTGCCCAAAAGCTCTGCCTGCGGTAATAACCGGGCTTTTCAAAGCCTGCCAGTGTCAGAAGTCCTGCGTCAGCGCCATGGATGGGCCAGCCGCGTGCTTCGCCCAGATAATCGATGCCGGTCCATAGAAACTGCCCCGAAATGAAGTCGTTGCCGGTCACTGCCAGCCAGTCCTGATAGCGGTGGCTGTTCTCACTGCCCAGAAATGGCTTGTCGGGATATGCGTCGTGGTGCTCCTGATATAGCGTTTCTTTGTAGTTGTAACCTGCGACATCGATGGCATCGATAAATCCAAGCTTTGCGGAAAGTTCTGGGAAGGCGGCTGCGAGCGTTACGGGATGCGTGGTGTCCACGGAGCGGACAATATCGCACAGATGCTTTGCCACGACAGCCAGGCGCTCTGCGTTTGGGCGCAGCGCGTTGTATCTGCGCTCGGCTTCCGGTTTGCTGGCGTTATTGTTGCCTGTCATTTTGTCAAAGCTCGGATGACAATAAGGGTCGTTGGGATAGTCAATCTCGTTGCCGATACTCCACAAAATGACACTTGGATGATTGCGGTCGCGCCGGATCATGTCGGTGAGGTCGCGTTCATGCCACACAGGGAAATCCGTGTAATAGCCCTCATGTCTTGGCGGATAGACATTGTGCCCCTGCCACCACTTGTTTTTCGGTCCCTCCCATTCGTCGAAGGCCTCATCAATCACGAAAAAGCCCAGTATATCACACAGTGTATACAGTGCGGGGGTATGTGGATTATGGCTCATACGGATTGCGTTGCAGCCCATCTTTTTGAGCTTAATCAGCCTGCGGGTCCACACTTCGTAAGGTACAGCTGCGCCAAGGCATCCTGCATCGTGGTGCAGGCATACACCTTTAAAAGTGTAGGGCGTCCCGTTGAGAAAAAATCCTTTGTCGGGATGAAAACGAAAGCTTCGGATACCGACTTTCATTTCATGCACCTGATACGCTTTTTGGTAAGAAAGGTAGGTTTTTACGGTATAGAGATACGGATATTTCGGAGACCAGAGGTCTGGGGCAGGTATGGTTCCAGCATTTTTGATCTGTGTGGTGCTGTGTGCCATGATGGTGGTCTGTGAGACGGCTTCACCTACAAGCTTTCCTGTGGTGTCAAAGATGACGTTTGTGACAGTGACCAGAGAGTTTCGATCGGTGTCATTTGCCAGCTCATTGATCACTTCAAAGTCCGCGCTGTTCTCACTGACGTTTGGCGTGTAGAAGAAGATGCCGTTTTCCAGCGGATGAATTTTTTCAGAAACGGTCAGCGCGACTCCGCCTGTGATGCCGGAGCCTGTAAACCAGCGCGAGTCGGACAGTTCTCTGCGGTCAACGTACACGCTGATGACATTATCCCGATCAAGGTGGAAGCAGTCGGACACATCATAGCCAAAAGAGCTATAGCCGCTTGGGCGCTCTCCGAGATAGACCGAGTTGCACCAGACACGACTGTTCTTGTAGATGCTCTCAAACTGGATGCGAAGGTGCTTTCCCTGCCATGCTTCATTTGGCGTGATGTGGATGCGGTACCAGCCAATGCCGCCTGCGAGGTATCCAGTTCCGCTAGCGTATTCCTTTGAGAAGGGCAGGTGCACAGACCAGTCGTGCGGCAGTGTGACACAGGTCCAGTCCTTGTCCTCATACCATGCCTGCCACGCATCCGGCGCATCACCCAGATAAAAACATGCATGTTTTAGCGGCAGAGTCAGCGTGTCAATGATTGTTTTCATAGAAAATAGTGCTCCTTTCGATGAAATTGAGTCAAGAGTTTGTTCAAGCCTGATTATACCATATTTACAGAGGTAAGGCTATTGCAAAAACGATTGGAATTAATGCATGATAACGGAATATCGGGCACGACCTTTAGCGAGAGGGGCTATGGCAGCAGGAGCGAAGCCGCGTCGAGCAAAAGGCGCAGATTGACCGCCAAAAGGAGCACTTTTGATATGATTATGGAAAAGAATGACGCAAGCAGAAACTGAGAAAAAGCATTGCAGGCACTGGATGCCCAAGGATATTTTTATACTTGAATCTGAGGCAGCGCATCCTCGATCTGAGGCGCTCGCCTCTCATATACCGCAATAATCTTTGCAAGCTCCTCCACTGTAATGTGCTTCTTATGCGTCGCATATAGTGCAAAAAACACCCAGAGCATATGCGTCTTGGCAATTCCGAACAATAGGTGTTTAGAGAAGCTGTAATCCTCAAAGATATCCAAAAAATTTGTATAGAGATAATATTCAAAATATCGATTTAACAATTCGTCGATAGATGGCAGTTTTTGGTACAGGTCTTGCTTCAAATGCGCAAGCTTCCTGTCAGCAGCAGCAATATTGAGCTGGCTCAGGCGATAGATTCTGCGGATATATTTCTGGCATAATTGATTCAAAAAGGGCAGTACAGTCCGCAGGCTGGGATGGTAAAAGCCCTTGAAAAACAGTGTATTTAGCTTATCGACATCCATCGGATAGCGCTTGTCAGATATATAGTTTAGCGGGCTGGGCAGCGGTGTCCGGCTTAGACAGGCGTTTTGCGCATCGCGCCCATAGTCAAGAATCGCCAAGCTGTCAAAGGCAGTGCCGCTATGCAGCATAGAAGCCAGCGCATCTCGTGATTGCAGCAGATAATCGAGAAATTCCCTGTCATCGTTCGTTGTGTTGACTTCGTATTCGGGTGTGCCCTCTGTCACGGTAAAGGCAAATGGTTTATGTTCAGATACGGACACCAGAAAAAGCCTTGCCGCCTCCGGGCAGGCAAGGTAGAGTGTTTCCTCACAGAAAAAGTCCAGGTTGTAGAGCTGTCTCGGAAACTGGATACATACGGTGGGCATATAGTCTGTACCGCGCTTTTTCTGCATTCTGCACAGGCGGTCAAATCCCCAGAATGGGCAGCCATGCAGTGTGCTGCGAAATGCGGTGATGTCTCCGCTTTGGTGGATGGAGCAGCGCAGCAGGAAGCCAAAGAGACCTTTTTCATTCAGGTATTTTAGGTACATGTCATGGTTGATGGGGACTTTCCAGCCGCGGCAGCAATTGACAGGGCACGCGGCACCGACACAGTGAAATTCATTGTAGAGTGAAATTCTCTTTATTTGCATGTTTTTTGTTTGCATATTCATACCTCATTATCATTAGCAGTTTAAATCAACATCGCGTATTATGCAAGGAGAAATCATGAAAAAGTCTTGTTTTGGTTGATTTTACCTAAACTTTTCGTTATACTTTTATTGTACACACGAGTGTCCTAATGCAGTATGGTTGAGATATTATTACCCTGCTCGATTTGCTAGAAATTGTGTTTGGTAAGAAATCAATTTTTGCAGGCAATTGTGATTGGCAAGAAATGATGATTTGCTAGAAATTGTGTTTGGTAAGAAATCAATTTTTGCAGGCATTGTGATTGGTAAGAAATGATGATTTGCAGGAAATAGTGATTGGCAAGAAATCAATTATAGCAGGCATTGTGATTGGCAAGAAATGATGATTTGCTAGAAATAGTGATTGGCAAGAAATCAATTATAGCAGGCAATTGTGATTGGCAAGAAATGATGATTTGCAGGAAATAGTGATTGGTAAGAGATCAATTATTGCAGGCAATTATTATTGGTAAGAAATGATGATTTGCAGGAAATAGTGATTGGCAAGAAATCGTAAGTAGGAACATGGTGATTCACATGAAATTGTGCGTTGAACCAACTGCGTTTAATATAGGACTAGTGTGCAAGTGTATACAGATGAGAGAGCATGTGCAGTCAGTGCACAGATACGATGAATTAGGAGAAACTATGCGATACATCAGAATGAGCGATGCAAAGCCGGGCATGTGTCTGGCTTACAACATGTACGATGCCGACGGACATACACTGATATGCAGCGGCAGCACCTTGTCAAAGTTTTATATCAAAAAGCTCAATGAATATGGATTTGACGGCGTTTATATCAATGATGATCTGTCGGAGGATATTGAGATCGAGCCGGTGATCAGCCCGGACTTGCGGACAGAAGGACTTGTGACTGTCCGCAACAGCGATGTTGACGGCTGTAAGGGCGTGGCGAAGAAGATTGTGTCCCAAGTGCTGCACAAGGGAGTGCTGTCACTGGATTTGACGGATTTGCGGTGTTTTGACGGATATACTTATGCACATTCTGTCAATGTGGCAGTGCTGGCGTGCATTATTGGGTTTGGGTTGAAAATGAACGAGGCTTCGCTCGAACAGCTGGTGATGGCGGGGCTTCTTCACGACCTTGGCAAGCTCGTGATTCCGCCGGAGATTTTGAACAAGCCGGCGCGTCTGACCAATGACGAGTATGAGGTTATGAAACGACATGCAACACTTTCCTACGAGATGATCAAGGAGCGCTGGGATATCTCCGCGCAGGTGAAGGCGGCAGTGCTGTATCATCATGAGAATGTGGACGGCAGCGGCTATCCGCAGGGCATCGACGGTGACAATATGACGATTTTCACCAAAATACTGCATGTGGCGGATGTGTATGATGCGCTGGTGTCACGGCGTCCGTACAAGAATCCATACTCTCCGTTTGAGGCGTGTGAGTTTCTGATGGGCGCGGGCGGCATTATGTTTGACAGGCAGGTGGTGGAGGCGCTGTTATTGTACGTCCCATTTTATCCCAAGGGAACGCAGGTGGAGTTGTCAGACGGGCGGCAGGGGATTATTGTAGAAAATAAGGGAAACCGTAATTTACGGCCGCTGCTGAGGCTTCTGGACGGCACAATGATGGATATGCTCGACCAGAAAAATTTTAATATGACGATTTTGCATGGCGTCAATGAAGAGATCATGGACCCCTGCGCAGAGGAGTCTGAGCGCCGCAAGATGCTCACGCCATTCAAGAAGTACCGCATTATGATTATTGATGATATGCTGATTAATTTACAGACCTTTCGCGGATTTCTGCAAAATGTATACGAGCTGAGTATGCTGACTTCGGTAGGACAGGCATTGCTGCAATTAAAGCGCCAGCCAGAGCCAGATCTGGTGATACTTGACATGGATATGCCTGAGATGAACGGCATTGACGCGTCTGCCAAGATTCGGGATTTCACAGGAAATACAGTGCCCGTTCTCTTTGTCATAGACAGCTATGACAAAAGCCTTGTCGCGCGCTGCCGCAAAGCCGGCGCAGCAGGATATATTGTGCGGCCCTATAAGCCAACTTATGTGAAATCGGAAATCAAGCGCATTCTTTCAGGGCAAAAAATTACGGAATAGAAACGGAATAGAAATGCAATAAAAACAGAACAAAATACCAAATAAATATTGACTTTCCGACTTTTTAAAAATATAATGAATGAGTTGATTAGAAAGCGCATGCTTTTACGCATGCGCTTTCGTTGTGTGTAAAAACAAAAGGCGCACTGGCGCGAAAGGAAAGTATTATATATGGAAACTTTACGATTTAACGAACTGAATTTAAGCGCTGAGATACTTCGGGGCGTGAAGGAGATGGGCTTTGAGGAGGCCTCTCCCATACAGAGCAAGGCGATACCCATCGCAATGACCGGCGCAGATATCATTGGGCAGGCGCAGACGGGAACTGGAAAGACGGCGGCGTTTGGCATTCCTGTGCTGGAGAAGGTCAGAAAAGAAATCAAGCATCCGCAGACGCTGATTCTCTGCCCGACGAGAGAGCTTGCAGTGCAGGCGGCGGAGGAAATCCGCAGGCTTGCCAAGTACATGCACGGTGTCAAGGTGCTGCCAATTTACGGCGGACAGGATATCACCAAGCAGATTCGTGCACTCAAAGGAACACAGATAATCATCGGTACGCCGGGGCGCGTGATGGACCATCTGCGCCGCAAGACCATTCGCTGTGACCATGTGGACACCATCGTGTTAGACGAGGCGGATGAGATGCTCAATATGGGATTTCGCGAGGACATCGAGACCGTGCTTGAGTATATTCCAAACAAGGAACGGCAGACGATTTTATTCTCCGCGACGATGCCGCAGGCAATCTTGGATATTACCAAGAATTATCAGAAGCCGGATGCGAAGATGATTAAGGTGGTCAAAAAGGAACTGACTGTGCCCAAAATCGAGCAGTATTATCTTGACGTAAAGCGAAAAGATAAGGTTGAGGTGCTCTGCCGTCTGCTGGATTATTATGAGCCGAAGCTGTCGCTGGTATTCTGCAATACAAAGAAGATGGTAGATGATCTGACAGAGGTTTTGAAAGGCAGAGGGTACTTTGCGGAAGGGCTTCACGGAGATATGAGCCAAGCGCAGCGCGACCGTGTGATGAAGAGCTTTCGAACCGGCAAGACCGATATTTTGATCGCGACAGATGTCGCGGCGCGCGGTATTGATGTCGATGACGTGGAGGCGGTATTCAATTATGATATTCCGCAGGACGATGAGTATTATGTGCACCGCATAGGCAGGACAGGGCGCGCAGGGCGGACAGGGCGTTCCTTCACCTTTGTAAAAGGAAAGGAAGTCTACAAGCTAAAGGACATCATGCGCTACTGCAAGACGAAAATCTATGCGATGCCAGTGCCGTCCCTCAACGATGTGAACCAGATTAAAATTGAAAAGGTTATGGACAAAATCGGCAATGTAATCGAGGAGGAAGATCTGACTGCAATGATCAACACCATCGAGAAACAGATCAACGAGTCTGACTACACGGCGATGGATATTGCGGCGGCATTCCTCAAACTGTATATGGGACAGTTAAATGAAGGCAGTGACACCGGCGTAGAGTACACGTTTGACAATACGGGTGCAGAGGAGGAGGGCATGGCGCGCCTCTTCATCAATATCGGCAAGGCGCAGAAGGTCAAGGCAAAGGATATCCTAGGCGCGATTGCGGGCGAGGCGAATATCCCCGGCAAGCTGGTGGGGGCGATTGACCTCTATGATAAGTACACCTTTGTGGAGGTGCCCAAGGAGAACGCAGCGGACGTGCTCGCGGCGATGAAGAATGTCAAAATAAAAGGGAAGACGATCAATATCGAGCCTGCAAATGCGAAATAGTGTATTTATTTTCATGGGGGAGACAGAATGCTTGAATTCGTAAAGGCTAGTACATCAGATGCCTTGGTGATCAATGGGATTTCGAAACGTTCATTTGACAGTGATGCAGCGGTAGGGGCACCTTGCAAAGGAGGACCTCCCGGGTATATGTCGGTACAGTTTCACACAAAGATGGCAAGAACCAATCATCTGTACAAACTGTTGCTTGACGGACTTATTATAGGCGCGGCGATTCTTTTTGTGGATGGGGAGAAACTTCACGTAGGAAGAATATTTATTAGTTTGGAATATTCGCACCAATTCTTTTTATCCCAAATTGGGATATACGGTGTATAAGAGAGACAGTGAGTTTGTGTATTATACAAAAATAGTAGAATAATACCAGAGCGTATAAAGTAACAGAGCGCATAGAGACTGATCAGATCAGCCTATGCGCTCTGTTTATGCACACGGACGCGGAGAAGGTCATTCCCCTACTCGATTGAATAACAGCACTTTATTTCCACAGTTTTTGGTCGAGCCGGTTTATCACTGGCGCACTCAGGTAAGGTGAGATTTTCTCGAACATGGTGTAGTTCAGAACGCCGCCCTCGTCAAGATAGTAATTCAGACAAGTCTCAATCTGGGAATCATCTAAATAATAGATCGTTTCTGAAAATACATCGTAAAATTCCTCTACTGGGAGGGTCATGAGCAGCTTGACGCAATATTCCTGTTCCAGATGGGGCATCAGTGTTTTGATGGTATCCGCGCTGAGCGGCTCGATGGTGCCCTCTTGGAGTGCCTCAGTCAAGTACTGGCTGGACAGTTTTTCGTCAGAATAAATCAGGAACGTTTGGAGTTCATCGGGCGTAAAATCCATTCCTTTGCGCAGCATGTCATGAAAAATTTCACTGGCTTCCGCGGGCTCCATGATGTGCAGGATATTCATGATCTCGTCTTTCTGGTAAGGTTTGCCAGACAGTATAGTGTCTTTTATGAGAGGTATTTTTTCCTCCTCTTCCGATCGAAAGACACTTTCAAATTTACTGGTTTTTATGCTGGAAAAATCTATGGCAAGATTTTTGAGCTTTGCGCCCTGACCGACCATTTTGAGAACATTTCTGCCTTTTTTCATCGTGATGGTCTGTGTAGACTTCTCCCCTGTCTCGTTGAGCGTAATAATATTTTTGTCCGGTGCGACATAGATTACTTTGAATCTGCCGTCAACACACTCAAAGGAGGTCGTTATGCTGACATCAATCTCCTGATTTGCATAGGCGATGAGGAAGGAGTCCGTGCCGGAGAGTATAAAACCAGATGCGTTGATTTTGTTGCCGCCGCCGATGTAAACGCGGGCATAAAAGTTTTTGTGGTTGTCGTTTCCCGCGAGCAGGCTGTCATCATCATAGGCGTTCCATGCATCTCCTGATTTGCTGGCGGTGGGAACATTGTCCAGAAAGCTGTCTGTGGAAAGCATGGAAGTCAGAATCTGTGAGAAGATACTATCATTGTCAGAGTCTGGTTCGCTTTGCGGTTCTTTGGCAGCGGCGTAATCCTCTTGGGAAATCCAGATGGTGCCGCAGGCGGTAAACGTCAGTGCGATCATCAGCGTACAGGCAGAGAGCAGCAGCCGGAAGCGGGATATTCTCTGATAGTGTACGATGTGGGCAAGACGCTTTTTTAAGTCTTTTTTATTTGTATAGAATGTGGTGGCAAGTGCATTTGTACGGTGATTGACAGCCTGTTCTGCGGTGTCCAGAAGCACGTTGCCGTACAGTTTCTTGCCTGTATCGGTCAGTTGTGCGAGAATCTGCTCGTCGCAGGAGAGTTCACAATCACTGTCGATCTGCCTTCCGATGCAGTGCAGGAGTGGATTGAACCAGTGGAGACAGAGCAGAAGCTGATAAACCCATTTGTACAGCAAATCTTTTTTCGCGACATGAATCAGCTCATGGTGGAGGATAAGCTGATACTGGGGCAGCATCCGCTCGTCGTCAGTGCTCTGTGGCAGGATAATAACTGGGCGGAATAGTCCGATCGTCAGCGGACCCAGTATAGACGGGCTTTCATACAATGCAGGAGATTTCTGTATATGAAGCCTGATGCATAAGCTGTTTTTGAGGCTGGTCACGCGCCAGTCTGTAATGGGAACGCAGTTCTTTTTGACAGCGGCTTTGAAACGAAGATAGTTTACAAGCTTGATAAAAAGAAGGAGTATGGCAGCAAGAAACCACAGGTATGCAGCGGCAGTCAGCAGCTTTTGTGCGGTGGCGGCACCTGAGAGACTCCGGCCTAGGAGGTTTTCGGAAAGCCTTGTGATTTTGGAAGCGGCTGTGCTGTCTGCTGGCGGGCTGCTGACATTTTCGCCGTGAGATTGCGTCAGGCTGACATTTTCGGCGGGTGTATGCAGTAGATTGTCATCTCTGGTGTGAGATTGCGTCAGTCTGTTGTCTTCGGTGTGAGATTGCGTCAGTCTGTTGTCTCCGGTGTGAGATTGCGTCAGGTTGTTGTCTGTAAAAGCTATATTTTCGGTGTTGCTGTTGTGTTCCATCATGGTTGAAGTCGTGCTTGGGCGCATATCGCTGTTTGTGTCTTTCGAATATAAGTTTATATTTGCCAATTCAGACAGTTGGATATCTGTGTGAAACTCGGAGTCAAAGTGAAATGGCAGCAGCAGCCGCACGACGACGAGCAGCCAGATATAGTAATTCCATTTGGCTGAAAAGTATTTTCTGGTCAGCGGGCGCAGTGCGATGAGAAAGAATCCGATCAATGCCCCGGACAGAGATAGAGACAGGACCGTCAAAAAAAGCTGACTTATTATAAGGTGTTCCATAGAAATCCCTCCATTTGCGTTTAATATAAGTTCTGGTTAAAAAAGTCGCGCAGCTCCTCGATGTCCTTTTTGGTCAGGGCGTCGCTGTCAACTAACGCCGCGGCCAGACTTTTTGTTCTGCCCTTGAAAAATTTGTCCACAAAACTTTTGGTCTCAGCGCGGACATATGCTTCGCGCTTGATACAGGGAGTGTAATAATATACTTCGCGCTTTTCCTGAGCGACGGCTCCTTTTTTGACTAGGCGGTTTATGAGTGTCAGAATGGTGGTGCGCTCCCAGTTCTTATGTTCGTTTAAGATATTTCGGATTTCTGCGGCATTTAAGGCATGATCTGCCGCCCAGAGGACCTCGAGTATTTCCAGCTCGGAATCGGATACGGTAATGTTTGGGCTCATAAAAATTTCTCCTTTATTTGATAGAATGTGTTTTGGTGTCTGTTGAACTCGTAATCATTTTGTGCGTTCGCATTGAAGAAATGCTGACTACTTATGTAGACAATTATAGTTTACAACTGTAGACAGAGAATGTCAAGAGGGCGAGGGAAATTATTTTATTTCGCCTGAAACTTTTTGGCAGCCCCAGCGGTCTAATCATACAGAACGAATCGAGGAGGTGAAAAGAGTGCACATATTTTCCCGTAAACATACGAACCAAGAGCTCATCGAACAGATGCTTCTCGACAACTACAATCAATACTATCGTCTTGCATACAGTTATGTCCACAACGAAGCAGACGCCTGCGATATTGTACAAAACGGTGCATACAGGGCGCTGCGCAGCAGCCATACGCTCAAAAAGACGGAATATGCCCAGACATGGATCTACCGCATTATGTTGAACGAGTGCTTTCGGTCCCTGAAACAACCGCAGCATCTTTCCTATGAACATATACAGGACGAAATGGGAAATGAGCCATTCTACACGGAGGACGGCAGTACGAATCTTGACTTGCAAAGGGCGCTGGATGCCCTGCCTGAGCAGGATAAGGCAGTTGTGATATTGAGGTATTTCGAGGAACTGAAGCTAGAGGAGATTGCCGTGATTTTGGAGGAGAATTTAAGCACTGTCAAGAGCAGGCTGTACCGCAGCATGAAGAAGCTTCGCGGGGTGCTTGGGGAGGAATTGTAGATGAAAGCGAAAAACAACAGCCACAATGGATAGGAGGGGTATGATGACGGACCAAAAGCATCGCTTGCTGGAAGATCAATTGCAGGGACTTAAAAAAGATTACATGAAGCATCAAATGTCGGAAACGCAGCTCGAACAACTGCGTCAAAAAATGAAGGAGGCGAAAACAATGGATAAAACAGCGAATTTTACAGGAAATAAGGCAGTGAATAATACAAGGAACAAAACCAGACAAAATCAGACGAATCCCATAAAATATGCAGCCATCGCAGCCGCAGCGCTCATAGGGCTCTTTGTCATTCTGCCCAACACCTCAGGAACGATTGCACATGCGATGGAACAGCTTCCGCTGATTGGGCAGCTTGTGAAGGTGATCACGTTCCGAAACTATGAATATGAAACGGACCGCAATATGGCAGATATTGAAGTCCCGGAGATTCAGGCGGAAATAAAACCGGACGAACAGCCAAAGGACAGCGTTGTGCAGGAGAACTTAGACCGCACCACTGCGGAAATCAATGCAGAGATTCAAAGCATTACCGAAAATTTAATCCAAGAGTTTGAGAATAATTTGAAAATGGAACAAGGCTATCAGGATGTGGTTGTAAAGAGTGAGGTACTTGCCACAACACCCGATTATTTTACACTGAAACTGCTCTGCTATCAGGGAGCAGGCAGCGGCTATCAGTGGAACTACTTTTATACCATTGATTTGAATACAGGTGAACGGTTACAGCTAAAAACGCTTTTTCAGGAAGGTGCGGATTACATCACGCCAATCAGTGAGGAAATCAAGCGCCAGATGCAGGAGCGGATGGATGCCGACGAAAATGTATATTACTGGCTCAACGATGAGATTGAGGAGTGGAACTTTCAGGCAATCACAGACGAGACAAACTTTTATCTGAATGAGAAGGACAATGTGGTCATCGCATTCAATGAGGGCGATGTAGCGCCTATGTACATGGGAACCGTCGAGTTTGAGATTCCAGCGGAGGTGCTTTCGGCTATCCGCAACTGATATTTCATTTGAAAGCGTTGGCGGCACGGAAGTGATATAAAACAAAACGTTTGTATGCAAAGCCATCGTTACTATTCACGGCTTAGGCGCTGCTCATAGTAACGATTCGGGGCGATATTCAGAGTTTTGCTTCGCAAAAATCGCCCCTCACTCCTGAATCATGTTCTCACGGAATGCGCAGTTCAGCGCATTCCTGAACAGTAACAAGCCATCTTGCGTAACGAGGAAAAATGCCTCGTATTCTTGACAACCGGGGGCAATCATGTTTATAATGATACATAGTTCCCGGTTGTTATGACGTGTAAAGCATTGCAGGAAATGACGATGTTGTGCGCAGAAGCCTCTTTTGAGAAGTCTTGGGCAGCGGGGATAGAGAATAGGTTATAAAGACGATGACGGAGACAGTACACAATTTCAGAAAATCACAGAGAGCCGGGGCAGGTGTGAGCCGGCATGAGTATGGGATTGTCGAAGATCACTCCTGAGTTTCAGTCCGAACTGTATTGTTTGATACGTATTAATACGTATTTGATGCGCTTGGCGTGAAGGCAGTATTGATGCCTTGGAAGTGTATTGGACCAGACATAGTAGGCACTGACGTAGTTTCTGCGTTACAGGAAACGTGTATAAAAGTTTTTCGGTATTTTTGGGATGTTGTGCATGTACAGAAATCGGAAAAACGGAGTACGCTGTAATTAGGTGGTATAACGAATATGAGGCTCTCGTCCTATTTACAGGATGAAGAGCCTTTTTTATGCACACGGGCGTCCAAAGGAACAATGTCAGCAGAAGCTGACGGACGCTCGGCGCGCGAGTAGAGTAGAAGGTCGTTCCCCTACTCGATTGCGCAGGGGTGCGTAAGGAAATCAGCAGCGTTGCTGCATGCGCAGGTCTGTTTTTTCTGGAAAGGAGGCAGCGATGGATATAATCTCAGAGGTTTTGGATATGGCTGCGGAAATTGTGGAGCTGATTGTAACGGAGCTTTTAAGAAGGAAAAAAGAAAAGAGAACGAGACAAAACAAGGAAAATGAGAGGAGCAGGAAAAAACAATGTACAACAAAGTAGACACCAACCTGAACTTTGTGGACAGGGAAAAAAATGTAGAGAAATTCTGGAAGGACAATGACATTTTCAGGAAAAGCATGGACAGCCGTAAGGAGGGCGAGACCTATACTTTTTATGACGGACCGCCGACGGCAAACGGCAAGCCGCACATCGGCCATGTGCTGACGCGCGTCATCAAGGACATGATTCCGCGCTACCGCACCATGAAGGGATATATGGTGCCGAGAAAGGCAGGATGGGACACGCACGGACTTCCTGTGGAGCTTGAGGTAGAGAAGCTTTTGGGCTTGAACGGCAAAGACCAGATTGAGGAGTACGGCATGGAGCCGTTTATCAAGAAGTGCAAGGAGTCTGTCTGGAAATACAAGGGCATGTGGGAGGATTTCTCAGGAACCGTTGGGTTCTGGGCGGATATGGACGACCCCTATGTGACGTATGACGACAATTTCATCGAGTCCGAATGGTGGGCGCTGAAAGAAATCTGGGACAAAAAATTATTGTATAAAGGCTTCAAGATTGTGCCGTACTGCCCGCGCTGCGGAACGCCTTTGTCCTCGCAGGAGGTGGCGCAGGGCTATAAGACCGTAAAGGAGCGCTCTGCGGTTGTGCGCTTTCAGGTGGTCGGTGAGGACGCTTATTTCCTCGCGTGGACGACAACGCCATGGACACTTCCGTCCAATGTGGCGCTCTGCGTAAATCCCGATGAGACATACTGTAAGGTAAAGGCGGCGGACGGCTGCACTTACTATATGGCGGAAGCGCTGCTCGACAAGGTGCTCGGCAAACTGGCGGAAAATGAGGGCGACAAGGCGTATGAGGTGCTGGAAACCTACAAGGGTACGGATTTAGAGTACAAGGCGTATGTACCGCTGTTTGACTTTGCGGCAGGCATCATTGAAAAGCAGCACAAAAAGGCGCATTTTATCACTTGTGACACGTATGTCACAATGACAGACGGTACCGGCATCGTACACATTGCCCCTGCGTTTGGTGAGGATGATGCCAATGTCGGCAGAAAGTATGAACTGCCGTTTGTACAGCTTGTCAACGGAAAGGGCGAGATGACAGAGGAGACCTCCTACGCTGGCGTTTTCGTGAAAAAGGCGGACCCGATGATTTTGAAGGACTTGGAGGAGAAGGGACTGCTGTTTGACGCGCCGAAATTCGAGCATGAGTATCCGCACTGCTGGCGCTGTGACACGCCGTTAATCTACTATGCGCGCGAGTCATGGTTTATCAAGATGACAGCGGTAAAAGAGGACTTGGTGCGCAACAACAACACAGTCAACTGGATTCCAGAGTCCATCGGAAAAGGGCGTTTTGGCGACTGGCTTGAGAATATTCAGGACTGGGGCATCTCGCGGAACCGTTACTGGGGAACGCCGCTCAATGTGTGGGAGTGCGAGTGCGGCCATCAGGAGTGCATCGGCAGCAGGCAGGAGCTTGCGGACCGAAGCGGGAATCCCGATGCGGTAAAAGTCGAGCTGCACAGACCTTATATTGATGAGGTGACTTTCAAATGCCCGGACTGCGGCAAGGAGATGCGCAGGGTTCCAGAGGTTATTGACTGCTGGTTTGACTCCGGCGCCATGCCGTTTGCACAGCATCACTATCCTTTTGAAAATAAGGAATTGTTCGAGCAGCAGTTTCCGGCACAGTTTATCTCGGAGGCGGTTGACCAGACGCGCGGCTGGTTCTACTCGCTGATGGCGGAATCCACGCTGTTGTTTAACAAGGCGCCCTATGAGAATGTCATCGTGCTTGGCCATGTTCAGGACGAGAACGGGCAGAAGATGTCCAAGTCAAAGGGCAATGCGGTAGACCCGTTTGAGGCGCTGGAAACCTACGGGGCAGATGCAATCCGCTGGTATTTTTACGTCAATTCCGCACCTTGGCTTCCGAACCGTTTCCACGGCAAGGCAGTGCAGGAGGGACAGCGCAAATTCATGGGAACACTGTGGAACACTTACGCGTTTTTCGTACTCTACGCAAATATTGACGGTTTTGACGCGACGAAGTATACATTGGAGTATGACAAACTTCCGGTGATGGACAAATGGCTTTTGTCAAAGCTCAACACGGTTGTCGGCGCTGTGGACAATGACCTTGAAAACTACAGGATTCCCGAGGCGGCGCGCGCATTGCAGGAGTTTGTGGACGAGATGAGCAACTGGTATGTACGGCGCAGCCGTGAACGGTTCTGGGCAAAGGGCATGGAACAGGACAAGATTAACGCATACATGACGCTTTACACCGCACTTGTGACCATTTCTAAGGCGGCGGCGCCGATGATTCCGTTTATGACGGAGGATATTTATCGAAATCTTGTTTGCAGTATCGACCCGTCGGCGCCGGAGAGTATCCATCTGTGCGATTTCCCGTCAGTTGACGAGAAGTTCATTGACAAGCAGCTCGAGACGGATATGGAGGCAGTGCTAAAGACCGTGGTGATGGGACGCGCGTGCCGCAATACGGCAAATATCAAGAACCGTCAGCCAATCAGTACCATGTTTATCAAGGCACCGTTTACACTGGGCGCATTTTGTCAGGAAATCATCGAGGACGAGCTGAATGTCAAAAAGGTGGTGTTTACAGATGATGTGCGGGAATTTACGACCTACACCTTTAAGCCGCAGTTAAAGACCGTGGGACCTAAGTACGGCAAGCAGCTTGGCGGCATCAAGGAAAAGCTTTCTACGATTGACGGAAATGCGGCGATGGATGCGCTGAAAGCAGACGGGGTCATTGTGTTTGATGTGAATGGAACAGAGGTGAAGCTTGCCGAGGAGGACTTGCTGATTGACATTTCCCAGAAAGAGGGCTATGTGACAGAGGCGGACAATACGGTGACGGTCGTGCTTGACACGAATCTGACAGAGGAACTTGTCGAGGAGGGCTTTGTCTACGAGGTCATCAGCAAGGTACAGACCATGCGTAAGGATTCCGGTTTTGAGGTGATGGACCATATCAAGGTATACATTAGCGGAAATGACACGATTGTCAGTGTTGTGCAGAAGAACGAGAAGGCAATCGGCGAAAAGGTTCTCGCAGATGCGTTTGTATATGGCGAGGACAATGTGCCCAATGCAAAGAACTGGAATATTAATGGTGAGAACGCTACAGTGGGCGTGGCGCGTTGTTAGGGTGCGGACTTACGCCGGCGGTCTGTACACTGGGGTTTTAGGAGAGATTGAAATATGAAAAAGAGTCGCCGAATCATAAAAATTGTATTGATTGCGTCGGGCGCATTGCTCGTGATTTTTGTCATTGCGTCGTTTATGCTGATTAATCATTTTATGAAGGAATATTTTAACCGGAGTGAGCAGAAGAAGTATTCCGAGTATATGCGCTGGGCGGATTTTGAAGATTTTCCGAGGGAAACTGTGACATTTGCCTCCGGCAGTGAGACGTTGACAGGCTACATCTACGGTAAAGACAAGCCGGCAAAAGGGCTTGTGGTGATTTCGCACGGGCTGGGCGGATATTCGGAGGGCTATATCAACGAGACAAAATATTTCGTGGACAATGGGTTTATGGTATTTGCCTACGACAATACAGGCAGTGGCGCATCGACGGGCGACAGTTGTATCGGGCTGGTGCAGTCGGCGCTCGATTTGGACAGTGCGCTGACTTATGTGGAGCAGAATGCTGTCTTTGACGGGCTGCCCATCTGCCTTTACGGGCATAGCTGGGGCGGCTTTGCCACGACGGCTGTGCTGAATCTGGACCATGATATCGCAGCGGTTGCCAGCCTTGCGGGGTACAACGACAGTATACAGGAGATGACATATGTCGGAAAAAGTCTGATCGGGTCCTTTGCCTATGTGGAAAAACCGTTTATATGGCTCACGCTGCGCCTCACTTTTGGGGACAAGATGAATCTCACTGCGGCAGAGGGCATCAACCGTGCAGTCAACACGGCAGTTATGATTGTCCAAGGAGATCAAGATGACTTTGTGGGATTTGACGGACCGTGCATTTATGCCAATCGCGATAAAATCACAAGAACCGATGTGAAGTATGTGCTGCTGGAGGGCAGAGAGCATGGCGACCTCATGATGAATTATAGCGAGGAACGTCTGGCATATATGGAAAAACTAGATGCGGAGTATCAAGAGATGCTCGAGCAGTACCAAGATGAGATTCCAGATGAAATTCTCAAAGCGTGGAATGACACGATTGACAAAAAACTGACCTCGCAGTTGAACACTGAATTGTTTGAGGATATTGTGGACTTTTATATGCAGGCGATTGCACATCGAAAGTAAAAGCGATGTTGGGTGTGAGCCATAAAAGTGTAAAAAAGCGCTCTGGCGGGACAGCGCGCGAAAGATTGTAATCAAGAGGGCTGTCTGAAAAGGAGACTTGCCCGCACCGAATGGACGTGACTGGAGTTTGTCACATCTATATCGTGCGGAGTGGGAATGCTGATCGGACAGTCTTTTTTCGTACAGGGTATTCAAAGGAACAGATAAGGGCGGGATAGCAAGGGGGAAATAAGTTATCAAAATTTCATAAAAGATTTGTTGCATGAACCGATATAAAATAATAAAATAGAGACAGGAAAGTATGAATTTTGGAAGAAGAACCATACTAACAAAGGAGGTGTTTCTTATGGCAACTTCAAGTATCACAAAGAATTTTGTTATTTCCGGCAAGGAACAGGTGGAGATGTTTATCAATGCGATTGAAGAATCTGCCCAAAACCGCCCTATCCGTACACCTGTGGCTGCAAGGCAGATCAAAGGGGAAGAGGAACTGAGAAAATTCATGAAAGAATGGGAGAAAGCGCATGCTGGTAAATGATAAATTTTTCTATATCAACATTCGTGATTATCTGGCATTAGGAAATGATAATAAAGCCGGAGAGCCAATGCTTGCCAGAGTGCTTTCCGGTTTTTCATGCCCGAAGAACCCGGATGTGGAGCGTTTTTTAAAGAACAGTGCGGTAGAATTTACCAAAAAGAGCCAGTCAGTCACATACCTAGTGTTTTCTGTGGAAAGTAAGGAACTGCTTGGATACTTTACCCTTGCATTAAAGCCTTTGTCAGTCAGGGGTCAAACCATAAGCAATACCATGAAAAGAAAACTGCTGCGTATCAGCGAGCTGGACGAGAGTTCAGATACATACACTATGTCAGCCTACCTGATTGCCCAGCTTGGAAAAAATTATACAAATGGTATAAATCACAAGATTACAGGAAAAGAGCTTGTCGAATTGGCATGGACTGTGATAGAAGATGCGCAATATATGCTTGGCGGCATCGTGACATTTTTGGAAGCTGAAAATGAGGAAAAGCTGTTATCTTTTTACCGCGACAATCGTTTCTCGCAGTTTGATACCAGACAGACCACATCAGATACAGATGAGCCACATGAGCTGGTACAGCTTTTAAGGCTGCTCTAATATATTCCCGCCGCACTAAAAAGTATGGATTTTCCTGTTCTGTCTGTTTGTGTGTGGCGCTCCTTTTAGAATACGTCCTGTAATGGAGGATATTCCCCATTACCTGAGGTTGATGGAACTTGGAAATAGAAAGTAGAGCCGGGGAACTGCCGATAATAACTGACTATTTGGAACACAGCGCCAGAGCATATAGAAAACAAAGGATTTCATATATATTCCACATTGATATGGTATACTTGAAAGGCTAGGAGGTACTAGTGTGAAAAATAAATTTTTCACACGACAAATTTGTGCTTACGCCCAAATTCGCAGTTTTTGGTAAGAATGGAGATTTATATGGCGGTATTATTGATTGTGGAAGATGACAGAAAAACAAATGAGGCGGTATGTGAATATTTGAGATCAGCAGGTCATGAGATTATTCCCGCTTATGATGGCGGCGAGGCATTGCGGATATTTGACAGGGGGAACATTGATCTTATCGTACTCGATCTCATGCTCCCCAAAGTATCTGGGCTTTCCGTCCTGCATGAGATACGCCGGAAAAGCGCAGTCCCTATCCTTATGCTTACGGCGGTTGAAGATGAACATACGCAGGTGGCAAGTTTTGATGAACAGGTTGATGATTACATCACAAAGCCGTTTTCTATGGTTCTGCTGGGCAGACGTATCACAGCCCTTTTGCGGCGGAGCGGGAAAGGTGTGATAACGGACATCATGACTTTTGGGGAGGTAACGGTCAACTTTTCCGGCTACACGGCAAAGGACAAAAATGGCAGGATTGACATTACCCCGAAGGAGATAGACCTGCTAAAGCTGCTAGTGGAGCATAAGGGGCTGGTGCTTACCCGCTCACAGATATTGGATGACCTGTGGGGAGATGATTGCCTGATCATTGACCGGACAGTTGATACCTATATTAAAAACCTGCGCAAGAAGCTGCGGCTTGACTGCATTGTCACCGTTAAAGGCATAGGCTATAAATATGAGGTGGAGCAATGAAACAGATGAAGATATTCCCGAAAACATTTCTTTACACGTTAGGGCTGATGCTTTTTATTGTTGGGATTGCCCACTTACTGCTCTATGTATTTACGAAACCGGAATGGCTGTTAATCTCAGTCAGTCCGCACGATGAATTGTCATTCAACACAAGCCTGAATGTGGCAGCGTATGTCACGCAGACCGTCCTGAGAGCACTGCCCATATCTTTGGCCTGCTGCGTGATTATTTCCATAGCCTGCTCCTTTGTATTTTCACGGAAGATCACAGTTCCCATAAAACAGATCGGGGCGGTGACGGAACAGATGGCGCGTATGGAAAAGGGTGCTGTCTGCAAGATTCACGCCAATGATGAAATAGGTATCTTAGCGGAGCATATCAATCATTTATACAAGAGCCTGCTGTCGGCTATTGAGAGCCTTGAGATCGAGAAGCAGCGTGTCAGTGAGATCGAGAAGTCAAAGGTTGATTTTCTGCGGGCTGCTTCCCATGAATTGAAGACGCCAGTCACCGCTCTGAATGCCACGCTGGAAAATATGATACTCGGTGTCGGGAAATATAAAGATTATGACACGTACCTGCCGGAGTGCAGGGATATGACAGGACACCTCGCGGACATGATACATGATATCCTTGAAACCTCAAAGGCAGGGCTGTCCGCAGAGAATGAGGGCGCGGCGGAAATTGACTTGTCAGCGATGCTTTCCTCGTTGTGCGAACCGTATATGCTGATTGCAAAGGCTAAGGGCATCAACTTCTGTCTGAAATTGCCGGACAGCTTTAAAGCGGTACTGCCGCCGCAGATGTTTGGAAAAGCAGTGTCAAATATCCTTGCCAATGCCGTGGCATACACGGAATCGGAAAGAACAGTTTCTGTGTATTTCGACGGGCGTGATATTCTGATAGAAAACGAGTGCGTTCCTATACCCAAAGAGGCACTGCGGCATATCGCTGAGCCGTTTTACCGCCCCGATTTTGCTAGAGACCGCGACAGGGGCGGCAACGGGCTTGGGCTGTATATAGTAGATACAGTATTCAAGACAATGGACATTTCTTACTCATTCTGCGCAATGGAAGAACCACAGGGAATGAGATTTACAATTCATTTATAATAAACTCTCCGGCGGACTGGGGAGTTTTTTCTATTTCATTTCAATTTTACATACGTTTCATAATAGCTCCACATTGGGGGTGTACGATACCAGCGTCAGAATCAATCATAGAAGAAAACGGAGGTATCAAAATGGGAACTTATAAACGGGCGTATCTCTACGTCACACGAAAAAAGGGAAAAAGCATTCTGCTCTTTTTCATTTTCCTTATTATGGCAACTTTTGTATTGGCTGGGCTTTCGATTCAGAAAGCATCACAGGCGGCGCAAAAAAAATTGAGGGAGGCTATAGGCGGCAAATTTTGCGTTTCAGTTGAACTTTCAGAGAGCAACCCATATTTCAGGATAGAGGATGATGGGGAAGGCGCTCTTGACCTTTACACGGAGCTTCCCGTTACACAGGATATGATCGATGCCATTATGGAGATCAGCGGCATTGAAAAATATGATGCATCAGCCCAGACACTTGTCTCTACAAGTCTCACGATCTTTCCCGGCAATGTTCCATTAAAAGGGGATCTGAATAACAAAGTATATGCTAGGACTGTTGCCAGTACGGAAAATAGCAGCTTCTTTCAGTCCGGGGTAATGGAACTAAAAGAAGGGAATCATATTACAGGAAATGAGCGTAATGCAGCGGTTATCAGCAAAGATATAGCAGATCAGAACAACTTGAAAATAGGCGACACCATTTCCTTAAAGGTCGATGAGGAGACAGAAGTTCAGGTTATTGGTATTTATGAAATCCTTAAACCTGATTCGCTATTTGAAAGTATTGTTACGTATGAAAAACTGGAAAACCAGATTTTTATTGATATAGATACCTTACAAAACTTATTCGGGGATATGCCAGTGGGATTTTATGAGGTGGTATTTACTGTGAATGATCCAGCACAGCTTGACAGCATGATGTCAGCAGTAAAAGGTCTTTCTGCTATTGACTGGCGTGCTTTTGCAGTTGCAGCAGATAACCAGACATATCTGGATGCTGCCGCACCATTGCAGAAATTACAGGCTTTGATGTCATCTATAATATGGGTGATCGTATTGGTAAGCATAGTCATCCTCTCGCTGATTCTTGCCATGTGGGGAAGAAGCCGCCTCCATGAAACGGGTATACTCCTTTCCGTTGGAATTGGGAAGACAGAAATAATAGGACAATATCTCACAGAGGTTTTGATGATAGCGGTGGTTGCTTTCGGCTGCGCTTATTTTACGAGCAGCGCAGTTGCGGGACAGATTACAGACGGATTCTTGCAGCAGGACATTTCGGTCAATGAGGAACAGACAGACGATGATATTGTCGTTTATGTAAAGGAAGGGTATGGAGAGGATATCGCGGTCAGCATAAAGGAGGATTCTGCCCTGTCGGATGTGGCTTCCGGTCAAGATACCGCCCCGGAAGTAGAAGTTTCGATAGATGGGGCAGAGGTGGACGCGGCGCAGATTGGCGTTAGGATTGATTTTTTCAATATGTTGCAGCTCTACATTATAGGTATTACCGTTATCATTGTCTCAATGGGTGTTTCCTCACTGGCGATAATGCGTCTGAAACCCCATGAAATCTTATCAAAAATGAGCTAAGGTAGTGTCAAATAATCTATGAAAAAACTGAGTCAAAAAAATAGGCTCGAATGAACCTCGAAAATTGCAGATATTAG
>ERZ808054.318-NODE-318-length-52204-cov-6.933278_pt1 | contig 52204 bp, 42 predicted proteins | sample MGYA00380201_ERZ808054 | MGnify/ENA primary metagenome ERZ808054 (study PRJEB31490, sample SAMN06133419) | mouse gut metagenome | isolation source: Z5_2 | host: mice | place: China: Chengdu | collected 2015-05 ...
TTTTCTGTTCATCAATTATACTGTCAGTGATAACTTCTGCGGTCTTTCCACGTTCATGCCTGTGCTCCAAAATGTTAATATTTGTGATTTCTCCATTTTGCACGGTAACTTCCACTTTGGCATATATAAAATCCACGTCATATTCACCAACATAAACTCCGTCAGGAATATCAGAAATATTTATATCTTCAAAGGTGGTTTCCCTTACTGCCTGTCTATAGTCCGCAACACTTTTAAAGTAGAGAATTCCCAAAACGAAACCGGCAAGCAAAAGAAACACGATAACAAATAATACTGTTTTCTTTTTCGATATTTTCACTTCATCACTCTCCACTATCTGCAATAGAACAATACAACATATGAAAACCATGTTCTAAAAACTGGACTTTTGATAATCCCATTGCTTTTTTAATATATTCTTCTTTATTTTCTGCAAGCTGAATAAACCCGGACAACATACCCCAGAAAACAAAAATAGTAGGCATGATTTTCAGATTGCTTCGCAGATCACCTTTATCTATGCCGGATATTAAAAATTCCTTTATCTTTTCGTTTATTTCTTCCCCTATTTGATAAGTTTCTTTTTCTTCGGGAAGATAATCGTGGCCCTCAAAATCAATATTGATTTTATCCAATACCATTTTGAAGTAGAACGGAAATTCTTCCTGATACTGAACCAATCCACGACAAATGAAATTGTATTGCTCTTTTGTGGTTTGCTGCTGCTCCAGTGCAGAAGCGATGTAATGATAAAGTTTTTTCATGCTGTCCAACACTAAGATACCAACAATTTCCTCTTTGTTCTCAAAATACACATATAAAGTCGCTTTGCTGTATCCGGCTGCTTTGGCTATATCGTCCATAGAGGCTGCCGCTATGCCTCTCTCCATGAACAATACTGACGCAGCGGAAGCAATTTTTTCCCGGTGTACACTTTTCGGCTCTTTTTTCTCCGTGCCATTGTCTGCCTCCTTATAATTAAACTTATAGTTTAATTATAAAGGTTTTAAAGAATACTGTCAACTTTTACCTCCAAAATAATTGTTGTCCTGCAAATTAGATGCACCAGCTCCATGCAGATTAGATGCGCCTGATTTTGATGTTGCGCGTTGGGGATCAGCGGATTGCCTGCACCAACATCAGCAAGTTATCTGATCGTTATTAAAATTGAAGCAAATTCACAGATCGGAAGAAATGCAAAAAGCAGGGAAACCTGCTTTTGCTGCTAAATCTCGTTATTGTTAATTGCCTGCATGACGATTTCTGCTGTGATCATGTCAATCTTCCTGGAGTCTCCGATCAGAAGACAACTGTTGAATAACTTCGGAACGCCAAACTTTGCAACAGCAGATTTCATGACAGATATAAGATTTAAAAGTAGTACACTTATTCCTACAAATATTCAAAACAAATTTCCCACATGAGCACTGGAAATTTGTTTTTGCTTATTGATGGTACCGCCCCAACCTCTTTTCTCAGAATTTGTAGGGGTAATCAATTTCCCTTCTGCTACACAACCGAAGCGACAAGGCGCATAGAAACTTGAAAAGACGATACAGCCCTTAAAATCAGGGTTATACCGCCTAATCTGAAATTCTTTTTCTACACTATATTATTTTAACAATTTCATCTCTGGATAATATTCAAACTCAGCTTTTCCAATCAGGTCTCCCCGCGCTACAAACTTATTCATCCAATACCTTGAATCCCACGAACTGTTGCGGTTATCCCCCATCATAAAATAGGAATCCTCCGGTATCTGATAAGGTCCAAAATCCTCATAAAATTTGATATTCGTATAATCTGAAATCACTTTACCATCAATATAAACTTCTCCATCAATTCCCTCAATCGTCTCTCCCGGAAGCCCAATAATCCGTTTGAGATACATCGTTTCCCCGTCATCGGGGTAATAAAATGAGACGATATCCCCTCTCTGTGGTACATCATACATATATGCCAGACGGTTGATGACAATCCTGCTTCCGGTCATGACCGTCTGCTCCATTGACCCTGTCGGCACCAAGGCGCTTGCGACGACATTATTTTTCAGCCAAAACGCAACCACCAGCGCAAACAAGATCATTTTTGACCATTCATATACTCCTCTTATTACTTTTTTCATCAAGTAACGCCTTTCTATCAATCATTACACGAAGTTTCCATATACGCAGCCTGATACCGCACCCCCTCCTGATCATACAAATCTGTCAGCTTCAAGTCCGGCTCATTATAATAAATTGTGTACTCCTCACCATATACTGCATAAATTCCACGCTGTGCCAGCGGCGACAAACGATTTGTCTCCAAAGCCTCTGTGATATAGACAGGAATCACCTGCATCAATATTTCTGCGCAGCCATACTCTTTCGCATACGTGACAAGATTGTGGACAGCGCTTTTGCAAAAACCATCTGCCACGTCAATATATGCCGTCCGAACCACGCCATTTTGAAATTCATAGTAATGCTGCCAGTCGAGGCTGTTTGCTGGATAGTCCCGCAATAAGACAATGCTCATCGCATGGTCATATTTCATAATCCCTGCCTGATGCACCGTGTTCCCAACTCTGTTAAAAAGATTCAGCGCATACTCTGAACCACTCAAATCATCCAGATTCCGCACGAACCCGTCATAACTCGAGATGGACCCACGCACAAATCCGTTTGCCTTCATAGTATCTGCAATATAATCTACAATAAACGCATTGGCCATCCAATAAAAATCAATAAATTCAGAAATTCCTTCCTCTGATGCATATGCCAGATACTCCTCAGAAACAAAGAGTTTGATGCGGTTCTCTCCTAAAAGCTCAATCTGAACCGCATGTTCATCCTGCGCAAAGGCACTAATTTCAGCAAAGTAGGCTGCTATTTCCTCATTTTGATATGGGTCAAAGTCCACCGTCTCCATATCGTCCTTGCAGCCAAACAGATTCTTGTACTGAACGTATACCGGCGCTAAATAAATCGCTCTGTTCCCATATTTTTCCAGCAGGGAAAACGCCTGATACAGCACCTCCTCCACCTCGATTTCCTCATTGGGGTGCTGATTGATATAATACAGATTTTTTACCCCGTCAAAAGACATACTCGTGTGAAAAAGCTCATACGCCTTTGCTGTCGTCTCGGTATACAGTGCGGAGACTGCCTTTTTCTCTGCGGTCGCCGGCAATTCTCCTGCCCCAATATCGTATTGAAAAATCAATTCGTCAGAACAGTTCAGTTCAGACGAAGCTGCTTCGATCGTTGTCCAGCCTGTATCTGCTGTCAAATATCCGACCAGAGAATACCCCAATGCCCCAACGCCAATCAGAATCAAAAGTATGGTTAAAATCAATCTGCCTTTGGGATACTTCTCAAAAAGTTCAATCCGCTTTACAGGCTTTGGGTGTCTGTCATTTCTGTCTCTAACTGTTCGATTCAAGCTATACCACCACTAATATCAATAGAATCACAAACAACACGATGATCGCCGCCAAGGTCAGCAGACCGGCAACCGCGCCTTTTTTACATGCCGAATAATTGCGGTAATAATGAAAATGTTTGAATACAAATGCTGCGATCAATCCTAATATTGGAAGCAAAAATGACAAAATCTTATACCATATGCTTCCCGTATCATGGACTGGTGCTTTCAAAAATTCATCTTCTGAAGCGGACAGTTCGTTGGCGTTTTTTTCCTGCGAATGCTTTTGTGCCTGCGGTGCGTCCGGGTCTACAATGTTGATGGACTTTAGCGGCACACCCTTTTCACGTATCGCCCGATACTCCTCAATTTCCTTTTTATTTCCATACACAAAATGATCGTGCCCGATATTGACAAGCTCTGGCTGGTCCGTACTGTAATCATGCATCGAAGGATCATACGTATAAAGCACTTTATTTTTTTCAAGCTTCGGATCTGGAATCGGAATCGCAGAAATCAGTGAGTGTGTATATGGATGCAGCGGAAATTCAAACAATTCGTCCGCCTCTGCAATCTCCACGATATTTCCTTTATAAATAACGCCAATCCGGTCAGAAATAAACCGTACAATAGACAAGTCATGCGCAATGAACAGATACGTGACATTCTTTTCAACCTGAAATTTTTTGAGCAGGTTCAGTACCTGCGCTCTAATCGACACATCGAGCGCAGAAATCGGCTCATCTGCCACGACAAGCTCTGGCTCCATAACCATCGCGCGCGCAAGCCCGATTCTCTGCCGCTGTCCACCTGAAAACTCATGGGGATAGCGCGTCAAATGCTCTGGCAGCAAGCCCACCTCATTGATCATTTCCTCAACTTTGCGGACGCGGTCCGCTTCATTCTCATATAAATGAAAGTTGTACAAGCCCTCTGACACGATATAATCTACGGTCGCACGCTCATTGAGCGATGCCGCGGGGTCCTGAAAGACCATCTGAATATTTCGAATGACCTCTCTGTCCAGCGAATGTGGAATCTTTCCCGAAATGCGGACTCCCTTATACTGAATCTCACCGCTGGCACAGGGGTTGACACGAATGACCGCCCTTCCGACTGTCGTCTTGCCTGAGCCTGACTCTCCTACCAGCGAAAATGTTTCACCCTTGTAAATGTCAAAGCTGGCATTCTTGACAGCCTTGACAGCACTGTCACCCTTGCCAAAGGTAATATCTACATTTTTGACGGATAATAAGATCTCTTTGCCATTTTTTTCATCAATTGGACCGTGTTCCGGCAAATGAGACACGCGTCCTGAAGTTTTCTGATTTAGGTTTGACACGTTCTAAATCTCCTATATGTTAAATGCTTTTAATAGTTTCTCGTGAATATTCTGAATTGCCTCTGGTTTCTCAACCTTGGGAGAACGCGGGTCCAAAAGCCAAGTCTTTGCGTAGTGCGTATCGCTGACCTTGAACATTGGCGGCTCCTTCAAAGTATCAATCTTCATGCAATATGGATTACGCGGTGCAAACGCATCTCCTACAACCTTGTTGTACAGAGAAGGCGGTGTTCCATTGATGGAGTACAGCTTTGTATTCTTCTCCGCAAGCTGCGGCATGGAAGATAGCAATGCCCATGTGTAGGGATGTCTTGGATCATAGAAAATCTCATCGACAGATGCAAGCTCTATAATCTGTCCCGCATACACGACTGCAACGCGGTCAGCAATATTCGCGACAACGCCAAGGTCATGTGTGATAAATACAATCGTATAATTAAATTCTTTCTGCAAATCTTTTAGGAGCTTTAAAATCTGTGCCTGAATCGTAACATCCAGCGCCGTTGTAGGCTCATCGCAGATTAAAATCTTAGGCTGGCAGGACAGCGCGATCGCTATGACAATTCTCTGCCGCATACCGCCAGAATACTGAAATGGATAATCATCAAAACGCGCCTCAGCATTTGGGATTCCCACCTTTTTCATCAAATCCAGCGCTTTTGCGCGCGCCTCGGACTCTGTCACATCCTGATGCTTCATGATGATTGATGTGATCTGCTTCCCAATCGTGATAATTGGATTCAACGATGTCATAGGGTCCTGAAATACCGTCGCGATCTTCTTGCCGCGGATTTGATACCAGTCCTTAGCATACTTAACATTCGCAAGATTCAGCACACAAGTTCCGTGCAGTTTGTCCGCTGTCTCATCCAGATATTTCACGCGGAAAGCTACCTTGTCAAAAACGGCATTTCTCTGCGCATCATCAGACAAATCAACACCTGTCTCCATCGCCGTCTTTAACGCTGACAACAACTTGTTCAACAGCTTTACACGCTTTGTAAAACTATATCTTCCGATGGAGAGATACACCTCCTTAGCAAGAACTTCGTTGCGCTTTTTTGTATTCTCTGAGATACTTCCCTTGACCGCAGCATCATACTTTGTCTTTAATTCTGACATCTTGGTATCGTACTGCTTCATATATGTCGTATCGTTTTTAAGACGCGTCCCCGCTGCCTTCTCCATCGCGATTCGTTCTTTTAACAGCTTTTTAATCTCTTTCTCCATTTCCTTGATCGAATTAGAGAGCTCTTTGATCTTCGCTTTTTCTGTCTTGGGGTCTAACGTCTGTTTTAGATTAAACGCCTCTGTTTTCCTGATTCCCAGCTCTGCGATTGCCTTGTCGCTCGCCTCGCCCTCCTCTTTGCTGATATCTGCCTTTTCCCGGCGCTCAGCCTTCAAAGCTTCCATCTCTTTGTAGATATCAACCCCGAGTTCATAATGAGAATACGCGTTTAATTTGGTCAGCGCATGGTCAATCATCTGCTTCGAGACAGATGTTTTCCTGACAAGGGTATCCGCCAAATCTTCGTCATGAAAAAGAATACTGCCATTGTCAATATAACCATTGCTGTCCAGCATTCCGGCAAACGTCTTGGTAAATACAGATTTACCAGAGCCAGATTCCCCCACGATCGCAATTGATTCATTCTCATAAATATCAAGTGAAACGCCGCGGATTGCTGTCAAACGCTTTCCGCGCACGCGAAATTTAACTTCCAAATCCTTGATTGATAATAATACTTTTTTATTTTTCATTCTGTCCCCCGCCTACATGTGTGTTCTCGGATCGGATGCATCACCAAGGTTCTGCCCAACCACATACAATACAATCGTGATAATTGAAGCTACGGCAACCGGACTCCAGAACTCGAAGCCCCAGCCGGGGGTCAGCATCGCACTCTCCGCCTCGAATATCAATCTACCTAGTGACATCTCTTTCAATCCCATTCCGATATAGGCAAGAAACACCTCATAGGAAATATAGGAAGGAATCTCTGTCGCTGCAAGTGTCACAACGATTGAAGTCATAAACGGCAAAATATTTTTCATCGCAATGCGAATCGTGGATGTACCCAGACATCTTGAAGCCAGATTGTATTCTCTGTCACGGATAATGACAACCTGTGTACGGATAAAGTACGCGATCATCAGCCATCCAGTAATCGTCATCGCAAACACCATCGTCCAGAAACCGGCTGAAAAGATCATGACCATAACAGAAATCACTAAAATATATGGCAGATTCGCAATAATGTTATAGACAATCATCATCACATTGTCAACTTTTTTGGAGAAGCCCCAGATCGCACCTACCAGCACGCCGACGGTCATGTTGATCAGCGCAACAATCAAAGCCAGCGAAATAGAAATCTGAGAGCCATACCAGATTGCGTCAAAGGTTGACTGACCTGCTGCACCTGCACCCAAAAGCCAGTGAATACTAAAGCCAAACTTGTCAATTGCCGCCTTTGGCGTCAAATGCTTCGCAGAGGCATTGAGCAGATTGCCAAACTTATCATACTCTACAAATATTGGATACAGATATGCCATCAATACAATCAAGCCTAGCAGACTCAGCATCACGATATTAATCTTTTTGCGAAAGAAAACGCGGAAAACTGACTGCCAGTAAGAGTACCTTGGCGCTGTAATCTTCTCTGACTCCAAATCACTGTGATTAATCACAGAAAAAAGTTCTTCGTCAGACATTCCTTCCGTGAGATCGGGTTCTTTCAAATCAGTCATATCCACACTCACGTGTCCATGTTTAAAATCTACATTCATATTAATCTCCCATGCCGCCGCTGGCGGCCCTAATCCTTGTTACCGCTCTTTACTTGAGAAAGAAATTCTGGGATCAACCATAGACATCAGCACGTCACCCAAAATAATCGCTACCACACTCAAAATCGCATAGAATAAGGAAACACCGACAATAACGCCATTGTCGTACTTGTTGATCGCCTCTGTCAGCAAGTTACCTGCACCGGGAACAACATACACACGCTCTGTAATGATCGCACCTGTCAGACAACCCAGTACGCTCGCCGGAATACCATGTATAATAGGAATCGACGCATTCTTTAATATATGCTTTGAGAAAATTTCTTTCTCAGACAAACCGCCCGCTCTGGCAAACTTTACATAGTCGGAGTTCATCTGATCAATCATATAGCGGCGAAGCCATTTCATCAAATTGGCAACTTGCGGAAGCGCAAGCGAAATGATCGGCAGCACATACACAAGCCGGTTTGTCGTATCCATGTCAAAAGTAGTAGGAAGCCCCATCTTTCCGCCAATCGCTTTAAACAGGAAAATATACGCCAATGACGGCACTGCAATGATAAACACAATATAGAACGTACCAATCTTGTCCAGCAGCTTGTCCTTCTTTCTCGACATAGCAATACCAAGCGGCACGCCGATTAGATATGCAAGCACTGTCGCTATAATACCGATCAGGAAAGAATAACCCATCTTGGAAAGTCCGCTTTTCACCGTGTCAACAGAAGTATAATCATCAATATAGCGCGACTCATAAATCAGACTCGAATGGAGTGAATCTGCCAGATACGTCGCGGAATGCAGATCATCTGCACTCTCCTCCTCCAGTCCCGTCGGATACGTAATCATCGATGCGACATAAGACCCCTGCGTCCTTGTCATCGTCGTGAACACATCGATACCCATATTGACAGAATAAGATGTTCCGAGGTTGATTGTCAGCATATTCTGGTGAATAAAAGGAAAAGTATTGTCACAGTACAGCAAATACTTATGTCTCGTTCCGTTTCCTATAATTGCCGGTGAAAATTTCTTACCGCCATAAACAGGATCATATAAAGTAAAGGAAATACCACGATCTCCCACATCATTTTCAATTTCATTAATATTATCAATTTTAAATATTCCAGCGAAGTAACGCCACAGACGGTTAATCAGAGGAATATCCTTGTAGGCAAAAAGCTGCTGCTGTCCGCCGTTGGCAATCTTTCTCTTGCCCATCATGACAGCATTGAGCCGTTCAATCGTATAGCCCTGTGCCTTATACTTGTTCTCAAATTTCTCAATATATTCTTTTACCAGCTCGGAATCCTTGTCTGCGGTTCTGCCAAGACTTACCGCGGACTGTCTGGTCTCCTCATCAATCTCCCCACTTACTGTGAGATCATATAAATAATCAGAGTACGGCACGTAATCCAGATAGCCGTAATCTTCCCATTTTTGGTATTTGTACGTTATTTTCTGGTTATTCTGCTGATGATTGTACACGGTGTCCGACGCAAAGATCAGATTCCTGTCCAGCAGGGAATAAATCATGATCATAATCAGCATGACAACCACAATCACACAAAGGATTCCATGAAATAAACGTTTTAATAAATATTTTGCCATAAAATCATCCACTCTTTATCCATCACAAGGGAATGGTTTCCCATTCCCTGCGACAGAATCGTATTACTGGTATTAGAAAATACCAAGACTCTTAGTTACATAACCTGCATAATCAGGTAAGAATGTATCAAGATATGTAGAAGGATCACCGAAATCCGGTCCCCATCCTGACACGTCTGTTATATTGTAGTTTGCTTCATAACCATAGTCTGTGAAATATCCTGTATAATACCATTCATCTGTATCATTTCCGGGTACTAATGTAATAATAACTTCTCCGTCCAAAGAAGCCTCAATGGACTGCTTGTATGCGTTTGCCATATTGGTAAAGGTTTCATTGTTCTGAGGATATGGCAGATCAAGCTTGACAGGGTTCTCCTTGTCAATTACAACGCCCTGTGCTGCAAGCGCCTCTTTTGCCTTTGCCAGATATTCCTTTGCTGCCTCTGGATTATACCAGCCGTCAAATCCGTCACCGCTTGCCAGACTCTCATCGTAAACTTTAACAGGAATACCATCTGCGTCAAGCTGAGCCTGCATCACTTCACCATAGTATGTGCCTGCCGGGAAAGATGTCTCTGTACCATTGATATCAACAGTCACTTCCTCCTCGATCGTGACAAATGTTGCCGGTGTGTAAGAGTTACGAAGTCCTGTGTACTTTAAGTCCTCTCCTACTCTCTGCGAATATCTAGCAGCTCTGTCTGTCGCAAAGGTCACTGCAAGACGGAAATCGGTATTGCCAAGCGCAGCATTTGCTCTGCTCTTCTCCTCCTCTGTCTGCTGAGATACCACCTTTGTCGCATCATTTGCATTTGCGTATGCTGTACGGAACAGATTGTAGTAGTTACAGTATGTCGTACCCTCTGTGTCGGTTGTATATCCATACTTATCAAACCATTCATCTGCCTTTGCTGCCTCCAGCGTCGCAGCCGTCAGACCTGTACCGTCCACTGTGCCAGATTTCAGGTCATTGTAGATCTTCAAAGTATCTGAGCCATCTTCATACGGCCATGTGAGTGTCTTAATATTGATATTATCTTTGTTCCAGTATGTCTCGTTTGCTGAGAATACGATAATATTCTTGGACGTATAGTTCGTCACCAGATAAGGACCACAGTATGCGATATTATTCGGTGTCTGTCCATAGGTGTAATCTGTTGCGGAAGCGTCAAACTCCATACCGAACTTGCCGCCCTGTGACTCATAGAATGAACGGTTCATCGGCGCAAACACACTGTAGCTGAGCATTGTCAAAAAGTAAGGTGTCGGCGCTTCCAAGGTATACTCGAGCGTATGATCATCGACCGCTTTGACACCGACCTCATTGAAATCAGTAATCTCGTTGTTGATATATCCGGTAGCATTCTTGATCACACCGTCAACCAAGAACTCCAGTCCGCCCATGGCATCCATCATGTGCTGCATACCTGCAACCCAGTCATCCGCTGTGACATCCGCCACTTTTCTTCCCTGCGAATCAACCCACTCAGCACCCTCACGGATATGGAACGTATAGGTCAGTCCGTCCTCAGAAACCTCATAGCTCTCAGCCAAAGCCGGCTGGAGTACGTTCTCCATGTCATATTCCATCAGTCCGTCGAATGTATTGACAATGGCTTCACTGTCTGCTGACTGGCTTGTCGCAAGTACATCCCATGTCGTAGGATCTGTATTGTAAAGGTTATAATTATATGTATCCTTCAACTCATATCCTTTGTCTGTCAAATATGTCTTAACCCATTCCTCATAGGTGCCTGAACCTTTGAGCTCTGCCCAATTTGCGCGAATCTCGGCGATATCCTCCTTGGCAATCGGCTCTGTAGTGACAACAAAGTTGTGGAAACGCTGATTGTCATTGCCCCACATCACTGTGGACTTCGTGTTCGGCGCAACGCGGGAAATGGAATAATTTCCTCCTTTCGTATGGTCAGGCACCAACACACCTGACTCGATCAGCTTTGCCTCTGCGATCGCCATCTTGGCATATCTGAGCGGAACATTCTCAAGCTCTGCCTTCGCCTCCTCGTAGTACTCATAAAATTCACCAAGATTCTGCTCATAGAGATATGATGAACGCTCATCATGCTCCATAGCCCCCAGTTCCTCCATGCTCAGCACCGTAGTGTCTGCTTCCTCTCCTTCTGTTGTTGTCTCGTCCCCTGCGGTCTCTGTTCCTGTCTGCTCTGTATTGTTGCTATTATCTGCTACAGGTGTATCTGTAGCCGGTGTATCAGAACCGCCCTTGGAACCACAGCCTGCCAGAGACCCGGCAATCATTGTTCCTGCCAATAATACGGCAAGAATCCGTTTTCTGTTTTCCATAATACTTTTAACCTCCTTATAGTTATCTATGTTTTAACCTATTTATAAGGTAAAAACCTGCTTAAAAAAGTAAAAAAGTGCCTATGAACGCCATTGTCCACTGCACTCAAAACCTATCATCTTCTCTTTCAGCATAAGCTTACGCTTTAGTTTGCTAAAGTTAGTTTATGCGACATGACTATTTAATTATACTTATAATGAAAAAATTTGTCAATAGTCTTACTGCGTATGACTTTCTAATTTGCTGTAACACTATATTCCAATTTTGACTTTTTTTATGCAAGAATACCTATAATATACGGAAATAAATTCATTCTATTCATTTATTTCCGTATATTTTGGATATATTAACCAAATTTTAATCCCTCGTGTGACATGTCCAAATTTAAATATTTTCAATCTGCCAGTCAATCGGCTCTACTCCGTTTGCCTTCAAAAATTCATTTGCCTGACTAAAATGCTTGCATCCGAAAAATCCATTGTTTGCCGACAGCGGACTTGGGTGTGCCGCCTTCAAAATCAGATGCTTTGGATTGGTCAGCATCGGGATCTTTTTCTGTGCCGGTTTTCCCCACAGCATATATACAATCGGTCTGTCCTGTGCATTGACCGCCTGAATAATGGCGTCTGTAAATTTCTCCCATCCCCTGCCCTGATGAGAATTTGCCTGATGAGCGCGCACCGTAAGCACTGTATTGAGCAGCAGCACTCCCTGATCTGCCCACTTTTTCAGATATCCGTTATTCGGGATAGAGCAGTCAAGATCTGATTTTAACTCTTTATAGATATTTTGCAGTGAAGGCGGGATCTTTGTCTGGCTTGGAAGCACAGAAAAGCTAAGCCCATGTGCCTGATCAACATTGTGATAAGGATCTTGTCCGAGCAAAAGCACTTTCACTTTGTCAAGCGGCGTGAAATGCATCGCATTAAAAATATCATCCGCAGGCGGAAAAATCAGCGTACTGCTGTATTCATCTTTTACAAATTGATACAACTCCTTATAATAAGGCTTCTGAAATTCCTCTTGCATTGCATCCAGCCATTCTCCTGTCAACATCGCCATAATCTTTTCTCCTTTCGTATATCCATGCTTCTTGCATTTATCCTTATATTCTCACTGAAATTCCCTGCTCATGCAGATACTTTTTGACATCCCGAATCTCCAATTCCTTGAAATGAAACAGAGAGGCTGCCAACGCTGCGTCTGCCTTTCCTTGCACAAAAACATCCCGAAAATGTTCCAGACTGCCTGCCCCGCCCGACGCGATGACAGGTATAGAAACCTTCTCAGACACAATTCTGGTAAGTTCGTTGTCATAACCATTCTTTGTTCCATCACAGTCCATGCTTGTCAGCAGGATTTCGCCGGCGCCAAGCTGGTTTGCTTTCACCGCCCACTCCACAGCGTCAATCCCCATATCGACACGGCCGCCATTTTTATAAATATTCCAGCCGCTTCCGTCGGCGCGGCGCTTTGCATCAATCGCGACCACAACACACTGGCTGCCAAACTTGTCAGCCGCCTCGCGAATCAGTGAAGGGTTCATGATCGCTGCACTATTCACCGCCACCTTATCCGCGCCTTCACGGAGTATCGCCTTGAAATCCTCCACAGTTCTGATGCCCCCGCCAACCGTAAACGGAATAAAAACCTTCTCAGCCACTCGCCGCACCAACTCTACCTTGGTGGCACGGTTATCTGATGATGCTGTGATATCTAAGAACACCAATTCGTCAGCTCCCGCCTGATCATAAGCGGCAGCAATCTCAACAGGGTCTCCCGCATCCACCAGATTGACAAAATTCACACCCTTAACTACACGTCCATCATGCACATCCAGACATGGAATAATTCTCTTTGTAATCATCTGATTCCTCCATTATACTCAATGCGTTTCTATAATGACACAAAGTTCTTCAAAATCTTCAACCCGACATCCGAACTTTTCTCTGGGTGGAACTGACAGGCATACACATTCCCTTTTTCGACAGATGCATGAATATGCGTCACATACTCTGTCGTTGCAGTCACAATCTTCGGGTCCTCTGCCTGCAAATAATACGAATGCACAAAATACACATATGAATCCTCTGCTATGCCCTCAAAGAGCTTGCCCCGGTTTGGAAATTTTAATGAATTCCATCCAATCTGAGGCACCTTTAATGCAGTGTTTTCTGGTATTTTAGTAATACGACCCTTCAGGATTCCAAGACCAGATACTTCGGGCGCTTCCTCACTGGCTTCAAACAGGAGTTGCAGCCCCAGACAGATTCCCATAAAGGGGGTCTGTCTGTCTACTATCTCATGAATGACTGGCTCTAATTCATATTTTCGAAGCTTTGCCATCGCATCGCCGAAAGCACCAACGCCCGGCAAGATTACTTTATCCGCACCAAGCAATGTATCTTTATCCCTCGTGATGACGACTGTCTCACCTAAAGCAGTCAACGCCTTCTCCACACTTTTGATATTTCCGGCATCATAATCAATCATTGCTATCATCGTATTTTACCTCTAACTCCCATTCGCCCGCTTTAGCGAGCACTCCAATCAGAATGGTGAAATCTATGATTTCACACTAACTCCCATCTGCCTGCTTCAGCAGGCGTACAAATCAGGATGGTGAAATTTTATATTTCACACTAATTTCCGTTTATCACATCATTGAGTGCGATTGTATAAGACAATGCATCTTCGTTACTGATCAGGACTCTTGCTGCCGTCTCGTCGAGATTGTAGTTTGTCTGGAGGATTTCTAAAATTTGTGCTTTGATTGCATCCACTTCCTCCATCACTTCATATTTTTCCGCATCAGCATTGACGGTGTCATAGGTTGTGATACCTTGTAATAAAGCGTCCAGTGCCTCTACTTCACGCCCTATTTTCATGTTTATCTGATAGGAATCATGCCACCGCTGCATTTTCAGGATCACTTCACTTTTGGCTTTGATCTGTCCTTCTGATGAATTTTCATCCAGTTCCATATCATATAACAACTGATATACTGTTTTATAATCTGCATCATAGTATGCCTTGCGCGCCGATTGCAAAAATCCCTGCGTGGAAAGAATATTCGTCGCAATAATCAAAGCACCTCCCACCGTCGCTCCAAATGCGGCGCCGGCTGCAATCTTCTTTGGCGGAATGCGCTTTTTCGGACCTTCAGCCTCCAATTTAGCCCTTTTCGCGGCGGCTTTCTTCTCCTTCTCTGCCTGCTTTTCTTTCTTCTTCTGTGCTGCTAGTTCCTGCTTCGCTTTTTTTGCTGCCTCTTTTTCTTCTGACTTTGCCTTTTTCGTCTCATCATTGGCAAGCTTTTCTTCTTCTTTCTTTGCCTTTTCTTCCTGTTTCTTTGCCGCTTTTGCTTCCTTCTCAGCCGCGAGTTCTTCCTCTGTCGGCTCAGGTACAAGATCTTCTGTCAGCAAGTTGAAAAATTTTCCTAACAGACCTAGTTTCTTGGTCTCCTCTTCCTCCCCACTTTCAGACTTCTTTGCAGATACTTTCTTCCCCTTTTTCTTCCCATTATCATCTACAGTAACAGGAGCTGCTTTATCTGTCTGTTCGGTATTGAGTACAGACTGAGGTATTTCAGGGAGCGGTACACCATCATCATCATCGTCCACATGTTTAATTCCTGCATTGACAGATGCCGCTTCATCATCCGCCATCTGATGCAGCAAATCCATCATGTCATCTTGGATTGGCTCATTGTTATCTGACTTTTTGAGCATATCATTAATTTCTGCAAGCTCCGCATCATCATCGAGCATATTTAATACATCCTCAAGATTATCCTCCATGCCAATCGATGATTCGCTCTCATTTGCTTTTGCATTCTCTCTTAACAATTCAGCTGCATCTGACAATTCGGGAAAATCTGCGGCCGCATCTGACATACTGATATCAAAATCCTCAGAATCGGGAATGTCAGGCATCTCTAAATCGGGAATGTCTACATCCAGATTATCATCCTTTGACATCATATCACCGAAATCCAATTCATCAAGATTTAATTCACCTGCCATTTCAAGCTCGGTTTCTGACTGAATTGCCTCGTCCAGCCCATCAATATCCAGCTCACTTTCCCCCAAGGACATATCGGTGTCCATTTCTGGAATATCTATATCTTCCAGTTTCAGTTCATCCTCTTCTGGCATTTCATTTTCCTCCAAACTTAATTCTTTGTCTATATCTGGTATGTCTAACTCAGAAGCTTCATTATTATCAGACGATATAAAATCCAGTTCTGTCTGTCCACTGTCTGCCTGTTCTTGTTCCTCTGGGATAACCGACTCTATGTTCAAGGCCTCTACCTCATCATCTGCTAGACTTTGTTCCCCTGAAATGTCTTTCTCTATATTCAAGGTATCTATCTCATTGTCTGCTAGACTTAGCTCATTCAGAATAGTCTCCTCTTCATTTATGACTTCTGCTTCGTCATCCCCTAGCTCTAATTCCTTTGAGATGGTTTCCTCTATATTCAAGGCTCCTACTTCGTCATCTGACAGCTCTTGCTCCTCTGGAATAAACTCCTCTATATTCAGAATCTCTACTCCATCATCTGACAACTCTTGTTCCTCTATATCGAAAGCTTCTACTTCGTCACCTGCAAACGCTAACATTTCGGTGCTACTCTCTACTTTATTGAGATCTTCCGACATTATGTCAGATAAAATCAACTCTTCAGGCTCAGGTATTTCCATATCCATGACGTCCGATTCGATATCTGATCGTGCTGACTCTCCGGTATCGTTTATATCCATGACCTCCGGTGCAATATCTGTTATTTTAAATTCTTCTGACTCGACAGCTTCTAAATCTGATACTGCAATTCCTTCTGGCTCTAGGGCTTCTAAATCTGATATCCCAATCCCTTCTGACTCGACAGCTTCTAAATCTGATACCGCAATCCCTTCTGACTCGACAGCTTCTAAATCTGATACCGCAATCCCTTCTGGCTCTAGGGCTTCTAAATCTGATACCGCAATCCCTTCTGACTCGGAGGCTTCTAAATCTGATACCACAATCCCTTCACCGCTATTTTCTTCAATACTCAATGTTTCCAGTTCTACGTCAGATAATGCCAGCTCTTCTAGGTCAGACATATCCATGACTTCGGATTCAATATCTGATATTGCCTGTTCTATTCCTTCGATATCCGATATTCTCAGTTCGTCGTTCTTCTCCTCAAGATCTGATATATGTATTTCTTCCATGGGTTCTGTTGGCTTTGGCTCCAAAACATTGTTAAGCAATTTATCCAAATAATTTTCCTCTGAACTCATGTTACTCCCCCTGTCCCTTTTCTACTCTTTTCTATCCGACAATCTATATTCTCTCAAAAAATCGACCGCATTCATTGCAATACTAATTCCCTTATCGCTTAATTCCTCTGTCATCTGATATAGTGAAGCGTTTATTCTGAAAAAACTTGCTTTTTGATTATAAAAAGCAACCTTTTCAAAAGGCCATCTTATGATACCTGGCAGATTTAACTCCACGCCCAGTTCAAGAATACAGAGCTTTTTATTCAAAGTAGTTTGCAGCCACTTTGTATACTTCTCCCACTGGTTTTGATATCCTTCCTCAATATAGTTCTGCTCACACAGAATATTATTATATACTAATGGTTTGCCACAAACAGGACATTTTGGTACTTCAAGCGAATCCAACCCCACCTGGTCTAAAATTGCCTGATTGACTAAATCTGAAAATTCTTTTGACGGATATAAAGTATCACAACACTTCTCACTGCACTGAAGCATTTGATAATTCCCACAAGGTGCTACCAACCGTTCAGCGTCAAATTCTGCTTTCTGAATATTCTCATCAATACAAGTAGTAATCACAAAATAACTTTTGTCTTTAATCAGCTCGAAGAGATTCCTGTACGCCTCCACCAATCTGCCTTCTCTATGTTCTATCAAAAAACGATGTTCCAAAAATGGAATCGTCCACTCCAGAGTCTGATCAATATCTACTTCTTCAAGTGCGGACATAAGATTCGGAAATTTGTGTATGTCTTCAAAATCTTCAATAAACTCCTCCCCAACCCCCACAAGTACCATATCCGCATCCATTATTTTCTCTACAAACGTTCTTCTTTTTTCAATGAATTCTGTCTCGTCCATGCCTCTCCTAACATATTCCCCTACACAAAAGTTTGTATAATTTGTTAGAGCCGGGTATTTATCCCGGCTCCATCTTTACTATCTTGAAAGTAAATCGTCTATTACTTTAACAAGATTTCCGATCTCAGGTTTTGATAACTGTGCATCTGCACCCAAATCTTCACCCTTTCTTCTCATCTCATCATTTACAAGTGAAGAGAAAATAATTACCGGTATATGCTTTGTCGCATCATCTGATTTTACAAGCTTTGTCAGACGGTGTCCATCCATAAGAGGCATCTCGATATCTGTGATAAGAAGATGTACATCCTTATCCAGTGTTCCAGCATCTCTGCACTTCGTTATGTATTCCCATGCTTCCTCGCCATTCTCAGCCTTGATAATATTATCATATCCTGCCTTCTTGAGCGAATCAACAATCAACTTTCTGAGCAGTGAGGAATCCTCCGCAATCAGAATTGGAACTTCTGTGTTCTCTCGCACGCCCAATGCGTCAATCTCTGTCACCTTTAATCCTGTCTCTGGATTGATATCTGTGATAATCTTCTCAAAATCAAGAATAATGATAAGTTTTCCGTCAATCTTGATGATACCTGTAGAAATACCATCCTCCACTGTAGTCACCGTAGCACCTGGCTTAATAATATCGACCCATGACACTCTGTGAATACCGATTACGGAATCAACATGAAAGGCAATGTCAAGTTTATTAAAACTTGTGATAATAAATAAACCGCCCGGCTGTGACTGCCCACGCTGTAAACAGTTACGTAAATCAATCGCTGTGATCATCGCATCACGCGGCATAAAAATACCTTCCACACTGGGATGCGCATTGGGTACTGGTGTTACAGGCGAATAGGGAATAATCTCTCTGATCTTTGCCACATTAATACCATAGGAATTTCCGTCCACCACAAATTCTAATACTTCTAACTCATTAGTTCCGTTCTCCAAGAGAATCTTAGTCTCCATATTAAACCTCCATTCTACAGATGATCAAAAATATAGATATTTTCAACCTCTTTATCATCACTGCTGTGCAGAGTAGTCATCTTTAATCAATTATAACATAGATATAGGATTAATTACAAATATTTTCAGCAATTTTTTAACAAATTCTAATTATTTTAACCTTACTGAGCAGGATTGGTTCTTTGAAACCGCATGAAGTGTTAATGTCTGTATCTCTTCTGCTGTCAGATCCTCAATCTCTGCCACAGCCACCACATCAACAATTTCCCCTGCCGGCACTATATCCATATAGGTGCCAAGATCATTGGGAATCAGTGTGCTCAATACAGATGTCGATCCTGTGTCATTGATATTTACGCGCATCTTGATATCATAATCAAACAAATTGCAGTCCACATCCTCCTCCGGCAGACCTTCCATATCAAAATGCATCACCAAAAGCTTCTTACCCTGTGCAGCATCCACGCTGAACCCTGTGTTATCCCCAGGATATGAGCTGCATATCTCAAATGACTGATAGCGTATGATCAAATCATCGATTCCCAGCTCCGCCGCGAAGTCAAGATCTGCAACAAACTGGATTTGCTCTACTTCTGTCTCCGTTTCTGTCTCTGATGGAGATGTATCTTGATTGGTTACATCCTCCGTCTGTTCGCTGTCCGTTTCTGGCTCTGTCCCCTCTTCTGATTCTGTCTCGGGTTCAATACTTTCCTGACGGGCTGCCAGAGCCGCCAACACTTCTTCCTCATCTGCAATTTTATAATTGTAATTGGATGAATATTTTAGTAGCAGTCCTGCCGCATATTCTGCAACAATGTCCGACTGCTCTGCCGTGAGCTCTGGCATAGCATCTATGCAGCCAGTCAACAACATTGCAGACATGGCAAAAAGCCCTAAAACCTTTCCCTTTTTCAAACCAACACCTCCATATTTATTTGGTTTCAAGTTCAAACCAGAACTCTACGCCATTGGTATAATTGATAACACCGTAACGCTGATTCATGGATTCCATGATTGCCTTTACGATGGATAATCCTACGCCACTGCCTCCATACTCTCGGGTTCGCGCCTTATCTACCTTATAAAATTTCTCCCACAAATGAGGGATCGCTTCCTCTGGTATCGGCTCTCCTGTGTTAAACACACTGATTCGCACTTTGTTGGCATCTTCCTCTTCAATCAATCTATATTTAATCTCTATAATTTTATCGCCTGATACATGATTCATCGCATTGCTGAAAAAATTGCGCACAATCTCCTCCGTTTTAAACTCATCTGCCCACACATAAACGGGCTCGGATTCATCAAACCTTACTTTCACGTCATTCTGATTGAGCAAGATCTCTGCTGATGCAATAAAATTGTGAATGAGCGCAATAATATCAAAGCGCTCCATCGTAATGACATCATTTCCAAATTCTAATTGATTTAAATCCAACAGCTTTTTGACCATGGTATTCATTTTTCCTGCCTCGTCCATGATCACATCACAATAAAAGTTTCTGCTGTCAATATCATCGTCATTGATGCCTTCCTTAAGTCCCTCCGCGTATCCCTGTATCAACGCGATTGGTGTTTTTAACTCATGAGAAACATTGGACAAGAACTCTTTGCGCATTTCATCGATCTGTTCTTTTTTCTCTATATCCCGCTGAAGTTCATTGTTCGCGGTTTTCAATTCTGATATTGTCTTTTCCAAAGTGCTTGACAGTTCATTAATATGCCTGCCCAACAAATCAATCTCATTTTGCCCACGGCTCTCATATTTTGTCTCAAAATTTAGCTTTGTCATTTCCTCGGAAATATTTTTCAGCTCCATGATAGGCTTCGTGATCCTAGTCGTCACAAACCAGATCAGCACGGCACTAATGACCGTCGCTACAAATCCCACATATGCAAAAAAACGATTGGACAGCTTGACGCTGTCGCGTATACTTTCCAGTGGAGAACGTATCAAAAAGAGATTTCCGTTATTCAGAATCCCCCACATCTCCAAGTATTCTGTAAACGTCGATTTGTCCATGACCGTTGCCATGTAATAATTATTCCCCATATCCAAATAGGTCATATCGCTGCCAGGTTTGAAAAAATTATCGTAAAGCCTGCGCATGAGTTTATCAGCATCTCTTGTATTTGACTTTACTGTGTTTGATGCTGCATCAATTACCAACAGTCCGATATTATACATATCGCAGGTCTTTCGCAGTTCAAGATCGTATTCATCTGAGGTTATATCACCATTCGCCAGAACTTCATTCAATCGAATATACGCCTCTTTAATAGCACCCTTTTTATTCTGGATATAAAATTTTTCCAAAAAGCTGCTGTTGATCACCCAGCAGAGAATAATCGTACCCGCCATGACTGTAATGAAGATCAGCGCAATCTCCTGTTTTATGGAATGTCTTCTAAACTGCTTCATGTTCTCAGTTAACTGCCTATTCCTTTCGAATTTTACCACACTTCATACGCTCTTTTTTATTTTCAGTTTTTTCTACCATATAATCCTTGTTTTTTCTGCTCCTTCTTCAATTTTGATTGTTTTTTAATTTGAAAATATTATCGTCATCAAAATATTTTCATATCAAAACTATTTTAACGCCCATATTCCAGAAAAGCAATACAAATTTTCACCATGCCTTCTCCACAAATCAAGATATGTTTCTAGTATTCGTCTCATGTCACTCATATTATCACACAAACACTTCTTACACATCACAATCAAACGCACAAATTTAGTTTTGGTATTTCTTTATTAGAACTATTTTATCAAATATCCTATGGTATTTCAAGGTATTCTCTGATGAAAATACTTCCATGACCGAATTTTATTCTGTTCTTACAGCTCTCCTTGTTCATGCAGCTCATTCGCATAGCGCACAGACCCCATGGCATCTTTAGAATAAAAATCTGCACCGATCATATCCGCATATTCCTGTGTGAGCACAGCCCCGCCTACCATGACTCTACAGCCCGCGTGATGCTCTCGCAGAAGCTTGATCGTCTCCTCCATATTGACAACTGTAGTGGTCATGAGCGCGCTGAGTCCGACCAGTTTCACTTGATGTTCCTGTACTGTTTTAAGTATCAACTCTGGCGCCACATCTTTCCCGAGATCAATCATGTCAAATCCATAATTTTCCAGCAGTGTCTTGACAATATTCTTTCCAATATCATGGATATCTCCCTTGACAGTGGCAATCACAATCTTACCTTTACTCTCACTGCTCTTTCCCTGTTTCGACAGCGTTGTCTTGATCGCCTCAAAGGATGCCTTTGCCGCATCTGCACTCATCAATAACTGCGGAAGGAACATTTTCTTTTCCTCAAATCCTTTTCCTACAACATCCAGCGCAGGGATCAGCTTTTCATTGATGATAGAAAGCGCATCCATATTTTCTTCCAAAAGCTTTACTGTCGCCTCGCTGGCACTTTCTGTCAATCCCTTGATAATTGCCTCATCCAGCGTAAACACACTGTTTTTTTGTGAAGGTGCCGCACTGGGCTTGTCTGTTGTCTGCGACGCGTTTGCAATGTACGCCATGCACTGCTCATCCTCGCCAATCAGCGCATTAAAACTATAGTAAGCTGACATCATCGGCTCACTGGAAGGATTCACGATGCCCGCACTCAGACCATTGTTCATTGCCATTGTAAAAAACGCTGTGTTGATACGACTTCGCTCTGGCAGTCCAAAAGAAATGTTTGACACGCCGAGTACTGTGTGTATTCCCATCTCATAACGGATTCTGCGCATCGTTTCCAACGTGATATTCGCATTGTCCTGACCTGTACTAATGGTAAGCACAAGCGCATCCATCACCAGGTTCTTCTTGGGAATACCATATTCAGCCGCCGTCTTGACGATCTTTTCTGCCACCTTTAACCGTCCTTCGACAGTCTCAGGAATACCGTCCTCGTCAAGACAGAGACAAACGAGGACCGCACCGTATTTTTTGGCGATCGGAAATACGCTCTCCATAGATTCCTTCTTGCCATTTACAGAATTTAGCATCGGTTTTCCATTATAATATCTCAGCCCCCGCTCCATAGCCGCCGTGTCCGAAGTATCGATTTGCAAAGGCAAATCAAGAATTGCCTGAATCCCGGTGACAGCCTCCTCCATCAACTGCGGCTCGTCTATCTCAGGCAGCCCCACATTGACATCAAGGATCTGTGCGCCGTTCTCCTCCTGTGCAAGTCCTTCTTTATAGATATACTCCATGTCGTGATCACGCAGTGCCTGCTTGAACTTCGACTTGCCTGTCGGATTGATGCGCTCACCAATGATTAACGGTTTTCTAGTAAAATAAACCGCATGGTTATAAGATGACACAACTGTCAGTTTCTTGTCTGTGACCGCCTTTATCTCCATGTTATGACAAAGCTCCACAACACGCCGGATATGCTCTGGTGTCGTGCCACAGCATCCGCCGACAACACTTGCCCCCATCTCTACCAGTGTTCTTACACTCTGTGCAAACTCCTCTGGCGCCACATTAAAGACAGTCTGCCCATTGACGACAACTGGAAGCCCGGCATTTGGATTGATGACGATAGGCAGGGAACAACATGCTGTCAACTGCGGCAGCAGATTTTTCATCTGATCAGGTCCCAATCCACAGTTAAAACCTATGGCATCAACACCTAGTCCCTCTAGCATTGCTGTCACACTAGCCACATCCCCGCCTGTCAGCAGTTTACCGCTCTCATCAAAAATCATAGTGACGACTACGGGCAGATCACTGTTTTCCTTTGCAGCGAGAACTGCCGCTTTCATCTCATAAGCATCGCTTACGGTCTCGATCAGAATCAAGTCTGCACCTGCCCTGTCTCCTGCTATAACAATCTCCTGAAATGTTTTGTATGCCTCATCAAACGTAATCTCGCCAAGTGGTTTCAGCAGTTTGCCAATTGATCCGATATCAAGCGCCGCGTACATTGGCTGCTTTGATTCACTGCGTTCCCCTGTGCGCACCTCCTGTATTGCTTCTTTGACAAGCCTGATTCCCGCTGTCACAAGCTCCTCCACCGTATACGCCAGGTTCTTGCACTTAAATGCATTCACGCCAAATGTGTTTGCAGAAATCATATTACTTCCTGCCAGCAAATATTCCTGGTGAATCTGTCTGATGATCTCTGGATGAAGAATATTCCACGTCTCAGGGATCTCGCCAGTCTTTAACCCGCGCTCCTGCAGCAAGGTTCCCATCCCACCGTCAAAAAAAAGTATCTGCTTTCCCAACTGTTCTCTAAAACTCATTTCGTTAAATTCCATCATAATCCTCCCCATATACTACGTCATTCATACTGCATTATAATTCTCGAAATTCGCATTCTGTATTGTCACACTGCGCACATTTATCAATATGACAGCTCTGCGGATTGGCAGTCAACCCAATAAATGCTGTCACACTCTTTGTCGGATACATGAGCAGGCTGTCCGTGAGTGTGAGCCCTATGTGTTTGGTACAATCCAGTGCCTGAAAAATTGTGCGCTGATACTGCAATGGCAAGTCTCCATATCCTGGACTAAACCTTGGCCTCAAATATAGTTTCCTGCCGTTTTCTGACAGTGATGCACAGATTTGTTCCTGCAAAATATTACAGTACGCCTCGATACATGCCGCGCCGCATGCCTGCGCGATCGCCGCCTTTGTCATATTCAATATCTCATACTTTTGCAGCAGCTTGTCCGCCTCCAATCCCAGCGTAGCCGCAATCAGTGCCACCTTGCCGCACTGTGACAGGTTGTCCGCCAAATTTTGACTCTCAAAAACGATTGTGCTGCCTGACGCTTCCAATATCACTTGTTTTCCCACGATACTGCTGTTATATAATTTGTAAAGATTTCTAGGTGTTACCACACACAACAGCTCGTCCAGCACTTCTGTGATCATTTGCCCAATGCTGTCATCGGGAGCCTTTGTGCCGTACCCCAGATACCTGTTGATCTCCCGAAGGTTGACTCTGTTTTTGACATCGTTTCGAATGATTTCCATTTGATATACCCCAAATCAATTTGATATTGAAACACATCATGAAGCGTGCAGCATCACTGCACGCTTCATGATGGTTTTAGTTCTCTTTCTCTTCACATCCGCAGGTATTATTGTCTCCAAAACCGGCAAAACCGCGCGGCTGTATCATATCATTGCCGCAGCCACAGCCGTTGTTCGAAGGACATGGCGGAACGACAGGTGTTGGCAGTACAACGGGCTTGCAATCACAATCGCAGTCACGGTTGCGATCACACATACACATGCAATTGTTCTGGCACCCGCCTTTTCCACAGCAACACCACAGTAAAATGATCCAAATCCAACAATTCATAAAAACAACTCCTCATGCATCAAGCGCTTTTTCTAATACTTAATATATGAGGAGCTTCCATATCGGTAACTTGTATCTCTTATTTTTTAGACTTTTGTTTTCTGGTTCTTACAAGGACTCTTTTGCGAATATACTGCATCGTGTATGCCTCACCTCGTTCCGCAAGCATATACAGCAGCTTCTCTAACTTCCTCTTTGTTTCCTTATGCATAAAATTTTCAGGATTTCCACTCAGATAATACTTTAACGGCTCACCATCCGTATACTTTTCTTTATTGTAATTTTTCGAGGCGGCAATCCTGTCAATAAACATCTCCACAATATAGCGGTTTGGCATTTTTGCTGGAATTATTTTATTTCCCGCATGTGCACTGTAATCCATCCAGTACTCATAATGATGCTTATTCCTTCCCTTATGATGCAGCCATGCGGACGAATAGCCTTTGTCCTTCCGCTCAGCATTATTCGGACTCTGTGTCCCCTGATAATATTTTGCGCCTACGAGAAATTCACTTGGCATATATTTAGAAAGGTCATGTAATAACCCTTGCTTATACAGACCGACAGAAAAACATCCTTTCATCACCATAAGCTTATGATGTGTAATTGTCTTAAAATGTTGCCACAAATGCACTGTTCTTTACCTCTTCTGATTTTTTGACTTTTTCTCCCGCGTACTACATGCCAATTTTTTCTTTGACTGGGGAGAAACATCCTTGGTCGGCGCGGGCGTCTTCTGCTTCTGCTTTCGCTCCTCCTCCGTCAACGCCCTCCCAATCATAATGGAGACGCTTCTCGGTGCAATCTCGATATATTGCATATTCTTCTCTTCATCATAGACCACCACATTCTGTTCAGTACTGATCTTGGACATCCACACATGATTCGCGATAGAAGGCAGTGCAAAACGATGCAAGTTCCAGTGCATGTTATAAGCGATATAGATATAATCACCATCTTCCAGACTGGCACTTTTTCCACAATACATTATGCCAATATATCTGTTGTCATTGTCCCACTGCACTTTCCACGCTTCTTCTCCGTGATATGACAAATCTGGATAGCCATATCCATATCTGTCCAGCATGGTAAGACTTTCATCCAAGTGAAGGATACTGTGGCTCTGACGAAATTGTATCAGCATTTTAGTGTACTCTAGGATATCATGATTTCTCTCAATCCCTCTCCAGTCAACCCACCCTGTCTCATTGTCCTGACAATAGCAGTTATTATTGCCATTCTGGCTGTTTCCAAATTCATCCCCCGCAAAGAGAAGCGGCGTCCCCTGTGCAGTGAACAGAAAGCTCAGGGCATTTTTCATCTGTTTATGGCGAAGTTCCTTGACCGACTTCCTGCGCGATGGTCCTTCCGCACCACAATTCCAGCTGTAATTACAGTTTGTCCCATCTGTATTATTCTCACCGTTTAACTCATTGTGTTTTCTGTCATATGAGACGAGATCATGGAGGGTAAACCCATAATAATTCGTCATATAATTGATCACACCACATTTCGGGTGTATATTTCTTATATGATAGCGAAAGCATTTGAGCGTATCCTGATCGCTCTTTAGAAACCTGCGCATATCATACATAAATTCATCTCTGTAAAATCCAAGCGTCTTATTCGGTGGGCTCATTGTCCCCGGATAGATCTCATGCAAATAAAAATTTTCACACAGAATCTTGGTATTTGCCAGCAATGGTTCTGTGGCGATCAATGTCATAGGCAGCCTGCTGCCCTTGAGATGCACACCATCAATCTGATACATCAAAACCCAATACTTGATAATTTCAAGAATATATCCTTGTTTCATATGGTCTGGAAAATAGAACTGCATAATGATCTCGATGCCATTCTTATGCAGCATGCGTACCATACGGCGAAATTCTTCACAGGGATTACCACTCGCCGAATACGATGCCTTGGGTGCAAAATAAAATGCTTCTTTATACCCCCAGCAGTTCAGCCTCTTAGCCTTCTGCGGCTTTGAATCCAACGAAAGCTCCTCATCTATGTGATCTACTTGATATGAAATTTGTGCCTTTGTCTCCGCAGTTGTCTGATCCCACTCACATTCCTCATACTCATACGCAGGCATCATCTCTATAGAATTGATTCCAAGATCTTTCAAATAAGGAATTTTTTCCATCAATCCCTCAAACGTCCCTTTTTTCTTCACTTTAGACGAAGCATGTCTCGTAAAACTTCTGACATTGAGGCAATACATGATGCTCTCAAAATAGGGAATATGCAGTCTGTCTGTTCCTTGCCAGTCAAAGATACAATGATCAAAGCCTCCCCTCAAAAGGGGACGCACATACTCACCAGAGCGCCATTTCTCATTGCCAACAATCCTTTTGGCATAAGGGTCTACAAAAACATCTTCTCCGATGAAAAAATTATACTCACAATCACAAGCGCTAATCCCCTCGACAAAAGCACAACATATATTTCCAATCCTGTGTTTTTGGTCAAAAAGAATACGATCTTTTTGTTCGACTCCTCTTCGATAGAAAACGATTCCACATTCCTGATCCGAAGCATTTACCATGGAAAAATTAATTCCATTGTCCTCAACTGTAGCTCCCAATGGATAGGGTTGTCCCGTATTAATTTTTATTTTTTTCATATAACCTCGCCATTCTTGCTGTAAAATTTAATCGATAATAAGAGGTAGAAATTTACTGATATCATCTCTGATAATAAAATCAACTTTGTCGTTTCGCTCAAATTCATTTTGCGAAAACAGCACTTTGAGCTGCTCATGCTCCGGCGCCACTTTGTACTCGAGTTTATCGTGATACATATTTTTCCCAAGTATCAGCAGAACATCCGCCTGATCACAGGCGATCGCCGCCTGCGTCATAAGTTCCGCATCCACACGTTCCCCCAGTAGACGAATACCAGGTCGGATCGCCATCTTGCAGCGGTCACATTGTGGAATCCCTTTTGCATTGATAATATACTCTATGTCAAATCCCTTATCACAATGCGGACATTGATTGATATAAATATTCCCATTTAGGTCTATCACCCTTTTCAGATGGACATCCTTTGGAATCCCATGGAAATTCTGGCAGATAACCGCTGAGAGCTTTCCCTGCTTCTGAAGCCTCTCCAGCCCTTCATAAGCAGGCGTAGAATGAATCTTCATACCGAGTATTTCTTTTTTGTAAAAACGGTAAAACTTCTCAACCTTAGCATTAAAAAAACTCGTCGAAAGCATGTCCTCAGGACTGAATCCATACTCCTCTTCCACGCGGTAATTCTCATCATTCGTATCAAGATCGTAGCCGCCACCTTCCACCAGCATCTCGATCCCCAGAACTGCCACAATGTTTTTGCAGCCTTTTATTTTTCTTTTAATGTAATGAATTATTTTTTCATCCGTCTTTAATTCCATCTTCGTACCTCGGCTGCCATGATCAAATGACATCTTCTCTCTCACTTTGTGTCAGTTTACTCATTTCTATATTTATGATACTCGCATTGTATACTCTATGTCAAGTAATTCACATCGTATTCCTATCATTTTGACGATGGACTACACAAAAAACAGCTATTTTTTCACCAATCTCAACTAATTTAAGAAACTTCTTGATTTGTCCTTTTAATTTGGGTAAGATATAAGTATTGGCATCCTGACTGAATAGATGCATATTATATTATGAAAGGCTTGGTACACAAATCAATGGCAGATAAAAATACAAACAGTTATGAAGATGAAGAAATGACAGTGGAATTGGAACTTGATGATGGACAGAAAGTCAACTGCGCGGTCATCACGATTCTGACTGTTGATCAAAAAGATTATATTGCGCTGCTCCCGCTTGATGAAAATGGTGACAATGAGGATGGTGAAGTATGGTTCTATCAGTACGATGAGGACGAAAACAACCCCGATGAGGAACCCAAACTGACTTACATCGACAACGATGAGGAATACGAGAATGTCGCCGATGCATTTGACGAATATCTTGACAATGTTGAGTTTGATGAAATAGTTGACAACGAGTAATAAACATAATCTAATCTGGAGGACTCTAAAATGGACGCAAATGAAAAAATCGATATAGAAAAAGCCGCGATCATTGAAAAAACTTATACTTGTCCGGTCTGCGACAAGAAATTACATGCCAAAGCGGTCAAAGCAAACTCTGCAAAATTTGTTGCAACGATGGCTGACTTACGCCCTGTACACAGCAATGTCAACGTCACAAAATATGATGCAGTATGCTGCCCGAACTGCGGTTTCTCAGCGCTCACTAAAAATTTTACCAGCTCCACAGCTTCCCAGCGCAAGCTGATCCGCGAAAAAATACAAACCAATTATAAATCACACGACGAGATTGATTGTGAAATCTACACAACAGAAATGGCAATCAGCCGCATGAAGATGGCACTGCTTTGCACTGTCACCAAGGGCGGCAAGGACAGCGAAGTCGGAAATGTATGTCTCAAGATAAGCTGGCTATATCAAGATCTGGCGGATGAACTTCCTGAGGAGGATTCCGATGCTGCCGCCAAGAAAGAGCTCTATCTAAAAGAAGCCGACAATGCGGCAATGAACGCCTATGATCGACTGACCAATGCCCGGATGCGTGAGAGTTTCCCCATCGCAGGCATGAACGAGACTACGCTTGACTATCTGCTGGCATATTATGCCTCCAAAAAGGGCGAGTACCAGACTGCCATGCGGCTCTTGTCGGGTGTCGTCACCAGCAGAAGCATCAGCCCGCGTCTGAAAGACAAGGCGTTGGAGCTTAAAGAACAGGTTAGTCAAATGCGCGATCAGGAGGCGCAGTAATCAGCCAATCTCATCAAGAAAACGCGAGGGCAGGAGGTTTCCTGCCTCTTTTTCTTGGACGTAAAAGATAAAAAGGTGCTCCTTTGCACGCGTCATTGCCACATAAAACATCCTGCGCTCCTCCTCTAGTTCACACTCCGTAACCGCTTTCTTGTGAGGAATCACGCCTTCATTGACATCTGGAAGAATCACAACATCCCATTCAAGTCCCTTCGAGGCATGCATCGTCACCATACTCACAGCATCGGTATTCATCTTTTTCAGACGCTGTTCCTGCTGTGTAATTTCATACAACACCGCATCGTAATTTTGTATATGCTCCAGCCAGCTTTCTATTGTGTCAAACTCTCTTGACAGACGCATGAGTTCGTCAAGCTCCTCAAGCTCCTCCGATGCGTCCCTGCCCTTCTCCGCCGCTTGCTTTTTTAGATATGTATCATATCCAGCCCCAGTTCCCACCCCTTTTCTGATAAAATTTACTGCCGAAAAAGGATTCAGACTTCTGATAAAATGAAGCTCATCATAAAGCGCCAGAATATTCTGCACCACGTAGCCAGCTGCATGATTATTGTCAATCAGCTCCCGCATGTGAAAGGTTCCGCGAGGCACAGTGCTCCGCTTGATATACCGCACAGGCTTATTCATAATCCTCAAAAAATCCTCTTGACGATCCTCATATAAAGCATATCGCATATATGCGATCATGTCCTTCGCGACAGGACTCTCATAGATATTTTTGGGCTTTTCCTTCATCGTAAAAGGAATCCCTTCTCTCATTAACCGATCCGCCGTGTAAATGGTATGATTGTTTGTCCGATATAAAATTGCAATATCACTGTATTTCGTATCTGGCAGCGCCATATACTGCTTAATCAATAACGCAATGCTCTCCGCCTGTTTTGATTTTGACTGAAATGAATAGATCTTTACACCGTCGTTTTGTGTATTCTGCGCCCGGACTGCCTTATCAAAACGCATCTTATTATGAGAAATCAATTGTCCTGCCACATCGACAATCCCCTGTCTGCTCCTGTAGTTCACATCCAATAGCACCCGCTCTGCCTTGGGATAATCCTTTGTAAAATTCAGCATAATCTCAGGCTTCGATCCGCGGAATCCATAGATAGATTGGTCGTCATCACCCACAATAAACAGATTGTCCTGCGGTTTGGCAAGCAGTCTCACCACCTCGTACTGCAAGGGGCAAATATCCTGAAATTCATCGACAAGAATATACGAAAACCGCTGTTGCCACAATTTCAGTGTATCCGGTCTCTCTACCAATAGATTGCGGCACAAAAGCACCATATCATCAAAATCGATCAGCTTACTGCGGTTCATCGCCTGCTTGTATTGATGAAAAATATATTCAAACACCGTTTGGGATACTGTTGTACTCCTAACCTCTTGCGGCGTGACACCATTATTTTTGACAGTGCTGATCTCTGAGAGCAGATTTTGAAGCGTGTCTGTACTATAATCGACCTGTGTCTGCCCTAAGATTTCATCAGGAATCTCACCGATGATCTGTGTCAACAGCCGGTACTTGTCTCCTTCTCGTATGATATTCTGCGCTGTAAAGCGATAGGTATGACGTAAGATCTGGAAAAAGACTGAATGAAACGTGCCAAAATGAACCGGATAACAGTTCTTCTCACTCAGCTTCGCAAAGCGTTCCTGCATCTCCTCAGCAGCCGCTTTGGTAAAAGTAATGACAAGAATGTCCTCCGGTTTCACATGGTGTTGTTCGATTAAATTTCTGACTCTCTGTGTGACGACAAAGGTCTTGCCGGAGCCGGGACCTGCAAGTACCAGCATCGCGCCGGCTCCGTGGGTAATCGCCCTGTACTGGGCTTCGTTTACACTGTTCTTATCAAGCATTTTCAAGTAACTCAATACCCTTTCTGATTCGAATCAGAGTCTCCTCTTTGCCAAGAATTTCCATAATTTCTGTCGCACCAGCAGGCGTCATCTGCAAGCCTGACACCGCTGTTCTGATTGGCCACATGACATAGCCATTCTTTACTTCCTTTTCTGCTACATAGGACAGGAGCATCTGATAAAGCGCCTCATTCGAGTAATCCTCCTGCGCCTCGAGCAAAGGAAGTACATCCTTCAACACAGTCAATGCGCTCTCCTTCGTTGTTTTCATCTTCTTATGTGCATACATAGCTGTATCATACGCCGGCAATGTTTCAAAAAACGCAATCAGTCCCTGAATGTCAGGGAATACCTCAATACGAGTCTGAACCATGGCAGCAATCTTTTTCAGATCAAAATCCTTGTGAAGCACTTCCTTCATATAAGGGAGTGCCAGATCGTAAAAACGGTCAGGGTCCATCGCCTTGATGTACTCCCCATTCATCCATTTTAACTTATTCATATCAAACACCGATGGAGATTTGTTGATTCTGGTGTAATCAAAATCGCGAATCAGTTCATCGAGTGTAAAGATCTCACGGTTCTCCTCCGGGCTCCAGCCAAGCAGTGCGACAAAATTGATGATCGTCTCTGGCAGAATCCCCTGCTCCACGATATCTTCAAAAGAAGAGTGACCGCTGCGCTTGCTGAGCTTCTTGTGCTCCTCGTCCGTGATGAGCGGCAGATGAACATAGATTGGAATCTCCCATCCAAAAGACTCATACAAACGATTGTATTTCGGTGTGGAGGAAAGGTATTCATTTCCACGCACCACATGGGTAATCTCCATCAAATGATCATCGACCACATTCGCAAAATTATACGTAGGATATCCATCTGATTTGATCAGAATCATGTCGTCAAGCTCTGAATTGTCGATTGTGATATCTCCGTAAAGCTCATCATGAAAACTTGTTGTGCCTTCTGTCGGATTGTTCTGCCGAATCACATAGGGAATGCCGCTCGCAAGCTTTGACTCCACTTCCTCCTTTGATAAGCCGAGACAATGCTTGTCATAAACAGTTATCTCCTTCCCCTCTACCACCTCTGATTTGAGAGTGGCGAGTCTGTCCTTATCACAGAAACAATAGTACGCCTCTCCTTTATCGATCAATTCTTTGGCGTATTTCATGTAGATGCCCGCCTGCACGCGCTCACTCTGCACATAAGGACCAAAGCCCTTATCCTTATCTGGCCCCTCATCGTAGGTCAGTCCGGTCTTTGCCAGGGTATTATATATAATATCTACTGCTCCCTCCACATAACGCTCACGGTCTGTATCCTCAATGCGGAAGATAAAATCTCCCCCTGCGTGTTTTGCGATCAAGAACTCATATAATGCCGAACGCAGATTTCCCACATGCATTCGTCCTGTGGGACTTGGCGCAAATCTGCATCTTACTTTCTTAGCCATGTTTTATTCCTCCATCTTATTGTTTCGATTTGTGTCTCGATTTTGTTTTGGTTCATCTTTGATTTCCTATTTTTCCTTACAAGATTATACACTTCGAACACAGTTCGTGTCAATCTAAAAGATGTAAAGCCTTGACAACATCTGACTTTACATCTTCCATAAATCCCATTTTATAATGTGCTTATTCGTTTTCTTTTGTCTTTGGTTTCCACACCTTCACACCGATAAATCCGCCAATGCCTGACACTGCAACGATCACTGCAAATACCATCAGATAGGATAAAACCATTCTAAAAAACTCTATTAAATTTGACATCTCTTTACCTCACATTCCGCTGTCAGCAAATTTTCCAGAAAACCCGACAGCAATTTATACAATTATCATACCACTTTCGTTATTATGTCGTCAAGCAGTTCATCTCATTCTGCAAGATTTTCAAACCATATCTCCCCACCCTAGATCTCATTTTTGATATAGCCTGTTTGCAGATCTTCTTTATGCTGCTGCATTCTCATTAATCTGTTCAATCACTTGCCGTATCTCCATCCACACTGTCAGGTCTGTAAAGATATCAACCACACTTCCATAATCTGTAAACGGAGATTCCTGGAGCACGGACATATCTTTCATTACGCCATTGTGCACAATATATTCCACAATCTGATTCACAAAATAGATCTGCCTGTTATCAAAATTTGTACTGTCGAGATACACTGAAAATGCTTCCTTTGCTGCATTCATATCCAAACCGACAATTTCACGTACAAATTCGCCCAAAGGTTTTTCCCCATACTCTCTTCTATAATCCTCCTTCGTGCCCAGTTCACTCCATAATATTTCTTCAAGACCTTTGAGATCGGACTCCGTAAGCGGCTGATTCGATTTTAACTTTGCGATAGCAGCATTATCTTGATGCTCTCTTACATAATATTCTGCTTTCGCTTTATAGTTTGCCAGTTCATCATTGTCAAGCTCCGCATCATTCCACTCTATATTTAAAATATCATCCGCAAAGTCCGTATCATACCGCACTGCCGCCTTCGGAAGATATTTCATCAAATTTCTGAGTGCCACTCTGATCTGCTCAAACTCATTAATTCCGGCTTTCTCCAAATAATCTGTATGAAGTAACTTTTGTATTAATTCTGTCTTTACCTGAATCTCAGGTATATTTGCAATGCAAGCAATTCCCCTGACGCGCTTTAACAGGTCGTTTCTTGCTTTTGAGTATTTTTTACCAGCCAGATATGCCAGCTCTATTCCATACATTAACGCGTCAAATCTGACAGCACTGACATCATCACCGTCCGGCAAGATCAGTGGAGCAAGCTCTGTCTGTACCATCAATGTATCTTCATACCCTATCACATCATATCCTGTTGAAACGGAATACGTGTCCACATATCGTATGTGCTGACGGACTGCAAAGTTCTCCCTGTTCAACGCCTGCACCTTCCCTGTCATGATATGTACCAGCTCTTCTCGGTAAGTCTTGAGCCGCTGTGTCTGATACTCCATAGCCTGAAGTTTATATGCTATCTGAAATTCCAAATTAAAGACAGCACTCTGTAACGCAATCAAATTCGCCGTAGGTTTTCCCTGATTCATACGAAAAAATGCAAAATTACCACAAAAATCAAAGATATAAAATTTATCCTTATCAATACCGTCCAATAACCCCGGACAGAGTCTTGTTCCACGCCCTATCATTTGCCAAAATTTTGCCTTACTCATTACCTTCTTGAAAAATACCAGATTTAATACTTCTGGAACATCAATTCCTGTGTCTAACATATCTACGGAAATGGCAATCCTAGGCAGCTTTGCAGGCTCAGAAAACTCATCAATTTCACTCTGCGCATACTGGATATAATTATCAACTACCTTGGCGTAATCATTCGGCAAATGCGGATATTCTCTATGAAATATCTCAAGTATTTTCTCTGCGTGGTCGTGGTTCTTTGCAAAAATGATGGTCTTTCCAATATGCTGTCCGTAATCAATATGGATGCCTTCTGTCATAAGAATATCGAGTACTTTCTTTATAGTGTCCTCATTGAAAATCCATGTATTTAGTGCGGAAGCATTTATATTATCAGGGATTTCACCTCCCTCTGCTCCAAAGGTCTTCTCATATATTTTCTTCTCTTCATCAGAGAGTTCATCATAGACAATTCCTTGTTCAATAAATTTAAGAGTTGTCTCAACAGATTGAAAGTCAACCAGATAACCATCCCGAACCGCCTGTGCAAGCTCATATCCATATGTAGGAACACCATTTTCTAATTCAAATATCGAATATGTATTTCTATCTATTTCATCCTTAGGTGTGGCTGTAAGTCCCACTAAAGGCGCATCAAAATATGTAAATATATCACAGTATTTGTTATAGATCGACCGATGTGCCTCGTCACAGATTACAAGATCAAAATGACCACAAGAAAATACTCTGCCCCCCTCGTCCCTCGTATCATCAATCAGTTTATACATTGTCTGATATGTAGAAAAAATGCAGTGCGCATTATAATCCCTTCCCTTGTCGCACATACTGCTGCACGATAAGTCAGGAAGCATATTCACAAAGCTTCGCTTCGCCTGCGTCACGAGTGCATTCCTATCCGCAAGGAATAGTATATTTTTTACCCAGCCATGTGCCAACAAAACACGACACAATGCAATCACCGTTCTTGTTTTCCCAGAACCGGTAGCCATGACAAGAAGCGCTTTTCTCCTGTTTCTATCATCAAAGGAACTGCATACTGCCTTTATCGCCTCCTCCTGATAATATCTACCTGCTATTTTTTTGTCTATTCTTATATTTTTTAAGCTCTCACGCATCGAACACAGATTAAACCACTTTTCTAAGTCCCTTTTGGAATAGATCGCTGCACATGCTCTTTCTGGATACCGTCCATCTATAATCCTTGTCTCAAATCCATTTGTCAAAAATATAACAGGTCTGCGACCATATTGTCTTTCCAATAAATCCGCATACAAAGTCGCCTGCTGCCGCCCTTTTGAAACATCTATACAGGTCTTTTTCGCTTCGATTATAGCAAGTGGTCTATGTGTATCATCATACAGTACATAATCCACTTTCCCAATCTTTGACTGGTTTGGCATTCCCTGCACTGTCAATTCATTCACCCAGTCTTTTCCTTCCAACCAACCAGCATCATCAAGCATAGAATCAATATATATTTTTCTTGTATCATACTCGGACAACTCAAACGGCTTTGAGACATACTTCGGCGCATGTTCTTCACGTTTTGCAGTCAGTGCTTCCTTTAACGCTTTGTTCTCTGCTATAAGTTCTTTTAAATTTATGTCTTCAAATTCTGGAGTCGTCAGCGTTTCTTCTTGTTTTTCTAGCAATGAACTGTCAAACGAATGCTCCTCATAAACATCTGCATAACAGTATGCTACAAAATCTAAAAATATAAATAAGTCATGCAGACAAAGTGCTGCCTGATCAAATGAAATCTTCTTTCCTGTATGATCGGCAGTGTTTCCCATTCGTCGGATAAAATCCAGACGTTTCCAAAGTGTGTCATCTATGAAATCCCGAAATTCCTCTGTATGCAACAAGCTGTTTAGATTATCCTGATAGGGCATCACAAGAGACTTGTCCACAGAATACATCCATTTAACCGCAAATTCCATTGCACGACGACAGTTGATGACACTTGCCGCAGGGTCAATGCATATGATTCGCTCTGCGGAGATGGCAACATCAGAAAAAGTGTTAAATTTGGGGTCGTTTTTTAGATAATTGAAATTGGTCATGTTGGAAACCTCCCTTCTATATCCGTTTCGTATGTATATTTTTAATGTTCATTATTGTAACTTTCAATTTGTCTACTTGGTGGACGAAGGCAGCAAATTGATTTTGGAGTTCTATTGGTGGAATTAATGCATCAATATCCTTTAGCAAGAAAATCTTAAACTCAGCAAATGTTGAACCTGAACCAAGCTTTGGATATTCCACCAATGTTTTTACTCTCATAAAATATTCTAAATACTTTGAATCAAATATCTCTCTGTTTGGTGAAATACATAACACTCTACCATCCTTATAATAAAATGGCTCATTTGTATCTACCATCCATACTTGACCTTTATTACAAATAGATGGCATTAATAAATCACCAATCTGTGGTTTTGTATCATCCTTTGCAAGCGTATTGTAATGTTCTTCAGATATATAGTATGGTTCTGTCGGTTTTATTCCATTTGCCAACTCCCCAATTTCTGTACCTCTATAAAACGGAATACCACTATCGACAAATTCTGTAGTGAAAACTCTATGACTGGAACCCACATCAGCAACATCACCAAGCTTGCGTGTTTCATACTTATAATTATCTGTTGCCACATCTCCAAACATCTCTACAAATCGGGCTTTAATAAGAGTATCCAAATCTTGCAACTGTTTTTGTCGCATACTCATGATTTCCTTAACCTTGTCTAATACAAATACAATTTTATTTTGTACATCTATATCATGAATACAAACAGTTATTTCAGATAATGTCGCCTTATTAAGTGTTTTCCCCATTACTGCCTTGTTTGTACCCACATCCCAATTTTTATATAGTAAAAGATAATAAATATAGTCTGGTATTAATTCTACAACTCCTTTATCAATAAAAGCAATAATAGCTTCATTTGAATACATTTTTACAGGCGTAATAGCTACCTTACCAATTGAAAGTTTAAAACTCATAATAACCGTATTGGGTGGAATTTCTTTAATACCACTTTCATCAATTGCCAAATCAGAAAGGGCTTCTTTAGTATTAAAAATATACTTGCCTGCATTTGATAGGTCGCTAATCGAAATCCATGCATTATCTCGAGAATCCCAGTATGCCGGATTATTTCGTGATGGTGTTTTCCCCATTTGAAGTTCAAATAGCTCTGATAATTTATATTCTATCATTTCTCCCCTCGACAAATTATGATTTGTCAAGCTATATACTTCTGATGTGATGACTTTACATTTGACTGATTTACCATCGCATATTGCATTGTAGTGTCAATCTGTGAATGTCCCAATATTTTTTGTACCTGCTCAATAGGCATCCCCTTATCAATTGCTCTTGTTGCCATAGTTCTACGAAATTTATGTGGATGGATTCTTTCTACTCCAAGCTGTCTCCCAAGCTCTCTTAATCGTATTTCTACGCCACTAATTTTAAGTCTGTCATAAGGAGCATCCAATGTGACAAATAAAGCTGGGTTTTCATCCATTCTGCTTTCCAGATAATTTTTTAAATGAATTTTTGATTTTGCATCAAAATAAACCCTGCGCTCTTTATCCCCCTTACCATAAACCACACACTCTCTTTGTTCCAAATCAAGGTCCCCTATATTCAGATTTACTAACTCTCCAACACGGATTCCTGTTGAATATAATAAATCTATGATTGCCAAATCTCTTTTTTCTGTACATTGATCCCTCATTTTCTCAATTAGCTCATCAGAAATTACTTCTTTTACGACAGTCTTTGTTTTTATCTTATGAATTCGCCGCATGGGACTTTTTAATATGTAGTCCTCTTCCTCAAGCCATGAAAAAAAGCTCGAAATATTTCTTCGAATATTATCAATTGTTACCTTACTGCAATTGTTAATCTTCTGGTAATCTACTAAATATCCACGAATATCTTCTGTTGTCATCTTCCGAATTGGTATATGCAAATTATTCAACAGGTGTTCCAACGTAACTTTATAATAATGTACTGTTCTCACTGAGCACCCCTCAATCTGTTTTGCATCTAAAAACAATGACATATACTCACTATTTCCTATATTCTCTTTAGCGGGTTCATCCTTAGACAAATTAATAACTAATACCTCTTGAAGTTTCTTTAGTTGTGAAATATTTAAATAATCTGCCATTTCGTTGATGATTTTTACAAGTTTTTCTTCCATGTTGATATCCTTTCTGTAAATACCAACATCCTACAACCATTTTTATCATCCAAAATACTGTTGCATTAGACTGTCAAACAGTAAATTTGTTTGCTCTATCTGTGTTTGTATTGTAACTTTCAATTTGTCTACTTGGTGGACGAAGGCAGCAAATTGATTTTGGAGTTCTATTGGTGGTATTGGAACAACTAGATTCAATATGTCTCTATTTGATATATTTGCTTGTCGTACACCTCTACTAATACCTGTAAGTTTTTTCTTTATTTGCTCAAACTTAAGAAGTTGAAATAAATAATATTTATCAATTCCTTCTTTAATCTCCATTTTCGCATTTCGCTGATTTAAGTAGTACATATCATAGTCATTGCCAATTATACAAATATTACCATAATCATCCTTGCCTACAGTACCAGTTAATGACATGACTAAATCACCTGGATATATTGCATATCGTTTAAGACTTGAATCTCTCTTCCAGAAAACCATATTAACTGGCTTGAAATACCCCGCATTGATATTTCCTATTCGTAATACCGGAATACCCTCTTCTTCATCAAACATATCACTCTTAAATGCATATCCTCCTAATACATTTAGTTTTTCTAATAATTTACATTCATTCCATCCTCTGGAATTAGTTTCTGGATCTCCAAACATCTCTACAAATCGGGCTCTGACAAGAATTTCTAGCTGTCTAAGCCTATCTTTTTGCCCCGTAATCAAATTATAAATCAAATCAAGTATCTTAACACAATCAATTTGCTCCTCTATAGAAATATCTTTTATAAGAACCTCTCCAAGTGAGGACTTAGATAGTGCTTTAAATGTGCTACCAGTTCCTTTATTATTCAGTTCTTTTCGTTTGTACTTTAAAGCATAATAAATATATTTCAAGTTCAATTCATTCTTCGCCGTAATCCCTGCCAGACCTCTTCCAATACAAGACTGTACCGAAGCAAAATTTAGTGCTCCAATTGGTGCTCTCACAGAAATCAGCAATGTACCTTTTTCTACAACTTTTATAGGCTTATTACACCATACTCTAGTGACAGGATATATATCCCCAAAATCTGCATTTCCTTGATAAAAAGGAATTCCTTTCCCCTCCTGATTATAAGAACTAGAATCTGGGGATTGCCCCATATCTATATTGCACATTTCATCTAATCTTAAATACTCCATAAAGATTCCCCTCAATTTTATCTTTTTCTTGACAAAAACACAAGTATTGATTAATATAATAGTCAAAGGAGCGGTTTTTTACCGTACAGTCTCTTGGGACTCAAGCGGCGTACTCGCTTCTTTTTTAATATCCAAAACATCATATAGAAAAAGTCCCCTTGCCGTTTTTCTCACTACAAGTGTTGCTTTATATTGATTAAACCGTTCTATCTGCTCTTCGCTTCCTTTTACTGGAATCTTAAAATATGTATCATATCGGTACCATCCCTCAGATGCATTACATCTATGTTTCTCATTCTTATTTTCAATCCACCGCCTGTTTACTGCATTTTTAATCAGCAAATCAATAATCTGTGCTGAGTTAGCCTTTACTTTAGCCAATGCACCACGCAGACTCTTTGTATATTTGGATTCAGAAAATTCATCTGGAAAATCACTGGAAATACTTACACAATCCTGATATGCGTCTACAACAAAAGTTTGTCCAATATATCGTTTTAGATACTGTTCAACGTCATTCCATGGAATATTTTGCTTGTTTAAAAATATAATTTTTTCTATTTCAGTCACATGATATTCCATTGTTTCCTCCGATTTCTCCCCTCGACAAATTATGATTTGTCTATCCTTTCCCAATCTACAACATCGCCTTTAACGCATTTAATTCCTCTGCAATCTGCGCATCCAGTTCCATAATTTTATCTATGATTTCAGATGTGGGCGGATACTCCACTGGCACATATTCTGTTCTCTTATACTTATTAATAGATAAATCATAACCATTATCAACAATTTCCTGTTTTGGCACCATAAATGACTTTTCCGTCCGATTTCGGTCGTTCTCCGCATCACGGTTCTGAAAACGCTTGATAATGTCCGGGATATCATCCTCATTGATCACGGTTCTCTTATCATCCAGACTAAACCCGTCCGCCTGCATATCATAAAACCAGATCTTGTCCGTTCCACCATGATTCGTTTTTGTAAAAATAAGGATTCCTGTAGACACCCCTGCATACGGCTTAAACACTCCCGAAGGCATCGAGATCACAGCCTCAAGTCTCTGGTTTTCGACGATCTCTTTTCTGACAGCCTTATGCGCAGTGGATGAACCAAAGAGCACACCATCTGGTACGATACAAGCACATCTTCCCCCTATTTTAAGCATTCTTACAAATAGTACAAGAAAAAGGAGTTCTGTTTTTTTTGTCTTACAGACTTTTAATAAATCTGCTGAAACAATGTCCGCGTCCAGACTTCCCTTAAATGGAGGATTTGCAAGAATCAACGAATATATTTCCTTATCTGAGTTTTGATCTGATAAGCTGTCTCTGTATTCAATGTAGGGGCTCTCTACACCGTGTGTCATCATGTTCATAGCACCTATGCGCAGCATGGTTCTATCCATATCAAAGCCATAAAACATATGATTCATATAATGTTCTTTTTTCTGTTTATTGTAAAAAATTTCTTCCTTTTTATTTGTTCTAAGATATTCCGATGCCTCAACCAAAAAACCTGCTGTGCCGCATGAAGGATCACAGATCTCATCTTCCGCCGTTGGCTCCATCAAAGCCACCATCATTTTGATAATGTGTCTCGGTGTCCGAAACTGACCATTTACTCCTGCTGTTGATAATTTTGACAACAGATATTCATATACATCGCCCCTTACATCGCTCTCTTTTAGTTTTTCCATCTGTGCATACAGCTCATCCATAGCATCTACCACCTTAGAAAGCATCAGCGGTGTCGGGAGCTTAAAAATGGCATCATCCATATATTTTGAATATGCACTCTCTTTATTTGAATGAAGATTTTTGATAAACGGGAATACCATTTCCTGTAATACAACATACATCTTATCCGCAGATAAATCTCGAAATACAGACCATTTAAGCTGTGTACCATCGATCAGCTGGTCGCCAAGCTTTAATTCCTTCGTAAAAATACTTTCAAATGGTAATCCCAGCATTGCACTTTCTTTTGCACGCGTATTGTCTGCATTATCAAGATCCCGTATGAACATCAGATATGTCATTTGTTCAATCACATCTAATGGATTCGTCAATCCTCCTGTCCAGAAAATTTGCCAGATACTGTCTATTCGATTTTTTAATTCTCCTGTTATCATATTTCTAGTTCTCCTTATCCCAGTTCCATGTATATTTGGTATAACGCCCTTCACCAATCTTTTTTATCTTTTCTTGTTTCACCAGTTCTGTCAAAGTTCTCTGAACAGTTGTCTGACTGACATTCGGCACTACTTTAAGCAGCTCAGCCTTCGTGACTGCTCCAATGTGATTTTTTATTTCCTCTGCAATTCTATCAGGTTTAGGAACCCTTTTCTCTTCAATTAATTTTGTCCGCACTATAAAATCATTATATGCAGCAGCAATTATGCCAAGCATATATTTTACAAAGGGTGCATAATCATTTTTCTCCTCATGCCAGCCTCCAGAACTTTCCTGCAAAACATCATAGTATGAATCTTTTGTCTGTTCAATCAGTCTTTCAATACTGATATATTTTCCAACAAGATACCCTGATTTGTATAGAAGCAGTAATGTTATTAATCTGCTCATCCTGCCATTCCCATCTCGAAATGGATGAATACATAAAAAATCCAGTATAAACATTGGAATCAACAATAGAGGATCTGCGATTGTATGATGAATAGCATTATTATAGGCTTCGCAAAGCCTTTCAACCGCCTCTGGTGTTTCCCATGCCGCAACGGGTTGGAACCGTACAAGTTTATTCCCTTCTGGACCTTGTTCTTCGATAATATTATTAACTATTTTAAAATTTCCTCCAATTCCAGCATTTTCAAATTTATATAAATCCCTGTGCAATTGTAAGATCAAGGAAGGTTTTACTGGAATATGTACATAATTTTCATGAATTGTGTTCAAAACATCCCTGTAACCCGCAATCTCACGCTCATCTCTTGTACACGGTATCGTTTTATCCATAACAATTTTTTTCAGCCGTTCATCAGAAGTATATATTCCTTCTATTTTATTAGAACTTTCTGTGCTCTGTATCAATGCCAGTTCCACTAAGTCCGTTAGAACATCTGCATGTCTATTCGCAATTAAATGCTGTTGTCCTTTATACTCATGTATTTTTGTGAGAAAACTGACAATCTCTGGTGTCAGTAATTTTTCCCATTTCACTTCATAATCATAATTTCGCATAGATCTGCCTCAATTCTATATCATCTTTTTAAATACTCTATATGAAACTCTAACATGAAACTTGGTCATAGTCAATCTTAACTTCGTCATTTATAATAAAATGACGAAGTTGTTCTTCGTCTAAAAAACCTTACCGACACCCCGCACATCTCAACGAATATCAGTAAGGTCTTTCATTTCTTTACACAATCTTTACACAATCGCCTTCTTCGGGCATTTCTCCTTGCACGCCCCGCAGCCAGTGCACTTGCTCTGGTCAATGTGTGCATGGAAATCTGTCACAGTCACTGCCTCTGACGGACACACCTTCACACAGAGACTACACCCGATACACCCTGTCTGGCATGCTTTCATGGTGACAGGCCCCTTGTCCTTAGAGCTGCACGCCACAACCGCTTTTGCATCATAGGGAATCAGCTCTATAAGCTGTTTGGGACACGCAGCTACACACTTGCCGCACGCCTTGCACTTCTCCTTGTCAACCTTTGCGATACCGTTTACAATGTGAATCGCATCAAACGGACAGGCACTCACACAATTGCCATATCCCAGACACCCATAATTGCAGGATTTTGCACCGCCATCTGGCACATAACGAACCATTCCACAGTCCTCAACGCCTGAGTACTCATAGATTTTTGTCGTCTTGTCACAGTCCCCTGCACATTTCACAAACGCTGTCATTCTGACAGACTCTCCCGCCTCAACGCCCATGATGGCGGCAATCTTTTTGCCGACTGGCTCGCCGCCGACCGGACAGGCATTGACTGGCGCCTCACCCTTTGCGATCGCTGCCGCCAGACCTGAGCAGCCGGGATACCCACAGCCGCCGCAATTATTTCCGGGAAGAACGCCCAGCACAGCCTCCTCCTTCTCGTCCACAGCCACTTTAAATACAATACTTGCAATGCCGAGGAAAATGCCCAGAAATAAACCTACACCGCCCACAACGACCACGGCAGTCACTATTGCCGATATATTCATATGCTACTCCTTTCCTCACTACAGCAATCCCGAGAATCCACAGAAGGCTATTGCCATCAATCCCGCTGTGATCAGCACGATCGGCATTCCCTTGAAGGACTCTGGTATGTCATTGTACTCCATTTTTTCACGGATTCCAGCCAGAATCACAATCGCAATCAAAAATCCAACTGCGGTAAATAACCCGCTTGCGATGCTAAAGCCAATTCCATAATTTTTCTGTACATTTGTCAGCGCGATACCCAGCACCGCACAGTTTGTCGTAATCAATGGAAGATATACACCAAGCGCCTGATACAGACTGGGCACATACTTTTTCAAAAACATCTCTACGAACTGAACTAACGCCGCGATAACCAAGATAAAGACAATGGTCTGCAAATACTTGATATCAAAAGGCACCAAGATGCATTGATAGATTACAGCCGCCACACCAGAAGCAATCGTGATGACAAAGATTACGGCGCCTCCCATGCCAACTGCGGTATCTACCTTCTTGGATACGCCGAGGAAGGGGCAAAGTCCCAAAAACTGACTGAGCACGACATTGCTCACCAGCGAGGAGCTGATCATCAATATTAACAAATCCTTAACCACATCCAGCATTTCTTATCCCTCCCTCTTCTGATTTGCTTTTGCGTCCGCGACAGACCCGGGCGCGCCGTCCACATCGACAAACCGGTGCGCGCAACCACTGTCAGAACAGTTTGCACAGTCAGAGCTGCAACCTGATTGGATTTTGTCCACATTCTGTCCTTTTTCCTGCATCTTTCTCTTGACGCGGTTCTGCAAAGCTGTCAGCGCCGCAAGCACGAAAAACGCGCCGGGTGCAAGCACAAAAATACTGATTGGTACATACTCGATCGGCTCTGCCAATCCGAATACGGACGAAATGCCGCCAAGTACTTTATTGATCACTGGTATGCCAAAAAACTCGCCAGCACCCAAAAGCTCTCTCACAGCACCGATTGCCGTGAGTGCCACCGTAAACCCAAGCCCCATGCCAAGACCGTCAAATATGGACGGAATCACAGGGTTCTTGGAGGCAAAGGACTCTGCCCGCCCCAAGATGATACAGTTTACAACAATCAGTGGAATATATAATCCAAGCGCCGAATAGAGACTGGGAATGAACCCCTCTAACAATAACTCCACCATCGTCACAAAGGAAGCCACGATGACGATAAATGCAGGGATTCTCACCCTGTTTGGTATAATGTGTCTCAGCAGTGAAATAATGGCATTGCTCAGCACCAACACTGCTGTCGTCGTCAAGCCCATGCCAAGGCCATTGACAGCCGATGTTGTCACCGCCAATGTCGGACACATGCCAAGTGCCAGCACAAAGGTAGGGTTTTCTTTCACAAGCCCATTGAAAAAGATTTCCATAGAGCCTTGCCTTGCTTCGTTGTTGATGTCACTCATCTATGCCACCTCCCGCTTCTGATAATACTGTATGAAAGAACATCAAGCCGCCATTCACGCCGTTTACGATCGCGTTGGTGGTGATCGTCGCGCCGCTGATCACGTCAATCTCACTGTCATTTGCCGCGCCAGATTTTGTGTATGTAAAGCTTTCCACCTGCTTGTTCTCAAACTGCGGCACCAGCACATCACCCGCTTTCATGCCGAGTCCCGCTGTCTCCGAGATACTTAACAGCGAAATGCCGTTGAGTGTGCCGTCGAGCGTCACGCCCATAGAAAACTGGATATCACCGCCATAACCCTCATGGTCTGTCACCGTGATCACATAGCCTAGCAACTGCCCGGAACCATCAAGCGCCTGCATCACCTCATTAATATCCATATTAAGGTCATTCCCGCTCATAAAATACGCCGTAGGACCATCCTCTGACGCCAAAGCCTCAAAGACTTCTGCCTCTGCAAAAACCTCCTTGCACGCCGCCGCCTTTGCCTTTGCTTTCTGCTCTGCGATAGGCGCCTTCGTGACATCGTACACAAATCCCAGCAATAGCCCTGCCGCAAGCGTGATCACAAAGAGAATGAGCGCATCTTTGATCATTGATTTCTTTTCGTTATCCATACTACGCAGCCTCCTTTTTTGTTTTCTTTTTACCAAAGGCAGTAGGCTTTGTCACTTTCTCGATCAACGGCACCAGCAGATTTCCTAAGATAATCGCATAGGAGACACCCTCCGCTGACGGTCCAAAGATTCTGAAAATACCTGTCATAATACCCAAAAAAATGCCGAACACATACTGTCCGTTTTTCGTGATTGGTCTTGTGACATAATCTGTCGCCATGAAAAATGCGCCCAGCATCAGACCGCCGCCTGCAAGCTGCGCCACAATATAGTCAAGCTCCAGCCCATGCCCGCTAAAGAGCACTATAAACACAACAAAACTAAGAATATAGGACCCCGGCACGCGCAAGTCGATCACCTTCATCACCAGCAAAAACGCTGCGCCGATCAAAAGCGCGACCATGCTTGTCTCGCCAATTGTTCCAGCTGTATGGCCAATGATCATGTCAATCAGCTCTGGTGCGCCCTCACCTGCCTTGATTGCCGCAAGCGGCGTTGCGCCCGTATAAGCATCACAATCAAAATTCGTCATGATAGACGTAAACGATATGATCAGAAAACATCTGGCGCCAAGCGCAGGATTCATAAAATTCTGTCCCAGACCGCCAAAGAGCATCTTTACGACAATGATCGCAAACACTCCGCCGATCACACCGACCCACAAGGGTGCTTCCGGCGGCAGATTCAATGCCAGCAGCAACCCTGTGACCACCGCTGAAAAATCCCCGATTGAAATTTCCTTCTTCATACATCTGTCATATATGTACTCGGACAGCACCGTTGCCGACACAGTGATCATCACCAAAAACATCGCGTGCATACCGAAATTAAATATCCCAAATATCGTCGCCGGAAGCAGCGCAAGCGCCACGTACTGCATGATGCGCGACGTTGTGTCCTTCGAGCGTATATGTGGGTTTGATGATACCTTAAACATTTTTTCCACGTCCGTCCCTCCCTATTTCTTCCTCTTTCCGAGAATCGTTTTCCGCATGGATTTGATCGACTGGGTAAGCTGGCGCTTTGCTGGACAGACAAAACTACAGCAGCCGCACTCGCAGCACTCCATTCCGTCATTTGCGACAAAGGCTTCCTCATCCCCATGCTGTGCAAGAACAGCAAGCTTTCGTGGAACGATTCTTCCCGGACAGGCATCTACACAGCGCCCACAATTGATACAGGGACTCGGTGCCATCGCAGACACTTCATCCTTCGTCAAGCATAAAAGTGCAGAAGCCGTCTTTGTCGTCGGCACATTCAAATCAAACAGTGCAAATCCCATCATCGGACCGCCTGAAACCACCTTTTCCGGCTCGGTCTTAAAACCGCCTGCCTCCTCGATCAAATCATGATAATTCATGCCAATCCGTACATAGAAGTTCCGCGGATCATTGACAGCATCACCTGTTACAGTGACAATCCTGTTCATCAGTGGCTTTCCCTCCGCAACCGCGTGATAAACCGCCACAATCGTATCGACATTGTTCACAACACAGCCTGCATCTGCCGGAAGCATCGAAGAATTGATCTCTCTGCCTGTCGCAGCATAAATCAACTGACGCTCCGCACCCTGCGGATATTTTGTTTTCAACGCCTTTACTGTTATTTTACTCTCCTGTTCTGTCAGCCGTGTCAGAAGTTCTATACAGTCTGGTTTATTGTCCTCCACTGCCAGAATCCCCTGTGCATGGTCAAACAGCCGGAGAATGATCTTCAGTCCGTCGATCAGCTTCTGCGGCTCCTCCAGCATTCTGCGGTAATCCGACGTCAGATATGGTTCGCACTCCGCACAGTTTGCTATCACATACTCTATTTTTTCCGGCTCTTTGGGAGACAGCTTCACATGGGTCGGGAAGCCTGCTCCGCCCATACCTACCACACCTGCCTCCTTGATCAACTCCAGAATTTCCTTTTTGTTTAGTTTTTCAGGATCATGTGCAGTGTACTCGACTTCCTCCAAGAGTCCGTCATTATCAATGATAATAGAATTGACCAGATCGCCCGTAACAACACGTCTGGGCTCTATGGTTTTGACTGTACCAGACACCGTCGCGTAGATCGGTGCCGAGACAAATCCTCCCGCCTCCGCAATTTTTTGACCAGCGAGTACTTTGTCCCCCTTTTTTACCACCGGCACTGCCGGCGCGCCAATATGCTGACTGAGTGGATACACCATTTCGCCTTTCGGCACAATGGTTTTCATGGGCTTATCCTTTGACAGTTCTTTGCCTTCATAGGGATGTACGCCGCCTCGAAATGTTAGTTTTGCCATTTCCGCTCCTTCTTTCCTTTTTATTTTGATGAAAACATCAAACACGCTAGATATATTATACTATCTTTTTATCATAATTTCACTAATTTTTACGAAAATATAATATTTTTTGTATTATTTTATTGCATTATTCCTAGAGCATGTTTCTGCGCGCTCTAGCATCTTGATTTGCTTCTTATGCAACAATGATACAAAAATATTTTGGGCGGGATAGATATTTGACATCAGATAGTACATGTGATAAGTTATATTTATAGAAAATTTGCAGTTATTGGCATTCAGAAAGGATTATGCGGTTCACCACTATGAAATGCATTCAAAAAAGCCTAGGAATTTTATCCCCCAAATATCCGATCGAAAATTTGTGTATTCCCCGACAAACACTTTTCATTGATATAGAGACTACCGGACTGTACGTGCACAGCTCGAATCTGTATATGATTGGCTGTGCTTATCTCGACGAAACGCCCGACAAACCTGCGTGCTGGCGCACAATCCAGTGGTTTGCAACCAATTACGAGGAGGAAGTTCATGTTCTGAACGCCTTTGTGACATTTTCCAAGGCATACCGCTATCTGATACATTTTAATGGAAACCAGTTTGATATTCCCTATCTTCAAAATAAGATGCAGCAGTACAATATTCCGTTTCGCTTTGACGAATTTGAGGGAATTGATATCTACAGGCGCATTGCGCCCTACAAGACGTTCCTAAAACTTCCTGACTGCAAACAAAAAACCATCGAAAATTTTGTCACTGCCACTGTTCGGGAAGATCAATTTACAGGCGGCGAATTAATTGACGTGTATCATGAGTATGTACTCTACCATGATGAAGAGAAAGAGCACTTTCTCCTGCTCCATAACGAGGAGGATCTCAAAGGAATGCTTGAAATCGCTGCCGCTCTCGCTATTCCTGACTTATTTCGCCTTCCAGTCACTGTCACGAGGGTTCAGGCAAACTATTACAAGGATGTCAATCAAAAACAGTGTTCCGAAATTATCATGAACCTCAAACTTCCTACAGCCCTGCCGACAGAATTGTCCTACGGGGCAAATGGCTGTTATTTCAACGGCTGTGGTATAGACGGCAAACTGCGTGTTCCCGTCTATGAAGGCGAGTTAAAATATTTCTATTCCAATTACAAAGAATACTATTATCTTCCAAAAGAGGACACTGCTATCCACAAGTCTGTCGCCTCCTTTGTAGACAAGACTTACCGCAAACAGGCGACTGCAAGAACCTGTTATACCCGCAAAATATCTACCTATCTCCCGCAATGGGAAGTCCTGTTTACGCCATTTTTCAAGAGGGATTACGATGACAAGGACTTGTTCTTTGAACTGACCGATGAATTAAAAACGCAGCGTGAAGCTTTTAATGTGTATGCACATCACGTTTTAGAAATGATGGGTGTATCTCGCAAAAAATCCCAAGCTGTTGAATAAATCAGCTTGGGATTTCCATATAAACTATTTGTTCTTAATATAGAAGAAAGAATTCTTCCTCTCATAATTAATTTCCTTGTAGTTCATGATCTGCTCTGTACTACCAATAAATAATATACCTTCCGGCTTCAATGCAGCATTAAACTTCCGAAATACCTCATCCTTTGCTTCCTCCGTAAAATAAATCAATACGTTTCGGCACACGATCAGATCACATCTGTCTGGATATGAATCCTTCAACAGATTGTGCTGTTTGAACTGTACTCTTGATTTGATATCATTGGAAATCTGGTAAGAAGGTCCTACCTTAGTGAAATATTTCTTTTTGAACTCATCTGGCACTGCCGCGATACTCTTTTCATTGTACAAACCAGTTTTTGCCTTCTCTATCACCTGCTTGTCAATATCTGTAGCAATGATATTAATCTGATTCAGTGGTATATGTTTGGAAAATGCCATCACAAGGGAATATGGTTCATCTCCCGTAGAACATGCTGCACTCCAAATTTTCAGATTTTTGCCAAACCGCCCGATCAACTCTGGAATGATCTCTTTGTCCATCAGTCTCCACTGCTCAGGATTTCTATAAAACTCTGACACATTGATGGTAAGATAGTTCACGAAATCATCAAAAACAACCTTATCATCTCTTAGCTTTGCGACAAATTTATCGTAACCTGTCACTTTATGTTTTGCAATCAGCGTATCAATCCGACGCTTCATCTGTTTTTCTTTGTATGCATTTAAGTCTATCTTGGTCAGTGCAAAAACTTCTTTCTTGAAATATTCATAATCAAATGCCATGAGTATTCCCCTTTCTCTATTATATTTTTCCTTGCACACTCCCTTATGTCCATAAACGAATATGATATCAGAGTCACATACTCCGATATCATATCCATATTTACACATATTTCTATTCAGCGTCCTCCGCTTCCTGCTTTGCTATCACTGCATCTATGTCCACAGACACAACATCCGAATCATCCTCTGCTGTCTCTACAGGTGCTGCTTCCTTAGCAGTCTCAGGTACGAGCAATGCCTTTATACTGAGGCTGATCTTCTTGCCCTCCTCATTGAAATCAACAACCTTTGCGGTCACTTCCTGTCCTACAGACAGTACATCGGACGGCTTCTCGATGTGCTCTTTTGCAATCTGAGAGACATGCAACAGTGCATCAATACCCGGCTCAAGCTCTACGAATGCACCGAAATCTGTCATTCTAGCCACTTTTCCTGTCACTTCATTGCCAACAGCATACTTTGTCGCTGCATTTTTCCATGGATTAGAATCATCAAACTTCAAGGACAGAGCAACCTTTGTACCATCGATATCCTTGATCAAAACCTTTAAGGTCTCGCCAACCTTGAATACCTTCTTCGGATTCTCAACACGTCCCCATGACATCTCTGAAATATGAAGCAGACCATCCACTCCACCGAGGTCAATAAACGCACCAAAATCTGTTACATTTTTAACTGTACCTTCAATGACATCACCCGCACTGATCTTTTCAAATAACTCTTTCTGCATCTCAGCTTTCTTTGCAACGATAAGCTGCTTGCGGTCGCCGATGTATCTTCTTCTCTTAGGATTATATTCACTGATCACAAACTCTATGTCCTGTCCGGCATATTTATTCAGATCTTTCTCATATACATCTGATACAAGACTTGCTGGGATGAAGATTCTCACCTCATCAACCACGACGCTCAAACCGCCGTCTAATACCTGTGATACCTTTGCCGTCAATACTTCTTTATTGTTGTATGCTTCCTCGATTCGCTTGTTGCCTCTGTCAGCAGCAAGTCTCTTGTAGGTTAAGAGAACCTGTCCCTCACCATCATTTACTTTGAGAACCTTAACCTCCATCTTATCACCAGGATTCAGGATTGTTGTAAGGTCAACATTCGGTTCATTAGTGTACTCGTTACGTGTAAGAATACCATCTGATTTGTAACCGATGTTAAGGATCGCTTCATCAGGCTTAACGTCAATGACTGTACCTTCAATTACCTCTCCTGTATGAATAGTTTTTAATGATTCTTCTAACATTTGTTCAAAAGTTAATTCTGACA
>ERZ808054.320-NODE-320-length-51904-cov-4.979972_pt1 | contig 51904 bp, 40 predicted proteins | sample MGYA00380201_ERZ808054 | MGnify/ENA primary metagenome ERZ808054 (study PRJEB31490, sample SAMN06133419) | mouse gut metagenome | isolation source: Z5_2 | host: mice | place: China: Chengdu | collected 2015-05 ...
TGTGTTTCTGAAAGCATTCATCACGCTCGATCACCCGCCCACGAAATAAATCCGCCGAGTCACAGCCACGGCTGTAGTACGCGGCTAGCATCTTCAGCGCCATAGACTTCCCAAAACGTCTCGGCCTGCTGACACAGATATATTTCTGTTCCGTATTGACAGCCTTATTCGTAAGCGCGATCAGTCCTGTCTTGTCCACGTATATCTCAGAGCTGACTGATTCACGGAATCCTTTATTTCCCGGATTCAAATAAATTCCCATACAATCCTCCATTCCTGCCAATGCGAGCCTCACCAGTACTTCTCCTATACACTCCCCATCCGGCAAACCACGATTTACAAACGATCCCTGCAATTATCCCAATGCATACCAGAGCAGTTATTTTCGCGGGCTATCACATCATCTACCTCGTCCATCTGATACCATTTCAAGTCATCCACCTCATCTGATTCCGTAAATTGTGTTTTCCTGTTTTTTCCTCCATATTAATTTATATTAGACAGACGGCAGTAACAGTTTTATTATATTGTATTTATCCGTCAATAACAATGTATATTTGATTTTATTCACACACTTATGATAAAATAAGGGTTACAATTCGCACCCATTATTTTTTGACGACTATTTAAGCATATTAGGTGTTACTTATAACATATAATATATTCGATTCCATAAACAAACATCTGATATTAAATAAGCCGGCATATGGAGCTGTTTCGCATTAACATAAGCACAGCCAAAAAAATACATCTGTAAACGGAGGACGATCACATATGTTATTAAACTACAAAGACTTAACCGTCAGAAATGCGTCCCGCGAGGACGCCGCGCTGCTGGCGGCATGGTGGAATGACGGCGCAGTCATGGCACACGCGGGTTTCCCAAACGGAACAGGAGAGACAGCGGCTGAGATCGCCAGCCGGATCAGCGAGGACACCGATGAACACCGGCGCCTGATCATCGAGCTCGCACACCGGCCGATCGGCGAGATGAACTACACCAGATGTCCCGACCAGGAAGGCAGAAAAACCGCCGAGATCGGAATCAAGATCTGCGATCTGACCGAGCTTGAAAAAGGCTATGGAAGGATCGTGCTGAGCATGATGATATCGTCCCTTTTTAAGGACTTCAGATATCAGAAGATCATACTGGACACCAACCTGAACAACAGACGGGCACAGCACGTCTACGAGACACTCGGGTTCCGGAAAGTGCGGATACGGGAAAATTCCTGGAAAAACCAGCTCGGCGAACTGCAGTCCGCAGTCGATTATGAACTATTTCCAGAAGATTTTGTAAATTTTGCAAAATAAATTGACGTATTCCCTTTTTTTCACTATCATATTAATAGGAACGGCTGCCACAAGCAAACAACAGCCGTTATTTTTTAGGAATTTGCAAAACGACAACAGAAAGGAAGCAACAAATGAGCGAAACAAAAATCATGCTGGGCAATGAGGCGATTGCCCGCGGTGCCTATGAGGCCGGCGTCAAAGTGTCGAGCGCTTACCCCGGAACTCCCAGCACCGAGATCAGTGAGAATATCGTAAAATACCCGGAGATCTACGCAGAGTGGGCACCCAACGAGAAGGTTGCCATGGAAGTCGCCATCGGCGCATCCATCAGCGGCGTGCGCGCCATGGCATCCATGAAAATGGTCGGTGTCAACGTGGCGAGCGACCCGCTCTACACCGTATCCTACATCGGGGCAAACGGCGGGCTTGTCCTTGCAGCCGCCGACGATCCCGGTCTCTACTCCTCCCAGAATGAACAGGACTCCCGCTGTGTGGCGCGTGTGGCGCAGGTGCCCGTGCTCGAGCCGTCCGACTCACAGGAGGCAAAGGACTTCACAAAGCTCGCCTTTGAGTACAGCGAGCGATACGATACACCTGTTATGGTAAGGACGACGACAAGGCTTGCGCACTCGCAGGGTCCCGTCACCCTCGAGGAGAGACAGGAGATCCCCGATAAGCCCTACGAGCGCAGCGCGGCAAAGCATGTCATGATGCCGGCGAACGCAAAAGGCCGTCATGTACACGTGGAAAACCGCCTGAGACAAATGGCGGAGGACGCCTGCGGTTTTGCGATCAACAAAGCCATCTACAAAGACACCTCCGTCGGTTTCATCACCAGCGGTATACCCTATACATACGTCGCGGAGGCGATGCCGGAAGCCAGCGTGCTAAAACTTGGTCTTGTGCACCCCCTGCCGCGGAAACTGATCGAAGAGTTTGCCTCCAAGGTCGATAAACTCTATATTTTCGAGGAGCTCGAGCCGCTGATCGAGGAGCAGGTCCGATCGTGGGGGATCGACTGTATCGGCAAGGAACTCTTTACACTGCAGGGCGAGTACAGCGCCAACATGATCCGCGAGCGCGTCCTCGGCATGAAGATCGAGACCGCCGCACCCGCACAGGTTCCGGCGCGCCCCCCGATCCTCTGCCCCGGCTGTCCGCACAGGAGCACATTCTCCGTCCTGAAGAAACTCGGCATCCACGGCGCCGGCGATATCGGGTGTTATACACTCGGCGCAGTCGCGCCGCTGAACGTCATCGACACGACGGTGTGCATGGGCGCTTCCATCTCCACGCTGCACGGCATGGAGAAAGCAAAGGGCAAGGATTACATCAAAAACTGGGTTGCCCTGATCGGCGACTCCACCTTCCTCCACACAGGCGTCAACTCCCTGATGAACATGGTGTACAACCAGTCCACCGGCACCGTGCTGATCCTCGACAACTCCACCACGGGCATGACGGGACATCAGGATCACGCAGCCACCGGCAAGATGCTCAACGGCAAGGAGACCAAGGCGATCAGCCTCTACCACCTGTGCAAGGCGATCGGCGTCGAGCATGTGTACGAAGTCGATGCGTTTGACATTGATGAGCTAGAAACCGTCGTGAAGCGCGAGACCGCGCGCGAAGAGGTCTCTGTCATCATCGTCTGTGCCCCCTGTGCCCTCCTGAAATCACAGGCTACCAAGGCAAAGTGCATTGCCATCCCTGACAAGTGCAAAAAGTGCGGCATGTGTCTCATTCCAGGCTGTCCTGCCCTCACCAAAAACGAGGACGGAACCGTCACGATCGACGACACCCTGTGCAACGGCTGCGGTCTGTGCATGAAGCGCTGCAAATTTGACGCGATCGAGCGCGTGGAATAAGAATGACTTAACAGTTCCTCAGGCAAACAAAAATGGAGGTATATATAAATAATGACTACTAAAAATATAATGATCGTAGGCGTGGGCGGTCAGGGTACACTGCTCACCAGCCGTATCCTTGGCGGTATCATCACAAAGGCAGGCTATGACGTAAAACTCTCCGAGGTACACGGCATGGCACAGCGCGGCGGAAGTGTCGTCACTTTCGTGCGCTACGGCGACACTGTCGCGGAACCCATCGTCGAGGAGGGACAGGCGGACGTGCTGATCGCTTTTGAGAGACTCGAGGCGCTTCGCTACGCCCATTTTCTGAAAAAGGACGGCGTCATCATCGTAAATGACCAGCGGATCGATCCGATCACTGTTGTGACGGGCGCCGCAAAATATCCTGAAAATATCATAGAAGATCTGAAAAAAGACTACAACGTGGTCGATGTAAATGCCATGGAAGAGGCGAAAAAGCTTGGAAATTCCAAGGTGTTCAACACGATCATCGTCGGTGTCGCGGCAAAGCGCATGGATTTTGAGAAAAGCCAGTGGCTTGAAGTCATCGAAGCCACCGTTCCGCCCAAAACCGTCGAGATCAACAAGGCAGCATTCGAAGCCGGTTATGCGATGTAGGTGAACCAACGTTCATCACTGTCAATATACGATATAAGCTCCCGGAGCCTCTCTGTATCTGTCATTGCGAGAAGATTTATGAGATTCCGAGAGGCTACACTATGAAATATGGAGGTTTATTATGCCGAAAAGAAATGATATCAACAAAGTTTTAATAATCGGTTCCGGTCCAATCATCATCGGACAGGCGTGTGAATTTGACTATTCCGGAACACAGGCGTGCAAAGCCCTCAGGAAACTCGGTTATGAGATCGTGCTCGTCAACTCAAACCCTGCAACCATCATGACCGACCCGGAGATCGCAGATGTGACTTACATCGAACCGCTAAATGTCCGCCGTTTAGAGCAGATCATCGCAAAAGAGCGGCCGGATGCACTCCTGCCAAACCTTGGAGGTCAGTCCGGCTTAAACCTCTGTTCCGAGCTTGCCAAGGAAGGCGTCCTTGACAAGTACCACGTGCAGGTGATCGGCGTGCAGGTCGATGCCATCGAGCGCGGCGAGGACCGCATCGAGTTCAAGAAATCCATGGACGCCATCGGCATCGAGATGGCAAGAAGCGAAGTCTCCTACAGCGTCGAGGAGGCGCTTGCCATCGCCGACAGACTCGGATATCCTGTCGTGCTGCGCCCCGCATACACCATGGGCGGCGCAGGCGGCGGACTCGTCTACAATAAGGAAGAGCTTCGCACAGTCTGCATGCGCGGCCTGCAGGCAAGCCTCGTCGGACAGGTGCTCGTCGAGGAATCGATCCTCGGCTGGGAAGAACTGGAGCTCGAGATCGTCCGCGACGCCGAGGGCAACATGATCACGGTCTGCTTTATCGAGAACATCGATCCCCTGGGCACGCACACCGGAGACTCCTTCTGCTCCGCTCCCATGCTCACGATCTCCGAGGAGCTCCAGAAAAGGCTGCAGGAGCAGGCGTACCGCATCGTGGATTCCGTCAAGGTGATCGGCGGCACCAACGTGCAGTTTGCCCACGATCCCGTCACGGACCGCATCGTCGTGATCGAGATCAACCCCAGAACCTCCCGCTCCTCCGCGCTTGCCTCCAAAGCAACCGGATTTCCGATCGCGCTCGTCTCCGCCATGCTCGCGGCAGGGCTGACGCTCAAGGACATCGAGTGCGGCAAGTACGGCACTTTGGACAAGTACGTTCCCGACGGCGACTACGTCGTGATCAAGTTCGCGCGCTGGGCATTTGAAAAGTTCAAGGGCGTGGAGGACAAGCTCGGCACGCAGATGCGCGCTGTCGGTGAGGTCATGAGCATCGGCAAGACCTACAAAGAGGCGTTCCAGAAAGCGATCCGAAGCCTCGAGACCGGCAGATACGGGCTTGGACACGCTAAGGACTACGATACAAAGACGAAGGAAGAACTGCTGCTCATGCTCGCGCATCCCTCGAGTGACCGCCATTTTATCATGTACGAGGCACTGCGCAAGGGCGCGACTGTCGATGAGATCTTCGACATCACCAAAGTAAAGCACTATTTTGTCAGACAGATGCAGGAGCTTGTCGAGGAGGAGGAATCGCTCGCCCAGTCAAAAGGCTCCCTGCCGACAGACGAAGCGTTGATCTCTGCTAAGAAAAACGGCTTTTCCGACAAATATCTGAGCCAGATCCTGGAGATCCCGGAAGATGCCATCAGAGCTAAACGGATCGAACTCGGCGTTGAGGAGGCATGGGAAGGCGTTCACGTGAGCGGCACCCCCGACAGTGCATACTACTACTCCACCTACAACGCGGCGGACAAAAATCCCGTCTCGGACAAGCCAAAGATCATGATCCTCGGCGGCGGACCGAACAGGATCGGTCAGGGAATCGAGTTTGACTACTGCTGCGTCCATGCTTCATTGGCGCTAAAAGAGCTCGGCTTTGAGACGATCATCGTCAACTGCAATCCGGAGACTGTCTCAACGGACTATGATACGTCTGACAAGCTCTACTTCGAGCCGCTCACGCTGGAAGATGTGCTGAGCATCTACCACAAGGAAAAACCGCTCGGCGTCATCGCGCAGTTTGGCGGTCAGACACCGCTCAACCTGGCATCGGAGCTCGAAAAAAATGGCGTAAAGATCCTCGGCACGCCCCCCTCCGTGATCGATCTCGCGGAGGACCGCGACCAGTTCCGCTCCATGATGGACAAGCTCGGTATCCCGATGCCGGAAGCCGGCATGGCTACCACCGTCGAGGAAGCGCTTGAGATCGCGAAGAACATCGGCTATCCGGTCATGGTCCGCCCATCCTATGTATTGGGCGGACGAGGCATGGAGGTCGTGTATGACGACGAGAGCATGGCAGGGTACATGAACGCCGCAGTCGGCGTGACGCCCGACAGACCGATCCTGATCGACCGCTTCCTGAATCATGCGCTCGAGTGTGAGGCGGACGCGATCAGCGACGGCACGCACGCCTTTGTCCCCGCTGTCATGGAGCACATTGAGCTTGCGGGCGTCCACTCCGGCGACTCCGCATGTATTATCCCAAGCGTGCACATCAGCGCAGAGAACGTAGCCACGATCAAGGAATACACAAAAAAGATCGCGGAGGAGATGCACGTCAAAGGTCTGATGAACATGCAGTACGCGATCGAGAAGGGCAAGGTCTATGTGCTCGAGGCAAACCCGCGCGCATCACGAACCGTGCCGCTCGTCTCCAAAGTATGCAATATCCGCATGGTACCGCTTGCGACGGACATCATCACCTCGGAGATCACCTCGCGCCCGTCTCCTGTTCCGAACCTGAAAGAGAAGGACATTCCATACTATGGCGTGAAAGAGGCTGTTTTCCCGTTCAACATGTTCCCGGAAGTGGATCCCGTCCTCGGACCGGAAATGCGCTCGACCGGCGAAGTGCTCGGCCTGTCGCCCTACTACGGCGAGGCATTTTACAAAGCGCAGGAGGCAACCCAGACACAGCTTCCGCTCGGCGGAACGGTCCTGATCTCCGTCAACGGCAAGGACAAGCCGGAAGTCGTCGAGATCGCCCAGCTCTTCCACGACGCGGGCTTTGAGATCCTCGCAACCCAGGGAACCTACAACCTGATCACGGAGACAGGGATCGACGCGGAGCCTGTCAAGAAACTCCACGAGGGACGCCCGAACATCCTCGACCTCATCACGAACGGCTCGATCGACCTGATCATAAACTCCCCGGTGGGCAAGGACAGCGTTCACGACGACAGCTATCTCAGAAAGGCTGCGATCAAGGGCAGGATCCCCTACATGACCACCATCGCCGGGGCAAGAGCCACCGCAAAGGGCATCCTGTACGTGCAGAAACATGGTAACGCAGACGTCAAGTCACTGCAGCAGCTCCACAGCGAGATCAAGGACAAAGAATAAAATCTGAGTATACCTCTGGGTACCCGTATATATGAAGAGCCAAGTGAGGCGGTTAACCGTCTCACTTGGCTCTTTTATCTTATTGAAAAAGATGCCATCATCGCAGATCAAAGTCATGCCCTTGCAGAAAAAGATGCGCAGATCGCTATGCTGATGGCTCAGTTAAATCAATGATGATCATCGCCTACGCCTGACATATCGTTCTCGCATAATGATTTTCCGAGTCTTCAACGACCTTGATCTTTCCGGTTTGGATATGATATTCGATCCGCTTTGCATACCACCAGTCCCCTACGCCAAGCTGCTCACTCCCAAGGATATCCCCGATCAGCCTTGCTTCTTTTACCGGCTTGGGGGTGATTCTTTTCCAGATCAGGAAATCATAAAAGTCTTCCGGCACTCCGGTCACTCTCCCATTGACAACTGCCCGCAAAGGGCTGTTGTCTTGTTGCAGATTACTCCATGTCATGGCATACATCCGGATTTCATTCTGCGATAATATCTTTTCACCGTCTAAAAATCCGGCAAATTCTTCCGCTGAAACCTCACCCCAACTATTATAAAAAACGATAGAATGATCAGCCCGGACTCTATATTCGGGCAGTTTTACGACCCGCATCTCGTTCTGACATTGTTGAAAGCTGGCACACAAATGATAAAATCCGCACCTTGAATACGGTGCATCACTGTACCACACCCTGATCGTTTCTCCGTCTGCCAGATATGCCCTCAGACACTCCATCTGCACGCTGTAGTCACATTGCTGCATCAGCGCCTCGTCCATTCTCTGATCGTTTCCCTGCTGTTCCTGTGCATACATAGAGCAGATCAGCTGTTTTCGGTATGAACTGCTTACGTCCTCCCTGATATTGCCGATGTCCAACAAGAAGCCAAGACAGATAACCTCCTGTGCAGTTCCCTCGATCCATCCGCAGTTCTCTCTTTCCGGTGGTCTCTTTTTTCCGACAGTCCATACGGCGGTGGGACCATCAACTTTGCCTGTGATGATGGTATTTTTCGCGACCTTCATTGCACCCGCTTCGCTCTCTCCAAACAATACTTCTATCATGACGTGTCTCCCTTCTTCATCCCCTAAACATCCGCCTGTCCCGCTGTTCGTAATCCTTTCTTATCAGCTTACCACATATACAGCAGTGATTGCAACACTTCCGCCTCTCAAACAATGCCAAAAATAGCACTAGTTATTTGTGTCAGTACAAAGGACTGATACAGTCCTTATGTTGTCGTCAGTCAACAATGCCACTGCATTGCCGCCTTGCCCCGTCATGCATAACGCATGTTATTTTCATCATTTTAATATCATATCATCAAGTGCATTTCCCGGCGGGACGATCGGCATGACATTCGCCTCCCTGTCCATGATAAATTCAATAACAGTTGGCATTCTTTTGTTCTGCCTCGCGCTCTCCAAAGCCGTTTTTATTTCCTCCGCTTTTGTGACACGACCCCCCTTCGCCCCATAACTTTCCGCAAGTCTGATAAAATCCGGTGTATACTCCGGACATTCCTGACTGTTGAAGCCCGCCTCACAGCTTCTGCGGTAACGCATACAGGCGCTTGAATAACACATATTATAGGGCGTTTCCTGCCATTGCCGCACGTTTCCCAGATATCTGTTGTTCAGTATGCAGACGATAATCGGCAGCTCATAGACGACCGCGGCTACCATTTCCTGGTCTCGATCGCAAAGAGGAGATCACAGTTGAAGACTCCCAAATTGGCTGCGAAACTTCCGTGAATAACAGACCGCGGACAAAATGTCAACGGCAGAACAACCACGAACAGTACTCATGACCGCCTATTTCCGTCACTCGATCCGGTATCGCTCGATCCGACAAGTATGCGTCCTGCTGCCCTTGTCATAGTTTATTCCGACCAGAAGGATCTCCCCGCCGTACGCCTCGACCGCCTTCGGATAATGCTTCTTTTTGATCTGCCCGATCGCGCCTTCCGCAGTCTGATTCCATTTCAGCTCTATCACGAGCACCGGAAAATCCGAATCCCTCCTGGGAAGGTATACAATGTCTGCATACCCTTCCCCAGCCGGCAGCTCTTCCCACTGCAGATAGTAGTCCTTGTAGGTATAATATGCAAGCTTGATCACACTGCGGAGGCTGTCTTCTTTATTATAATGCAGGGGTGTGGTCTCCTCAGAATGAATCCTCTGAATCTGCTCGGAGACCGCTTCCTCCCTCAAATGGATCGTGTCCTGGATCAGCCGGTCACTCTCCACAACGCGCCTGATCGTTTCCGCATGATCTGTCTCCCTGACGGATTTCGAAAACTCCAGCCGGATCTCTTCGTTGGGGATGCGCACGGTCTTCGCACACTCGTCATAGGCGAGATATCCCAGGTGAACCAGAAGTGTCAGCACATCATCTCTTCCCTTAAATGTCACCAGATCGTTCGCAAATCCATTCGTGTTTACCCGTACTTCCATACCGCCGATCAGCTCAGCGATCACCCTCGTCAATCCTGCATATCCCATACTGATATAACCCATCAGACTCTCCGCAGCCGATGTTTCCGTCCAGTATGAATCAAACGTCCCATTGTCGACAGCCTGCATCACAGAGTTGGGATTGTACACAGAGCCCACATCGCGAAAAGAATACCCGTCATACCACTGTTTCATCGCCAGAAAATCGGTATTCCCTCTCTCGCAGAGCCGCCGCACCTCCTCCTCCGTGAATCCCACATACTCCCCAAATTTCCGGGGCGTGACCATTGTATATTCCCTGAAATCAGATATGGCTGACTGACGCCCGTCTTTCTTTACAGGAAGGATCCCGGTCATGTAGGCTGCCGCGAAAATTTTGGCTGTGGTCTGACTGCTCTTGAACAATGTGCGGAGAAATTCCAGATACTCCTGTTGAACCGACGGGTTCTCGCGGATCGGCGCATCCCACTCGTCAATGATCATAATGAATTTCGTTCCGGTCAGCTCGACTGCACGGATCATTGTCGCCGGCAGTTCGTTGCTCACCGCAAGTTCCGGGTAGGACGCCATCAGTTCCTCCGTGATCTTGCCGCTCAAATATGACGCAAGCGTCCTGTAGCTGTCTGTGAATGTTTTGACATAGGTCATGTCGACATATATCACATTGTACTGGTTGAGATGCTGCTGATAGCTCTGATCCCTGCTGATGATCTTGTCACGAAACAGATCCGAGGAATCACATGTCCTGTCATAGTACGCGCAAAGCATCTGTGCCGCAAACGACTTGCCAAAGCGCCTGGGTCTGCTGATACAGGTCAGCCTCCCCGGTGTTTCAATAGAGTTGTTGATCAGCGCGATCAGCCCTGTCTTGTCAATATACAGATCATTCAAGATCCCTGCAAATCCGCTGTTCCCAGGATTCAGATAGATTCCCATAAAATCTCGTCTCCTTTTATCTCTTTTTCTCCGATAGCACTGTTCAAAAATCAGTTCCATAGCCCGCTATGCGCCTGACTTTCGAGCGGCACTCTCGAAGATAAATCTTGCGCACTATTTAACAGTTATTTTTTCACAGCTCCTAACTGATTATCGCATATAGCAAAAAGAATGTCCAGCGCATTGATCCGATTTCAACTTTTGACCAATCGTCAAATCTGTGCTATACTAAAAAATGTCAAAAATGAAATGAAAAAATATGATTAAAGGGGGACATAAAATGGCTTGGTACGATGAAGCTATCTTTTACCACATCTATCCTTTGGGACTGGCAGGCGCGCCGAAGGAAAACGCTTACGGGGAGCCGGAGCACCGTTTGAACACGCTGCTTCCCTGGATCGACCACATCAAGAGCATTGGCTGCAACGCCATCTATATCGGACCATTGTTTGAATCCGTCGGACATGGCTACGAGACCACCGACTACAAAAAGCTCGACAGCCGTCTCGGCGATAACGAGGATTTAAAGAATTTCGTGGCAGCGTGTCACAAAAAAGAAGTCAAGGTGATCTTTGACGGCGTGTTCAACCACACCGGGCGTGACTTCTTTGCGTTTAAGGACATCCGGGAAAAGCGCGAAGGTTCCCAGTACAAGGACTGGTACTGCAATGTGAACTTCTGGGGCAACAACGAGTACAACGACGGTTTCAGCTACGACAACTGGGGCGGTTACAATCTGCTCGTGAAACTCAACCAGAGAAATCCCGCAGTAAAGGACTACATCTGCGATGTCATCCGCTTCTGGGTGAGCGAGTTCGACGTGGACGGCATCCGCCTCGACGCGGCGGACGTACTCGACTTTGACTTCATGAAAGCGCTCAGGCATGTCGCGAACGAGGTCAAGCCCGACTTCTGGCTGATGGGCGAGGTCATTCACGGGGATTACTCGCGCTGGGTGAACGAGGGGACACTGCACTCTGTCACCAACTACCAGCTGCACAAGGCGCTCTACTCCGGCAACAACGACCACAACTTCTTTGAGATCGCACACACGGTAAAGCGCCTGTACGAGATGGGCAGCAACAACCCCAACGGCTTCAAGCTCTACAATTTCGTGGACAACCATGACGTGGAGCGCATCTACACCAAGCTCAGCAACAAGGCACACTTCACGCCGGTCCACATCCTGCTGTACACGCTGCCGGGCATTCCGTCCCTGTACTACGGATCAGAGTTCGGCATTGAGGGGAGAAAGGAGAAGTTCTCCGACGACTCGCTCAGACCGGCGCTCAACATTGACGACTACAAGAATGCACTGACAGACAATTCCTTCACCGCGCTGATCGCGGCGCTCGGGCGCACCAGACAACAGTCAAAGGCACTGTCCTACGGCGATTACAGGGAATTGAAACTCACAAACCGCCAGTACGCATTCTCGCGCAGTTTTGAGGGCGAGAGCGTGATTGTCACCGTCAACAATGACGACAGCGACTTCACGATGACCGTGCCAGCCGGAAATGCCGCGACGTATGTCGGCGCACTCTCCGGTCAGCAGGTGCGCGTGGAGAACGGAAACATCTGCGTCAATGTCAAGGCAAACTCCGGCGAGATCTGGCTGCCTGTCACAGACAGGACTGCCGATCAGCTTTCCGATGTGACACCTGTGGAACTCCACGTCGAGGACGCAGTGAAGAACACAGCTGCACCCGCTGTGGAAAAAACACCCGAACCTGCGTCACATGACAAGACCGCTGCCGCAAAGGACACCGACACGGACACAGTGCCCGACAGCGCTTCCGCCGCTGCACCCGCCGCGGAAACTGCACCTGGGGACACAGCAGCGCCTGCCAAGACTCCCGAAACTTCCGGGGACTTCGAGCGCGGAAAGATCGCGGGACTCCAGGAGGCGATCATCGCCATCATGGAGAAAAACGGTCCTGTCACCGACCAGATGCGCAAAGATGTCACCGACAATGTGTACCACGACTCGCTGATCAACTGGATCAAAAGCTTCCGGTAAACACAGCCTGACATTGGTTGCTCCTGTCGGAATAAAATAATATTGGATTTTGCGGAGGTATGATCATGCGCAGCAGAAAATTATATTCGGTAAAGACCTTTTTCCTTATATCTGGCATCATACTTCTGCTTCCCTTTGCGATGCTGAGTGTATATTTCGCTCTGCACACGATCCAGAGTTCGGAGGAGATGGTAGCTTCTGCAAACCGAAATGCACTCTATCTCTATCAGCAGGAGCTCTCCTCCAGTCTGGAACAGTTAGATCTTCTGATCGCCCAGAGCTGGGCACAAGACTGGAATTACCAGAAACTGCGGTACAAACAGCCGGCAATTGACGCACATGAGAGCACGCGGAAAATATTAGAATCCTACAAAACAATTCAGTCCGTCTACACTTGCGTCGGTTCCATGGCTGTCTACTCGAAGGCAAATGATCTATGCCGCTGTATCTATTACAACGATTATTCCCATGACCTGCGTGAGGATATCAAAAAATATGTAGCAGACATTGACTTTTCCACAGATTCCACGACGTGGTTTACGAAAAAAATAAAGGAAAAATGGTTTTTGGTACGCATTCTCGGCACTGCGGACGCATACAGCGCCTGCTTCGTGGATATAGACTTGGGGCCAGCTTTTACTTACAGCGAGCAGATGCCGCCGCCCGCATACCTGATCTACTTCAATGACCAGTTTGAAGCAATGAACGGCACAGAGCTGTTGGGAAATACCCGGTTGACATTTGATGATATGAACTACTATCACACAGAACAGATATCCGGAAATAACTACATGGTGGTGCATATCCCGCTGGGATTTGGCAATGTTACTATGGCTAATATCACCCAGTACAGCGGATTCCGCCATATGACATTCCTCCAGATGTTCGCTGTCATGCTGACTTTTCTGATGCTGCTCCTGATTCCTTTTGTGTACTATATCATGATCCGGGTCTTCTTCCAGCCACTCTCTAACTTCATCCAATCGATGCACGAGAGCCGGAATGGAAACCTGCACCCCAGACTGCACTACGACGGCCTGCTTGTGGAACTCGGCGAATTCAGCCGCACATTCAACAGTATGATGGATGAGATCGAACAGCTCAAAATTGATACCTATGAACAGGAGATGGCAAAACAGAAGGCCGAATTCCAATATCTTCAGCAGCAGCTAAAGCCCCACTTCTATCTGAACTGCCTGAAAATGCTCTATGGAATCATCCAGTTGAAACATACCGACAAGGCACAACAGATGATATTGGGCATATCAGAATACATCCGATACACTTTCCGCAACAACAGTGTTCTTGTGCCTTTTGAAAAAGAACTCCATCAAGTGGAAAATTATGTCCACATTCAGCAGGAAAGTATTGCTACAAAGGTATTGCTGAGCATGGATATCCCGCCTGAGACAATGCAGGCGCACGTACCCATCATGTGTATCCAGACCTTTGTGGAAAATTCCTTCAAATACGGAGTCTGTTCGGATCGGAATCTGGAGATCAGGATTTCCGCCAACATTATCCGCGCCGACCAGGAATCGTATCTGGAGATCAGCATACAGGACAACGGACACGGATTCCCGGAGGAAGTGCTGGAAGATCATGCCCGGAATCTGGACCGCAATGACGGGGCTGCCACCGGCATCCGCAACTTCCGGCAGCGTCTGGAAATCATTTATCAGTCAAAAGCGGGGATCACGTGCATGAACAACTATCAGGGCGCCCTGTGCGAACTGATCATACCATTGCAAAAAGAACCGTACACAGAACAGATGCAGGAGACAGCCGATGAATGTATTGATCATTGACGACCAGCCTGATGTGGTGGAAGGCATCAGGTTGGGAATCGACTGGAATTTTTTAGCAGTCAGCCATATTTTCCACGCCTACAACAGCGAGGCAGCCAAATCTGTCATCGAGCAGGAGGAGATTGATATCGCGCTCTGCGATATCGAGATGCCCAACGGAAGCGGTCTGGAACTGTTTGAATGGGCATGTGAGGCCTATCCTGATATCAAATTTATCTTTCTCACCTCCCATGCAGATTTCGCCTATGCACAACAGGCCTTAAAGCTGGGCGGATTTGATTATCTGGTGCAGCCAGCACCCTATGCGTTAATACAGGACACCCTGCAGAAAGCGCTTCTCCAACTACAGAAAGAAAAAGAACAGCAGCAGGTCCTTGTGTACGGCAATTACGTGAGCAAACATGAAAAAGAACTGCTGAATGTGTTTCTTCGAGAATATCTGTCCGGGCGTCAGAGAACGATCCAGACCGTCATACAGTATTTGAAAACACTATCGATCGATATTGAACCAGAAGAAAAAAGCTGGATGGTATGTATCCAGATCCTCGCTCCGGACAAACTGCCGGAAAGGTTTGGTCAGGAGCTTTTGTGCTTTGTGATAGAAAATGTCTTTATGGAAATGATGGGGGATTACTCCCGCCATCTGCTTTTTTGCGCCCTAAATGTGGAGACTTATGCGGGCGTTTTCTATACTGCCTCCACATGGGATCAGGAGGATATATGCAAACAGCTTGATCAGTTCGTTCTTCTTGCAAAAGATAAGCTCCATCTGTCTGTGGCATGCTATGTGGGATGGGAAACCAGACTGACAGAACTGCCAGACTGCCTGAGACAGATACTGGAACTGGCAGAAAGCAATATTGTCAGAAAAGCAGGCGTCTTTCGCATGGGGCTGGATGATATTGCTGTGGAAACAGTGTATGATGCTCCGAATTTCGAGCAGATGAAACATTACTTCCTGTTAGGACAATACCAGATGGTCAGCGATATGGTACAGGAATATTTTAGAAAACAGGAACGAAAGGGAAGGATCAGCAATAAGATACTTGCCTATTTTCAGCAGGACTTTCTTCAGATGTTTTTTGAGCTTTTGAGCGCACGCAGCGTGAAAGCCCATGAGGCATTCCAGCAGGCGTACGATGTTATGGCACTGAAAAAATCAACAGAATCTCTCAGCCAGATGTTTCATCTGGTCGATTTTGTCATTTCTTATCTGAAAGGGCTTGAAGAGGAGAACGACAGGGAAACTGCGCCCGTAGAAAAGGCAGTTGCCTATATCAGAAAGAATATACATCAGAATATCAGCCGCATGGACATTGCGGACTATATTTATATGAACCCGGACTATCTGTCCCGGTTATTCAAAAAAGAAAAAAACATTTCTCTGACAGATTACATTGTGCAGGAGAAACTGAAAATGGCATCTGCCATGCTCAGGAGCACCAACCTCCCGGTCAGTGTGATCGCCTCTAACATTGGATATACCAATTTCTCATATTTTACACAGGTTTTTCGGAAAAGTTACGGGATGTCCCCCAGTGAGTACAGGCAAAATAGCCAAAAATAAGTGTGTTTTCGCTCTGGTAAAAGTCATAATATATAAAGTTTAGGTCAAAATATTTATAGCTTAATTCATCTGTTTTCAAGTACAATTTTTACGTAAAACAGGCGAAAGGAAGGTATAATTATGAAACAAAAAAAGATTGCATTACTGGGTTTGGGACTCCTGATGTCCATTTCCATGCTTGCCGGATGCGGCTCTGGCAGTCAGGCAGATACTGGAGACGATACACAGTCATCCACAACTGCACAGGGAACTGCCCCTGCGGAAAACACCGGCAGCCAGGATCCCTACACGGTGAAAATTCTGGCTCCAGGAGATGCCTCGACGGAGGACTGCAAGAAAGTCTCCGAAGCAGCCAGCGCGATCACCAGAGAAAAATTTAACACGGATATCGAAGTGGTCAGAGTCGGCTTCGGAAGTTATGACCAACAGGTTAATCTTATGCTGGCTTCCAATGAGAAGCTGGATCTGATGTACCAATACTGCGGAAATGTGACAACGGCGATCAGCAGCGGTCAGATCCTTCCACTCGACGACTATCTGGACAGCCACGGAAAAGATCTGAAAGAAAAGATCAGTCTGGACGACTGGCGCTGTGTGACATTTAATGGAAATATCTATGGCGTTCCGTCCAACAAAGAAAAAGCAACAGGGTGGGGATTTGCCTTCAATAAAGAGATGGCTGATGCCACGGGAATTGACTATACTACGATCAAAACGCAGGAGGAGCTCGAACCGCTTCTGACAAAAGTCAAAGAATTATACCCGGATGTATATCCCATCGTGTCCAATACCGGATACTGCAGCAGTATGACAAAACAGGATGACCTGGGCGGAGATATCGGTTCCCTGCTCAGTGTGGATTCCAACAATACAGAAGTCATCAATTATTATGCTTCCGATGCGTACTATGACGAGGCAGAACTTCGCTATGACTGGGCTCAGAAAGGGCTGATCATGCCGGATGCATCCACCAGCACAGAGAACGCAAACAGTCTGCTCGGCGCCGGGAAAGCTTTCGGCAGATTTTCCAACACCAAGCCTGGAATCGAGCAGGAGATCGCAAAGGAATCCGGCAGGGAAATTGCCGTGATCGAACTGATCCCCCCTTACACGACTACGACCCGCGTAGATATTGTCTGGTATGTGCCGCACAACAGCAAACAGCCGGAACGGGCAGTGCAGGTGCTCAACGAGATTTATACGAATCCTGATCTTGCCAATATTTTGATCAATGGTATCGAAGGCCAGCACTATGAAATCATAGATGCAGAGAAAGGGATCGTTGACTATCCAGAGGGAGTCAACGGAGCAAATACCGGATATCTGAGTCTTCCATGGGCTTGGCCGAACGAAATGATCTCCTATGTATGGCAGGGCAATCCGGAAGACATCTGGGAGCAGACAGAAAGCTTCAATAAAAACGCCATTGTCTCCCCTGCGAAAGGGTTTGCATGGGATAACACCGAGATTCAGAGCGAAGTTGCGGCATGTGCTAATGTCGTTGCAAAATACGACCATGCGCTGATGGCAGGTTCCCTGGATCCCAAGACTACGATCCCGCAGTTTATCGCGGAGCTGGAGAGTGCCGGTGCGAACACCATCATTGCAGAAAAGCAGAAACAGCTGGACGCATGGCTGGAAACAAACCAGTAAGGAGTTCGTGAAGTGCGATTCCTGCGCAGTGTCAACGATTTTTTATGGCGGCGGGCGAACTGCCGCCATAATCACTTTATGTACAGTCTGAAAAACTGCATGATCCATTTCTTTGCAGTTTCCCGGACTGAGATTGGAGATCGGTATGTCAAAAAAACTGAAAAAATACAAGAGGTATCTTCCTCTCTACTTTATGATGGTTCCCGGATTAGTCTATCTGATCATCAACAACTACATCCCCATGGGCGGCATTATCATTGCCTTTAAAAAATTCAACTACGCGAAGGGAATTCTCGGAAGCCCCTGGACAGGTCTGGATAATTTTGAATTTCTGTTCAAGACCAAAGAAGCGTGGACCATCACACGCAACACTTTGGTTTACAATATGCTGTTTATCGTCATCGGAACAATCCTCGCCGTCGCGGTAGCGATCCTGCTCAATGAGCTGAAATCCGTGATAGCCAAGAAAATATACCAGACCGTGATACTGGTGCCATTCCTGATATCCATCGTCGTTGTCAGCTATCTGGTCTACGGCTTTCTGAGTACAGATACTGGATTTATCAACAGAAGCCTTCTGCAGCCAATGGGAAAAAATTCTGTTTCCTGGTACTCGGACCCAACATATTGGCCAGTCATCCTTGTCGTTGTGAATGTATGGAAAAACCTGGGATACAACTGCATTATCTACTACGCCACCGTGGTAGGGCTTGACACCAGCCTGTATGAATCCGCCGCGATCGACGGCGCCGGAAGATGGAAACGGATCTGGCACATCACACTGCCTGGTCTGAAAACGACGATCATTACGCTTGTGCTGATGTCCGTCGGGCGCATATTCTATTCCGATTTCGGACTCTTCTATCAGGTACCGATGAACAGCGGTCCGTTGATCGACGTGACCAATACGATCGATACATATGTGTACCGCGGTCTGATGGAGCTCAACAACATCGGAATGGCTTCTGCGGCAGCAGTCTACCAGTCCCTTGTCGGTTTTGCCCTGGTGCTCTCCGCAAATATGCTGGTGCGGAAGATCGATCAGGAAAGTGCATTATTTTAACATGTGGAGGTGAAGGAAATGGTTGAAAAAAATAAAGTTTTCCAAATTGGAGTACATTGTGTTATGGTCCTATTGATGCTGTTTTGTCTGATTCCATTCCTGCTTCTGGTGGTCTCCTCCTTTACAGCGGAGTCAGCGCTCTTAAAAAACGGCTACTCTTTTTTCCCGTCACAGATCAGCTTCGATGCCTACAAAGCGCTGCTTGTGGATTCCAACAGCATCCTGCGGGGATATTTCCTGTCCTTTGTCGTGACTGTGACAGGGACACTGAGCAATATTGTGCTAACGCTCTTGTTTGCCTATCCGCTGTCCAGAAGAGACTTGCCGGGAAAAGGATTCTTCTCTTTTATGGTGTTTTTTACGATGCTGTTCAATGGCGGTCTTGTCCCCACTTACATGATGTGGACTGGTGTATTCAATATTAAAAATACATTGTGGGCACTGATCGTTCCAAATCTGATGATGGGTGCTTTCTATGTGATCATGATGCGTACTTATTTCACCACCAATATCCCGGAGGCCGTTCTGGAGGCTGCCCGGATTGACGGCGCAGGGGAATTAAAAATGCTGATCCAGATCGTTCTGCCTATGTCCAAGCCAATCCTTGCCACCATTGTCCTCCTGGTGGGACTAAACTACTGGAATGACTGGCTGAACGGCTTGTATTACGTAAACGATGACCGTCTATACAGCATCCAGGTACTGCTCAACAAGATGCTGATGGATGTTCAGTATCTGATGACCAATGCCGCCAGCTCCATGAGCCAGAGCATCCAGCTGCCCGCCACGGGCATCAAGATGGCTGTCGCCGTGATGGGCGCACTCCCCATGTTTATCGTCTATCCCTTTTTTCAGAAATATTTTGTGCAGGGTATTGTGATCGGCGCCGTAAAAGGATAATGAAAGGGTACAAGCAGAAATGACTATAGTAAAAAATCCAATCCTGACAGGGATGCACCCGGATCCCTCCCTGATCAGAGTGGAAAAAGATTATTATATTGCAGTCTCCACATTTGAATGGTTTCCGGGCGTGGAGATCTACCATTCCGAAAATCTGGTAAACTGGAAGCTGGTAAGCAGACCGCTGAACCGGATCAGCCAGCTGGATATGACAGGCGTGCCGGACTCCGGAGGCGTTTGGGCACCCTGCCTGTCGTACTGTGACGGAATCTTTTATCTGGTTTACTCCAATGTAAAAAGCATTTATGGTTTTTTTAAGGACACCCCCAATTATCTCGTCACCTGCGACAGGATCGACGGGGATTGGAGTGATCCTGTATATCTGAACGCAAGCGGCTTTGACGCTTCACTGTTCCATGATACGGACGGTCGGAAATGGCTAGTGAACATGGTAAACGATTTCAGACCCTGGAAGGGAACCAGCGGATTTGGCGGAATTGAACTGCAGGAATATTCCTGCAAAGAGAAAAAGCTGATCGGCAGAAAGCAGATCATCTTCCGAGGAAGCAGTCTGGGTGTGACGGAAGGTCCCCATCTGTACCATATCGGAGACTATTATTACCTGATAACCGCGGAGGGTGGTACCGGATACGACCACGCGGTGACAGTGGCAAGAGCCACGAAGCTTGAAGGTCCTTATACACTAAGCCCCCACCACCCGCTTCTCACAAGCGCCGGTCATCGGGAACTGCCCCTGCAGAAGGCAGGACATGCCAGCCTGACAGACACTGATGACGGCCGATGGTATGCTGCCCACCTGTGCGGACGGCCGATTACAGTGTATTCCCGCTGTGTCCTTGGGCGGGAAACCTGCCTGCAGGAAATCGTGTGGACTGCAGACGGATGGCCGACACTCAAAGGGGGCGGCAATCTCCCCAGAGATATGATAGAAGTCCCTTCGAACGCCGTCCAGGAACGCAGCCACAAGGCGCACTATCGCTTTGAGGACGAAACACTTCCTTTTGAATTTCGGACATTGCGCATACCGCTCACAAAACAGGACTATTCCTTGACAGAACGACCGGGATATCTGCGTCTCTACGGCGGCGAGTCGCTCTGTTCCCGCTTCCATCAGACCATGACAGCCTTCCGCCAGGAGGATTTTAGCTTTATTGCCAAAACCGTTCTGGAGTTTTACCCCGACAATTTTCAGAAAACGGCTGGCATCGTGCACTACTATGATACCATCAATTTCCTGTATCTATTTCTGTCATGGGACGAGGACAGAGGACGTATCCTCAATGTACTCAGAAACCGCCTGAGGGAGCAGTCATACCCGCTGGAAGGCGGCATTAACCTGCCACCAGAAGGAAAAATATACCTAAAGATCGAAGTCCATATGGAACATAGTACCCTCTCCTACTCACTAGAAGATACAGAGTACATCCCCGTCTACACCGATGATATTTCCTATCTGTCAGACGACGCTTACAGTGAGATTGGAGAATACCGTTTTACAGGAGCACACATCGGTCTGTGCTGCCAGGATACCACGGGTGAAAGAACTCCTGCAGATTTCGGAATGTTTTACTATGAGGGTATCGCAGATACTGTAGAATAAAACGAGAAAGGAACACCTATGGAAGGAAAGAAAAATCAGAATAGCTCAGAACAGATGGCTGCACTGTGCAGAAAAGTGGCTGCGCAGGGCGCAGTCCTTCTGAAAAATGAAGATGCAGTACTACCGCTGACTGCGGACGACCGTGTCGCAGTATTTGGAAGATGCCAGAAAGACTACTACCGGAGCGGCACAGGCTCAGGCGGTGCCGTCAACGTCCTGTACACGACAAATCTGGTGGATGGACTCAGAGACAACGGCATTACAGTGAACGAAGCGCTGTCAGCCAGCTATGAGACATGGATCAGCAGCCATCCGTTTGACAATGGTGAAGGCGGCTGGGCTTGCGAGCCTTGGTGTCAGCTGGAAATGCCCGTCACACAGACGCTTGCTGCCACTGCCGCCGCCGATTCCAACAAGGCAGTCGTTGTGATCGGAAGAACGGCTGGGGAGGACAGAGACAACGCTGCAACAGAAGGAAGCTATTATCTGACCAGCACAGAAAAGGAGATGCTGCGCAATGTGTACAGCCATTTCAAAAACGTTATCGTGGTACTCAATGTGTCCAATATCATCGACATGAATTTTATGCAGGACAGCGACCACATCAAGGCGGTAGTATATGCATGGCAGGGCGGCATGGAAGGCGGAAACGGTACTGCGGACGTGCTCACGGGCAAAGAAGTATTTCAGGGAAAGCTTACCGATACGATCGCCAAAAAGATCACAGACTATCCTGCCGACATAAATCATGGCGGAAAGGAGAAAAATGTATACCAGGAAGACATCTATGTCGGTTACAGATATTTTGAGACGTTCGCACAGGACACCGTGCTCTATCCATTCGGCTATGGATTATCCTACACGGAATTCTCGATATCCGACAACGCCATCCAGGTAAGCGGCAACGGCACTCAGATGATATTTCATTTTACCTGCAAAGTGAAGAATACAGGGACCGTCTACTGCGGGCGCGAGACAGTCCAGCTGTATGTGGAGAAGCCCTCAGGCGGCATGGGAAGACCAGCGCGTGAACTGATCGGATTTGCCAAGACGCGGAAACTGAACTGTCTTGAAGAGGAAAATATACAGATAGATATTCCAGTGTACAGACTTGCCTCCTTTGATGACAGCGGTATCAGCAGATACAAAAATGCCTATGTGCTCGAGGCGGGAACCTACCGCTTCCACGCAGGTGCAAACGTGCGCAATACCGTGGTCGCACAGATAAACGGCGCTCTCAGCTGGCAGCTGGAAAATACACTTCTGCTCGCACAGTGTGAGGAGGCTATGGCACCGACCGAAAACTTTATGCGCATGCGGCCGTCTGCAGCAGATGAAGATGTGCGGACTGTGGAATACGAGCCGGTTCCAACCAGAACGATCGATTTGAAAAAACGGATTTCGTCCGCCCTGCCGAAAAGCTATTCATACACGGACGATACAGGGCTGCAGCTCAGGGATGCGGCATCCGGAAAATGTACCATGGAAGCATTTATCTCCCAACTTTCGCTGAAGGATCTGGCTGCGATCGTAAGGGGCGAAGGCATGTGCAGCCTGAAAGTTACCCCCGGAACTGCCGCCGCGTTTGGCGGTGTATCTGACAACCTGATTGGCTTTGGCATACCGGTGGGCTGCTGCGCTGACGGACCGTCAGGAATCCGAATGGACAACGGTTCCTATGCCACGCAGGTTCCGATCGGCACACTGATCGCATGCACGTGGGACGAGGCGCTGGCAGAACAACTGTTTGGTCATATTGGTGAAGAAATGCTACACTATCAAATTGATACGCTTTTGGGACCAGGAATCAATATTCACAGGCATCCGCTCAACGGCAGAAATTTCGAATATTTTTCGGAAGATCCATTGCTGACCGGAAAAATAGCCGCCGCAATCGTGCGCGGAATTGCAGCCAAAGGGGTACATGCCACGATCAAACACTTCGCATGCAACTCACAGGAAACCGGAAGACACATTGTCAACGCAGTCGTTTCCCAGCGGGCACTGCGCGAGATCTATCTCAAAGCCTTTGAGATTGCCGTGCGGGAAGGAAATGCCCAGTCCGTCATGACTTCCTACAATCCAGTGAATGGTTTCTGGACATCATCGGCATACGACTTAAACACAACACTGCTCCGAAAAGAATGGGGCTTTGAGGGTATCGTTATGACCGACTGGGGCGCGAAGATCAACGATGTCACGGAAGGAGGCGAGGGTTCAAGCCAGCGAACCGCTGACATGATCAGAGCCCAGAATGACATTTATATGGTCGTGAACAATAACGGCGCTGAGATCAATTCATGCGGTGACGATACGCTCGAAGCTCTTGAAACCGGGAGGCTTACCGTTGGAGAACTGCAGCGATGCGCCATGAACATCTGTCGTTTCCTCATGAAGACACCTGCTTTTGGCAGAGAGAAAAACGGGTTTGTACCCATTCCGCTGATCCATTCGCTCGGCACCGACATGCCAGCCGAAAATGCGATGGACGATGATCATCGCATTGTGTGGAACACTGGCACGGAGACGCAAAAGTACTTTATGATCCAGGAGGCAGGTGAGTACGACATCATCGCACGGCTGATGTCAAAGCAGACCTTTATGGCACAGACTGTATGTAAGGCTGTCTTAAACGGTGAGGAACTCGTCACGTTCCAGACCAACGGTACAAATGGCAGATGGAACCTGCAGAAACTTTTGCGTGTGAGACTTGAAGCGGGATGCTACCAGATCACACTGCAGTTCCCCAAACCAGGCATGGAAATTGACTTTACCGCGTTTCAAAAGTGCTGAAAAGATCAGGTGACAGTTCCTTTTATTCCACTTTCTATATACAAGGCAGCGTGACAATAAAGATCGTACTCTCGTTCGCGCTCGCCGCCGTGACCGTCCCGCCGTGCAGCTCCACGATCTCCTTCGTGATCGCAAGCCCCAGCCCAGCACCGCCTGTAGCCGACGACCGCGCCGCGTCCGCCCTGTAAAACTGCTCAAAGATGTGTTCGAGCTTGTCGGGCGCGATCGTCTTCCCACGATTTTTGATCATGACCTTTGCTTTGTCTCCCTCCACCTGCGCAAACAGGAAGATCTCCGTCCCGGCGTAGCTGTAGTTGACTGCATTGCGGATCAGGTTGTCAAACGCCCGCGCAAGCTTGTCCGCATCGCCCATGATCTCGATGTCCGGCGCGATCGCAAACCGCCATTCCAGCTCCCGCTCCGCGAGGATCGGCGCAAATTCACTGGCGAGCTGCTCGAGCATACGGCTCAGGCAGATCCGTTCACTGTCCAGTGTCAGCGTTGTCAGATTGAAGCGCGTAATGTCAAAAAACTCGTTGATCAGCTCCTCCAGCCGCTCTGCCTTCCCGAGTGCGATGTCCGTGTAGCGGCAGCGAAGCTCCTGCGGGATCTGCGGCTCATCGCGAAGCAGTGTGAGATACCCGATCACACTGGTCAGCGGCGTCTTTAAGTCGTGCGCCAGATACATGATCAGGTCATTCTTGCGCTGTTCGGCAAGCTGCGCGTCACTCTTTCGCTTCTCCAGGGTATGCTTGATGGAATTGATCTTCCGCTCTGTCGCTGCAAGCTCCTGCGAAAGTCTGACATCGCCCGCATTTTCCGTGATCAGCGCATCGATGCCACGGTTGATCTCTATAAAATATCGGATAAAGCTGTTGAGATAGATCATCTGCGCGATGATAAAGATGAACACCACACCCGCCAGGAAATACAGGCTGAGATGATTGCGCACCACCTGCCTGTACATTGACAGCGCCCTCTCATAAGCGTCCTCATAGCCCGCATAGATAAAATCACTCATAAAGCCTACCACAAGATTGGCAAACCGCCCGCGGAAGATGAAATTATAGAGTGCGACCACGACGACAAGCGCGATGACTGCCGTCGCAACCGTGATGAACAGCAGCTTCGTCTTCAAGTGCCTGTAACCGCTGCCCTCTTTCTTTCTTTTTTTCTCTTTCTTCAAAATATCCACATTTTTGATAACAAAGTTTTTCAGATCAAACCGCTCACTCAATCGTATACCCCACTCCCCAGATCGTCTTGATGTATTTCGGGCGCCGCGCCGGCTCGCTCATCTTTTCGCGTAGACGCGCGATATGTGTCATGACCGTATTATTGTTGTCGAGATACTTTTCTCCCCAGACCGCCTCAAACAGCTCCTCCGACGGGACGACACTCCCGCGCCGGCTGCACAGATACCACAGGATGTCAAACTCCGTCGGTGTCAGCGTCAGCGCATTGCCGTTCAGCAGGCATTTGTGATTGTCCCTCGATATGTGCAGCCCCCTGATGTCTATCCCGGCTGACTCTGCCGCGCTTTCCTTCGCGCTCTCTTTTCCGACATTATATCGCGTGTAGCGTCTCAGCTGTGTCTTCACCCGCGCCAGGACCTCGAGTGGATTAAACGGTTTGGTGATATAATCGTCCGCGCCGAGCGTCAGCCCCATGATCTTGTCACTGTCCTCGACCTTTGCCGTGAGCATGATCACCGGATAAAAAAATTTTTCACGTATCTTTTGGCAGATGTGAAAACCGTCGACATCGGGCAGCATGATATCCAGGATCGCAAGGTCAAGTTCCCTCTCCCCGATACATTGCAGCGCATCCGCGCCATTGTAGTACTTGTAAACCGTGTACCCGTCATTTTTCAGATAGACTTCTATCAGATCGGCGATCTCCCTCTCATCGTCGACCACCAGAATTTTCTCGCTCATGACTGCTTCATGCCTCGCCTTCTTATTATCAATAACATATAAAATATTACAATTTGTTCTGTTCAACAAAATCATTGTACTACGCACACACGGCAATTTCAAGCAGTGCCTCCATAAGTAATCCTTTTTCAAAAAATCTTAAATGAATCTTTTTTCACAGTTTTATCACATTTAGATAACAATTGAAACACAATTTGCGATTATAGTATAACCATAGCAGCGATGAACAGACAAATACACTTTTGAATACACACATTTTTTAAAATGTTTTTCATTTTTGAAAGGAGATTTCATTATGTACGACAACAACGACAACTTCTCTCAGCAGTCCAACAATCCATCCTCAAACAACGGCAGCGGCTATCCCGAATACTACTACTCGCAGAATATCCCGAACGGGAATTATCAGCAGACGATCAATGCCGCGCCTGTCCCGCCGGCAGGCAAAACAAAAAAGAAAGGCGGATTTGGCAGAAAGACAGCTTCCGTCGCCTGCCTCGGTCTGGTGTTTGGCGTGACCGCCGGTGCCGTATTCAGTGTTCCCGCCACCCTCGCAACAAAGGAACTCAAGGAGACCAAGCGCGAGATCCAGCAGATGCAGGAATCCCTCAATGCCAGCGCAGCCGGCAAGGCGTCCCTCTCAACGACAGCCGACTCGCTGAATGCATCTAACGCGCTCTACAACAACAGCGCTTCCGCCAATGTGACGGCGATCGCAAACAACTGTCTCCCCAGCGTCGTCTCGATCACGAACAAGAGCGTGACGGAGGTTCGGACCATGTTCGGCACATTCCAGCAGGACGCCGAGAGCAGCGGCTCCGGCATCATCATCGGCGAAAATGACACCGAACTTTTGATCGTCACAAACTATCATGTCGTGTCGGGAAGCAACGAGCTCAGCGTCGTGTTCAGCTACGACGAGGACAGCGACGAGCCATCCCTGGTAAGCGCGAGGGTGAAGGGGTATGAAGCGGACAAGGATCTCGCCGTCATCGCGGTGTCCCGCGACGACATCACCGACGAGATGCGCTCCAAGATCAAGATCGCCACGATCGGTGACTCCTCAAACCTCGTGCTGGGTCAGGAAGTCGTAGCGATCGGCAACGCACTCGGTTACGGACAGTCCGTGACGACAGGCATCATCAGCGCGCTCGGACGCGACGTGACCGTCTCCGACGAAAACGGCGGCACGATCACCAACAAGCTGATCCAGACAGACGCAGCGATCAATCCCGGCAACTCAGGCGGCGCCCTGCTGAACATGAACGGTGAACTGATCGGTATCAACTCGGTAAAAGTAGCCTCCAGCTCTGTCGAGGGCATGGGCTATGCGATCCCGATCTCCGATGTGCAGTCCATCATAGAAGAATTGATGCTAAAGGAGACGAGAGATGTCGTGGCAGAAGACAAAAAAGGATATCTGGGTATCAACCCCATCGATGTGACAAACGAAATCTATGAAACGTACGGCATTCCTGTCGGCGTCCATGTCAACATCGTGTACGAGGATTCACCGGCTGAGGCTGCCGGGCTTGTAAAAGGCAACATCATCACGAAATTCGACGGTCAGACTGTCAAGACAAGAGAACAGCTCACATCGCTGCTCAACTATTACAGTGCCGGCGAGACTGTCGAGCTCGTCGCCATGGTGCAGAGCGACAACGGCTATGTCGAGAAGACATTCCAGGTAACACTCGGCACGAAGGACGTCTTTGGCGAGGACGCCGACAGTGCGCAGCCCTCACCAAAGCAGCAGGAGCCTGACAGTGATGTCGATGGCTACTTCAACAATCCCTTTGGCTCTTTCTGGTCATTTCCCTAAATAAACCAAAGAGTTATAAAAAGACCGCTTCCACGGTCTTTTTATAACTCTATTTTTGCCCTCTCTGCAACTGCCGGAATACACAGCTGCGGATTGACGTTCTCCTCCACTTCCAGCGTGATGCCTGCCGCCGCCTGACCGAGCTTTGCCATCTGCCGGATGCCCATATGTTTCATAAATCCAAGTGTCGCACCCGACATGAAGGCATCCGCCGCGCCGTTCGTGCCGACCCGCTCCACACTGCTGCCCGCACTCTGCATGAACTGCTCATCGTAACACGCGCAGTACACACCTTTTTCCACGAGGATAAATACGTTCTTCACGCCCTTTTCCATGATGATGTCCGCAGCGCGCTCCAGACTATCCCTGTCCTGGATGCGGATGCCGCTCAGCACTTCCGCCTCGGACTTGGTGCAGGTTACAAGACAGATCCTGTCGAGCACTTCGAGCAGTTTCTCCGCACTCCGCGCCGATACCGGCGCTGCAAACACCGGCGCCCTGCACCGCTCGCACACAAGCGCGATCGTCTCCTCCGGTATGTTGGTGTCAAGGACTACCATGCGCGCCTTGTTCAGCATTTCCATCTTGGGCGCCACAAAACCTGCCGTGAGGTTATCGTTGATCCGCCTGTCCGACACGGCAAGCTTCCGGTTGCCGTTCTCGTCCGCTATGTACAGATGCATGGCTGTGTCAGCCCGCACCGTCTTCAAGGAATGGGAGATATCGATCCCAAGCTCCTCACAATTCTCTATGATCCTGCGCGCATACTCGTCGTCGCCGATCGCCGTGACCAGCTTTGCCCCGACTCCCAGCAGCCTCAGGTTATGGGCGATGTTCCTTCCCGCTCCCCCGAGTGACCGGACCGTCCTGCCCGCACTGGATTCTCCTTCCGCCAGCGCCTCCTCCGGCGCCCCTCCTATATCGATACTCGCGCCGCCGATCACTGCACAGTAATCCGGTCCGCTTGTCACATACCCCTTTCCGAGTATATATCCTTTTTTCATCAGGTTTGAGATATGTACTGCCGCCGAAGAGCGGGCAATCCCTGCCTTTGCGGCAAGCTCCTCCTGTGAAATCATCGGGTTTTCCATAATCCACTGAAATATCTGTGCCTCTCTGTTTGTCATACATGCTCCCTTCTCTTTGTCAAGTAAGAATCCGATTTATTAAAGTGGCAATTATTCCCTATTATTTATGATAGCACCGCACCACGTCACTGTCAATGTATGAATAAAACATAATATGACAACAGTTCAGCCTTCGGCTTCCTGTTACAGGCATCAAATATTTTTCAGCGACTTATGCTATACAATTGACTGACAATTTGTTATACTTGAAATATCTTTTGCGAATACCAAAATAAAAAATCATGCAAGTTTTCAGGAGGATTGACATATGAGTAAGAAAAAAGTTGTTGTCGCACTGGGACATGAGGCGCTGGGTTCCACCACGCTCGCACAGCTCAGTGCCGTCAAAAAGACTGCAAAGGCGCTGGCTGATCTGGTGGAAGCCGACTATCAGCTGACGATCACACACAGCAACGGTCATCAGGTCAGCATGATCCACAAGGCAATGACAGAGCTGCACCGCATCTATATCGACTACACGCCCGCACCGATGTGCGTGTGCTCTGCGATGAGCCAGGGCTATGTGGGATATGATATCCAGAATTCGCTGAAATCCGAGCTGTTGAGCCGCGGAATCTCCAAGCCGGTCAGCACGATCCTGACGCAAGTGACTGTCGATCCCTACGACGAAGCCTTTTATGATCCAAAAAAAGCGATCGGGCGCTACATGTCAAAAGAAGACGCTGACACGGAGGTGAACAAAGGAAATTACGTTGTCCAGACGGACGGCAGATACCGCAGGGTTGTCGCGGCACCCCAGCCGATCGACATCGTGGAGATCGAGGCGATCAAAACGCTCTCTGACGCCGACCAGGTGGTGATCGCCTGCGGCGGCGGCGGGATTCCCGTCATCGAGCAGCAGCATGCCCTGAAAGGGGCTTCCGCGGTCATCGAGAAGGACTGTATCGCCGGCAGGCTCGCCGCCGACCTCAAGGCGGACGAGCTGCTGATCCTTACCAGCGTGGACTATGTATACCTGAATTTCGAAAAGAAAGACCAGACACCCCTGGAGACGCTGACGATCGCCGACGCAAAGCGCTATATCAGCGAAGGGCAGTTCGGTGAGACGGATATGCTTCCAAAGATCGTGGCGGCGATCGCTTACCTCGAGGCAGTTCCAGGCGGCAGAGTGGTCATCACTTCCCTGGACAAGACGGCAGATGCCATCAACGCCAAAGTCGGCACCGTCATCACCGCGTAGATCACAGACAGATCGGGCAGCGCGCAAACGATCTTTACGCACTGCCCGATTCGCTGATCACCAACAGCATCGCTCCGATGATAATGCCGAAATCACCGAGATTGAACACAATGGAGCTGAACTTGTCGTCAATTTTCCGCAGCAGCCTGCTGCCGCACTTTTGCGGATCCACCAGATGGATCGAAAAGTAATCGACCACATATTTTCTCGCAAGGCGGTCGTATGTATTGCTGTAGGCACCGCCCAGCATCAGGGCAAGCCCGGTCTTTAAGAGCCCTTTTCCCTTCCTGCCAAGCGTCGCAGCAAAGATTCCCGTCACAAATGCGCTGAACACCAAAGAGAGCAATGCGATCAGGTGTTGGTTTCTATCACCGACATTCAGCATTGCTCCCGTGTTATGGTGCCGTTTTATGACGATCCGTCCGTCTTTCCCTTGCTGTCTGCCAGCCAGACCACCTTTCTCAATATTGTGCTTGATGATGCTGTCCGCTGTAAAAAGTGACATAAGTGTCATAAAATAAGGCATACCGCTCACACCCTCCTAATGATCAAAACGTCTATACATCAACGCTATCACAGGTGTGCGAAAAAGTCAATCCGTCTATTTTGTGTTATTTGTACTGCTGCTCTCGACACTGCCGGTCTCCGTGCTGCTGTTCTCGACACTGCTGGTTTCCGTACTGTTAGTCTCCATGCCGGCTGTCCCCGCACTGTTATTTCCTGTGCCAGCTGCTCCTGTGCCGTTTGGCTGTGCCGCGTTCGTGCCACTGGTTGTCAGATTGCTCACATCAAACCTTCCCTGCAGTCCGCGGTAGAACTCCTCCATCGCGTCATTGATCTTAAAATCATTTGTCTGCAGGACATTGATATACTCCGCCACGACTTTGCCCAGATTGCTGTCCGGATTTGCATCCACAAACTGCTGGTAATACTGCAGTGCTTTCTGGTCGATCATGTCGTTGGCGTCGCCTTTATAATAATGTTCCACGCCCTCTGTCTTGTTGTAGCCTCCGCTGATCGCGTTCGTCGCAATCTCCTCATACATCCTTGCCGCCGCCTCGGATGACACCTCGTTTGGATATTTTTCCAGATGCTGTTCAAAGAGACGCGCGCGCTCCAACATCTCGGAGAGCGTCATGTTGATCACTTTACGATTATCCTCATCAGACAACACCATGGACGGCGTGTCCCCTTCCAGACGCATCAGGTCCATAAATGCGATCATATCCTCAGGCATGTACTGTCTGCTATCCTCAAGTCCTGTAAAATCAATATTTCTGATATCATCGCCAAAGCTCAGAAGCCCTGTGAAAAACCGTTTCACGTCACTCACCGCCGCTCCTGCGATATTGGTATTGATGTAGTTGATAATACTGTTTGGATCTGTGGTCTCATCGCCGATCATAGCGTCAAATTCACTGTGATCGCCGTTTGCCACATCCGATCCGCCGTCGCTTGCGCCCTCACTGCCGCCCTCCGCGCTGCCGCTCTCATTTGTCTGCGACTGGTCCGCGCCTGTGATCGGATCCTTGTTCTCATTTCTGTTATCCCGCTTCGCACAGGCTGATACGGAAAGTGCACAGATGACACACAATGCCGCGAGTACCGCCCGGCGCACAGTGGAACTTTTCCTGTTCAATACACACATTTTTTTCATAATTTTCCTCCATGTGATTCCATAGTTACTGCTGCTATCTTATTGTTTGTCACTTTCGGAAAAATATTCGATGTTTTGAAAATTGGAAATTTTAAAAATTCGATAAAAAGATTTTTCTTTTTAAAAAAACCAGCTCGTCTCGGATCTCCTCATAAGCGCGCGCCTTCACCGGCCTTTCAGCGGCAAACGCCGCAAACTGACCCATGATCCGCCCAGATACTGCTCTGCGTCCTGCAGCAGCTGCCTGAGGACAAGCGCCGAAAGTTCCTCCGGCTTAAAATTTCTTTTGCCCAGACTGATCTGGCGTTCTGTTCCCATCCAGACCTTAAAGGACGCCGCGGTGCTTTCCGGGTGGGTGATCAGCCGCTCTTTTGCAGCCGCACCCACCAGCACAGAGCCTTCCTCCATCACGCTCACCACGCTGTTTGTCTTGTATTCTCCCAGTTCATTGGGTATCAGCTCTGCCCTGCCGTTCTGGTAGACGCAGACAAGGCTGTTCGTTGTTCCCAGCTCGATCCCGATGACTGCCATGTGAATCCTCCCGTAGATTTATCCGAATATCTCCCGCCATGACCTCTATTGCCCTGATCCTGCACCCGATGTCCGCTTTCCCGTTACAACCGCAACATCATATGTGCTGATCCCATGTCCCAGCAGCTGCATGATCCGCAGTTCATCCTCCGCATCCAACACCGCATTATGTGTCTCACTGTACCGGTTATCTTTGCTGAGCATCTTCAATATCGCCTCGACACCGTAGCCACATTTTAGCCTGCCGGTCTTGTGACAATCTGCCGTGCCGGATATCGCTCTATTGTATTGGCGATACGCCGCCAGACGCATGATGTCATACCACTGATACCCCGCATATTCCGGCAGATGATTCCTGTCAAAAGACGCATTGTACGCAAAGAGCTTCCGCACATGATTGGTATCGAGCCACTGCCCGATCTCTCTTAAAGCCTGTTTCCGTTCCGCGATGTGAACACCCTCCCCGTCGAGCCGCAATTCGCCGGAGAACATCCCGCCCACCTTGTATTCCGGCGTGATTATGTAATATCGCGAATCCATTTTTTTATATGTCTTTGCATCAGCGATCACAACGCCGATCGACATCACTTCGTCGTTCCAGTTTGTCTCTGTATCGACCACTGCAAATTTTTCTATCATTTGTGTCCCTCTCTCTACTATGGCAGTCATTGAGGAAAAACGGGCATACAGTCCTCCAAATCGGCGGTTTCCTTTTCTGAAATATATATCTGCGCCGACAGTGACAGATCATTTCCTATAAACTTCTCACTTTGGAGCAACTCACTCACGATATGCCAGCTTTCACTTGCATTTTCCGCTTCCAGACAAATCCCCATCAATGGTCCTGGTTCGCCGTCTTCTGTGTCTATAAAGTCATATCTATTGCTTTGTATCAAGGAACCTGATACTTCCTCAATGCGATCCGGCACAGAATAGCTCAGGTCCATATCTGCATTTTCAAGTTTTCCCGGATTTAACAGCACAATGATCGTCTGCACATTTTTGTCCTCCGCATTTCAGTTTGTCGGTTCGTTTGCTGCAGTATAAGTATAGCATATCTTTCCCGCCGGAATCAATCAATACCCGCAGTGGTTGACGGGTGGTTCGGACACTTGTTGGAACGGCGTGAACAGCAACGGACACTTGATCAGAAACGTTCTGAGCTCACGTGCGCTGTACATGCTCGATATTAAATGTGTTTCAGAAAATTCTCATATTCTTTAGCGAAATAGTCAAAACTACCGCCAAATTCCAATACAGCAACTTCTTTCTTTAATTCTTGAAGAAATCCTGCGATAACTTCACGGTATTCTGCAATATTTCGAGTTCGCATCAAGTCTGTGTCGGCTGCAGTGACAATCTGTGTAAGCGCACGGATGGTTTGACGGTTGATCCGTTCCGATTCGAGAGCAAATTGCGACGATAATATTCTGCTTTGGAAAAAGATATCGTCAATACGCTTTTGGGCAAGTGCATGTTCGTACTGACCGCCGTTTTGTTTTGTTAATTTCATGAAACGCTCATACTCACTGCACAAAGCTTCACATTCGTGGTAGGCCGTATGCAAAGTCTCTGCGTATTTCATCATATTATCGGCGGCCTCCAGGCATTCGGCAGGATTTCCTGCTCTCGCGGTTTCAACGGAAGCGTTGAAACCATTTATATTCATGCTGTACACAGCGCCGGCTAATTGAGAAAGGGCAGTCGTTAAATCTTGGGAATTCCTGAAATCCGCTGTCACATTTTTTAAGATGTTTATGCTTGCACTTACCTCTTTGGCAATATAAGAGAATGCTCTGCCGCGCTCGCCCAATGATCTGGCAGCGACGTGTGCCGATGACGCGGTGTTCTCACCTATCTCAACAGCCTGATCCATGACTCTGATACACGCTCCAACGCAATTTGCGGCTTCTTGTTTAATGTCCTCATTAACCACTTCAACCGCTTCGTTCATCAAAGTGATCATGTGTTCTTTGCAGCCCACAAATTGGCTGCACAACCTGGCATAGTCTGCTTCGATCACTTCAAACTGGTCTTTTGGCGGGGAAATACGCCCTGTTTCAATGCCGCAAAAGAAACGCAGCAGATTCATCTGGAAAACCCCGTCATCAAGGCAGCGTATCAAGGCAAATATCTTGTCAAACATTTCTAATGAGGACGTCGCCCCTGCTGTCAGATTTCTTACCTTCTCATTTCTAAGTTGTTCTATGCGCTTGGCAAGGCTGCTCAACTCATTTGCCAGGATGGTTGTCGTTGTGCCCTTCTCACCCGCTGACGCTGCCGCTTTATTGGCGCGAACAACCAGTTTTTCCGCTTCCTCAATGAAATTGCTTAACATGGCAGAAGTTTTTTCCGCATTTTGTCCGATCCTGTCTAATACCTCGTTTGATAACATTACGATTACCTCCGTTTCGTTTGGAATATTATATTTACGGTATTCGGAGGGTGTCACACCGAAGTATGCCTTAAACGCCCGGGTGAAACCTTCGTGAGAATCGTAACCATACTTAAGTGCAATGTCCAAGATTCCAATACTCCCTGCACACACATCACGACAGGCAAGTTGTAACCGGCGGTTTTTAACATATTCCATCACAGGTTCGCCAACAACGGCACGAAACAGTCTTTGGTAATGCGTTTTCGAAAAAAAAGACTGCTGTGCCAATTCACCTATATCAAAAACTGATGTCAAACGACTTTCGATATAGTCTATGGAACCATCGATCGCGTTGGAATTTTTCAAGCGCGTTCCCCCCTTCCTTAGAGCGTGTTTAAAATGCTCTAACTTCATTTTAAGCCGAAAACAGCCTTTTTTCTTGACCGGAAATACCATACTTCGCAATACATTATACAGTGTTGCAACAGGCGCTACAGATCGGTTCTTTAAAAATCTGTTCACAATGATTTATTTAATGTAAATATAGCGCATATTGAAAGTACAGTAAAGAAATTATTGACGAATGCAGATCCGGGCATTACTATAAAATTAAGTGACAATAATTAGAATTGGAGGATGTTTTGATGGAGATTACCGAATTGTCTAGGCTGTTAGAAATCCCAAGTGAAGTCGAAAAGCAACTTATTGATTACGGCAGCAGCAGAAATGTTCCTATTCCGAATACTGTGATAAACAAAATATTAAAGCGTGATGAATGGGATGCCGATCTTCGAAAAAGTTCGGTCGCTCAATCCATCAAATCGTTCAAGGAGTTCAGGACAGAGTATTATCCCGAATGGGCGGATGTGGATCTGACATGTGACACTTGGATGCTCATGCCCGAGCTAAAAGAAATGCTGCTTTATAAATCCGATTTTGCAGAATTGGAGCCAGCTAAAACTGAATAACCATCAGTACACCAAGACAGGAAACCAAGGAAAGGTTTCCTGTTTTTGCGCCTGTTTTCAATGAATTTGTGCGTGCATACATTCGTACATAAATACGATTATCCCCCTCGCCCAATCCCAGCCAGAAACTCAAACACCCCCGCCACGTCAAGCCGTCCATATCCCCACTCCCTATTAGGGTACTCCGCAAATCCGTCGCGCTCTGCCCCCCTGATCAGATAATTCTTGATATTGACGGAGTTGGCGAGAATGTCATTGCGGTTCACGACCGCCCATTCCATGAGCTGCGCGCAGCCGCCCGCTGTGATCGCAGCCGCCACGCTGGTCCCGCTCCTGTCCCCGAACGGCGTGGAGACCCCCACTCCCGGTGCGGCGATATCGGGAACAATATAGTTGTCTCTCGCATTCCCTCTCCCCGAGAACGCGGCGATACTGTTGTTGCTGATCTGGTAGCCCGCCACTGTCACCGCACTGTGCACATAGCCTGGCTCTGTGATCGTCGTATAGGGACTGGATTCGAGAAAATACGTGTCCGACGACAGGAACTCGGAAACCGGGAGCCAGATGTCAAACTGCCCGCCCATCGCACTGCCCTCCGAATTGATCCTGATATTCCAGATGCCCTGCGTCGGATCGGAAAACCGGAACCGGATCACCTCCGCTCCCGACAGTGATTCCACGAGCTGATACTCGATCACGATCCGGGTCTTTTCATAGACAAATGTAAACTCCTGCGGGACGTAGCTCCGGGGATTGTTCCACCGGGCAGTCTCCCCGCCGGGCGTCCGGATGACCGCGTTATAAAAATAGGGCGCATCCCCCCACAGCTCCATGATAAAGCCTTTCTCATTTTCCCCCACACGGATCTCCACGTCCTGATACGCCTCGCGCGCGCTGATCTGCCCGAAAAAATGATGCGCGCTGTTGCCCTCATTTCCACCGGCAACCACGGACACCCGGCTTTTCTGCGTGCTGATATAGTTGAGATAGCTGCCAAGCATTCCCCCGCCGGTATGGTCTCCCAGGCTCGTTCCGACCCCGAGACAGATCACGAGCGGACGCGTCAGCAGCAGCGCATATTTCTGCAGATACTGGATCGCCAGCATGATATCAGCCTCGCTGTAACAGGGGACACCGGGCGGGATCTTATAGTAATCCTTTAAGTACTGTTTCGCCTCCTTGAGCTTCACGACCGCGATCTGACAGTCCGGCGCCGCGCCGACAAAACTGTTGTTCTCGATCGAACTTCCCGCCGCCAGGCTTGCCATAACGCTCCCGTGACCGTTCGCATCGGTGCTGGGCACGACACTCAGCGGATCCTCACTCGCAAGTGCCTCATTGATCATCTCGTTCGTGTACTCCGATCCGTATTCAAATCCCTCCGGCGGCGTGCCGGTCTGGATCGTCTGATCCCAGATCCCGACAATACGACTCCTGCCCGCATAATCCCTGAAAACGGGATCCTGATAGCGGATTCCCGTGTCTATGAAGCCGATCGTCACGTTTTTCCCTGTGAGGCTCAGCGGCGCTCCCTGCACGGACAGGATCCCGGACTCCGCAAGGGCGAGCGTATTCAGATTCCTGTTCTGCGCGGCCCGCAGCACGGACTCTTTCCCATATGCCATCAGCCCATAACATTTCGGGGTCAGTGAATACGCGCGCTGCCCCATCGGATAACTCTCTGCACTTCTCCGCTCTATGTACAAGATGCCTATGTCCTGCGTGATCTGGTGAAAACAATAATCAAACGGCAGGTCAAACCTATAATCTCCCGTCAAAATAACATCGCCCAGGATATCTGTATAATCATTCGACAAAATACGTTCCTTGCAGGTCACTTTTTTCCCTCATCTGAAAGATCATTATTATAGTATATGCATTTTCCGTCAAAAAATCCAAGAGTTTCCAGCGTCTTTACGGCACAGTTCCTTCGACAGACGCCAAAGAAGATGACTCCCTGGGGAGCCATCTTCTCTTTTACCGTTTTTTCAGTTTTCTCTCAATCCGCACTACACGCCAGAGTACGCTGCGAATCCCGCATCGATCGGGAGCACTACGCCGGTGATCGCGCTTGCTGCCTTGTCGTCACACAGGAAGAACACACCGCCGAGCAGCTCCTCACTGTCGACAAAGCGTCCTGTCGGCGTGCCGCTTAAGATCTTGTTAGAGCGCGCTGTCGGCGTGCCGTCCTCGTTGAACAGCAGGCTGCGGTTCTGGTTCGACACCAGGAAACCGGGCGCGATCGCATTGCAGCGGATGCCCGTGCCTGCAAAGTGTGTCGCGAGCCACTGCGTAAAGTTTGACACAGCCGCCTTCGCACCGGAGTAAGCCGGGATCTTGGTCAGCGGTATATACGCATTCATGGAAGAAATGTTCAGGATGCATCCTGACTTCCTCTCCACCATATCCTTTGCAAACACCTGCGTCGGCAAAAGCGTTCCCTGGAAATTCAGCTTGAACACAAAATCCACGCCGTTGGGATCCAGGTCAAAAAATGTCTTCTGCCCCTCCGATGCCTCATGCTGGTACTCATTGTCGGTCGTCGCGCGGGGATTGTTGCCGCCCGCCCCGTTCACAAGGATGTCGCAGGGACCTAAGTCCGCCAGCACCTGCTCATGAACCTGTGCGAGTGCCTCCGGCTCCAGCACGTTTGCCTTGTAGCCCTCGCAGATGAATCCCTCAGCCTTGCACTCATCGGCAAGCGCCTTCACAGCCTCCTCATTCAAGTCGAGCGCAGCCACCTTCGCGCCCGCCTGCGCAAAGGCTTTCGCCATCGTCCCGCACAGCACGCCGCCCGCGCCTGTGACGACGACCACTTTTCCGCTAAAGTCTATATTTAATGGCAAATCCATCATTTGATATCTGTCCTTTCCGTTTTTTATTCTAAAATGCCCTACTTGTGTTCAGCACTGCCGTCCAACCGCTCAAGCAGATCCCAGCAGCCCCACATATACATGATCCCCAGCGCCCGGTCATACAGTCCGTAACCCGGTCTGCACTGCTCGCCCCAGATATGTCTGCCGTGATCCGGGCGGATGTAGCCGTCATAGCCACAGTCGTGATAAGCGCGCATGATCTCGAGGATCCCCACATCACCGTCACAGTCGCGATGCGACGCCTCCGTAAAGTCCCCGTTCGGGAAATGCTTCACGTTGCGGACGTGCGCAAACGCGATCCTGTCGCAGTAGGTGCGGATAATATCCGGCACGTCGTTGTCCGGATTCGCACCGAGCGAGCCGGAGCACAGGCACAGGCAGTTGTGATCGTCGTCCACCATGGACAGAAACCGCCCGATCGCCTCCTTGTCCACCAGCAGGCGCGGAATGCCAAAGATATCCCACGGCGGATCATCCTGGTGGATCGCCATCTTGATACCAGTCTCATGGCACGTCGGCATGATCGCCTCCAGGAAATATTTGAGATTCTCCCACAGCTTCTCCTTCGTCACCGGACGATACGCCTCGAACAGCTCATCGAGCTTCGCCATGCGCTCCGGCTCCCAGCCCGGGAACGTCATCCCGTGAAGGTTTTCAAGGATGTAGGCTGCCATCTCCTTATAGTCCTCCTGGATCTTTGCCTTCTCATAAAACAGCGCTGTGGAACCGTCCTCCATCGGGTGGAAGAGATCCGTCCTCGTCCAGTCGAAGATCGGCATGAAATTGTATGTCACGACCTTGACCCCGAACTTCGCGAGATTGCGCAGTGTCTGCTTGTAATTCTCAATATACTGATCGCGCGTTGGCAGACCGATCTTGATATCATCGTGGACGTTCACACTCTCCACAACATCCATGTTAAACCCGTGATCCTCGATCTGGTGACGCATCTTCTCGATCTCGTCGACCTCCCACACTTCACCTGCCGCCTTGTCGTGCAGCGCCCACACAAGACCCGTCACGCCGGGAATCTGCTTGATCTGCTCCTGCGTGATGCTGTCATTCCCCTCGCCGTACCAGCGAAAAGTCATCTGCATAAAATCTTACCTCCTATTTTTAAGTTTCGATCGTCAAATCCGTGTGTCAAAGATACCGCAGAAAGAATCCACCGGATCCTCGCCCGTAAACGCGTCCTCACCCGCCATCAGCTTGGCGATCAGCGCATCCAGCGTGGACTCGTTGCTGTCGTAGGTGTTGATGTACGTTCTCGCCTGCGGAATGTCAGCCAGCACAAACGGATGCTGTACGCCGACCACCACGACCGGAAGCTCAAATACATACCACGGGATCTCCCCGCCGCCCTTCGTCATGCCGAATGCAGGGCGCGCAACGGGCTGGAATCCGCCCGGAATGTCCACCAGCGTGATGATCAGATCCTGGTTCTCACGGAACTCCTTGATCGGTGTCTTCCCCGCAAAATACATGTTGATATCCGGCTTTTCACCCGCCTGTATCTGCTTCTGCATCTTCTCGATCGGGCTCTCGTATATGAAAGCGTCAAACCCTTTTTCTGTCAGCTTGTCGCGCAGCACCTCGGCAGCCGATTTCTTCGACCCAAACAGCGACACAAGTCCCGGCGCGGACAACCCCTTCACGTACACGATCATGATGCGCTTGTAGCGCTCCGGCGTGATGGGCAGCACATCCTTATCCTTGTACTTCACCAGAGTGACAGCCTTGTCAGAAATCTCCTTCTGCATCGCCACATGCGCCTCGCAGCCGATGATCTCATGCACCTGATCGCGCGGCGGCATCAGCTCTGCCTTTGTCTTCCTGTGCAGTCCCATGTGCGCCTTGAGCGCCAGGATGCGGTGCAGTGCATCGTCGAGACGCTCCTCGGTGATGCGGCCGTCCATATACCCCTGCTTCATGCTCGCAAAGTCCTCGTCCATCTCGTTGAAGAACAGGAACATGTCCACGCCCGCAGCGATCGCTGCCGGGAGCACGTCGCTGCGCTTCATGCGGCAGGTCAGGCCTACCATGTGCGACGCATCCGTCAATACCATCCCGTTAAATCCAAGTTTCTCGCGGAGCAGTCCCTGGATCAGCTCCGGCGAGAGCGTCGCGGGCATCATCTCGTCGTCCGTGATATCCGGGTTGAAGTGGCGCGCGTACGCGGGCTGCATGATGTGCCCCGCCATGATCGCCTCGAGCCCGTTGTCGATGAGCGTCCTGTAGACCATGCCAAACGTCTCGTCCCACTCCTCACAGCTCATATCGTTCACGCTGTTTGCCACATGCTGGTCGCGAAAATCCAGCCCGTCGCCCGGAAAATGTTTTGCCGCGCAGCAAAAGCCGGGATTCGCGTGCGCGCCGTCCATGTAAGCCTTTGCCATCTCTGCCACCCGCTTCGGCTCATTGCCGTAAGTGCGAAGCCCGATCACAGGATTTTCCCAGTTGTACATGATATCGCTGACAGGCGCAAAGGACAAGTTGCAGCCGATCGCAGCCGCCTCCTTGTTTGCCATGTAACCCAGCTGGTACGCATAGTCCACATTTCTGGTCGCGCCGATCTTGGTCTGTCCGCCGATCGGTGTCCCGTCCGTGCAGGCGCCGTTTCCGCCGTTCTCCGTGTTGCAGGCGATGATCAGCGGTATTTTGCTGTTCTCCTGCAATATACGGTTCTGCTCGTATATCTCATCCGCAGTCCCCGGATTGTACCGGATCCCGCCGATATGGTAATCGTTGACTGTCATCTTCAGATAGTCCTCTGTGCGCGAGGAACCCATGTTGAAAAAAAGCTGTCCGATCTTCTCATCAATATCCATCCCTGCAATCGTATCTTCCACCCACTTGCAGTCCTCGTCTGACAGGTTGAACGGCTTTGCTTTCATATCTACCATTGTACCACTTCTCCTTTTTATAATCCATTGTATCAGCTACTTTTTTCCAAGATTTGTGAGAAATTGTTCCTTTTTTTCCTGCTGGTATCCCCCGCCGTAAGTGCCGTTGAGGAAATGCCCGATGCCTGTTTTGACGAACTCATCCCAGCTCTGTGCCTCGTTCCGCACCAGGATCGGGTAATAGTACACCCCGTTCTTCTCTGCAGCCTCCATATCACCCGGCGCATCGCCGCACATCAGCACATGATCTGCCGCATATCCGCGCTTCATCAGCTCACCGATGCAGAACGCCTTGCTGCCGGAATCCTGCGCCAGCACCACATCCGTGTACTCCAGCAGTCCGTAGAAATCCCACTCGTCCAGCACTGCGCTCAGATTTGCGCTGGACACGATCGCGATATCCGCATCGCGGTACGCTCTCTTCAAGGCTTCCAGCACTCCCGGAAAAGGCTTTTTGTCCTCCTCCGGAAGTCTGTCGATCGACTGGTTGACCGCACTGCTCCACGCCAGCGCCTTGCGCAGGCAGATATTATCCTTCCTGGCGATCTCCCGCTCAAGGGCCGCGTTCGACAGTTCCGGTGTCTCGCGCACCCATTGCTCCAGAGCCTCATACTCCTCGATCTCGCAGTACGTTTCCCGTATCTCGCCGAGTGCTTTCGCCAGTCCCTTAAACCGGTTGATACCGCGCGTCATCGTGTACAGATTGATCTCATTCCAGCGCTCCAATATCGCCCCGCGCCACTCTTCCAATCCCCACTCCGCGACCATGCAGGGTCCAAAGCAGCGGATATGTTTGATATCCATCGTGTCCATGGCACAGCCGTCGCTGTCCACACAGACCAGGAAATCACTTCGCTTTGTGTATGCCAGAAATTGATCTGCCATCGCCTGTCCCCCTTTTTCTTTTCTCTATTTTTTCCTCCTGGCAGCGAGCACTGCAACGTTCTCTTCCACGCGTTTCTTGTTCAGTGGATAGATGACGATCAGAAATACTGCCACAAGTGTAAAACCGATGATCGGTGCGATGCAGGAGAGCATGAAGATCCTCTCTGTGACCTCCGGGTCAAACGCTGTCGCGTTGGAGTACCCGATCATGGTCAGCAGCGAACCCGTCAGTCCTGCGGAGAGCGCCTGCCCGAGTTTCCTTGCAAAAGAGTACACAGAATAGATCGTACCGTCCTCGCGCACACCGTTCTTTACCTCCGCGTCATCGATGACATCCGTGATCATCGCCCATATCACCGTATTGAAAAATCCAAGCCCTATGTAGGCAACTGTGAAAAATCCAACATACACAAACGCATTTGACGGATGCACGATCAGGCAGACCAGATACACGACCGCAGCCACCACACAGGAGACTACGGACAACTCCTTCTTGCCATACTTAGCGGAAAGTTTAGACGCAAACGGGGCACAGATCACAAGCATCGCAGCAGTTCCTGCCAGGGAGGACATGGACTGCGCAGTCGCATTGCCATAATAGTTCGGGAACACATAGCCTGCCATACCCTGCATCGTCAGCATCGCGAGCAGAAGCGCGATCGCCGCGGCGATGATGCCGAGCAGCGAGCGGTTTGTGACAAGGCTTCCCAACAGCTTTCCGATATTCAGTTTTGCATTGTTTGCCGGAACCTCCACGCGCTCTCTCACCAGCTTAAAGCAGAGCAGATAGCAGATGATCGCGAACACGCCAAACACACCTGCGATGAACGTCATGCGGGAACCGGACAGCACGGTATTTCCGTTTACCACCTCATAGGCAAACATTGGCGTACCCACACCGATCACCAGCCCGGCAAGCGTTGCACCGATCGTTCTCCATGTGGACAGGTCCGCGCGGTCTTTCGGATCCGCCGAGACTGCCGACGCCATGGAACCATACGGGATGTTGATCGATGTATAGAATATGGAACCCCACAATATATATGTGGCAGCCATCCAGAACACCTTGAAACCATACGGCATGTTTGCGAATCCCGACTGATAGATCAGGAAGGAAGCGATCGCTACCGGTCCGCACATGCGCTTGATCCACGGTTTGAACTTGCCGTCCTTTGTCGGCTTGGAGCGATCGACGATCTGCCCCATCGTCACGTCGGTAAAGGCATCGATAAACCGCGCCGCCATCATCAGCAGTCCCACGACTGCCGCGCTGATCCCCATCACATCCGTGTAGAACTTCAGCATAAAACTCGAGGACAAAATAAATGTAAAATCATTTCCAAAATCACCAAACATGTAACCCAATTTGTCTCTCATGCCAAACGGGGGCACTGATGTTTTCGTATTTGCTGCCATAAAAACCCTCCTCCTCAGACTTTCCTCTATCTTATCGTTTTCCTTCTTATCCTATCTTGTCGATCTTGATCAGCTGTGCGTTCAGGCTCTCCAGGAAGCCTTCCGGCAGCATGTTGCCAGCCATGTTCACCATGCCTTCCGGCGCCATCGACTTCATCATATCCCACATGCCAACGCCGGGGCGCACGTCAAAGTTGGTGGCAAGCTTGACTGCCTTTGACACGATCTCCATCGCCTCGGGACACTCTGCGATCTCCTCCATTTTGCACTTGACACTGTACTTGCCCTCCGGGAATTCCATCGGTGCCTTGAGATCGAGATCTCCAACCAGCTTGAACCAGTTGGCAACACCCTCTGCCCGCTCATTGACCTCCGGGAGCACGTAGATATCCGGCTCCTTGTCAACCTTCTCGAGCGTCATGCTGTCCTTGCAGCCGCCCGCCTGTGCAAGGATACTGTTGAAACCGTCCTTGAGCGCAACATCGAACACAAACACTTTGTCCGCTGTCATCACATGGGCAAGCTCTCCATTGACAAACAGAGAAACTGTCGGCTGATTCGAGTACACGCGGATCTGCGTCGTCTCACCCGCGCGCTGCGCATAGCGCTTTCCGCACAGATGCACCATCGGCTCCCTGTTCCAGTATGCCTTGTAGATATAGTAGCTGTCCTTCTTTGTCTGGCGGTCCATCGTGACCAGTCCCTTGTTGTTGCGCCCTGACACGCCGCCCTCGTTCCTCGCCGCGCAGCCAAAGTCAAACATGTTCCATACATGGCTTGACCACAGCCACGGACGCTCGTCGAGCACTTTCGCCATATGCTCATGGTACAATGCCTGGTACTCCTCGCTGTAATCCTTGCACGCAGGGTTGGGTCCGTGGTAGGTGATGATGCCCTCGCAGCCATACTCTGAGAGTCCAAGGCAGATCTCCGGGTGCGCCTTGTGGAAATTGTCGAGCCATGGACCGTTGTCCTCCATCTTTCCGCCGTACCAGCCAAAGTAATGGTTGTAGCTCTCCACATCCGTGATATTGTGTACGGGACTGTCGACCGGTGTCATGGAGACATGTGCGATCGTGGTCAGACGCGTCGGATCCAGCTCCTTGCAGAGCGCGTTCAATTCTTTGTGGTTCTCCACCAGCTGTTCTGATATACCCCCTATCAGTATCTCGTTAGAAACGCCCCAGAAGCAGATGCTCGGGTGGTTGTAATTCTGCAGAATCAGCTCCTTCATCTGTGTGATGCAGTTCTGGTGCGCTGCCGGATCCTTGCTCATCACGCTGATGAACGGGATCTCCGCCCACACGATGAAGCCGAGCTCGTCACACGCGTCGTAAAAATCCTGGGAATGCTGATAATGCGCGAGACGGATCGTGTTTGCGCCCAGCTCCTTGATGATCCTGGCGTCGTGATAATGATCCTCCCTCGTCAGCGCATTGCCCTTGTACAGCTGATCCTGATGGCGGCTGACACCGCGCAGCGGCGTCGGAACACCATTTAATATAAAGCCCTTGTCCGGATCGCACGAAAAACTCCTGACACCCACGCGCGCGCAGACCGTGTCATACGCCTCATTGCGCCTCTGCAGCACCGCGGTGACAGTATACAGGTACGGATCGTCGCAGTCCCACAATCTCACATCCGGCACAAAAAGCTTCACTGCCGTGCTGTCCGCCGGGCGGACGCAGTACCCAACCTCTCTGCCGTCCGCGTCGCAGATGCTGTACTGGACCGTGAAGTTCTCATCCGCGTTCACCACCCAGGATTCCAGCGCAAACTCCGCGCCGCCGCACTGTGTGGGTATCGCTGTGACCTTGAGTCCGTTGCTGCCCCAATACATCAATTCGAAATGTACCTCCGGGACACTGATCAGATTCAGGCCGCGGTAAAGCCCGCCGTAGAATGTGAAGTCCGCGGACTGCGGGTACACGTTGCTCTTGTTCTCATTGCTGCACGCGACCACCAGAAGGTTCTCGCCATCCTCACGGCACACATCCGTGATATCCGCGCGGAAAGTGGAGTATCCGCCCTCGTGATAGCAGATCTCCTTCCCGTTCACATACACGGTCGCCTGCTGCCCCGCCGCCGGGATATCCACAAAGACCCGCCCGCCCGGAAGCGGCTGTCTCGGTGTCTGGAATGTCCGCGCATACCAGCAGCAGCCCCGGGCATAGCTGCCGTTTCCGTCGTGACCGTCCACCGCATTCCAAGTGTGCGGCAGATCCACCACCTTCCAGTCGGCTGGAAGCTTGTCCGGCAGCCCCGCGTCCTCCTGGATGAACCTCCAGCTTTTGTTGAGATCGACAATAGTTCTCATGTAAAGTCCTCCTTTCGGTTTGCCCTGGCGATCATAGTTCTCTGGCATTCAGTTTGCACAATATATTTTATAACCGCCGTATTGTAAATATGTTAATTTATATATTTTTCTGCAGAATGCAGTGCATTTTTTGTTATTTCTGCATACTTACATCATATTTTTGTTTTCCTGCTTTGACGATATACGATTTTTTGTATTTTTTGCATTATTATTATATTGTGTTGCTTTTGTCAAAAAAATGTGCAAAAATAAATAAAAAAAGTCCGTGTTTTTCAAAATATTTTTGGGAAATTTAGAAAAGAGTTGACGCGAATGAAAGAAATTTTACTGTCTTTTGTACAAAAATTGTTAGAAAGCAACCGCATTCCTGTTCATTTTGTCACAATTCCATGCGAGGACGCCACATGGCTGGACTTCGGTCTGCGCTCGGATATCCTGACGGACTATGAGCCCGGTCATGTCAAGGATTATCTGAACCGGTTGAAAGAAAAAACGATATACCACCTGCGTGACACGTTCCAGTGTTCATACAGCATCCTCCGCACGCCCGGCAGCAACACGCTGATGGTCTGCGGTCCGGTTCTCTTTGAGGAGATGCGCCCTTCCCGCTTAAACAGCATCGCTGCCAAAATACAGCTTCCGCAGGAGCTGTACTCCGTCCTGCAGAGCTATTACCTGCGTCTTGCCTCTTTCCCTGTGCCGGCAGTCTACTACAGTATCTTCCATACACTCGGAAATTTTCTGTTCGGCGAAAACCAGTACGATACAGTCTATCAGGATCTGAACGAGATCGACGCCTGGTACGAATCCTACTCCCGTCAATACCGTAGTGCCGGGGATTCCATGATGAACATCGAGATGATCGAAATGCGTTATGACCTGGAAGCACAGCTGCTGGATGCCGTCTTCAACGGAAATGAAGCCAAGGCGATGGCGCTTGTCTCCAAGTTGTCGTCAGTGGCGCTGCCCTGCCGACTGTCCGACGAGCTGCGCGATCACAAGGATTATACGATCGCCTTCAACACCCTGTTCCGCAAGAAGGCGGAGGAAGCCGGCGTGCACCCGATCCACATCGATCTGTGTTCCAACCAGCATATCCAGCTCATCGAGCAGATTGCGGACAAGGATCAGTGCCGCACGGTCTGGACGAGGATCGTGCTCAACTACTGCCGTCTGATCCGCAAACATACGCTCAAGGACTACTCCCTGCTGACACAGAAGATCATCACCTACATCAACTCCGATCTGACGGCAGATTTAAGTTTAAAGGCGATGTCCGAGTGGCTGAATGTCAACGCGAGCTACCTGTCAACACTGTTCAAGAAAGAAGTCGGCATCCCGCTGACAGATTTCGTTAACCGCCAGCGCATCGAACAGGCAAAGAAGCTCTTGGTCGTGACGGAGCTCGCTACCAAGACGATCGCACAGCAGTGCGGCATTCCCGATATTTATTATTTCAGCCGCCTCTTCAAGAAGCGCACTGGCGTCACGCCGAAATTATACCGGGAAAGCGTCACCAGAGACCACTCGATCCAGCAGCGCGAGGCGGAGGATCTCAGCTGACCTGCCGCGCCTACTGCTTGTCCTCCCGGGCTTTGCAACCAGGTGCCGCGTCCTGCCCCGCATCAAACCGCACCTTGAATTGCACTTTTTTATGGCTGGTATGGTAAAACACCAGCGACACCGCCACGATCCCTGCCGCGATCCCAACCGCGATGACGATCGTCTCCATCGCAAATATCCTGGCATCACTCCCCTCGCCGTCCACGATCGCGCGCATCGTGTAATACAGCTTTCCGCCCGGAACCAGGGGGATGATCGACGGGATCAAAAATACTGTCGCCGGCGCCTTCACCACCCTGGCAAGCACCTCCGCGTAAAAAGTGACCACCGCCGCAGGGATCAGATTCTGCATCAGCAGCGACAGCCCCGCCTCCGCGAACACACAGTACAGAAAAGTTGACAGCACCCCGCCGATACAGCCGTACAGGATCTTATTGCGCTTTATATTGACATTCAGGCAGTAGCCCACAGTCCCGAGCGCCGCCGTCATTATCATGACAAGATATTTTTCACAAAATGCCCCCATCATCTCAACACCCCTCCAAACATCATGATCGCAATACCAAACCCTGCCGCGATGGCAACTGAGACCATCAGCGCCTCCGCAAGCCGCAGGATCCCCGTGATGATATCCCCGCACATCATATCCCGCAGGGAATTCATCAGATTGATGCCCGGGATCGACAGCATGATGCTCCCGATCATCACCTTGTCCAGATTCTGCCCGATACCAGCCGCCACAGCCAGGCTGCAGAGCACCCCTGCCACGATCGACATGATCAGGCTGTAGACCACCCGGTTCCTGTTGTGCGATGAGAAGAAATAGTCCCAGAAATACATCAGCACCGCCACGATACCAGCCGCCAGCCCATCGCGCAGGTTGCCGCCGAAAAATATGGCGAACGCCGATGCCAGCAGCACATATCCCGTGATCTTAGACTTGTATATGCGCCTTTCCTCCGGTGCCATGATCTCGCGGATCCGCTGCGTGATCTCACTGCACGGCGGCCGCTTCTCGCAGATATAGCGCGACAGCGCATTCAGATCCTCCAGCTTGTCCAGATTCGTCGATTGGGGATTGATCCGCCTCGTGAGCGTATGGTTCTCCCCCGCATCCGTCTTCCAGCTCAGGATGATGAGGGACAGAATGGTGAACACGTCCACGATGCCCCCGCCGTATGTCGTGCAGATGCGCGTGATGGTTTCCTCTACCCGCAGGATCTCCGCACCGCACCGCAGCATCGTCTCCCCCATATCGAGCGCGCACTCCATCACCTGCGCCGGATCTTCACAAGATTTTTCATTTCCCATAGTTCCCGTTCCCTCCCGAAAATCAATATCGCGATAACTCCCACCCGCCCAGGCGGGCCATCCGATTTCACAATACTATCATATTTCATTTTGCACGGTTCGTCTATATTTTTTAACCGGCTTTCCCGGAAACTTTTCTGTCTATTTTTGTTACTTTTCACACTTAATGACTTATAATCTGATAAAAACTGATTTTTGGCATTATCCCCGCTCTATCACCTTGACCGTTGTTTTTGAAAGTGTTATTATTTTAACATAGGATCATACAGAACTGATTCCATAAACCCTACATAAATCCCACTCTCCAGAGTCCGGTCGCACAGTCTGCTCTGTCAGGCAAAGCCGAATCGGTCTCGACAGGAACAGGGTAATGTTTCATTACAAAATTTAAATAAATGATGAGGTGTTTCAAATGAGTAAAGGTTTTAAGGACTTACTGCAAAAGGTTTATGAGTGCGACCGCAAGACGGTTGCCGTCGCTGTAGCCGAGGATGAGCCTGTACTGGAGGCTGTCCAGGCTGCAAAGGAAAAGGGCATCGCCGATGCCATCCTGGTCGGTGACGAGGCAAAGATCAGAGAGATCGCTGCCGGCATGAACATGGATCTGACAGGTTTTGAGATCATCGACGAGCCGGATCACGTGCAGGCTGCACACACAGCAGTGAAGCTCGTGCATGACGGCAAGGCAGACATGTACATGAAGGGGCTGATCGACACCAAGAATTTCTTGAAGAGCGTTCTCGACAAAGAAGTCGGCCTCCGCACAGGCAGGGCGCTCTCCCATGTGTGCGTGTTCGAGATCAAGGGCATCGACCGCCTTCTGTTCTTGTCTGACGTCGCGTTCATGACCTACCCCACACTGGAAGATAAAGTCGCGATCATCAACAATACCGTCGAAGTCTGCCATGCGTGCGGCATCGCTGAGCCGAAGGTTGCCCCCGTCGCAGCCGTGGAAGTTGTCAACCCGAAGATGCCCTGCACCGTCGATGCGGACGAACTTGCAAAGATGAGCGCAGACGGCAGGATCACAGGCTGTGTGATCGACGGACCGCTCTCCATGGATATGGCGATCGACAGCGCCGCTGCAGCGCACAAGGGCGGCACCGACAGAAAGATCGCGGGCGATGCCGACGTGATCCTCTTCCCTGACATCCATGCCGGCAATCTCGTCTACAAAGTGCTGACACACCTCTGCGATGTCAAGAACGGGAATATCCTCACCGGTACAGCCGCACCGGTCATCCTGACGTCACGCTCCGACAGCTTCGAGGCAAAACTGCACTCCATCGCACTCGCCGCAGTCGTTGCAGAGTCCGTGAAAAAGGAAAAATAAACCCATACGAAAAACAAGGAGGAATCACATATGTCAATCAAAAGTTTGATCATCAATCCGGGCTCCACTTCCACCAAGATCGGTGTTTTCGAGGACGAGACACTGCTGTTTGAGGAGACCCTGAGACACTCCACCGAGGAGATATCCCAGTATGCGGCGATCGTGGACCAGAAGGATTTCCGCAAGAAGATCATCACAGACTTACTGGAAAAGAAAGATTTCGATATCAAGTCACTGAACGTTGTCGTCGGGCGCGGCGGCATGTTAAAGCCGATCCCGGGCGGTACATACGCGGTGACGGACGCGCTGCTCGCGGACTTGAAGGTCGGCGTGCAGGGACAGCATGCCTCCAATCTCGGCGGCATCCTCGCAAGAGAGATCGCTGACTCCATCGGCGTTCCGTCCTACATCGTCGATCCCGTCGTCGTCGATGAGCTGATGCCGATCGCGAGATACTCCGGTGTGCCGGAACTTCCGCGCACCAGCGTATTTCATGCGCTGAACCAGAAGGCTGTTGCCAAGAGATACGCCAAGGAGATCGGAAAGCCCTACGACACGCTGCGGCTGATCGTAGTCCACATGGGCGGCGGCGTCTCCGTGGGCGCTCATATCAACGGCAAGGTCGTCGACGTGTTCAACGCGCTGGACGGAGACGGTGCATTCTCCCCGGAGCGCGCGGGAGCCGTTCCGAGCGGTGCCCTGATCAAGATGTGCTTCTCCGGAAACTACACGGAGAAGGAAGTGTACGGCAAGATTGTCGGCAAGGGCGGCTTTAACGCCTATCTCGGGACAAACGATATGCGCGAGGTCACAAAGCGCGCAAACGAGGGCGACGAAAAAGCGCTCGAGGCAAAGAAAGCTTTCCTGCTGCAGGTATCGAAGGACATCGGTTCCATGGCATGCGTCCTGAACGGAAAGGTCGACCAGATCATCGTGACCGGCGGGATCGCATACGGCGAGGATGTCGTTGCCGCGCTGAAGGAGTATGCGGAATGGATCGCTCCGTTCACCGTATATCCCGGCGAGGACGAGCTGCTTGCACTGGCACAGGGTGCACTGCGCGTCTTGAACGGCGAGGAGAAGGCAATGGAATATTAAAACAGGAAATAAAAAACGCAGGCAGTTCCGCCTGCGTTTTTATTTCCTGCAAAGTGCCTCATCACAGCTCCAGATTCGACATGCGGATCGAGAGATCCGTGTAGATTCCCGCAGGAATGTCCTCCGTAAAGCTGTACTCGTTCATGTCGTCATGATAGAAATTGTAGACCATGACGCGCGTCTTCTCCGCATCGACGATCCAGTACTCGCGCACGCCCGCTGAGCGGTACTTGAACAGCTTTGTCGTGTAGTCGATCCTCCTGCTGGCAGGCGACACCACCTCTATGATCCAGTCCGGCGCGCCGTTGCACCCTCTGTCATCCAGCTTATTCTCATCGCAGATAATGCAGATATCCGGTTCGACGTAGCTCTTGTCGTCAGCGTTGATGAACACGCCGAATGGGTTGATATCCACTTCCCCCTTAAAATTGTTTCTCCTGATATGCTCGCGGATCGTTGCAAAAAGTTCACCGACAATCCTTTGATGGTTTCTTGTGGTTGGTGCCATATAGAATACTTTTCCGTCGATGAGCTCCGCCCGCTGCCCGTCTGGAAGATTATAAACATCATTGATCGTGTAAGTGTTTAATTCTGTTAATGCCATTCTCTTTCTCCTTATCCAAGGAAAC
>ERZ808054.322-NODE-322-length-51539-cov-11.639365_pt1 | contig 51539 bp, 43 predicted proteins | sample MGYA00380201_ERZ808054 | MGnify/ENA primary metagenome ERZ808054 (study PRJEB31490, sample SAMN06133419) | mouse gut metagenome | isolation source: Z5_2 | host: mice | place: China: Chengdu | collected 2015-05 ...
GCGCGCCCCCGCCCAAGTCCGCTCCCTGCTTTTCTTCATCCTCCATCCCCGCTGCCGCCCTTATCCTGCCGCCTTCCGCGTCCTCCCCCTCATATCCCTCCCAAACAAAATCCCCATTTAGACTAAACTAATTTCCGTACCGTCCGATAAATATATTGCAGGTATTTATGGCCAGAATACCCGCCCAATATGAATCAATTATGTCGCCACGGATGGTATACTTTAGGGAAACGGACAGCCCTTTTGTGTATCATTTTTGTTTTTTCGATCATGGAGGGGAGATAAAAGCAAGGGACAAGAAGAAGGAGGAAGAATGCGAATAGATTCCAGCTCAATAGGAATGGACTCCGCCAGAAAATACTCTTCGTTTACCACGAGGGTAACCAGAGTAGCCATTACGAACAGCAGGCAGGCATTGCAGGACGGAACCGGCGGTCTGCTTGGAAATGGATTACATGATAGTGTGAATAAAGATGGGGCGCAGGCTGGCAAGAGAAACCCAGAAGATGCGTTAAAATCCAGCTTTGACGAGATGCGTGCCAAGATGAAGACAATTGCATCCGGCAGTGTCAGCAGCGCAGAGGCAGCCAGCGCGCAGCAGCAGTTTCGCGAGATACGCCAGCAATGCTTTAACTTTTTGATGGCGATTCTTTTCCCTGACAGAGGGAGAGATTTTAGTCTCAGAGAGGAAAGTGCCAGCGGGAGCGACCTTGCTTCTACACAGGATGTACTGGCTTCAAGCGTAGGCGTAGGGACAAAAACATTTACGTTCAGCAGTCAGTACTATCATGAAGAGACAGAGACTACTTCATTTTCCACCACCGGAACGGTCAGATGTGCGGATGGCAGAGAAATCAATTTTAATCTGAATCTTGAGATGAGCCGCAGTTTTCAGGAATACTATGAAAACACCATAAGTTATAAACGGACTTCCATGTGCGATCCGCTTGTAATCAACTTGGATGGAAACATAGCAGATTTATCAGATCAGACTTTCCTGTTCGATATTGATGGAGATGGAAAAGAGGATGAAATCAACCGTTTAGGAGCCGGCAGCGGTTTCTTGGCGCTCGATAAGAACGGTGATGGCATCATCAACGACGGTTCAGAACTTTTCGGAACCAAGTCGGGCAATGGTTTTGCAGATCTTGCCGCCTATGACACGGATCACAATGGTTTTATAGATGAAGGAGACGAAATTTGGGATAAATTGAAGATCTGGGTCATGGATGAAAACGGAAACCAGCAGCTCTACTCGCTGGCAGAAAAGGGAATAGGTGCTATCTGCCTGCAGAATGCTTCCACAAACTATACGCTTGCCGATGATCAGAACGAGGCAAAGGGAATGGTACGGAGAACGGGCGTATTTCTCTATGAAAACGGAAATGTGGGAACTGTACAGCACGTGGACATGGCACTTCATGAACAGCGCGAACAGGAAAAAATAAGACAAAGCCAGAGTAAGTACACAAAATGGCTTTATGACATGGCAATGTAACAAACATAAAGAGTGATATAAATGGTATAAAAGGTATAAAAGGATGCCTCCACACATAAAATAGGCTGGAGGTGTCTTATGAAAAAACTTAGAGTCTTTCAAACTGTCAAAACAACGAATGCCGCCTACGGCGGGTCATTCTTGTCTTCTATAAAAAGAAGCGTATCGGGGCTTTTTACTAAAAGCCTTGGTACGGTTCTTTTGTTTTTGCTTATGATTCCCTATCTTATTACATTTCTATTCGGCAATTTAAAGGAAGGAGAGGAAAAGTCAGCCGTTTTGCGTACGCTGAATACAACATCTGAGGGAGACTTTTTCATTGTTAACGAGACTGTATTGGGATCGGAAGAAATTCCTCTTGAGCTGTATGTTGCAGACAGACTTGTCAGAAGCATTGACCATAATTTTGAAATGGAGGCTTTGAAAGCCCAAGCAGTTCTGATTCGTTCCAGTCTTCTCCTTCTGGCAGCGGAGAGCGGAGAGGGAATCCGGTCTATTCATATTATGGATGAAGATTACGGAACCATACAAGGCACAGAAAGAATTTATGAAGCGGCGGCACAGACCAAAGGTGTATATCTGGCTTACGAAAATCAACCTGTAAGCGGCTCCTTTTTTGCCGTCAGCAATGGCGCAACACGAAATGGAGAAGAATTAGGTCTTACAGAATACCCTTACCTAAAAAGTGTTTCATGCAGCAGGGACTTTCTTTCCAAAGACTATGCAAACTCCATCCGTTACGATGAAAACGAATTTGACAGAATCTGGGATAAAACCTTGCCGTTTCAGATTACGGAGGAAGAAATCTTAAAAAATGAAATTATATCAAAGGAAAAAGGAATAGACGACATAAATCTTTACCGGGACAGCGCAGGCTACGTACTCTACCTTGCCCGAGGAGAAAAATACATATCCGGCGAACAATTTCGTGATGCTTATCTCCTTTCTTCCTCCAGCTTTCACTTCATAGAAGAAGACACTAAAATCATCATCACCTCAGAAGGCGTTGGTCATGGACTTGGAATGAGCCAATTCACAGCCAACGAAATGGCAAAAGAAGGTGACGACTATATAAAAATACTGAACTACTTTTTCCCTGATACATCCATGAAAAAGATATAGCCCACGCTCAGCCTTATGGAAAGGAATCGTACACCATCAGCAGCCGGGCGTCAATTTCCTCTCCGTAAGTTAACAGTTGTGCAATAATTTGAAAATTTGAATAAAGAAGGAAAAAAGGGCAAAACTATCCATAAGAACAAATCATGTGTATACATGGCAGAACAGGTTCTAGGAGGAATAAAGATGAGAAGAAGTAGAAGAAGAGGTCTCGTAAAAGAAAGAATTCTTATGGTTGCCTCAGCAGTACTGGTTTTAGGTTCTTTAACTGCCACGGGTTTATGGCTGGGAAGAGATAGAAGCACACAGGACGAGGGGTATGTGGTAGATTTAAGTGCTATTGAAAATAATACAACGGCAGGGCTGAATGAGGAAGACGATGTGCATCTTGCAGAAAGTGTTACGCAGGGGGCATCTACCCAAGATGATCTCGATTATGATCCTTATTTTCAGGAGACAAATTCACAGAAGGTAGAAAATCCGGATCAATCAGAGAGCGAAAGCATGTCGGACGGTACCGGGCAGGAAAGTGCAGATTCCGAAAAGAAAGAACAGGATACTAAGGATCAAGGCACAGAAAAACAGGAAGAGGCGAAACTGGCATCGACGGATCAGGAAGAGAATACGACAGCGCTTTCCACGGCAATGCAGCCAGCGCTCACTTTCAGCGATTCTGATACGCTGGTATGGCCCATTGTGGGAAATATATTGGTGAATTATAGCATGGATAAAACCGTTTATTTTCCTACCCTTCAACAGTATAAATATAATCCTGCAATCATCATCCAGGCGAATGAAGGCGATTTGATTACGGCAGCATCGGCGGGGAAAGTCAGCTCTGTATTTACAGATCCTCAAATTGGAAATGCAATCACCATGGAGTTAGGAGGAGGCTACGAGGTTACTTACGGACAGCTCGCAAATATCCTTGTATCTGAGGGGAGCTATGTGGCAGCTGGTGATGTGATTGCGGAAGTGGCTTCGCCCACAAAGTATTTCAGCGTAGAGGGAACCAATGTTTACTTCAAGTTGACAAAGGACGGCGAGCCGGTAAATCCCCTGACCAAATTGAACTAGCGTCAAGAGGTTTAGAATGGAGAAAAAAATGTTGTATATAATCGGTGGTAAAATACTGACTATGACCGGAGAAATCTGGGATAAAGGATATATATGCATTGAAAATGGTAAAATAAAGGAATTGGGGCCGATGGTAGACGGAGCCCCTTTTCCTTTGCCAGAGGATGCATTGGTGATTAATGCCTTGGGTCTTTTAGTAATGCCTGGGCTTATAGAGGCGCACTGTCATATGGGAATCACAGAGGAAAAGAAGGGAATGGAAGGGGACGACTGTAATGAGACCGTAGATCCCATAACACCGTATCTTCGTTCTATGGATGCCATCAATCCTATTGATGCCGCCTTTACAGATGCACTGAGGGCAGGAATCACTTCTGCCATGATTGGACCGGGCAGTGCAAATGTGGTGGGGGGAACTTTCTCTTTTGTAAAGACCTTTGGAAGGAGCATTGATGAAATGATTGTCTTAGCGCCGGCGGCTATGAAGATTGCCTTTGGAGAAAATCCTAAGGTCAATTATTCCGGACAGGGTAAATCTCCTGCCACTAGAATGGCAATAGCGGCAATGCTTCGAGAAGAACTTTTTAAGGCACAGCGTTATTATGAGAAAAAGCAGGAAGGAATGAAGCGGGAAGAGGAAGACTTTCGTTATGAATGCTGGATACCTGTGTTTGAAAAAAAAATTCCGCTAAAAGCACATGTGCACCGGGCGGATGATATTCAGACTGCTATCCGAATTGCCAAAGAATTTCATCTGGACATGACGCTGGATCACTGCAGCGAAGGACATTTAATTGCCCAGCAGGTGAAAAAATCAGGTTTTCCGGCAATCATAGGTCCGGATCTGTCGAGCAGAAGTAAAATAGAAGTGCAGAATATGGCGTTCAAAACGGTGGGAATCCTGAACAAGGAAGGAGTGAAGACGGCAATTACCACGGATCATCCAGTATCGCTGATTCAGTCACTTCCCATATGTGCCGGTTTTGCAATCAAGTCCGGAATGAATGAAATGGAAGCGCTTAAGTCGATTACCATTTATCCGGCGGAAATATGCAGGGTGGATCATAGGGTAGGTTCCCTTGAAATTGGCAAGGATGCCGATATTGCCATTTTTGATGACCTTCCCATTAGGGTACAGGCAAAAACGATGTGTACTATAATCGAAGGCAGAATCGTTTATGCAGATGAAACCTTTTCTTTACCTGCCTGTGAAAAAAATGTATAATATACGCGAGTAATGTTGGGAGGTATGGAATTGCACAGGACAAAAAAAGCGCTGCTGCTCATTTGGGTATTATCTCTGACAGGATGCACCATCCTGCCAAAGCAGGCGCATTATTCGGAAAATACATTTACCAGTATGGAGACAGAGCCGGACCTTTCTTATGAGGTGCCGGTTAGTTCCCCCAATATTTTTGTAAATCAATTAGGATACATACCGGATGGAACAAAGGTGGCAGTTTTTTGCGGAAAAGAACTGCCGGACAGATTTCATGTGGTCGAAAAGGAAACAGGCGAAATCGTGTTTACAGGGTATCTTGAGGAACAGGGATATCAGGACGAGTCACAGGAATATAATAGTTACGGAGATTTTACAGAGGTAAGCAATCCTGGAACTTACTATATAGAAGCGCCTATAATTGGCAGATCGTATTCCTTTATGATAGAAAAAGATTTGTACGGGGATGTATTTAAGGAAGCCTGTAGGCAGTATTACTACAATCGTTGTGGCATGACATTGACCAGCGAGTACGCGGGAGAAATGGCACACAATGCATGTCACACGGGGCGGGCGCTCGTCAAAGAAGATACATCCGTCAGCATGGATGTGAACGGCGGGTGGCATCAGGATGAAAGCGGCTCAAAGATGGTGGAACCTGCGGCACGGAGTATTGCAATCATACTGCTAGCCTATGAGTTATATGGGGATGCATTTACAGATGACATGGGGATTCCAGAGAGCGGGAATGAAATTCCCGATATATTGGACGAAGTCCGTTATGAAGTGGAATGGCTGCTGAAGATGCAGGATCCAGCCACAGGAGCGGTCTATTCGGGGGTTACGGTCTATGAACAGGGGGCAGGAAAAGGGGCAGTATCCTACGTAGAACCGGTAGATTTACAGGCGGCAAGATCATTTGCCATGGTGCTTGCCAAATTCAGTTATCTTTATCAGTTTTATGATACAGAATATGCCACCGAGTGCCTAAAGGCAGCAGACCGTGCATGGAGATATGCACAGCTCAATGAAGGGGATGATAGGATAAACGAATGGAAACTTGCGGCAGCGGCAGAACTTTACAGGGCATCTGGAAAGCAGGAGTATCACAGTTATATCTCAGATTATCTGTCTAAAGAAGACTATACGAAGATGATGGATGAGGTATTATTCTTAGGCTGCGTTACGTATATTTCCACAAAGCAGCCAGTGAAGCTTCCTTTGTGCGAGGAGATTATTGAGACTTTGATGATGAAAGCAGAGGAGATATCCGAGACTGCAAGAAATTCTCTTTTTTTGACGGGAGGAGGCAGGGACCAAGATGATATCGGAGAACTGCTTCTCGAGATGATGTATATGACGCTGGTAAATCATGTCATAAGCAATCATGAATATGAAAATATTATTGAAAATCACCTTCATTATTTTATGGGAAGAAATCAAAAGGCAATCAGCTATATTGACAATGTGGGGGAGAATAATTACAGGCTTATTGATGAAAATCTGGGCATCATGAAGCGGTTTGAAGCGGATAGCAGACTGATTTTCATGCTCAGTGAGATTGTCAGTGCACATGGCGATTAAACAAGCATTTTTTGCAAGGCGGGTGGCATGTTAATCTTTTTGCCTTGGAAAAATGAGGCAGTAAAATTATAAGAATAGAATTGAAAGGTCAGGAATGGAGGATAAAATGAAGATTGTAGTATTGGCTGGAGGCATAAGCACGGAAAGAGATGTTTCCCTGAGCTCGGGAACTATGATATACCGTGCACTGAAAGAGCGTGGGCACAAGGCGGTGCTTTTAGATGTGTATTTGGGATATGAATGGCAGGGACACAAGGAACCGGACCAGATAAAAAAAATATTTGATATAGATAAAGACTGGGCAGGAGAGATGGGAACCATAACGGACAAAAATCCTGATATCGATCAGATCAAGTCTATGCGTAAAGACGGCAGCAAAAGCTTTTTCGGACCGAATGTACTTGCCATCTGCCAGGCGGCGGATGCAGTTTTTATGGCGCTGCATGGTGAAAACGGGGAAAATGGGAAGATACAGGCGTGCTTTGACCTGATGGGTATTACCTATACAGGAACGGATTATGTGAGTTCTGCTCTTTCCATGGATAAAGGGCTTTCCAAAGAATTATTTACATACTATCATATCCCTACGCCATTCGGCATCCGGCTTTCAAAGGGCAGCACACAGGAGAGCGACGTTCCCTTCCCCTGTATTGTGAAGGCATGCCGCGGGGGGTCAAGCGTAGGGGTCAGCATAGCGTGGTCCCATAAGGAGTATGAACAGGCACTTGGAGAAGCATTTAAATATGATGATGAAGTGATAGTGGAGCAGTATATTGAAGGCAGAGAATTTTCCGTGGGCGTGATGGAAGGAAAGGCGCTTCCGATAATTGAAATTGCCCCCATTCAGGGCTTCTATGACTACAAGAATAAATATCAGCCGGGTTCTACGATTGAGACTTGTCCGGCGGAGATTTCCCAGGAAAAAGCAAAAGAAATGCAAGGATATGCGGAGAAGGCATTTGCGGCGCTGCGCCTAAAAAATTATGCAAGAATGGATTTTATGATGAGCAGTAAGGGAGAGCTATTTTGTTTAGAGGCGAATACGCTTCCCGGTATGACGCCTACATCCCTTCTTCCCCAAGAGGCGGCGGCACAGGGAATGAGCTTTGGGGATCTCTGCGAAAAGATACTGGCATATGCGGTAAAATCAAATTAAGATTATAGAAAAGAATGATGGAGTAAGCTATGAAGAATATGACGATGGCGAACATGGCGAAAGCCTGTGGGGGTGTTTTGCATGAGCCGGAAGAAAAAACAGCAGGAATGGATGTAAAGGAAGCGGTGTGTGTGGTCATTGATTCCCGCAAGATAGAACCAGGCGGCGTCTTTATTGCCACCAAGGGAGAACGGGCAGACGGACATACCTTTATACCGGACGTCATAGAAAAAGGAGCCATGGGAATTATATGCGAGCGGGAGTTCCATAACTGTCCAGTGCCATACATTCTTGTGGAGGATTCCTTCAAAGCGTTGAAGGCGGTTGCAGAGTTTTACCGGAAGCAGCTTTCCATTAAGGTGGTGGGAATTACTGGAAGTGTAGGGAAGACCAGCACCAAGGAATTTATCGCATCGGTGCTGGAGGTAAAATATAAAGTTTTAAAAACGGCAGGAAATTTTAACAATGAGATTGGTCTTCCACTTACCGTCCTTTCCATTAGGGAGAAGCATGAGATTGCGGTACTGGAAATGGGCATCAGTGATTTTGGAGAGATGCATAGGCTGAGCCGAATTGCAAGACCAGATGTCTGTGTCATAACTAATATTGGTCAGTGTCATTTAGAGAATCTGGGAACAAGGGAAGGCATCTTGAAGGCAAAGTCGGAGATTTTTGATTTTATGAACCCGGAGGGATATGTATTTGTAAACGGAGACGACGATCTTTTAGGAAAGTTGGATAAAAAAGGAAACCACAAGCCCATTTGTTTTGGATGTAATCCATCCAATGAAATTTATGCCTCGGATGTGATGAACAAGGGGCTGTTCGGTTCTCGGGCGGTTCTCCACGCAGATTTGTCCGTGTTTCCAGTGGAAATTCCGCTTCCAGGCATGCACATGGTCTTGAATGCGCTGGCAGCAGCAGGTGTGGGGATTAAGTTTGGGCTCACGGTTCAGGAGATTAAGCAGGGAATAGCCAGTGTAAAGAGTGTCAGTGGAAGGAGCAATGTGCTTTCTCTGCCTGATTACACTCTGATTGATGACTGTTATAATGCCAATCCCGCATCCATGCGCGCAGCAATCGATCTTCTTTCAATGGCGCTAGGCAGAAAGGCTGCTATTTTAGGGGATATGTTTGAATTGGGGGAAAGGGAAGAACAGCTTCACGGTGAAGTCGGCACATATGCGGTGGAAAGTGGAATGGATATCCTAGTCTGCACCGGAAAACTTTCTAAGAAAATGTATGAGCAGGCGATAAAAACAAATGAAACGATTTGGGGAAAACGAAAGACACAGCTTTATTACTTTGAGACCAGGGAGCAGATGATGGAAGAACTTCCGCATATTCTTAAAAAAGGAGATACCATACTGATTAAAGCATCCCATGGAATGCAGTTCGAGAAAGTGGTTGCGCAGCTTAAGGGATAATGATTGATGGATAGGAAAAGAAGCAGACTAAAAATCTGCTTCTTCTTTTAATTTAAAATAAGTATCCATAATGATTTTTTTGGTATAGGCGCCTACTTTTTTTTGCTCTTCCTTGGAGAGGTCCTTTAAGTAGATGGGCTTTCCATATTCCAGGATGACGTTTGTACGCTTAATCTTAGGCAAATGATCTTCAAAGATATCGGCAGAATTGTAGATTGTCATAGGGATAATGGGGCACCCTGTCTTTGCCGCAATCTTAAAGCTTCCCTCATGAAATTCCATAAAAGTGTGATTGACTCTGTTTCTGGTTCCCTCGGGAAAGATGCAGATGGAGATGCCGGATTTCACATCCTCGATTGCTTCAAGGATAATCTTAAGCCCTTGTTTGATATCCTCTCTATCTAAGAACAGACAGTGGAGATTGCGCATCCAGTTGATCAGAAGGGGCCACCGCAGCATTTCTCTTTTGGCGATATAACCGGTGGGTCTGGGAACGCGTATATAGGTGATGAGGATGTCAAAATAGCTCCTGTGGTTTCCAATATAAAGGACAGGCTCATCTTTCGGGACATTTTCCTCCCCAATGACGGTAATATTGGCACCTGTAAAAAAAAGACAGACGCGGAAAGCCCACTTCACAATGGCAAGAGAACTTTTATCTTTGAGGGGCATGTTGAATTTTCCAATGATCCATTCAATGATTAAAAGAGGAATGCTGCAAATCAAAAATAATACAACAAAGACAGCAACTAAAATCAATCGAATCATATCTTTACTCCCAGCGTTTATTAGGTAATTGTTATAAAAATAAGACTGCGGCAGCAGCAACTTTTAATAGTATATATCACAGAATTTGTTTTGGCAATACGTATATCTGGACTTCATATGGCAACTCTGATAAAATAGTTAATATTCAGGCATATTAGATATAGGATATGCTGTATAGCAGCTTTTGACTGGCTGGATAGGAAGGAAATGACAGGATGGATAAGATAGCAGTTTTGGTTCCATGTTACAATGAAGAAAAGACCATAGCCAAGGTCGTGCGGGATGCAAGGAAGATCCTGCCTGAGGCGGTGGTCTACGTATATGACAATAACTCCACGGACTGTACAGCTGAAATTGCGAAAGCCGAGGGCGCAGTGGTGCGCAAGGAATACATGCAGGGAAAAGGAAATGTAATAAGGCGGATGTTTCGTGAGATAGAAGCCAGTTGTTATATTATGGTGGATGGGGATGACACTTATCCTATGGAATTTGCTCCTGAGATGGTGGACAGGGTGCTCTTTCACAATGCGGATATGGTGGTTGGCGACCGCCTTTCTTCCACTTACTTTGAGGAAAATAAGCGTCCTTTTCATAATATGGGCAATTCTTTGGTGCGTGCAAGCATCAACCGGCTTTTTGCCTGTGAGGTCAAGGATATCATGACAGGGTTTCGGGCATTTAGTTATGGTTTTGTGAAGACCTTTCCTGTTCTTTCCAAGGGATTTGAGATTGAAACGGAAATGACCATACATGCCGTTTATAATCATATGCAGATTGATAATGTGATTGTAGAGTACAGGGACAGACCGGAGGGCAGCGAATCTAAGCTGAATACCTATTCTGATGGATTTAAGGTTCTGGGGACGATTTTTCGGCTATACAGGGATTATAAGCCTTTTGGCTTTTTTAGCTTTCTTGCCTTGTTCCTTTCAGTGATTGCGGCAGCATTTTTCGTGCCGGTCTTTTTAGAGTATATGAAAACCGGGTTGGTATTGAAATTTCCGACACTGATTGTGTGTGGTTTTGTGATGATGGCTGCGATTCAGTCTTTCTTTGCGGGATTGATTTTATCAAATATGGCGTTGAAGAACAGAAGAGATTTTGAATATCGCTTTACACTGGTTGTTGAAAAGGAAAAACGCAGGCAGACGGATGAGGGGGAGAAGGATTGAAAAGGCTGATTTCAAAATGGTACTTAGTAATCGTGGCGGGCTTTATCCTGTTTGCCGGGCTGGTATTTTCTTTGAGCGGCGAGGACAGCATCATTGCCGCACATGATAATCTGGATCTGTTCATTCCACAGTTTAAGATGATGAAAGACACCAAGACTTTTTTTGGGCGCGGTGTGGACGTGCCCTTTTTAGGAGGCATCAGCAGGGATGTTCTCCCGGCGGAATTTTCTCTTTATACGGTACTTTATATGATTTTACCGGCTTATTCTGCTTACATTGCAGGATATCTGCTTAAGATTTTAATAGCGGTATTTTCTTGTGTGCTTCTTGCAAAGGACGTTTGCGGTGAAAAGTTTGAGGATTACAGACCAATCGCTTATATGTCAGGGCTTGTCTATGGCGTGTTGAATGTTTTTCCAACTTTTGGGATTCCTTTTGCGTCAATCCCCTTTGCTGTCTATTTGATTCGCAGGATTTATAAACAGCCTTGTGCAAAGTGGTATGCGGCGCTGTTTTTCTATCCACTTTTATCTTATTTTTCTTATTTTGGTCTGTTTATTTTGGCATATATGGCGGCAGCTCTTATATGGCTGTGGATCAGGGATAAAAAGTTTCCGGGAAGGATTCTGCTGTCCATCTGTGTTCTGGCATTAGGATACATTGTGTGTGAATACAGACTGTTTGGAACGATGCTTTTAGGAGATGAGATAACGATCCGTTCCACCATGGAGGCTGGAAGTTTTTCGGCGGCAGAGATTGTAAAGACGATAGGAGAGGTGTTCGCAAAGGGCATGTTCCATGCGGAGAGCATGCATACATATCTGGTGCTGCCGGTGTGCGCTGTGTATTTTGTTTTTTTGAACATCACTTATATCGTGAAGAAAGATAGTAAAGGTATTTTTCATGATTTATATAATTTGCTGGCTCTGATTCTCCTTTTTAATAGTGTGGTTTACGGGATTTATTATTGGGAAGGTTTCAGAAAAGTGGTGGAGACTATTTGCCCGCCGCTTACAGGATGGCAGTTTAACAGGACGGTATTTTTTAGCCCATTCATTTGGTATGCCGCATTTTTCCTAGTGCTCAAACGGTTGTATGACAGTGGAAGGAAGTATTTGAAAGCAGCCGCCAATTTTTTGGCAGTGGCGGCAGTTTTGGTTGTTGTGCTGTCCGGTACCCGGTATAATGATCTGTATCACACTTGCTTTAGCCAGGTTTATCAGATGATCAAAGGACAAAAGACGCAGCAGTTGAGCTTCGGAGAATTTTATTCTGAGGAGTTGTTTGAGCAGGCAAAGCAGGATATCGGCTATCAGGGAGAATGGTCTGCCGCGTACGGCTTTTATCCGGCGATTTTGGAGTATAATGGAATTGCTACGCTGGACGGTTATCTGGGATTTTATGCCCAGAGCTATAAGGAAGCATTCCGAAGAATCATAGCGCCGGCGCTTGAGCGGGTGGAAGGAAGTAGAGACTATTTTGACAGCTGGGGAGCCAGAGCTTATTTGTATTCAGGCACGGATCTATCGATTGTGAATGCCCAGCGCAGTTTAAGCGTAACAGACAGGGATATCTATATTGACGTGGACGCTTTTAAGGAACTTGGCGGAAGCTATATTTTCTCCAGAATAGAACTGACAAATGGGAAGGAAGCAGGACTTGTTCTGGTAGGCACTTATACAGATCAGGCTTCGCCTTATACATTGTATGTCTATCAGGCAAAATAAGAGCGACAGACCTTTTTTAGAAGGTCTGCCGCTAAAAATTTTTTAATCAATCGTTTCTCCCACTTTATATCTGGCAACCACATCCTGGATACGGTTATTGGGGTCAAGAAGATCACTAATGGATGCGTCGTGATTTAAAGTGTCAATCAAATAAGCAATATATTTACTCATATCACAGTCTATGTACCATTCGCGTTCTAACAGCTCTGGCGTCTGATAAATCAGGTTGGTGGTCAGAACCTTGTCGATGATTCCGTTTTCATAAGCCTTATCAAACCGATCCAGCCCATTGGTAAACAGACCAAAGGTAGCACAGATAAAGATTTTGCGTGCCTTGCGCTCCTTTAAGGCTGTGGCAACTTCCAATACACTCTCACCGGAAGAAATCATATCATCAATGATGACCATATCCTTGCCTTCGACAGAAGAACCTAAAAATTCATGTGCCACAATGGGATTGCGCCCGTTTACAATACGGGTGTAGTCCCTTCTCTTGTAGAACATACCCATATCCAGTCCAAGTACATTTGCCATATAAATGGCACGGCTCATCCCCCCTTCGTCAGGGCTGATTACCATCATGTGGTTGGAATCGATGGCGAGGTTTGGAACATGTTTTAAAAGCCCTTTTATAAACTGATAAGTAGGGCGCACGGTTTCAAAGCCGTGCAGTGGAATTGCATTCTGCACTCTAGGGTCATGAGCATCAAAGGTGATGATATTATCAACGCCCATGTGGACCATCTCCTGAAGGGCAAGCGCGCAGTCAAGGGATTCTCTGGCTGTTCTTTTATGCTGTCTGCTCTCATAGAGAAAAGGCATGATGACGGTAATCCGCCTTGCTTTTCCGCCTACTGCAGCAATGATTCTTTTTAGATCCTGATAGTGATCGTCCGGGGACATGTGGTTTTCGTGCCCGCATAGAGAATAAGTAAGACTATAATTGGCAACATCCACCAGGAGATACAAGTCAGTTCCACGGACTGATTCAAGAATCATGCCTTTTGCTTCGCCGGAGCCAAAACGCGGTACTTTTGCCTTCAAAATATAAGAATCTCTTTGATAGCCGGCAAAAGCAAGGCTGTCTTTGTGCTCACTCTCGCGGACGGTACGCCATTTCACAAGGTAATCATCTACTTTTTCACCAAGGGCTCTGCATCCTTCTAAGGGGATGATTCCAAGGGATCCTACGGGGATTGTTTCCAAGTTTCTTGTTTCTTCACGATGCGCCATGAAGGTACCTCACTTTCTGTTTTGAAGTCTTTTTTTGTACATCCGGATATCTGGTCCGGTAAACTTACAAATTGTATATTGATTAGTTATCCGGGAAAAGATTCGATCTGAGTATCGGTTTCGCAAATCCTCTAAAGAGAGATTTGTTGAGATGATGGTGGACTTTTTCCCGAGATGACGCTGGTTCAGCAGAGAAAAAAATACAGAAGCAGTAACATTGCTGGTGTATTCGGTTCCCAAATCGTCAATTATGAGCAAATCACAGCTATTTAGGTCTTCATGAAAGCTGAGAATATCATCTTTGTTTTTATAGTCAAACATGTTTCTGGATAAAGTTTCAAAGAGTCCGGCAGAACTAAAATAGATGACAGAATGTCCACTTTCTATCAACTCTCTGGCAATACAGCCGGATAGAAAAGATTTGCCCGTACCCACTGTACCATAAAAAAATAAATTTTGATAGTCTGAATCAAAATTTTTTATGAATGTTTTACCTGTTTGCACAGCGCTCTTAAAACGCTCAAGATCTTCGCCTTGATAATAGTCATAGGTGAGAACGCTGAAGTTCTCTTTTTCTATCATATTGCGTATACCAGACTGCTCATAGAGAAGGTCGATGATGGTTTGCTTAAAGCAATGGCACTTGGCGCCTTCGATATAACCAGTGTCATGGCAGTCGGGGCAGTCATAGACAAGCTCTAAATAATCACTGGGATAGCCGGCGCTTACAAGAAGCTGCTCTTTCATACTGGTAAGATTGCGGATAGACTCCCGCAGTTCTTCTAAGGCATGCTCATTGCCTTCTAAGAGCTTTTTCCCCTGTGACACGGAAATGGCGGCAATGGATTCAGAAAGAGCGCGGTATCCTTCTACTTTTTGATATACTTCCTTTGTGCGCTGCTCCACAAGATGTCGGTTCCTTGTCTGCCTGTCTTCATATTCGCGCATAATCGTTTCGTATTGGGAATTGTTTAATGCCACGGCATATTCTCCTTATGATTTGGTCTAATTGCTCAGGATTTCCTTTTCAAGTGCATCAAAATCATAATCATTTTGCATGAATTGATTGAATTGTCCAGCACTGGTGCTCTTGGGTTTAGAAGAAAGGGTCCTGCTTTTGGTGTAGGCTTCATCTAGCGCCTTGATATCAGATTTATGATGAACTTGTTTCTGATGCCAGCTGTTTAGGATACTGTCTGCATATTCAAAACGGTGTTTGTCTGTCGCCATAACTGTTCGATGGCAGGCCTCAAGGATAATGTCCTTTGTAAAGCCGTATGTCTGCACCCACTTGAGGGCATAATCAGCTTCCGCCTTCGTGGGAGTGCCGGATTTACCCAGTGCCTTCATAGTATCGTAAACGGCCCTGTCGTATTTTACGGCAGCTTTGGCAGCCTGTCCGGGCGTAGTGATGCCTTCTTCTGCCCAGCTAATGGCAACTTTTTCTATGTAGCGGAAATCCTTTTTCCCTTTTCCCACACAATACTGAATCAGGTAATCAATCATATCTTCAGAGAAATTAAGTTTATCTGTAAAGAAAAGGATGGTCTTGATTTCTGAAGGGCTTAAAGGCTTTCCGATATATTGCTCTGCAACAAAAAGAATCTGGGAAGTCTCCTCGTTATTTTTAAATTCCTTTAAGTCGTCAAGGCTGTAAGACGGTTTGGAAAATGCAGGCTTTTCCGAAGCGGCTTCCTGCTTGGAGGGAAGCGGGACTAAGGGAGCGAGCAAAACTGCGTCGTTGCCGGGACGTCTGGCGATATCCAAAAGCTGTATGCCGGAAAGATTTTTGGCGTTGTCGTACTCGAGCGCAAGGAGGTTTTTCTTCTCCCAATAGCGGAGCGCTCTTATGACGTCTTTTTCCGTATGGTTAAACTGATCCGCTATGTCGGAGACACTGGTAGAGCCACCAGCGCTCATGACGCGGAGCAGATACAGATAAATCTTAAGCTGGGCATCGTTGGCGTCCTTCATATATTCATCAATAAATAAATTGGACACAACGGTCACATCAGAACTGTTTTCCTGATAAATTTTAAAGCGATTCATGAATCATCACCTGACCTTATTTTATTTACACGAATGAAAGCAAATTGAATTATAGCACAAGCATTCTGAAATTGAAATAGGAAAAAATGATGAAAAACCAGCATTTTCAAGGGATTGTAAATACTGTGGAAAGTGTGGAAAATGTGGATACAAAAGGAAATCCGGCATGTGAAGGCGAAAAAATATCCACATATCTAATGTGCGTTTTTACATTCTGATATGTGGATAATGTGGATAATCAGCTCTTTAATAAGTCTTCTCCAATATTTACAACGTCTCCAGCGCCCATAGTTATCAACAAGTCCCCGGAAGAGCAATTTTCTGAAAGAAATTTTTCGATTTCAGCAAAAGCGGGGAAATAAAAACAGGTCTTCCCTAAGGCTTCAATTTCTTTTTGAAGCGTCTTAGAACTGATGCCAAGATGATCGGTCTCACGTGCAGGATAAATATCGGTAAGCACGATACAATCTGCCAGGGAAAGAGCCGTTGCAAATTCTTTCATAAAAGCTTTTGTGCGGGTAAATGTGTGGGGCTGGAACACGCACCAAAGAGTTTTATGGGGATAATTTTGCGCTGCAGTTAAAGTTGCAGTAATTTCTGTGGGATGATGTGCATAATCATCTATTATAACCGTTCCATCCATGGTTCCTTTGTATTCAAAACGTCGATCGGTTCCGCGGAAATGGGACAACGCTTTTCTGACGGCAGCATAATCGATTGATAGCTGGTCGGCAAGGGCAATGGCAGCCATAGCATTATAGATATTATGTTCACCCGGAACATTAAGACAAATGGGTTCTTTTGAGCCATCTTTCCTTATTAAAGTGAAACTGGCGCATCCCTTCTCGCTATAATGGATATCTTCAGGATGATAATCATAGCAATCAAGTCCGCCGTAAGTGATGATGTTGCAGTCAAGCCCTTCAAGGATGGTATCTATTTCAGGAATTTCACCATTGATGATCAGGGTGCCGTCTGCAGGAAGAAGGGCAGCAAACTGATGGAAGGAGCGGCGGATATGAGTGATATCCTTGAAAAAGTCCAGATGGTCTTCTTCCACATTGAGGATAATACTTATTTTAGGGAAAAAGCTTAAGAAACTGTTGGTATATTCGCATGCCTCAGTGACAAAACATCTGCCGTGTCCGATGCGGATGTTGCCGTCGATAGTCTTAAGGATGCCGCCTATGGAGAGCGTGGGATCAACACCAGCCTCTAAAAGGATTTCTGAGATCATGGAGGTGGTGGTAGTCTTTCCGTGGGTGCCGCTGATGGCAATGGGAATCTCATAATTTTTCATCAGCTGTCCTAAGAGCTGGGCTCTGGTCAGAGAAGGAATGCGCTTATCTTGCACGGCAGCAAATTCTGGATTGTCAGGATGGATAGCGCTGGTATATACCACAAGATCGATATCGTCGGTTAAATTTTCTGCTTTCTGTCCATAATAGATTTTTGCGCCTTTTCTCACAAGGAGTTCTGTCAGGGAGGAAGCCTTTGTATCGGAACCGGAGACCGTAAAGCCCTTGTCGATGAGGATTTCAGCAAGACCGCTCATGCTGATGCCTCCAATTCCTATAAAATGTATGTGAATAGGGTGATTAAAATCTAACTGATACATGATGAACCCTCCGTATAATATATTAGTTTTAACATAATTATATATAATTACACAAAAAAAACCAATGGCATTTTTGACAAAATGTGCGATGACGATAATTTTGATATACAAAATATTGTGAGAAAAATGGAAAATCCGGTTGTTTTGTATGTAAAAAATTGACATAAAAACCGCAGGTAGATGGAATAAATTTGTAAAAAATATTCACTTTTAACGAAACATATGATATACTATTCATAAATTCCACGATTGCTACTTGTATCAAATATGTAGTAAAAAAATTACTGGTAAGAGGTGATGACATGATTAAAAAAGAGATGATTGCCATGTTGTTAGCAGGTGGTCAGGGAAGCAGACTGGGGGTGCTTACCTCTAAGGTGGCCAAGCCGGCGGTATCATTTGGGGGGAAATACCGCATCATAGACTTCCCATTGAGCAACTGTATTAATTCTGGAGTAGATACAGTTGGTGTTCTGACACAGTACCAGCCCTTACGATTGAATACCCATATCGGAATCGGTATTCCCTGGGACTTGGACAGAAATATAGGAGGTGTAACAGTCCTCCCACCCTATGAGAAGAGTGCAAATAGTGAGTGGTATACCGGTACCGCGAATGCAATTTATCAGAATTTGGATTATATGGACAGTTTTAATCCGGAATATGTTCTGATTCTTTCCGGAGATCACATATACAAGATGGATTATGAGGTAATGCTGGATTTCCACAAGGAGAAAGAAGCTGATGTGACGATTGCAGTTATGCCGGTTCCCATGGAAGAGGCAAAGCGGTTCGGAATCATGATCACAGATGAGAACAGAAGAATTACAGATTTCGAGGAAAAACCGGAAAATCCCAGAAGCAATCTGGCATCCATGGGAATCTATATCTTCAACTGGAAAACATTAAAAGAAGCGTTGCTTGCCAATGCTGAACAGCCGGGGCTGGATTTTGGTAAACATGTAATTCCCTATTGTCATGGCAAGGGTGATCCCCTTTATGCTTATGAATTTAACGGCTATTGGAAAGACGTAGGAACCCTTAACTCTTATTGGGAAGCGAATATGGAATTGATTGATCTGGTTCCTGAATTTAATCTTTATGAGGAATATTGGAAGATTTATACAAAGAGCGATACACTTCCTCCTCAATATATCGCAAATGATTCTGTTGTGGAGAGAAGCATTGTGGGGGAAGGAACAGATATTTACGGAAAGGTTTACAATTCTGTTATTGGATGTGGCGTTACGATTGGCAAGGATACAATCGTCCGGGATTCCATCATCATGAATAACACAGTGATTGGAGCTGGATGCGAGCTTTATAAGGCAATTGTGGCGGAGGGCGCGGAGATTAAAGATGGTGTCAAGCTTGGATATGGCGATGAAGTTTCCAATGAGACGGATCCTCATATTTACAACAGCGGAATTGTTACCATAGGAGAAAAGAGCGTAATACCATCTGGAATTACGGTAGGCAAGAACTCCTGCATATTCGGCGTAACTTCCAAGGAAGATTATCCGGATAATTGGCTTGCAAGCGGAAAAACATTAATTAAGGCGGGTGAGGAATAGTGAGAGCAATTGGTATAGTATTAGCAGGCGGAAACAGTTATAGGATGAAGGAACTCTCACAGAAGAGAGCGGTATGTGCAATGCCTATTGCGGGCAGTTACAGAAGCATTGACTTTGCACTGAGCAATATGACGAACTCCCATATCCAGAAGGTGGCTGTATTTACCCAGTACAATGCAAGAAGCCTGAATGAACATCTGAATTCATCCAAGTGGTGGGACTTTGGACGTAAACAAGGCGGCTTATATGTATTTACGCCGGCAGTGACCGCAGAGAGTAATTTCTGGTACAGAGGAACGGCGGATGCCATAGCACAGAATTTATCATTTTTGAAGAGCAGCCATGAACCCTATGTGGTGATTGCTTCCGGCGACTGTGTCTATAAACTGGATTACAACAAGGTGCTGGAATATCACATAGCAAAGAAAGCCGATATCACGGTAGTATGTAAAGACATGCCTTCCAAAGTGAATGTTGACAGATTCGGCACAATCAAGATGAACGAAGAAAGCCGCATTGAAGACTTTGAAGAGAAGCCTGTAGTGGCTAAGTCCAATACGATTTCCTGCGGTATCTATGTAGTCAGAAGGCGTCAGCTCATAGAAATGATTGAAAAGTGCGCGGAAGAAGACAGATATGACTTCGTAAAAGATATTTTGATCCGGTACAAGAATATGAAGAGAATCTATGGTTATAAACTTCAGGATTACTGGAGAAACATTGCGACCGTGGATGACTATTTCAGCACGAACATGGATTTCCTCAAGGCTGAAATAAGAGATTACTTCTTCAAGCAGTACCCGGATATTTATTCCAAGGTAGATGACCTGCCGCCTGCCAAATATAATGTGGGATCACAGGTCAGAAACAGTCTTATTTCCAGCGGATGTATCATTAATGGTACGGTAGAAGATTCTGTTATCTTTAAACAGGCTTACATTGGAAATAACTGTTACATTAAAAACTCCATAATTTTGAACGATGTTTACATCGGAGACAATACACATATTGAGAACTGTATCGTGGAAAGCCGCGATACGATTAGAGCAAACTCTTATCACACAGGCAATGACGGTATTAAGATTGTGCTGGAAAGAAACGACAGATACGTTATGTAATACACTCAGACAGTAAGCACATGTTTCGCATTCGACAGGAGGCCAACGTTGATCATGGGGAAAGTTCAGATATGAAGTGACTGACCAAGGGGGACAAGAAAATGCAAATTACGGATGTAAGAGTGAGAAAAATTACGAAGGAGGGTAAGATGCGTGCCATCGTTTCGATTACCATTGATGAGGAATTTGTAATCCATGATATCAAGGTAATAGAAGGGGATAAGGGGCTGTTTATAGCAATGCCCAGCAAGAAAGCCACAGATGGTGAATATAGGGATATTGCCCATCCTATTAATTCGTCTACCAGAGAAAAGATACAGACAATTATTCTGGATAGATATCAGAAGGCACTGACGGAGCCGGATGAAGAATAAGAAAATCAACAAAGAGAGGTCATCAGGAGGTGACCTCTTTTTTTAATTGTTTTCTTTTTCAAAATAGATTATAATTACACCGTCAAATGGAAAGATTTAAAATGACATTTTAATAGAAATGAGAGCGAAAGGATTATGCAATGTTCATTATAGCAGGACTTGGAAACCCTACAAAGGAATATGATAATACAAGACACAATATTGGCTTTGAGGCTATTGATGCGTTGGCGGATAAGTATAGAATTTCCGTTATGGATGTTAAGAATAAAGCGCTTACCGGAAAGGGAATCATAAATGGGCAAAAAGTAATTTTGGTCAAACCCCTCACCTATATGAATCTGAGCGGTGAAAGCATCCGCCCAATTGCGGATTATTATAAAATCGATGTGGAGACGCAGTTGATCGTGATTTCGGATGATATCAGCCTGCCGCCGGGGCAGATCAGGGTGAGGAAAAAAGGCAGTGCTGGCGGGCATAACGGGCTTAAAAATATTATCCGCAATCTTGGAAGCGAGGAATTTCAGCGGATCCGCATAGGGGTCGGGGAAAAGCCTAAAGGGTATGACCTTGCGGACTATGTGCTGGGGCATTTTTCTAAAGAGGAAAGACCTCTTATGGAGGAGGGCGTGGAAAAGGCAGTAAAAGCGGCGGAAATTATGCTTACAGGCGACGTGGATCAGGCGATGAATGAGTTTAACCGTAAGGTGTCAAGTTAGAGAAAGGAAAAGATTTCATGAGAGCGTTGACAGCCCCCTTAGAAGAACTGGGAGCATTTTTGGAAATAAAGGAGAAATTACGCGGGGAGAGTGCTTCGGCGGCATTCACAGGCTGCGTGGACTCTCAGAAGCTGCATATGATTTATGGTCTCGGTGAGGGCATCAAGCATAAACTCATCCTTACTTTTAGTGACCTTAAAGTGAAGGAGCTGATGGAGGATTATCGCCTCTATGACAGGAATGTAACCTCATATCCGGCAAAGGATCTGATTTTTTATCAGGCAGACATTCATGGAAACCAGCTGGTGACAGAGCGGATTAAGTGCCTTAGGCGCATGCTGGAGGGAAAACCGGTTACGGTGGTCACCACCTTCAGCAGTCTGATGGCGCCTCAGATTCCCCTTTCCGTGTGGAAGGAACATCTTCTTACCATTAATGGAAAAAGTCAGGTGGATGAAAAGAAGCTGGCAGAGCGCCTGGTAGAAATGGGTTATGAAAAGAATTATCAGGTGGAGGCGCCGGGGCAGTTCAGCATCCGGGGCGGCATTGTGGATATTTTTGACCTGACGGAAGAAAATCCTTACCGCATTGAATTATGGGGGGATGAGATTGAATCGATCCGCAGTTTTGACGTCCTAAGCCAGCGCTCTATAGAGAAGCTTTCTGGCATTACGATTTATCCGGCGGGAGAAATGTTGCTTTCTCCTGAACGCCTGCAAAGAGGCATGGATAAGATTGAAAAAGAAGGAAAAGCCTTTTGCGAAAAATTGCGGAAAGAATTTCATACGGAGGAGGCGCACAGGGTAGAGACACAGCTCAGGGAGCTTAAGGAACAGGTTTATGAATTTCGGAATCTGGTCAATCTGGATGCTTATGTTCATTATTTTTATGAGGATACAGTTTCTTTTTTGGAACTATTCGACAAGAAGAACACTTGCGTTTTCGTGGACGAACCTGCCAGAGTAAGGGAACACGCAGAGGCGGTGGAACTGGAATTTCGAGAGAGCATGATGCACCGTGTGGAAAAGGGATATATCCTTCCGGGACAGATGAACCTTTTATATTCAGCAGAAGAGACAGCCGCCAGGATACAGCAGGGAAGAATCGTGACACTGGCGTCACTGGAATTAAAAAATGCGTTGTTTAAGACGGAGAAGAAAGCGGATATCTCCGTCAAGAGTATTTCCTCCTATAACAATAGTTTTGAAGCGCTGGTACAGGATTTGAAGCGTTACAAAAAGAACGGATACCGCATATTGCTTTTGTCTGGTTCCAGAACCAGAGCGGCGAGGCTGGCACAGGATTTGCGGGAGGAAGAACTGACTGCATTTTATACAGAAGATCCGGACAGGGAAGTGCAGCCGGGAGAAATCATGACATTTTACGGCAGAGTGATGAAGGGGTTTGAGTATCCACTGCTTAAGTTCGTGATTATTTCGGAAAGCGATATTTTTGGTGTCGACAAAAAGAAAAAGAAGAAAAAGAAGACCTATGAAGGACGTAAGATCAATGATTTTAATGAGCTGAAGGTGGGAGACTATGTAGTCCATGAGAACCATGGCCTGGGTATTTATAAGGGAATCGAAAAGGTTGAAATCGAGAAGGTCGTAAAGGATTACATTAAGATTGAATATCGGGACGGCGGCAATCTTTATGTGCTGGCGACGGGACTGGATGTGATTCAGAAGTATGCATCGGCTGATGCCAAGCGCCCGAAATTAAACAAGCTGGGAACACAGGAGTGGACCCGGACGAAGAGCAAGGTTAAGGAGGCTGCCGGAGAGGTGGCAAAGGATCTTGTGGAATTGTATGCTGCACGCCAGCAGAAGAATGGTTTTCAATACGGGAAAGACACCGTCTGGCAGAGAGAGTTTGAGGAGATGTTTCCTTTTGAGGAGACGGAAGACCAGATTACAGCCATCCAGGCGACTAAGGAAGATATGGAGAGCAGTAAGATCATGGATCGCCTGATCTGCGGGGATGTCGGTTACGGCAAGACGGAAATTGCAATCCGTGCAGCATTTAAAGCCGTTCAGGAGGGCAAGCAGGTGGTTTATCTGGTTCCCACTACCATTTTGGCGCAGCAGCACTATAACACCTTTGTCCAGCGGATGAAGGACTTTCCGGTGCGTGTGGATATGCTGTCCAGATTTAGAACGAATGGGGAACAGAAAAAGACGGTGGAGGATTTAAAAAAGGGATTTGTAGATATTGTAATCGGCACTCACAGAGTTTTGTCCTCAGATGTGGTTTATAAGGATCTGGGGCTTTTGATTATCGATGAAGAGCAGAGATTCGGCGTTTCCCACAAAGAGAAGATTAAAAAGATGAAAGAAAATGTGGATGTGCTGACTTTGACGGCAACCCCTATTCCCAGAACGCTTCATATGAGCCTGGTGGGAATCCGGGATATGAGTGTGCTGGAGGAAGCGCCTAACGATAGAATGCCGATTCAGACCTATGTATTGGAATACAATGAAGAGATGGTGAGAGAGGCAATCGTCCGGGAATTGTCCAGAAACGGTCAGGTGTATTATGTCTACAACAGGGTAAACAATATTGCAGATGTTGCTGCAGTCATTCAGAATCTGGTGCCGGAAGCATCTGTTGCGTTTGCCCACGGACAGATGCAGGAACGGGAACTGGAACGTATTATGTACGAATTTATTAATGGAGAGATTGATGTGCTGGTCTCTACTACCATCATTGAGACCGGTCTGGATATCTCCAATGTAAATACGATGATCATCCATGATTCCGACAATATGGGGCTTTCCCAGCTATACCAGCTGCGCGGAAGGGTAGGGAGGAGCAACCGGACTGCCTATGCCTTTTTGATGTATAAGCGGGATAAAATGTTAAAAGAAGTGGCGGAAAAAAGACTTGCCGCGATCAAAGAATTTACCGATTTGGGAAGCGGCTTCAAGATTGCTATGCGGGATCTTGAAATTCGCGGCGCCGGCAACTTATTAGGGGCAAAACAACATGGGCATATGCAGGCGGTAGGGTATGACTTGTACTGTAAGATGCTCAATGAGGCAGTGAAGAATCTGAAGGGGATCGGCACGGAAGAAGACTTTAATACCTCCGTGGATTTGGACGTGGATGCATTCATTCCGCCTGCCTATATTGTCAATGAGATACAGAAACTGGATATCTACAAGCGCATCGCAGGGATTGAAAACCAAGTGGAAAGCGATGACATGAAAGAAGAGCTTTTGGACCGCTTTGGAGATATTCCGGTTGCAGTGGAAAATCTGTTCCGTATCTCCATGATTCGTGTTGCTGCCCACAAACTTTATATTACCGAAATCAAAGGAAAAAACGGAGAGCTCCGGTTTACCTTCAAACAGGATGCGAAAATACACGCGGAGAGAATACCGAAACTTCTTGAAATGCACGAAAAAATATCCTTCAACTACAAAATGGCAAGCTTTTTGTACCGCTACAAAAAATGCGGTATGGTTGAAAAAGATGCCCAGATTTTGCTGGAACTGACGGAAACCCTGCTCGATGACATGAAACTGCTCTGCCGATAGCCGGCAGTATGCGTAAATCCTAAATCCATCAAAAATACCTATATCCAAAATGGATGAAATAGTGTAAAATAAGAAACGTAGCATTTTCTTACATACATCCGGAGGAATAGGATATGGATATATTTAGTATACTGACGATGATCGGCGGTCTGGCGTTGTTCCTGTATGGTATGAAGGTATTGGGGGAGGGGCTTAAGAAGGCATCCGGCGGTAAGCTGGAAATCATTCTTGAAAAGCTTACTTCCAATAAGATGATGGCGATTCTTTTGGGAGCCGGCGTGACGGCAATCATCCAGTCATCTTCTGCAACGACCGTCATGGTGGTAGGTTTCGTAAATTCTGGAATCATGAAGCTTTCCCAGGCGATAGGCGTTATTCTAGGCGCCAATGTGGGTACCACGGTGACCTCTTGGCTTCTTAGTCTGACAGGCGTAGAGGGGTCAGGCTTTTTTCTCCAACTTCTGAAACCCTCTTCTTTTTCTCCAATCCTAGCATTTGCAGGCGTGATCATGCTGAGCATGGGCAAAAAGGAACGGCATAAGGCAGCGGCGACCATCCTGATTGGTTTCGGTGTGCTGATGATCGGAATGGATACTATGTCCAATGCGGTAAAGCCGCTGGCGGAAAATGCGGAATTTACCAATATGCTTTTGATGTTTTCCAATCCAGTTCTGGGCATGCTGATCGGTCTTGTGCTTACAGCGGTGATCCAGTCTTCTTCCGCATCTATCGGTATCCTGCAGGCGTTGTGCGTCTCCGGTGCGGTCAGCTATTCCACGGCGATTCCCATTATCATGGGGCAGAACGTGGGGGATTGCGTGGCGGCGCTTGTTTCAAGCGCAGGTGCAGGAAAGCAGGCAAAACGTGCGGCATTTATCGGTCTATATTATAAATTGATAAAAGCCGTGGCTTTTATGGCGTTGTTTTATGCGCTGGATGCAGTGCTTCATTTTGCATTTTTGAATCGTCCGGCAAGTGCGTTGGGCGTTGCTGTGATACATACCGCATTTAATGTGGTGTCAGTTGTTTTAATGTATCCCTTTACATGGGTACTTGAGAAGCTTGCCTATCTGACGATTCCGGAGGCGGCGGAAGAGACGATGGATTATGCGTCTGCAAGGAAAGAGATTCAGATTTTGGATCCCAGATTTTTAGATACGCCGAGGATTGCTCTCGAGCAGTGTAAGAATGCGGCAGTGAATATGGCGAATTATGCCAAGGATGCGCTCTTTCTGGCAATCCATCTGATGGATAAGTTTGATAAGAAGGCGTCTGAGCAGGTGATCGAGCTTGAGGAACTGGTGGATTATTATGAGGATGAACTGGGGTCTTATCTTGTAAAATTAAGCAGCAAGCATCTTACAGCAAAGGACAGTCAGGAACTTTCTATCCTGCTCCACTGCATCGGTGATTTTGAGAGAATTTCAGACCATGCGATTAACATCATGGAATCTGCAAAGGAGATGCACGAAAAGGAACTGTATTTCTCGAGAAAAGCGGAAGAAGAGCTGGCAGTCTTTACATCTGCCATTGAAGATATCATTAACACGTCCATTATGGTATTTAAAGAGGAAGACCTGAATCTGGCGCGCACGGTGGAACCCATGGAGGAGGTTATCGACTATCTGAATGCCGAGATTAAAAAGCGTCATATCAAACGGCTCCGTAAGGGGAAGTGCACGATTGAGATGGGCTTTATCCTCTCGGATATTACAACGAATTATGAGAGAGTGTCGGATCACTGTTCCAATATAGCGCTCTGCCTGCTTCAGCTAAATGAAGAGAGCTTTGATACCCATGAGTATCAGATTAATCTTTCCAGCAAGAATAATGCTACATTTGCGGAGGAAGTAAAACGCATGCGGGAACAGTATGCGCTGCCATAAAAATTCGTAAAAAAATTAAATCAGGCATCAAAGTCCGGTTTATTGGACTGCCATAATGTTATTCTAAATATGACAAAGAAAATATTTGGAATGACAGGAGGCAGTATAATGAAAGGATATGTAGTGAACAATGGTTATATGGGACTGGTCGACGGAAACTATATGCTGTTTGCCAGCGAGGATGATTACATGGATTATATGGAAGATTAGTCTATGCGAGGTATTTGGCGGCGAGGAACGTGTCAGTGTGCCAAGCGGGATATGGGAGGAATTTGAAATGACCATGCGGCTTATGAGGGATGTCCTTGAGCAGCCGGCAACGCAGCTTGCACCGGAACTGCTTGGCAGGCTCTTATGCAGGAAAACAGAGCAGGGGATCCTGAAATACAGGATTATGGAGACAGAGTGCTACTTTGGCGAGGAGGACACTGCCTGCCATGCCAGCAAGGGCAAGACCGACAGGACAAAGGTCCTGTATGAAAAGGGAGGAACCGCTTATATCTATCTGTGTTATGGCATCCACTCCCTGTTTAACGTGGTCAGCGGCAGGGAAGGACATCCTGAGGCAGTGTTGATACGCGGGGTGACAGGCTATAACGGACCTGGGAAGCTCACCCGCGCCATGGAGATCGGCAGGGACTTAAACGGTGAGGATATGGTGACATCAGACCGGCTCTGGCTGGAGGACGACGGATGCAGACCGGAATATATAACGGCGAAGAGAGTCGGCATCGATTATGCTACGGAAGAGTATAGGGATATCTTGTGGCGTTTTATAGTAGAGGACGGTATATACAAGCCGGCGAAGTAGGACAGCCCGCCTCAGGCACTAGATGAAGATGCCGGCGGCAGGGGAGGAGGAAGCGGTGCAGGAGATTATTTACGGAACGGGAAACAGTGCGAAGATTGCTTATATGAAAAGGGCGCTTAAGGATATCCCGCTTTTGATTACAGGGCTATCCGAGGCGGCAGAAAAGGAGGGAATCCTTCTGCCTCAGATAGCAGAGACGGGGACCACGGTCCTGGAAAATGCGCGTCTTAAGGCAGAGTGTTACTTCCGTTTATTTCAAAGACCGGTCTTTTCCTGCGACAGCGGTCTTTATTTGTGGGATTTAGACAGTGGGATGCCGCTATCTAAAAAGGAGCAGCCGGGAATCCATGTGAGAAGGCAGCCGGAAGGCGGCATGCAGGAACAGGAGGAGGGACGGCTTACCGACGAACAGCTCCTGGCACATCATATCAGCCTTGTGAAAAAACACCGCGGACCCATAGGGGCAAGATACCAAAATGCAATCTGCCTGATATGGGATGAAAAGACCCGGGAGGAAAGCATGGCGGAGGATTTGTGGGGGAAGCCGTTCCTAATGACAGATACGCCCCATCCAAAGAAAGTAGAGGGATTTCCGCTGGACCGTATTTCACTGGATTTTGAGACAGGAAAATATTTTTATGATTTAAGAGGAAATTCTCAGGACAGTCTGGTTTCCCAAGAAGGGTTTGCCTCTTTTTTCAGGAATTTTATGCGAAAAAATCAGATTATATGACAGAAAATGTCTGCTGCGCGATGAATTACAACTTTTCACATGTATGGTTGTAATTTATACTGGAACTAGCAGTAAAATATGTTGAGTGGGAGTGATCTGTTATGCAGAGAGTTGAAGATAAAAAGATAGAGCAAATGATTTCGCACATGATGCTGGATATGGGCGTCCCGGCGCACTTAAAAGGTTATCGCTACGTGAGGACGGCGGTTCTCATGGCGGAAGAAGACATGAAGGTAGTGGGAAGCGTCACGAAACTGCTTTACCCGGAAATCGCAAAGCAGTATAATACCACTGACGGTAAGGTGGAAAGAGCAATCCGCAATGCCATTGAGATTTCATGGGAGAGAGGCAATAAGGAGACTTTTGAAGGACTGTTCGGTTACTGCTCTGAAAGCGGACAGGGAAGACCCACCAACAGCGAATACATAGCGGCAATCGCCGATACGATCAGAATACAGATGAATACAGGATGTGCGGAAGATTAAAGAATGCGTCCGCCATTCAGGAAGGCTGAGGAAAAATAGATGGACAAACCGGCAATTTGCGGAGGAACTCCGGTTCGGGAGACGAAATTATTTTATGGTCATCAGTATATTGATGACGCGGATATACAGGCAGTGGTGGAGGTGCTTAAAAGCGATTTTTTGACTTGCGGACCTAAAATCCAGCAGTTAGAAGAAAGACTCTGTGAGGTGACGGGGGCAAAATATGCGGTGGTATGTAGCAATGGCACTGCCGCGCTTCACATGGCATGTCAGGCGGCAGGCATCGGGCAGGGAGACGAGGTCATCACTACGCCCATTACCTTTGCCGCATCGGCGAACTGTGCGCTATACTGCGGGGCGAAGCCGGTTTTTGCAGATATTAACGAGGAAACCTATAATATTGATCCTAATCAGGTGGAAAAACTGACGAATGAGCGGACGAAGGCGGTAGTAGCGGTAGATTTTACGGGTCAGTCTGTCCAGCTCGATGAACTGCTTGCCCATTGCCGTAAGAATCATCTGGTGCTCATAGAGGACGGTGCGCACGTGATCGGGACCCGGTATAATGGAAAATGCAATGGATCGATTGCAGATATGACGACTTTGAGTTTTCATCCGGTTAAGACGGTGACAGGTGGGGAAGGCGGTGCGGTTCTCACCAACAGCGAGACCTATTATCAGAAGCTGCTTTTATACCGCGCCCATGGCATTACCAGGGATCCACAATGGATGGAGCATGAACCGGACGGACCATGGTATTACGAGCAGGTAGCCCTTGGCATGAATTACCGGATGACGGATATGCAGGCAGCGCTGGTGATCAGCCAGTTAGATAAGCTTCCTATGTTTTCACAAAGGCGTAAGGAAATCGTAAAAGCTTACAATGAAGCGTTTGCAGGACTGCCTCAGATTGTGGTGCAGAAGGAGATACCGGAATCGGATACCACCCGGCATCTGTATATTCTCCGGCTCAATCCTTCTAAATTAAAGATTGACAGAAAGCAGTTTTTTGAAGCCTTGGGTGCGGAAAATATTTGTTGTAATGTGCATTATATTCCTACCTACTATTTCCCCTATTATGAAAAACTTGGCTATAAAAGAGGGCTTTGCCCCAAGGCGGAAAAGCTGTATGAGGAAATCATCAGCCTGCCGCTATACTATGCGTTGACGGATAAGGATGTACAGGATGTGATTGATGCAGTGACCAGAATTGCGGTGTACTATGCGATAGACGAAGGATGACGGGCAGGTCTGGGGCTGAATCGTTAGGAAGGTCCCCGCAGCCATGAAAGGAAAAACGTTAAATGAAACTGAGTGTGATTGTACCTGTTTATAATATGGCAGCCCAGGACAAGCTCATCTGGTGTCTTGATTCACTTGTGAATCAGACCATAACGGATTATGAGATCATAGCGGTGGACGACTGCTCCACCGATGATTCCCTGTCCATTCTGCGTAGATATGAGCAGAAATACAGCGATAAGTTCCATGTAATTGCGTCTCCGGTGAACAAAAAGCAGGGAGGTGCTAAAAATTTAGGTTTAGAGTCGGCAAAAGGCGATTGGATCGGATTCATAGACAGCGACGACTGGGTGACGCCGGACTTCTACGAAAGACTTCTTGCGCGGGGAGAAGAAACAGGGGCGGACATGGTAGGCTGCGATTATCATCTAACCCATGAACACAGCATGGAGATTGGACAGATTGTGCACAATAATACTCCATTGCAAGCGGGCATCCTCACCAAAGAAAAATACAGGTCGCTGATCTTAGACAGCGGAAGCCTGGTGGTAAAAATCTACAGGCGTCATATCATTTATGATTATCCCAACCGTTTCCCGGAACATATTTTTTATGAGGACAATGCCATCAGCAATTCATGGATGCTCAGGGCAAAGCGTTTTGAATATCTGGAGGAACCCCTTTACTATTATTATCAGCATGATACTTCCACCGTCCATACCATCACCAGAAAGCGCTGCGAGGACCGCATGGAGGCGGCAAGGGTGATGGTCAGGGAAGCGAAGCAGTTCGGCTTTTTTGAGGAATATTATCCCGAGATTGAAAGCAGCTTTACCACGCTGTTTTATGTCAATACCCTGTTTTCCTATATGGTGGGCGTAAAGAAAAAGGAGTATGGGTTTGTAAAAGCTCTTGGCAGGGAAATGCGGGAAACCTTTCCGAATTTTAGGGAGAATCCTTATTATCAGGAGCGGGTTCACGCGGAGGAGCGGAAGCTGATTGAAATGCATATGAAGTCCACTCTGTATTTCATGCTTTATTATAAAGTGCTGTGGGCGTACCGAAATTTTAGGAAGCGGATGAAGAAATAAGGCAGAATGAGAGGAAATATGAAAGCGGCGATTATAGGTGCAAGCGGGGAAGCCATTCACACAATAAAGAAGGCGCATGAATATGGAATTGAAATAGCGGCATTGGATGGGAATCCGGAGGCAGAAGGGCTGAAGTATGCAGATTATCCGCTTGTTGTAGATATCTCGGACGAGGAAAGCACCATAGAAGCCCTGCGGAAAGAGAAGCCGGACTTTATATTGACGGTGCCCATCGGCAGATATCTCACCACCATAGGCGCAGTCAATGACGTGCTGGGGCTGCCCGGAATCGGCAGGCAGGAAGCAGAGCTGTGCACGGATAAATGGAAATTCCACCAAAGACTGAGCAGCCGGGGGCTGCGGGACTGTCGGTGTTATTTGGTTGAAGAAGGGAAGCTTGTAGAGGAGGAGAAAAGTACAGGGCAGGATTTTGAAATGAATTTGAACCAGATTCAGATTTCATTTCCGGCAATCCTGAAACCAAGGTACGGCTCCGGGAGCAGAGGGTTATTTATGCCCAATAACGCCAAGGAGTTGAAGGAAGCGCTTTTGAAAACTGAAGGGGAACCTTATGTGCTGGAGGAATGTGCTGCAGGGGAAGAATACGGTGTGGACGGAGCCGTGACCAAAGAAGGATTTACCATGGTCCTGCTCCGGAAAAAAGAAAACACCCCGCCTCCTGCAAGGCAGGCAGTGGGCTATTATTCTGTTCCCCCCACGGATGCATTCTGGCAGCAGGCGGAGGCATATATGCAGCAGGTGATTGCATGCCTGAACCTGAAAGAGTGCCTTTTGCACGCAGATCTCATACGGGGGCAAAAGGGACCCTTTATTATAGAACTTTCCGCCAGACCTTCCGGTCATAACCTGCATAATCTGTTTACCCCCCTGTGCACAGGGGTGGATATGGCGGAGGAATATATCAGATATCGGCAGGGTCGTGCCTATAGCTTTGTGCCGAAGCGGACGAAATCCATGTTGATCCATTATTTTGATATGCAGGGAAAGGTAAAGAATGTTCCGGACGTAAAGCAGGCGGAGGCTGCGCTGGACGTCCGTCTGGCTGCGTGGAATTGCCATATAAAGGAAGGGGAAGAATTAGTCCCCGTATCAGACGGTCATTCGGTGATGGGGCGCGGCTATTTTGTGCTGGAAGGCACAGGCGACGTATTTTTGCATGGGCAGGCAGAAAAATTAAAGCGTCTGTTTTTCTGATGAACACAGACAAAACAGGGCATGGGCGATGCGTGCGGCGCCGTTTCCGTCAACAAGCCCGGTCATCCTGTGGTGCATGGCTTTTCTCTTAGCACAGGAATCGCCGGACAAAGCGGCGGTATCTTCTATGAATTGAAAAATCTTTTGAAATACTTCATCGGCGGATACGCGCAGATCTCCGGCACAGGGGATTGCGTTTGCCCTATCAAATGCGCCGGCGCAATCCAACTGGTTGTCGGAAATGATAAAGCTGATTGTGGGAATGCCGAGGGCGCAGAGCTCGTATAAGGTGGTTCCGGCGGCGGAGACTGCCAGATCGCATTTGCTCATAAGGTCAGCCATATCCTGCACGTTTTCGTGCAGGGTTAAAAAAGGCAGTTCCTTCGCAAGTCTGTATAGATTTTCTTTATCTTCATTCATCTTTCCAATTACAATATGAAAGTTTTTACCGGCGCAGAGCATGTGGTTTTGTGCGCAGGAGGAATTGGAAGTTTGCAAGAGATCGGCAATTTGGGAAACCAGGCGAAGGCAAAAGTGCAGGGGATCGCTGCCTCCGGTGGTCACCAGGATATCGGATGCTTTTTCCCGCAGATGGGTCTGCCGGTTCTGAAACTGGCTCCGAAGAGGGGCGTAGGAAGCACCTAAAAGAAGCTGTCCTGCGTTTGCGTAGGAAGTTTTATAAGAAGCCATTTGATCTTCGGGAATCACATCATAGTTGATTACAAGGTCAGCAGGGTAATCAAAAAGGCGCAGATCGTCCAGATAGGCGGTTTGTGCGTAAGACCACAAGGACAATAAATAGTGTTCGGTGACATAATAGGAATCAAGAAGAAAAACGGGTTTTCTGGCGCCGGAGGACGTTCTGCCGGACGGAAGGGAAGAATCAAAGTTATGGGAAGAAAGGATGGAAAGCACTTCCGGGAGCTCTTGCTCAAGGGAATCATAAGAAGCAGTTTCCAGCTGGGTAATCGAAAAATCTGTATCTGAACCCATAAGCTGCGCAAGAAGGAGACGGCTTTCTGAGTCGGAGACAAGGAAATGCACCTCCATACCCAGCTTCCGGCAGGCAAGGGCGACAGAAAAACAGCGCACCAGATGTCCGGACGCTATTTTGGCATTGCCGTCTGTTCGGATGTAGATCAGTCGATGAGTTCCCATTGAAGCGGCGTTCCTTTCCGTAAAAATGTGTTTGCCTTTTTGCCCAGCACCTCCTCGTAGTACATGGTGTGGAGACCGTTGCCCGGGCGGATGGAGCGTATGTTTTCGGAAGTCAATACTTCTCCTTTGGCGATATCTTTTACCACAAACAAGGAACGGGAACCGCCGTGCTCCAACTCCTGTGTGGGGGTAAGCTTGTATTCGCTGCTTCCCAGAGCCTTTTCCATAATACGGATATCTTTCACCATCCGGGAAAATTCTTCCGGTTCCATGGAAAAAGCGCCGTCCGGTCCGCCGTCTGCCCGGCGCAGGGTAAAGTGTTTCTCCACCATCTTAACGCCCAGAGCGATGGATCCGGCAGAAACGATGCTGCCCATGGTATGATCGGAGATTCCCACCAGACAGTCGTAGGTTTGGGCTAAGGTAGGAATCACATTTAAGTTGACATCCTCGTAGGGAGTGGGGTAGGAGGACACGCATTTTAGGAGGATTACGTCCCTGTTTCCCTCTTCCCTGCAGACGGAGAGCGCCCGTTCGATATCCTCGGGGTAGGCAATGCCTGTGGCAAAGATGACAGGCTTGTGCAGTCTGGCAATTTTCCTGATCAGAGGAATATCGTTGATTTCATAGGAAGCAATCTTGTAGGCAGGCACCTGCATCTGCTCTAAAAAGTCCACGGAGGTAAAGTCAAAGGGGGAGGAAAAGCATACAAGCCCCAGCCGGGCAGCTTCTTCCATCAGCTTCGGCTGCCATTCCCATGGCGTGTATGCCTGTTGGTAGAGTTTGTAGAGGGTGGTCCCGTCCCAGATGGTTCCTTCATTGATCTGAAAGCAAGGATCGTCACAGTCGATGGTGATTGTGTCCGCAGTGTAAGTCTGCAGCTTTACAGCGTCTGCGCCGGCTTCCTTTGCCGCGTGAAGAATCTCCACGGCGCGTCCGTAGTCCTGATTATGATTGGCGGATAATTCGGCAACGATGAAAACAGGAGAGTGTTCGCTGATTACATGGGAGCCGATTTTGATTTCTTTGTTCATACTGTGCCTCCTGTTACTCCAGATGACTCTTTTGAAGGTATTCGTTGTTTGTCCAGGCATCTCTTGCGGTAAAAACAGAGCCATCCTCATGCTCCACATAAACAGCGGGGAAATAATTGATGAACAGAGGACTCAGGCACATGGTATATCCGCCTGCGGTATCGTAAATAACTTTATCGCCAGGCGTAAGTGCGGTTTCGCCCTTCAGCTCAAATAATCGATCATATTCCATGCAGGTGGCGCCGCAGATCCACTGCACGGGTTCTGTCTTGCGTGAGGATGTGTCGGAAGCGTATTCTATGTGGTGAGGATATACATGTCTGGTCACCAGCGGATTTAAGTTGGTGCGGCTGCCGTCTGTCACCACGAACTTCCGCCCTCGGATATCCTTTATGTCGATTACCGAGGTCTCAAAGGTGGTAGCCCTTGAAATCAGGGAAACGCCGGGTTCGGCAATTAAAACGGTCTTTTGCGGATTAAAGTGCAGAGAGAGTTCTTTGCAGATTTCCGCGAAGTAATCCCGGTAATCCGGTTTGTCGTCCCTTCCGCCGAAATAGCCGCCGCCCATATCCACGTAATCTAGAGCAAGATCATATTCTTTCGCAATCTTCACAGCCATTTTTGCAAGAGCGCCAAATACATGCACGGTGCGAGATTTGGTGGAGGAATGCAGGTGAAGACCCGATACCCACACATTGGGCAGGGCGCACAGCCTGTTGATGGCGGATTTCAGCATCCCATTTTCATAACAGTAGCCGAATCGTCCCCCCTCTTCTTCCGCAAGCGTCTCCTCCGGGCAGAGGGAAGCGAGGTCGCAGTTGACGCGCAGACCAATTCTAAAATGCCGGTTGGGATAAAGGGTGCTTAGCTCGTCCATCCAGTCCAGCTCATAATTGGAATCTAAATTGATATATCCTCCTGCAAGCAGGACGGTCTCAAAAACCTTCTTATCCTTGATGGGGCCGTTATAGATAATCTGCTTCCCTGAAAAGCCAAGCCGGCTTGCCAGATCGTATTCCGTTTTCGATACCACTTCCGCATAAAACCCTTGGTTTTTCATATAGGTGAGCAGCCAGGGGAGGGAATTGGTTTTTACCGAATACCCTACAATGTAATTTCCCCAGTTTTGGGAAAGGGATTCCTTCAAAAGAGTGACATCGTAAGATAGGTCTTTTTCTTTTATTTTGTAAAAGGGTGTTTGAAGCTGTTTCATGAGTTCCTCCATGTTAATTCCTGCGCGTGATCCATTTTCAGCAGGTTGTATTTTATCTCTGCCAATGCCCAGTCTTCCGGGGTATCGATATCCTGTACTTCCAGTTCGGAGAGGACAAGGGGGAGAAGGTTTTCCACATCTGTGGTGCCCGCTTCTAAAAATGCCTTCGTCCGGCAGGCGTAAAACTGCCCGCAGTCGTGATAAATTTTTGGAAGATCCTGGCTGCGCGCCGTGGCATATTCGGGAAACTGTCTTTCCAAAAGACCGTGTCCGTTGATGATAAGACCTCTTTGGGGCGGATAAGAAAAAGGTACTACGGGCATAACGGAGTCGGCAGCGTCCAAAAGCGTCATGGCGCCCTTAAGCCGCGCACCGGTTAAAAAGGGAGCTGTGGGGTAAATACAGCAGAAAGCGTCAAAATCCTGCCCGATTTCCGCGTAGGATTTGAGCACTTCCATGATCACATCGTCGGTGGAAGCATAGTCCCCTGCCGTTTCTTTAGAGCGGAAAAAGGGGACTTTGGCACCGAAGGTTTTCGCGATTTCGGCAATTTCTTCATCGTCCGTGGAAACCATGATTTCGTCAAAGACAGCCGCTTCTTTGGCAGCATCTATGGAATAGGACAGGATGGGTCTGCCGCAGAAATCCTTGATGTTCTTCCGGGGGATTCGCTTGCTGCCTCCACGGGCAGTAATGATAGCCAGTTTTTTGCCTTTCATAGTTCCGCTTTGCTCCTTGAGGTTACAATTTTGATACTTTCGATTATACACCCATATATTGGGATTTCGCAAACGGTAATTATATGGTGAAGCAGGGGGCATCGGCAGGACAGCTGTGACGTGGGGCAGGCGTGGATCAATCAGGCACAGGGGGCAGCGTATCCTATCGTTTCAAGTCTCTTCTCAAAATCGGATTTCACTAACAGAATGTGTGTAGGTGTTTCATGGCGGTCGGGTCGGAACCAGCGGCATCCATGCCGCGCGGTTCCTGAAATCGCCATTCATGGCGATTTCACCCTAGGGATTCAACATTCTGCAAGTGAAATTGCCGATTTTTCGCAAAGACTTGAAACGATAGGATACGCAGTCCCCTGTGCCTGATTAATCCATGCCTGCCCCACGTCACAGCTGTCCTGCCGATGCTGTCTCTTGCTTGAAGGCTATTGTAGACGAGGGGATAGTGTAGTGGGTTTCTGGTGGGATAGACGAGTGATTACGGTGTGTGTGGTACAGATTTGGGGAATTATTTTCGGATACCTTCATCGGTAAAGGTTCTTTTTAGGGCTTGTTCTGTTAAAAAAATCGGGACTATCATAACTACACACTGTATGGTACACAAAATACTTCCTATTATCCCTATTTCTGTTTCTGTACGATTATAAAACGGAAAATGTATGATAGCGGATGGTATTAGGAGCATGAAGCCCGTTTTCCACCATAGTTTTCCGCAATAGTTATGGGCAAATTTCCAGGTATCTTTATTTTTCATAGACCATGTTGTTCTATAACCGAGTATTCCGTTGATTTTTTGGGGAGGATGTTTCCACATTATTCTGCCGGAAATGATCATCAGTATTGGAATGAGCAGGTCGCAAACAAACATAAACCACCAAAACCACATAGGACTTATCCTCCTTGTTTATGCGATAAAATTGGAAGAGCTATTTTTTCAGAAGATATTGCTTTTGACTTTATTATAAATGTAAGGAAAGAAAAAGCAAAGAAAATTATGTTAAATATCACGATAAAGAAAATAATAAGATTGTCAGATAAAATACTATAGATTATAATGTAAAAAAGCAGTGAATAAAAAGGAAATGGTGATGAAGATGAGTGCATTAGAATATACAGTTTCCTTGTTGGAAAAAATTCCAGAAGAGAACTTGAAGGAAGTTCAAAATTTTATTCAGTATATTATTTTTCGGGATGCAGGGAATAGGTCAATGGATTTGTTAAGTGAAGACGAACTTGTCAGCCAGCTTACCCAATCTATGGAGCGCAGCGATGCAGGTGCGACAACACCGGCTAAGGTTGTATCGCAGCAAATGAGGGAAAAGTATGCGGTTTAATGTAGAACTGTCTGAGTTGGCAGTTGGCAATATGACAAATTTTTAAATTATATTTATCATACATTGTTTAACCCGCAGGCAGCAGTCAATTTGATGCAGGATTATGAAAGGGTAATAGGGTGACGTGTTTTGGTATATGCAGGTGGGAGGGGTTGAAAGCTAATTTCTTTCTTTTTTTCCGGGAAAGTGTTCCTGCCAGTTAGTTTCTGCCTATCAGAATTGTGACGAGAAAATCATAAATGAAATGCGCAAGAATAGGATTCCAGAGAGTTCTGGATTTTTTTAGCTGCCAGTAGAGCAATATTCCCCACAATGATGCCGAGAAGCTTTGTACAAGAAGCCTCGCGCAGCCAAACGTCCCAAACCGGAATAATCTGATAAAGAACGCAGACCAGTGAAGCAGTGCGAATAACAACGTTGAAATTGCTACTGCAGTTCTGTTTGGCATAGCTTTCGCAAGAGCGTTATATCCCCATCCTCTGAAAACGATTTCCTCCACACAGCCAACAATGAAATATTTTATAACCGTCAGCCCGAAGGGGACTTCCCGGTTTATCCAGAGTCCTTTGTGTACTACAAGCATAGATATAAGACAATACAACAGAACAGCCGACAAGACAAACATGAATTGACGGTTGAACCGAGGACGAGAAAACAATTCTTTTCTATGCAGCATCAGGCACTTATCTTTTGTAACAATCAAAAAAATTGCTGGCAGAACCTAGGCAAAACGGCTGATATATCCATAGAAGAAGGTTCCGTTATCTGACGGGAACAGGTACGAAGAATATCTCCACGCATCCGTTATAACCGTCCACAAAAGGATAAAGCCAAGAAGCGATATCACAACTCCCCTTGGGGTAAACTCCTTTTTCAAATTTAAATTCCTCCTTAAACACCGGTTTATATATTGATTATAAAATATTTGCCTGTTACCCACAATGCATATTTATAAGTTGATTTTCCTGGGACATTCTCCTTTACTGTCGCAGGAAACGCTGAAAAGGATGCACGAAAATAATGTGGCTATCAATAGATGAGTATAAGTGTAAAATCTTAATGTAAAAGATTAATATATACTCTATTTTTTATTTCAGAATTCCTTCAGAATGTAGCAATCTCAATTTATTTGCAATCCGGCAAAAATCTATGCTAATATTGTTAAAGACAGATTGCAGATTCATGCATCGATAAAGCATAAGGAGCTTGGGAGAAAGTGAAAGAAGAAAGAAAGCCGGGAAGGCGCATTTATATCTGCCACACCTTTTATCACGTATATATTTCCTGCCTGAAGGAGTTAAATCTTCCCACAGGCGGAGACGGTCCCATAAGGGGGCAGGCGCATCTTATGCTCAGCTCCATGTCTACCGATTTTGGGAATCTGAAAGAGCGGGCGGAGCGGTCCGGCTTGTTCGAGAAGGTGATTCCTTATGACGAAAAGGAAGAGAGCTTTTTCCCGGAGCTTGCAAAGTATCACAAGGACAGAGGGAATATTGTGGTCAATATGCTTGCCAGAATCAAGTACACCAGGCTTATGGGAAAGCTGCAGGCGTCTTTTGTGCCGGTAGATCTGCGGGAATATGAGGATATCTATGTGTTCTGTGATTCCGACCCTATAGGCTATTACCTGACCACGCATAAGATTCATTACCATGCCCTTGAGGACGGGCTTGACTGCATCCGCTATTATGATACGGCGCGGTATGACAACCGAGGGCATTTTAAGCTGAAAGCGTGGATGGCATCTAAAAATCTTATTTTTATTCAAAATGGGTATTCTAAATATTGTCTGGATATGGAAGTCAATGATGTTTCCGTTTTGCAGTACCCTTGCCCCAAATACATCGAGAGACCCCGAAAGGAGCTGGTGAGCGGTCTGGGAGATGGGGAAAAGGAGATTCTGGTATCGATTTTTATAGAGAACAGGCTGGAGTTGGAGAAAACCCTTGCTTCCGGTGCGGGATGTGGGCATCAGGTCTTGATTCTCTCGGAACCGCTCTGCGATTTGGAGACAAGGAAGCGGATTTTTAGGGATATTATTGAGGAGTACGGTAAAATCGACGGGCAAAGGGCGCAGATCTTGATTAAACCCCACCCAAGGGATGTGCTTGATTACAAGGAATTGTTCCCGGAACATATCGTTCTGGACGGGAAGTTCCCGATGGAAGTTTTAAACGAAGTAAAGGGGCTTGCCTTAGACCGGGTGGTTACTGTTTTTACCGTGCCGGATGCAATCACCTTTGTAAAGGAAAAGGTTTTCTTAGGGGAAGATTTCATGGATAAGTATGAAGCCCCGGAGATTCACCGCCAGAACGAACAAATTTGAGAGGAATCAAATTTGCTTTGTACCGTCACCTATGGTAAAATAGAATGATATTTTTATAAATCATACAAAATCTGGAAGAAGTATAATGAATAAAATTTTCAAAAAACTCATGGTGCTGCTTGATGGGCGGCAGAAAAGAATAATGATAGTTCTGGTGATCATGATGCTCATAGGGGCAGTTCTGGAAACCGCAGGCGTGGGGATGGTCATACCTGTGATGCAGATGGTGTTAGACGAGCATGCGGTGGAGAAAAGCGAGCGTCTTCAGACGTTCTGCGATATTTTGCACATTGCCTATGACGACAGCAGGACTTTGATCATCGTTACCATGCTGGCGCTGATCATGATTTTTGTACTTAAAAATATCTTTTTGTTTTTCCAGCAGAAGGCGCAGCTTAAGTTTGTCTATACCAATCAGTTTGCGACTTCCAGAAGGATGATGATCAATTTCATGCAGCGCCCGTACGAGTATTATCTCAATGCGGACACGTCTGTCATCCAGAGAAGCATTACCTCTGACGTCAATAATATGTATGGACTGATTCTGTCCCTTTTGCAGCTGTTTAGCGAGGGGATTGTTTTTATCTGCTTGGTGGGAGTCAGCTTTGTGACGGATATCTGGATGACCATCACAGTGACGGTGGTGCTGGTTGCGGCGCTGGGGGTCATTAAGTGTGTTTTGAAGCCCATTATGAAAAGGGCGGGGGAGGAAAATCAGGATTATTACAGCGGACTATACAAATGGATCGATCAGTCTGTGATGGGCATCAAGGAAATCAAGATAGCCAATAAGGAGAGCTATTTTATCAATGAATATGCCAAGTGCGGAGCTGGGTATGTGAATGCGGTGCAGAGGTATAACCTTTACAATGCGACGCCCAGGCTTTTGATCGAAACCCTTGCTATAGCCGGCATGATTTTTTATATGATGTTTCAGTTAGTCAGCGGGACCGAGGTGAAGGATATCATGCCTCAGGTGGTGGCGCTGGGGGTTGCGGCAATGCGGCTGATTCCCTGTGCCAACAGAATCAACAACCATCTCACATCGATTTCTTACTTTGAGCCCTTCTTCATGGGGGTGAGCGATAATCTTCAGGAAGAAATCAGGGATGAGTCGATCAATTACGATGAAAGCGCTTATCAGAAGAAGGCAGAAGTAGAAAAATTAAATATTGAGGATAAGATTGAGCTTAAGGACATTGTATTTAAATACCCCAATACGGAGACGCTTATTTTTGACCATGCTTATATGGAAATTCCTATAGGACAGGCAGTGGGAATCGTGGGGACTTCCGGCGCGGGAAAGACTACGGTGGTGGATATCCTGCTGGGGCTTTTGCATGTGCAGGAAGGGGAAATCTTGGCTGACGGCGTGGAGGTGCGGGAGCATTATCAGTCTTGGCTTAAGAATATCGGATATATTCCACAGACGATTTTTATGATTGATTCTACCATCCGCAAAAATGTTGCCTTTGGCTTTGCGGATGAAGATATTGATGATGATAAGGTGTGGAGGGCGCTTAAGGAAGCCCAGCTAGATGAATTTGTGAAGGGGCTGCCGGAGGGGCTTGACACCAGCATAGGAGAGAGAGGCATCCGTATTTCCGGCGGTCAAAGACAGAGAATCGGCATTGCGCGGGCGCTGTTTGAAGACCCCGAGGTTCTGGTTTTGGATGAAGCCACCTCAGCCCTGGATAATGAGACGGAAGCGGCGATTATGGATTCCATCAACCGGCTCCACGGGAAGAAGACGCTGATTATCATTGCCCATCGTCTTCAGACCATTGAGAAGTGCGATATGGTCTACCGGGTAGAAAACGGGAAGGTGTCCAGAGAGCGTTAGGAGATAATCTTGAAAGCTGGCAGACGGAGAGGATGTAAGGCAGATAGAAAAAGAAAGGGAGACGGGAAAGTGGCAGCAGGCAGGCGCATGGTGAACTTTGAATTATTAAGGATTCTGGCGATGGTCATGGTAATCATCATGCATTTTCTGGCACATGGGGATTATCTTCCGGCACTTGATGCCCCTCTTGACGGGATAAGGATTCTGGGAGGACTTTTGGAAGCCTTTTGCTTGGTGGCGGTGAATACCTATGTGTTTATCAGCGGATATTTCGGCGTCAAAAGCAGTTTTAAACCCGGCAAAGCGGTGGGACTTTTGTGTCAGATTTGGTTTTATGCGCTGCTTGTTCCGGCAGTTTTGATTCTCCTAGGTGTGCCTACGGTGGTGCAGGCGCAGGGAATCTATGGACTTGTGCAATATGTCTTTCCCATAGAGACGGAACATTACTGGTTCGCAACTTCTTACTTTATGCTTTATCTGCTTTCACCGGTGCTTAATGCAGCAGCGAGGAATCTGTCTGAAAAACAGCTGCGGATTGCCATAGGCGGTCTATTGATTTTGTTTTGTGGAATTAAAAGTATCAGCCCCATTGTGTTTGCTTTTGACAGATATGGTTATGATCTTTCCTGGTTTATCTGCGTGTATCTGACGGCGGCGTATTTTGGCCTGTATGGGGGCGGATTTTTTGAAAAAAAAGGATGGTCTGTCTATATAGGAAGCTGCCTGGCGGGATTTTTGATTAACCTTGGCATGTGGTTCTTGAGCCAGAGATGGGAAGGCTTCGGCTATTACTTTACGGTTCCTTTTCACTATAACTTCATTTTCTGCCTGACAGGGGCAATCGGACTTTTTTATGGATTCTCCCGTGTTTCCATAAAGGAAGGGCGTCTGGCGGATGCCATACGGAAGATGGGGAGCCTGTGCTTTGGAGTCTATCTGCTTCATGAGCATATCGATGTGCGGTCTCTTTGGTATGGATGGCTTGCAGGTATCCTGAACCCGGGGGGAGGATATGGAATCGGAATCTTTTTGAAGGAGCTTATAGCTTGCGTTGTGCTTCTTTTTGCAGCAGGTATCGTCATAGACTGGTTAAGAAGCATGTTGTTTTCCTTTGCGGTAAGGAAGGTAATTGCAAGGGCGAAGATTTATCAAAAGATAAAAGAGCTGGATCAGGCATTTTAGGTCAGCAGCAGAAAGGAGAGCGCAGATGGAAAATAAAAGAGCAAGTGAAAAAAATATTCAGCGGGTGCAGCGTATTTTGCAGGCTGTGGTCTTCCCTTTGATTTTATTCTTGTTTCCATTGATGAAAATCAATCAGGGAATTGATTTGACCGATACAGGATATAGTCTTGGGAACTATCGGTTTTTTGGACAGATGGACGGCGTCTGGATGCTGCTCACCTTTCTTGCCAACACGGCGGGGGCGTTCTTGACCAAACTGCCTCTGGGGCAGACGATGTTGGGGATGAAGTTGTATACCTCTCTGATTGTGAGCCTTATGGCGCTTTTGGGGTATCGGTTCTTTAAGACTAAGATGCCAGCGCACCTTGCCTTTGCGGGAGAGCTGGCGGCGATTGGTTTCTGCTGGTGTCCTACCGTGATTTTGTACAATTATCTTACCTATTTTTTGTTCCTCTTGGGTGCTATTTTGTTGTTCCGTGGTCTGGCGGGGAATAGACCGGTCTGCCTGGTACTGGCGGGCATCGTTTTGGGATGCAATGTGTGGGTGCGGTTTCCGAATAATGTTCTGGAAGCGTCCCTTATTATAGGCGTGTGGTATTACGGTGCGCTGAAAAAGAAATCCTTTCAGCAGATTTTGAAGGAGACAGGACTGTGTGTAGCCGGGTATCTGATTTCCTTTGCAGGCGGGCTTGCCGTGATTTCAGCGCTTTACGGGACAGGAACGCTGGGAGATATGATAACGGGTGTTTTTGGTATGGCGGGAAGTGCTTCTGATTATACTTTGGGTGAAATGCTGTTGGCGATTCTGGATGCCTATCTGCATGGTCTTAAGTGGATGCTCTATATGATTTTGTGTATCCTTCCGGGGATTCCTTTTCTTGTAATCAAAGAAGAGAAGTTCCTTATAATCAGAAAGGTGCTTTACTGCATCTGCATTCCTCTTTTATTCTTTGTTTTGGGAAAGTGGGGGATGTTCAACTTTAAATATTATCAGAAAGAAGCGGCGCTGCAGTGGGGAGCAGTCTTTTTGCTGGCGGCGTTTATGGTTCTTCTCTGGATGCTCTTTACCAGAGGGGCGGATGCCCAGTGGCGGCTCATTGCCTGTATTGCATTTTTGATGCTTTTTGTCACGCCCTTGGGGAGCAACAATCATATCTGGCCGATACTAAATAATCTGTTCTTTATCGTGCCGATTGTCTTTTGGATGGTTTACCGCTTTGTGAGATGGGGAAGGACTTACCTGGATGCCTCCGGAAAGGTGCCGCTTTTTCCGGTGAAAGCCATGACAGCAGGGATTCTGATTGCCTTTTTGGTCCAAAGTATTGGAATCGGCTGTGCCTATGTCTTCCTTGACGGCGAAGGGGGAGAGAAGAGAATGTACAAGGTGTCTGATAATCCGGTGCTTCGGGGAATGCGCACAAGTGAGATGAATGCGGAGACTTTGGAAGAAATCAATGCTTTTATGATAGAAAATAAATCTAGATTTAACAATAAAAAGGTAATTCTTTATGGAAATATCCCCGGGCTTGCGTATTATCTTGACAAGGAGCCGGCAGTGTATACCACCTGGCCGGACTTAAATACCAACTCTCTGGTTCAGCTTTCTGAGGAACTTACGGCGGTTTCGCAGGAAATAAAAACAGGTGATATTGAAAGACCGCTGGTGGTCATGACACCGGCAATCGACGCTTATTTCTCAGGTAATGACGATGCTATGGTGTTTTGGGGCACAGATAGGGAAAGCTATGATCAGGATCAAAAACTCCATGCGATTTGGGATTTTATGGAGGAGAATGCATACAGACAAACTTTTGCCAACGAGGCATTTGTGGTATATGAATAAGAACGTGGGAATGGAGAAAAAGATGATTCGTTTTAATGTACCTCCTTATACAGGGAGAGAAATGGAAAACATGCAGAAGGCAATAGAAAGCATGCACATCTGCGGTGACGGAGAATTTACTAAAAAATGCAGTGCCTATCTGGAAGAAACCACCGGCACGGCAAGGTGCCTTTTGACCACTTCCTGTACCCATGCGCTTGAGATGGCGGCGCTTTTGTGTGATATTAAGGAAGGGGATGAGGTCATCCTTCCTTCTTATACCTTTGTTTCCACGGCGGATGCTTTTGTGCTGCGGGGGGCAAAGGTGGTGTTCGTGGATATCAGACCGGATACCATGAACATAGACGAGACATTGATTGAGGATGCAATTACAGATAAGACCAGGGCGATTGCGCTGGTTCACTATGCGGGAGTCGCCTGTGAGATGGATACGATCATGGATATTGCCGGAAGGCATCACCTTATGGTGGTGGAGGATGCGGCACAGGCAATGATGTGTTCCTATAAGGGAAAGCCTCTCGGCACTATTGGAGACTTTGGCTGTTACAGTTTCCACGAGACGAAGAATTTCAGTATGGGCGAAGGAGGAGCGATTCTGATCCGTGACGCAAAATATATTGACAGTGCTGAGATTCTGCGGGAAAAGGGAACAGACAGAAGCCAGTATTTCCGGGGACAGGTGGACAAGTACCGGTGGCAGAATTTTGGGTCTTCTTATCTTCCAAGTGAAATCAATGCGGCGTATCTTTATACCCAGCTGGAGGTGGCGGACGAAATCAATGATGCGCGTCTTGCAAGATGGAATCAATATTATGAGCTTTTGGAGCCTCTTGCCGAGGCTGGGGAGATAGAGCTTCCGGCGATACCGGAAGGTTGTGTGCATAATGGGCATATGTTCTATATTAAGACGAAGGACATGGAGGAGCGGGCGAGGCTGATTCAGTTCCTTAAGGAAAACGACATTCTTGCGGTGTTTCATTATGTGCCTTTGCATTCGGCGCCTGCTGGGCTTAAATTTGGCAGATTCCACGGGCAGGACAGATTTACTACGAAAGAGAGCGAACGGCTTTTGCGGCTTCCCATGTTCTATCAGCTAAACTCGGAGCAGACAGCTTACATTGCAGGAAAAGTAAAGGAATTTTATGGATATCAGAAATAAGCTAAAGCAAAAAGAAAACTGGATCATCGCCCTTGCTGTCACGGCGGTTCTTTGTCTTCTGGCAGGATTTCGGTTTGACTTTTTTTATGATCTGAATGATGATGTGCTGATGAAGGACATTCTTGCAGGGGTCTACACGGGAACGCCGGAGGGGCATAACATACAGATGCTGTGGCTTGTCAGCGCCTTTATAAGCCTGTTTTACCGGATGGCGGGCAGTCTTCCCTGGTATGGGATTTTTCTCTGTACCTGCCATTTGGGATGCTTTTTCCTGATTTTGAAAAGAAGCCTTGCCTTTAGCAGGACCTTTTGGGGAAAGCTGGCGGTGGCGCTTACGGAGGCTCTTTTATTTGGGGCGTTGTTTTTAGAGCATCTGGTTTTTGCCCAGTATACGGTGACCTGTACCTTTCTTGCGGCGGCGGCAGCCTTTTTGTTCTACACTACGGATATAGAACTTACCGCGGCGGCATTCATTAAGAAAAATATTCCGGTGGCATTTTTTGTTTTTACCGCTTATCTGATCCGGTCGGAGATGCTGCTCTTGGTGCTTCCCATGATCTGTGTGGCGGGAGCTGCAAAATGGGGAAGCGAAGCAAAGATTTTTACGAAGGAACATGCCGTCAAGTACTTGGCAGTGATTGGAATGATTCTGGCAGGGATTGCCTTGGGGCAGCTGACTCATATGGCGGCGTACAGTTCCCCGGAGTGGAAGTCTTTTACGGAATTTTTCAATAACAGGACGGAGTTATATGATTTTCAGGAGATTCCTTCTTATGAGGAAAACCGTGCCTTTTATGAAAGCATCGGACTGACGGAAAGCGAAAAGATTCTGTTTGATAATTACAATTTCGGCTTGGATGAAGAGATTGACGAGTCCATGGTGGGGCAGATCGCCCGGTATGCGGGGGAGAACAGGAAGGCGGAGAAGCCGTTTTTGGAAAAGCTGCCTGAAAAGCTGAAAGATTATTTGTACCGCTTTTTAAGCGGCAGGGGAAAGGCAGGAAGCGATTACCCGTGGAACTTTATGGTGCTGCTTGGATATGGGGCGGCATTTGTGTCTGCCATTCCAAGAAAATATACGAAGGAGCAGATTCAGCAGGAGGGCAGGATGACCTATGTAAAGAATCTTCTGGGAGTTTCATGGAAGCTGCTTTTCTTGTTTGCCGTGCGCACCGCTTTATGGATGTTCATTCTCATGCGGGAGCGGGCGCCGGAGCGGATCACCCATTCTTTGTATCTGATGGAATTTTGTATTCTTGCAGCCTTTGTCTTTGCCCAGTATGGGGGAATCTGTTATGTCAGGACGAGGAAGCTTTTGGGAGCGGTTCTGGCGGCAGGCTTTGCGGTTCTGGCAATAGGAATCCTTCCGGGCAGCATCGAAGCGGTTTCAGACAGGCAGGTGCGCAGGGAAGAGGTGAATGGGCTTTACCGGGCACTTTATGATCACCTTTCCAGCGAAGAAAAGGAAGGAAATTTTTATCTGATCGATGTGTATTCTTCCGTTTCTTACGGCGGTGAACCTTACAGTGAAAAAATGTTTGTCGATGTGGACAATTCCTTGGACAATTATGATATCATGGGAGGATGGGCGTGCAAAAGCCCTCTTCAGACAAAGAAGTTTGCAAACTTTGGAATCGAGAACATGGAGCAGGCTTTGCGGGAGCGGGAGGATGTGTATTTTGTCCGCATGAAGAGCGAGGATATGCAGTGGCTGTTTGATTACTATAAGGGACATGGGACGCCCATACAGGCGGAACTTGTAGAGACGATAGCGGATACGTTTGAAATATACGCAGTGTCTGCGGCTGAAAGGTAAAATGGCGGAGATGGAAGATAGAGTTGAGAATAAAAAAGCATATGTTATTGAAGGAGAAACAATCATTCTGCGCCTTATGAAGGAGGAAGACACGGATCGAATCGTCAAATGGCGCAATGCGGAGTTTGTCCGCCGGAATTTTATCTATCGGGGGCTTTTCACCAGACAGGGGCATAAAAACTGGATCAGGACCATGGTGGATACCGGAAAGGTGATTCAGTTTATGATCTTAAGGAAAACAGACCAAAGACCTGTCGGAAGCGTTTATCTGCGGGATATCGACCGAACCCACAACAAGGCGGAATACGGGATTTTTATCGGAGAAGAAGAAGCGCTCGGGAAAGGCTACGGCACGGAGGCGGCGAAGCTGATGATTGCCTATGCCTTTCGTGAGGAAGGGCTTCACAAATTGATGCTGCGGGTGCTGGCGGAGAATGTGCGGGCGCAGAGAAGCTATGAAAAGGCAGGATTTGTGAAGGAAGCCTATCTGAAAGACGAGGTTTTTTTGGATGGGCGTTATCAGGATGTAATCTATATGGCAGCCATAAATCATAAGGGGCAGGAGGCTTTTGCATGAAAAAAATGGTCAGCTTCGTGATTCCCTGTTACCGCTCCGAGGCGACGCTGCCCGGTGTGATAGAGGAAATCAGAGAAACAATGGAAAAATTGCAGGATTATGCGTATGAAGTGGTGCTGGTGAATGACTGTTCCCCGGATGACACTTTTGCGTGCATCAGAAAGCTCTGCAGGGAATATGACAATATCACCGGCATTGATCTGGCAAAGAATTTTGGTCAGCACAGCGCACTCATGGCGGGATTTCACTATGTCAAGGGAGAGATTATCGTGTGTCTGGACGATGACGGGCAGACGCCGGCAGATGAAGTGGATAAGCTGCTGAAGGGGATAGAGGATGGGGCGGATGTGGTGTATGCAAAGTATCAGCATAAGCATCATTCCGGCTTCCGCAACTGGGGCAGTCGTGTAAATGAATTAATGACACGTGTTATGTTGGGGAAGCCGAAAGAATTATTTCTATCCAGCTACTTTGCGGCGCGGCGTTTCGTGGTGGAGGAGATGATCCGTTATGAATATGCCTACCCGTATGTCATCGGTCTGGTGTTGCGCACTACCAAAAACATTATCAATGTGGAGGTGGAGCACAGGGACAGGCAGGCGGGAACTTCCGGCTATACGTTGGGAAAACTTTTAAATCTTTGGTTCAACGGATTTACCGCTTTTAGCGTAAAGCCCCTGCGGATTGCCACTGTGAGCGGTGCGGGCTGTGCGTTCGTGGGCTTTTTGTACGGAATCTATACTATCATCAAGAAAATCTTTATCAATCCGCCCGGGCTGGTGACCGGTTTCAGTGCACTGATGTCTGTGCTGGTTTTTATGGGCGGCATGCTGATGCTCATGATGGGGCTGGTAGGCGAATATATGGGCAGGATGTATATTTCTATGAATAATTCTCCTCAGTATGTGATACGGGAGATGACAGGGGAGAGAAAAAAAGAGGATGAGGAAAACTGACAAGAGCATAAGTGCATATTTGAAAGCATCCACTGCTGGGCGGATGGCAGTGTCGGCGTTTTTGTCCTTTGCGGTAGTCTGTGGGTTTGGCTGGATGCTTCCTGTTACCGGGGACAGGCTTTGGTATACCAACAGCATTGTGCCCGTGTTTTTCTTTCTGGCACTTTGGACTTTGGCATATAGGATTTTGAAGACCGGCTTTGAGGGGAAAGGCGCTAAGTGGTTCTTTCCGCTTTTGTTCGGTCTTTTTTTCAGCATCTGCATGGTTTTCGGCGCACAGCTTAATCTCACGGGGTGGGTTCCTTTTACGCAGGGGAAAATGTGGATTGGCATACTGGCGCTGACGGTTTTCGTTACATTGACTGTGCGGTATTTCTGGGACAGGCTTTTGGAGTGGAAAGTCAAATACCCAGGTCCAATAAGCAGCGGGGCATCCAACTTGAAACGTCCCAAGGGGCAGGAAACCGGTTCTAAGGACCGCCGCAGTTTCTTTCTTACGGCAGGGGCGATTCTGCTTATGTATCTTCCGGTTTTTCTGGCGGTTTATCCGGGATTCTTCGTATATGATGCCCAGGATGAGTATCTGCAGGTGGTGACAAGGAATTTTTCCACCCATCATCCGCTGATGCATGTGCTTTTGCTGGGAGGTATTCTACATGCAGTTTATAAACTGACTGGTTCCTATAATCTGGGAATCGCCTGCTACACGGTGATTCAAATGACTTTGATGGCAGGTATTTTTGCATGGTTTATCGAGAAATTGAAAAGCTGGGGAGTAGCAAAGTGGTACCGGGTGATTCTTACCCTGTATTTTGGGCTTTGTCCGGTGCTGGTCATGTTCGCCCTGTGTTCAGCGAAGGATGGGCTTTTTACGGGGATGCTGCTGATTATGGTGGTCCTCCTCAAAGAATTATGTAAGGAGCCGGGACGGTTTTTTGAAAGACAGGGAGCGGTTTGCCTGTTTGCAATTGCCTCCCTGTGCATGATGCTGCTTCGGCACAACGGATTTTATGCTTTTCTGGTCTTTACTGTGGTAATTTTATTTTATTTAAAAGGCTTTCGGAGAAAGACAGCGGTTTGTTTCGGCGTAATCATTGCGGCATATCTGGCGGTCAATGCAGGTCTTGCCGCGCTGCTGCAGGCGGATGATTCGGAGAATCAGGAAATGCTTACGGTGCCTATTTCTCAGATGGCAAGGGTGTATGCGGATGAGAAGGAGACGCTTACTGAGGAGGAAAAGGAGATTCTTTACAGATATCTGCCTAAGGAAGCCCTTGCAAGGTATACGCCCAAGGTGTCTGACGGGGTGAAGATCAGCTTTAATAATGAAGCTTTTGCAGAGGATTCTTCCAGTTTTTTCAAACTATGGTTTAAGTGGGGGACGGAGCATCCGTTTACTTATTTAAACGCGTGGTTCATGACTTCTTATGGTTTCTGGTATCCAGATACGGTGATTGATGTGTACCGAGGAAATTCTGTCTTTACCTTTACTTATGGGGACAGTTCTTACTTTGGCTATGAGGTGGAACAGCCGGGGACGAGGGAGAGCAAGATTCCATGGCTTGACGAGTGTTACCGGAGGATGTCGCTGGAGATTGCACAGCAGAAGATTCCGGTTGTGTCTATGCTGTTTTCACCGGGGTTCTTGTTTTGGGTGACGGCGTTTGGCTTGGGGTTTATGTGCTATTGCAAATGCTGGGCGAAGGCAGTGCCTTTTATGTTGCCGGGGCTTGTGTGGTTTACGGTGGTTTTGGGACCTACTTATCTGGTGAGATATGTGGTGTTCTTGTGGGCGCTGGTGCCGCTTTTGCTTTGGGAGGTGCTGGAAGAGGAGTAGTGGTGGCAATGTCAGTCAGTTAAGCCGGAGCGCCGGCAGGACGGCAGTGGCTCGGAGCAGGAAGCGGACCGGGCACAGGGGGACAGCTTATCCTAT